>Ga0209415_10008049_pt1 | contig 18300 bp, 15 predicted proteins | sample PeaSoiSIISIP2007_FD_187696 | JGI IMG/M metagenome (GOLD analysis project Ga0209415, IMG submission 187696) | Peat soil microbial communities from Weissenstadt, Germany - SII-SIP-2007 (SPAdes) (version 2) | ecosystem: Environmental > Terrestrial > Soil > Wetlands > Peat | place: Germany...
GGGATCCCCACGAGCCTCGCCTCGGAGTGCAGCAGGGTCACGGCCACCCACGCGGACGCCGTGCCGATCGCGCCGATCACGGCGGTCATCGGGATCACGTAGCCGCGGATGCGCACGCCCAACGGGCTCACGTATGGCCGCTCGCGGTCGGGGTCTTTGATCCGCAGCGCGATGATCGCGACGTGCGCGGTGGTGAAGGACAGCATCGCGCCGAAGGAGTAGAGGTTGCCGAGCACTGCGGTGTTGCCGTAGAGGATCAGCGTGCCTGCGAGCGCGGAGAAGAACAGCAGCGTGAACCAGGGCGTGCGGTAGCGGGGGTGCAGCGCGGAGAACAGCTGCGGCAGCTGGCGGTGCTCGGACAGCGACCACGACAGGCGCGAGATCCCGATCATGCCCGCGTTGGTCGCGATGAACAGGATCGTGGCGGCGAGGAAACCGACGTAGTAGCGGGCCAGCGTGAGCACCGTGCCGTGCAGACCGAGGTGTTCGATAACGCCGAGCACCGGGTCGTTTTCGAAGAAGCCCCCGAGCGCGGTCGCGTAGCCGGGATGGCTGAAGCTCTGTTTGAGCTCGTGGCTGTACCCGACACCGTGATGGACGACCGGCAGCGCGGAGAGCGCCACCACCGAGATGCCCGCATACACGGCGAGCACCGCGAGCACGACCAGGTTGACCGCCTTCGGCACCTGCTTGCCGGGGTCCCTGGACTCCTCGGCCATGTTGGCCACGGTCTCGATACCGGTGTACGCGAGCATCGCCAGCGACAGCGCGAAGACCAGTTCTCTCCAGGTGGGCACCGTGCCCAGGTGCACCTGGTTGACCAGCAGCGAGGGGTTCAACACGAGGAACGCGCCGACCACCACGAGCAGGGCCTGGGTGCACAGATCCAGAAGCGCGAGGACCAGGTTGAGCTTCGCCGACTCGCCGAGGCCGCGAATGTTCAGCGCGACGAGCACGCCGACCACGATCAGCCCGCCGATGATGTCGTCGGGGTTGTGCTTGAGCGCGCCGAGACCCGGGAACGCGCTGAGGTAGTGCGGCACGAAGAACGCCGAGATGGCGATCGTGAGGATGTAGTCGAGGCTGAGCGCCCAGCCGGCGAAGAACGAGACGACGTCGTTGAAGGCGTGCCGCGCGAACGAGGAGGAGCCGCCCGCTTCGGGGAACATCGACGCGCCCTCGGCGTAGGTTTTCGCTGTCAGCGCGAACAGGCCGCCCGCGAACAGGAACACCAGCGGCGTCAGCCCGAGCGCGTGGGCGGCGACGAGACCGAGCGCGTAGTAGATCGAGGAGCCGACGTTGCCGTAGGCGGTGGCGAACATCCCCGCCGTCCCGACCGACTTGCGCAGCCCGCGTTCCGAGAGGCGTGCCATCGGCCTCGCAGCGTACACGCCGGACGGCGTGCAAAATCCCATGCATCGCAGCCGCCCGAGCAGGAACGAGACGTATCATCCCGACGACCCGGCGGGCGACGGCGGACAAGGGACATGGAAACGGCGCGACGCGAAAACTACGACTCCGGCGAGGACTTCGTCCTCGAATACGGCGAGCTGCGGTTCACGTTCAACGAGGCGGACTTCTCCGAGCGCTGCGAGCAGGCGGCGCTGAAGCTCGGGTTCGTCGGCGGCCGGCTCGGCGAGGAGGAGCTCGAAGACCTCGTCAACCTAGCGGTCAACGGCGAGATCCTCGACCCGGCGTCGGGCCTGGGCGAACACGTCAACGACTGCTGGCCTGAGCTGGTCGGGCCGGCAGAGCGCTCGCTCGTGCACTGGCTTCGCCGTCTCGTCTTCCGTGGCGCCTGGCTGGACCAGCGCGTCAAGGAGGGCGAGCTGAGCGTGGTCTTCGACGATCGCACCGGCGGCTTCGCATATGTGCAGCCGCTGCGGGCGGGCGGGCCTTCAGACAGCGGCGCGGGAGAGCCGATCGAGCTGGCGCCCGAGCCCTCCTGGGGCCGGGTCGCCTACCGCCGCTGAGCCAGAACGCCGCTGGGCGGCGCGATCGCGCCCCGCAGAGCGCCCAGGGCTAGGACACAGCCTCCAGCGCGGCCGCACGGGCCCGTGCGATCGCCTCGGCACCGTCCGCTCCGACGAGCAGCTCGGCGCGCAGCGTGCCGCCGCCGAGCAGGTCGAGGATCGGCTGGCGCCCTGTGGAGGTGAGCGCGGCGTCGAGGGCGATCACGGTCGTCTCGCCGCCGAGCGGCTCGCTTGCCGCCGCGATCACCGTGAGCGAGCCGCCGTCGCGCAGGTTGCGCGCCGCGGCCAGCGCCCTGCGCGCTGCATGCGCGCTCAGGCCGTCGAGGCTGTCGATCAGCACGAGCGCGTTGCCGCCGCGGGAGGCGACGCGCTTGGCGGCGTCGATCACCCGCTCGACCGCCTGTCCCTGGGCGTCGGAGGAGGCAGCGAAGCTGAGCGCGGCGGCGGGCGCGACGGCAGCGCCCTCCCCCCACTCGGCGATCTCCTCGGGTCGCGCTCCGACGAGCACGACGCTGATCTCGAGCTGCTCGCGGCCGGCGAGCGCCGTCAGCAGCCTGCGCAGCGTCTCGCTCTTGCCGGCGCTGCGGCTCCCGACGATCACCGCGCGCGAGCCGAGCCCGAGCGGGGTGAGCCACTCGATCGCCTCGATCGTCGGGTCCTGAGCGCCGAGCGCGAGGCGCTCGGAGGGCCACGCCACCGGAAGGTCCTCGTAGCGCGAGCCGTCGGACACGCTGTCCGCCGACGCGCCGTTGATCGTGTCGACGCGCACCAGCGAGGAGTAGCGCTCCGAGCGCCGCGGCGTGCGCACCGGTCCCGTGACCTCGTCGCCGCTGACCAGCTCGCAGCGACGCACCTGTGCGGCGGAGATGTAGACGTCATCGTCGGAGGGCTCGGGCGGTTCCACGCGCAGGAAGGCCGAGCCGTTGCCCAGCACCTCCACCACGCCGGAGGCCACGCGCGCACCGTCGGCGGCGTCCGCCGGCTCGGCGGCCTCCTCGGCGGGACGGCCGCGCTCGCCGCCTGCACCCCCACGGCCGCCGCGACCGCGGCGGCGGGGAGCGCGCTCGACCTCGGCCTCGGCCGCCCTGGCGCGAGGCTCGAGGTCCTCGTCGGCGTCTGGCTCCTCCTCGTCGGCGGCGGACGCGCTCGCGCGGCGCGAGCGTCGCCTGCGCACAGGCCGCGCCCGCTCCTCGCCTTCGGACGGCTCGTCCCCCTCGGTGCCCTCGCTGTCGGAGCCGCCGCCGAGGATCGCGTCGATCAGGTCCGCCTTGCGCAGACGCCTGAAACCCTCGAGGTCGATCTGATCGGCGATCGCGTGGAGGTCGGCCAGAGAGCTTGCTTCCAGCTCGGCACGCTCGAGTACTGCCATGGGGTGTTCCTTCTTTCCTAGTGGATGGGCGGTTGGCGTCCCGCCGCGTTGGACAGCGACGGGCACCCGTGATGGCGTCAAGCCTAGCGCCTGGGCCGGTCGCTCCCCGGTCCTCGCGGGCGCGACCGGCCGGCCGCGCGCTACCTCTCGGCGCCCAGCCCCTCGTGGCGGAGCTCCTCGCCGAGAGCGAGCTCGCGCTCGGGCGTGCTCTCGCCCGAGAGAGCCGCGCGCACGGCGAGGAAGTCCGCGGCCGCTGCGACGTCGTGGACGCGGAACACGTGGGCGCCCCGCTCCACGCCGTGGGCGAGCGCTGCGAGCGTGCCCGCCAGGCGCTCCCGCGGCGCGCGTCTGGTGAGCGCGCCGATGAAGTCCTTGCGCGAGATCGCCATCAGCAACGGGCGCTCCAGCTCGTGCAGGCGCTCCAGCTCGGAAAGCAGCTGAATCGTCTGTGCGGGCGTCTTGGCGAAGTCGGGACCGGGGTCGAGCATCAGCTGCTCGCTGCGCATGCCGAGCGCGAGCGCGAGCGCGACGCGCTCGCGCAGGAAGGCGAGCACCTCGCCGGTGACGTCGTCGTAGAGCTCGGGGTCCTGCAGCCGTTGCCGCGGCGCGGCCGCGGTGTGCATCAGCACAAGCGCTGCACCGGTCTCGGCGCACACCTCCGCCAGCTCCGGGTCGCGCAGGCCGCTGACGTCGTTGACGACGCTCGCGCCGGCGGCAATCGCGGCGCGCGCGACGGCCGGCTTGTACGTGTCGACCGAAACCAGCGCGCCGAGCTCGCCGGCGAGCCGCTCGACCAGCGGCACGACGCGCGCGATCTCCTCATCGACCGCCACCGGCGGCCGTTCGGTGGAGGCCGACTCGCCGCCAACGTCGAGGATGTCGGCGCCGGCGGCGAGCAGCTCGTCGGCGAGCCGCAGGCGCGAGTCGAGGTCGGGATGCAGCCCGCCGTCGCTGAAGGAGTCGGGCGAGGCGTTGACGATGCCCATCAGCCACGGGCGCGAGCCGAGCTGCAGCGTGCGCCCGCAGGCGCGCAGGACGCGTGCGGGAGCGCTCACGGCGCGAGGTCGGCGGGCAGCGCGACGGCCGGCCGGCCGTCGCGGTCCTCGCTGCGGGTCGCGGCGACGATCCCCTCGGCGTCGGCCTCGGCGGCGAAGCGCTCGAGCTCGAGCTGCAGCCTCTCGGCGCTCCAGCCGAGCTCGCGGGCGAGCACCTCGCCGACGCGCTCGGCCGGGCCGGCGCCCCCACGCGCGTCGTGCGCGCGCGAGCTCGCGGTCAGCTCGCGGGCGGCCAGCAGCCCAAGCCGCGTGCGGCGCAACAGCACGTCGCCGATGCTACGAGCCTGCTCGCGGCGGGCGGCCAGGCCGACCTCGGCGAGAACGTCGGGCAGGCCGGGCACGATCGCCTGGGCGAGCTCGCCGCGCTCGGCCGCGATCGCGAGCACGTCGTGGGCGGCGTGACCGTAGCGGGCGGCGAGCGCGCCGTAGGCCGCGTCCGCCACGCCCTCCACGCGGGGCAGCTCCTCGACGGCGATCGCCTGGCCGAGCGGGATTTCCTGAGTGCGGCAGGGCGCCTCGCGGGCGTCCCGCTCGACGAGCCTGTCGACGGTCATCTTGGCCATCCGACGCCACGTGGTGAGCTTTCCGCCGGTGATCGTGATCATCCCCGAGGAGGTCTCGTACAGCTCCGCCTTGCGGGAGATGTCCACCGACTTCTTCGGATCCCCGGTGGAGATCAGCGGCCGCACGCCGGCGAACGCTCCCGTGAGCTGCTCGCGGCCGAGCGCCGTGCCGAAGAACGCGTTGACCGCGTCGAGCAGGTAGTCGACGTCCTCCTCGGAGGGCCTGATGTGCTCGAGCGGACCCTCGTAATCGTTGTCGGTGGTGCCCACGAGCGTGTGCCCGAGCCAGGGCAGCGCGAAGATCGAGCGTCCCGCCCCCGCGGGGACGATCGCGCCGCCGACCAGCGGCAGGTCCTCGTGCCTGAGCGTGACATGCGTGCCGCGACTAGGGCGGATGCGCGGCAGCCCCGCCTCGTCGTGCAGCTCCCCGGGGCGCAGCTCGTCCGCCCACACGCCCGTGGCGTTGATCACGTTCTCCGCGCGCACCTCGAAGCGCTCACCGCCCTCGACGTCGCGCACCTCTACGCCGCGGGCGCGGCCCTCGCTCTCAAGCAGTCCGGTCACGCCCACGCGGTTGGCGCACACAGCGCCGAAGCGCTCCGCCTCGCCGAGCACGGTCAGCACGAGGCGGGCATCGTCGGTCTGGCAGTCGTAGAACAGGTAGCCGCTGGTCGGCTCGCGCGCAGCCAGCGCGGGCAGCAGCTCGAGCACTTCCTCGCCGCTGATCACGCGGTGGCGCTCGGGGCTCCAGGACTCGCCCTCCCCGCCCGTCGCGGAAGCTGCCCCGGCCTCCTGCGCGCCCGGCGCTCCACGCTCGCCGCGGCCCCGCCGGCCTGTGCCGCGGCGTGCACGGCGTCCCCGCTCGACGGACATCACGTCGTAGAGGTTCAGGCCGACCCCCACCATGCGATCCGGGTGGGAGCCCTCGAAGGCGGGGACGACGAGCGGCAGCGGACGCACCAGGTGGGGGGCGAGCGCCACCATCAGCCGGCGCTCCAGCAGCGCCTCGCGCACGAGCCCGAGGTCGAAGTTCTGCAGGTAGCGCAGGCCTCCGTGGACGAGCTTGCTCGAGCGGCTGGAGGTCCCGGAGGCGTAGTCGGCACGCTCGAGCAGCGCGACGCTGTAGCCGCGCGAGGCGGCGTCGAGGGCCACGCCCGCGCCGGTGATGCCGCCGCCGACCACGACCACGTCGAACTCATCCTGGGCGAGAGCCGCGAGAGCCTGGCTGCGCTCGATCACGGGCCCAGTCTCGCAGAGGGCACGGGCGCGCGGGCCGAAGCTAGATCTGGGCCAGCTCCGCGGTGATCTCGCTGACCGCCGACTTCGCGTCGCCGAACAGCATCGAGGTCTTCGGGTCGAAGTACAGCTCATTTTCGATGCCCGCGAACCCCGGGTTCATCGAGCGCTTGATCACGATCACCGAGCGGCTGTCGGAGACCTCGAGGATCGGCATGCCGTAGATCGGCGAGGAGGGCGTGTTCTTGGCCGCGGGGTTGGTCACGTCGTTGGCGCCGATCACCAGCGAGACGTCGGTGCGCTGGAACTCCGGGTTGGCGTCGTCCATCTCCTTGAGCTGGTCGTAGGGCACGTCGGCCTCGGCGAGCAGCACGTTCATGTGGCCGGGCATGCGCCCAGCCACCGGATGGATCGCATAGCTGACCTCGACGCCGCGTTTCTCGAGCTCCTTGGTGAGCTCGCGCACGGCGTGCTGAGCCTGTGCGACCGCCATTCCGTACCCGGGCACGACCACCACGCGGTTGGCGTAGGCGAGCTGGATCGCCGCGTCGGCGGCGCTCGTGGAGCGCACGGTGCCCTCGTGCTCCCCGGCCCCGGACGCGCCCTCGACCGCGCCGCCGCCGCCGAACCCGCCGGCGACGATCGCCGGGATCGAGCGGTTCATCGCGGTGGCCATCAGGTTCGTGAGGATCGAGCCCGACGCGCCGACGATCATGCCGGCGACGATCAGCGCGGGGTTGTTCAGCGCGATCCCGGTGGCCGCCGCGGACAGGCCGGTGAACGCGTTCAGCATCGAGATCACGACCGGCATGTCAGCGCCGCCGATCGGCAGCACCACGGCGTTGCCGAGCAGCGCCGCGAGGATCAGCATGCCGATGAACAGCAGTTCTGAGTTCGCCCCCGCGATCAGGTCCACGCCGGCGGCGACCGCCAGCACGAGCAGCACGAGGTTGACCGCCTGCTGGGCGGAGCCGAACGAGATCGGGCGGCCGGGGATGATTTCCTGCAGCTTGCCGAAGGCGATGTTGGAGCCCCAGAAGGACACCGAGCCGATGATCGCGGCGAACACCGAGAAGATCGCCACGTAGGTCGGCAGCGCCGGCTGGGTGACGGTGACGTGCGCGAGGCCCGTGCCGAGTTCGTGGACGATCGCGTAACTCGCTTCGTGGGTCTTGGATCCGTATGTGGAGCCGTGGTGGCGGAACTCCACCCACGAGATCAGCGCCACCGCGCCGCCGCCGACGCCGTTGAACAGCGCGACCATCTGCGGCATCGCGGTCATCTTCACGTTGCGCGCCGCGGGAACCCCGACCGCCGTGCCGATCGCCATGCCGAGCGCGATCAGCCCCCAGTTGCCCTCGCTCGGATACAGCAGCGTGGCGATGACCGCGATCGCCATCCCGACAGCGGCGATGCGGTTGCCGCGGACGGCTGTGGTCGGCCCCGCGAGGCCGCGCAGCCCCTGGATGAACATCGAGAAGGCGACGATGTAGAGGACGTAGATGAAGCTTTCGCTCTGCAGGAACGAGCTGGCGAGCGGGAGCGAGCTCACTTGGGCGCACCCCCGTCCGCTCCGTCGTCGTCCTCGCCCTTCGGCTTGGGCTTGGACTTGAACATCTCGAGCATGCGGTCGGTGACGAGGAAGCCGCCGACGACGTTGATCGTGCCGAACGCGACCGCGATCACGAGCAGCACCTTGCTGAAGGCACCGAGCAGCGGCAGCCCGAGCAGCAGCAGGCCCCCGAGCAGCACGATGCCGTGAATCGCGTTGGTGCCCGACATCAAGGGCGTGTGCAGCGTGTTGGGCACCTTCGAGATCACGACGAAGCCGATGAAGCCGGCGAGCACGAGGATCGCGAGGTTGGTGGTCAGGACGCTGCCGAGGATCATGCGGGGGCTCCCTTCTCGACCGCTTCCCTGGCGCCGGCGTGGACGATCTCGCCCTCGCGAACGATGCACGCGCCGCTGATGATCTCGTCGTCGAAGTCCATGCGCAGCGCCCCGTCCTCGCCGATGAACAGCTCCAGCAGCGACAGCACGTTGCGCGCGAACAGCTGCGAGGAGTGCTCGGCCATGTCCGCAGGAAGGTTCAACGGCGAGACGATGCGGACGTCGTGGCGCACCACGGTCTGGCCGGGCTCGGTCAGCTCGCAGTTGCCCCCGGCCTCGCCGGCGAGGTCAACGATCACCGATCCGGCCTTCATCCCTTCGACGGCCTCCGCGGTGACCAGCCGCGGCGCCGGGCGGCCCGGGACCAGGGCGGTCGTGATGACCACGTCGAAGCCCTTGATCGCGTCGGTAAGGGCCTGCTGCTGGCGGGCGCGCTCCTCGTCGGTCAGCTCGCGCGCATAGCCGCCCTCGCCGCTGGCCTCCAGACCGAGGTCCAGCCACTGCGCGCCGAGGGATTCGACCTGCTCGGCGACCTCCGGCCGGACGTCGTAGCCGGTCGTGCGCGCGCCGAGCCGCTTGGCGGTCGCGAGCGCCTGCAGGCCGGCGACGCCGACGCCGAGCACCAGCACCTTCGCCGGCGGGATCGTCCCGGCTGCGGTCATCAGCATCGGGAAGAAGCGACCCATCTCCTCGGCCGCGACCAGCACCGAGCGGTAGCCCGCCACGTTGCTCTGGGAGGACAGCGCGTCCATCGACTGCGCGCGCGAGATGCGCGGGATCGCCTCCATCGCGAACGCCGTGGCCTTCGCATCGGCCAGGGCCCGCGTGGTGGCGGGGCTGGTGAGCGGCGCGAGGAAGCCGATCAGGATCGACCCCGATCCCAGCGCGCGAACCTGCTCGGGGTCGGGCGGAGCGATCGTGACGACGACGTCGGCGCGCCACACCTCCGCCGCGTCGGCGGTCAGCTGCGCGCCCGCCGCGGCGTAGGCCTCGTCGCTGAGCAGCGCGTCGGCGCCCGCCCCGCTCTGCACGACCACGTCCAGCCCTTTGGCCTTCAGCTTGCCCACGACCTCCGGCACGAGCGCCACCCGGTGCTCGCCCGCCGCGGTCTCCTTCGGTACGCCGATCCGCATATGAGGTGCGAGAACGTATCCGATCGCACGGATGGGCGCCGGCCGGGTGCGCGAGAGCGGGGCGCCGTCGGGCCCCCGCACGGCGGCCCCTATCATCAAGGCGACCTGGGCCCGCGGCCGGATCTGGCTGAATGACCGTAAACCTGACCCGCATCTACACGAAGCTCGGCGACGGCGGGGAGACCCACCTCGGCGACATGAGCCGCGTGTCCAAGCTGCATCCCCGCGTGGAGGCCTACGGGACGGTCGACGAGCTCAACGCGGCGATCGGCGTGACGCTCCTTGCACCCGGACTGCCGGACGGCTTCGCCGCGTGGCTGCGCCGCATCCAGAACGACCTGCTCGACGTGGGCGCCGACCTGTCCCTCCCCCCGCTCGCGCCGAACCCCGACGCCGGTGCGACGCCTGCCGAGGGATCGGCGGAGGGCGGGCAACGACCGCGCCTGCGCGTCAACGCCGAGTACACGCGCTGGCTGGAGGGCGCGTGCGACGAGGTCAACGCGACGCTGGCGCCGCTGCGCTCGTTCGTGATCCCCGGCGGGACGCCCGCGGCGGCGCACCTGCACGTGTGCCGCACGATCTGCCGGCGCGCCGAGCGGCGCACGATCGCCGTGGGCGAGGAGGTGGGCACCGAGGTGGTCCGCTACTTGAACCGGCTCTCGGACCTGCTGTTCATCCTCGCCCGGGCCGCCAACGCGCCGGCGGGCGAGGGCGCGGGCGCCGAGCCGCTGTGGAGCCCCGGCGCGCACGCAGCGGGACAGGAGCCCGACGGCTGAGCCTCAGCGCGGCCGGACGGCCCGCGCGCCGGCGGGCCAGCGCCGCTCGACGCCGCGCAGGGCGGCCACGGCGAGGGCCACCCAAAGCGTGGCCATCAGGTACCCGCCGATCACGTCGCTGGGCATGTGCCAGGCGAGGATCAGCAACACCAGGCCGACGGCCACGGCGAAGGCCCCGCCGATCGCGGCCACGAGCGGGCGCAGGCGGGAGGGCGCGACGAGCACCGCACAGAGCGCGAGCGTGAGCGCGGCCGTGGAGTGGCCGCTGGGCCAGGATGCCGGGCCGATGCGCACCCCGCCGACGATGTCGTGGGGGTGTGCGAGGAGCGGCTTGAGCACCTCGGCCGAGAGCGGCGCGAACGCCATCACGGCGGCGACCGCGACGGCCACGCGGGGCCGGTCCCGCGCAATCGCGATCGCCACGAGCGCGGTGCCCCACAGCACGAACAGGCCGGGGGCGAGCAGGTGCAGCATGAAGTTGCCGGCCGATTCGATCGTCGGGCGATTGAGCAGCGTCAGCTGGTGCAGCGCGGCCGCATCCTTCAGCTTCGCGGCGGGCAGTTGCGCGGCGGCGAGCCACACGAGCGCCATCGCCAGCACGCACAGGCCGGCGATGGCGAGCGGGCCGGCCGCGCCGGCGTAGCGGGCCGCGGTCGTGCGGCCGCGACGCGGCTGCAGGGCCTCGGCGGTGTAGGCGTGCCCGCTGGACATTGCCCAACAGCCTAGAGAAGCGCCTTAAGCGCGCCTGAAAGGTTCAGCCCACGGGCGCGATCGGCAGGGGCCTCGCGAGCAGGCCGGTGAGCGCCTGCGCGGTGACCCACACCGGCGTCTGGGCGCCGGTGCGCGAGTAGCGCACGCTGCCGTCGGGCGAGAGCAGGCTCTCCAGGTAGGCCACCGGCGAGCGGCTGCCCGCGCGCGTGACCGTGTCCGGGTTGCGGCCCGCGGCGGTCAGGCCCTGGATCGCCCAGGCGGTGGACTGCGCATTGGAGGCACCGCCGGGCTGCTGGGGGAAGCCGCCGTCGAGGTTCTGGGCGTGCAGCAGGAAGCTCCTCGCGCGGACCGCGACGGCGCCCGCGCGGGCGCCCGCGGCCACCAGCGCCTGCAGCGCGGCCGCGGTGTCGTCGACGTCGCTCGGCCCGCCCGCGGCGGCGAAGCCGAAGCCGCCGTCGGCGTTCTGCTGTTGGGCCAGCCAGCGCGCGGCGGCCCGCACGACGGGGTCGCCCCCACCGTAGCCCCCCGCGCGCAGGGCGAGCACGCCGAACGCGGTGAGGTTGGCGAGGTCTCCGATGGAGCCGTCGCCGGCGCGCATGGCCAGCAGCCTACTCACCGGATTCCCACCCGCCCCTGCGCCCGCCGAGGCCGGCAGCGAGCGCACCGAGACACCGCAGGCGTGCAGCGCGAGGATCGTGCGCTCGAGGTCGCCCGCCCCCTGCAGCGTGGCCGCTTCGCCGCGCAGCGCGTCGAGCACGCTGTGCCCGCCGCGGCGCATGGTGCGCGGGTCGCGCCCGGCGGCGGCAAGGCCGATTGCGACCCAGGCCGTGTAGAGCTCGCTGCTGGCCTGCCCGCGCGCACCGCCGAAGCCGCCGTCGGGATTCTGGGCGTGCGCGAGGAAGGCGAGCTCGCGGGCGACACCCACGCGCGCCTGGGCGGCGCCCGCGGCACGCCTCGGCGACGCCGCCGTCAGGCCACCGGCCGCAGCCCTGCTCGCGGGCGAGGTGGACCCGCCGGCATGCGCGGTGCGCGCCCTCGCGGCATCGGCCCGCTTAGTGGGAGCGCGCGCCGAAGCGCCGGGCGCGATCGTGGCGTGTGGCGGATCGCCGGCCGCGACAGTCGTCGGGGCCGTGGCAGCCGGCGGGCTGGCGGATGCGCTTGCGTGCGGCCCCGACGAGCCCGAGCAGCCGAGCAGCACCCCGGCGGCGAGCGCGAGCGCGGCGAGCGAGGCGAGCGGCCCGAGCGTGGCGCGGCCGGGGGCACGCGCGCCCGCGGCGAGACCGACGGTGGTGTTCGGCTCCTCCCAGCGGACATCCATGCGCACGCGCATCCGTTCCAGCACGCGCGCGAGCTCGGGCGCGAAGGCGAGTCCGAAGAGGAAGCTCGCGACCATGTCGGTCACGTCGTAGGCGAGCGCCTGGCCGGCCACGAGCAGGAACGCGGCGGGAGTGTGGCTGGCACCGAGCGTCCAGGTGTAGAGGTTCATGATCTCCTTGGCCGCGAGTGCGGTCACGGCGCAGGCGCACGCGAGCGGCAGGCGCCCGAGGCGCCTGCGGCTGAGCGCCCCGAGCGCGGCACCGGCCAGGCCGACCATGCCCCAGGCAGCCATCTGCCACGGGGTGTAGGGGCCCTGACCGAGCATGAAGTTCGACACGAGCATCCCGAGCGCGCCGACGGTGAACCCCGGCAGCGGCCCGAGCGCGTAGCCCACGACGAGCGTCATCGCGGTGATCGGCTTAACGTCCGGGAGCGCAGCGAAGGCGTCCCGGCCGAGCGCGGCCAGCGCGGCCATCACCGCGACGACGGCGGCCATACGCGCGGAGGGGCGCCTGCGCTCGTATGCCAGCCAGCCCGCGCCGAGCACCACTGCGACGACGAGGAAGGACGCCAGCGGCCAGCTCACCGGGCGACCCTTGGGACGATCGCGGCCCCCTGCAGGGAAGCGTCCCCGCCATCGCCAACGGCGGTGGCCAGAGCGGGCGCGGGCGCCGCCGGGTCGGGCGCCGAGACCTGGGCCGGGCGCCCGGCGAGCAGGCGCGCGCCCTCCTCGGGCAGCAGGGCGCCGCCCGCCCCGCCGAGGATGCGCGCGGTCTCGGTGGCGAAGTACCAACCGCCGGCGAGCAGCTCGGCGGCCGGTCCGTCGGCGATCACGCGCCCGTCGGCGAGCAGGACGGCGCGACCCGCACAGGCCGCGGCGAACTCGGGGTCGTGGGTGGCGACGATCACCGCCTGCCCCTCCTGCGCGCGGCTGCGCAGCTCGCGCGCGAGCTGCGCCTTGGCGCCACGGTCCATACCGCGGGTGGGCTCGTCGAGCGCGAGCACGGCCGGCGCGTCGGCGGTGCCGGTGACGATCGCGAGCGCGAGGCGCTGGCGCTCGCCGCCGGAGAGGTCGCGCGGGCTGCGCTCCCCCATCTCCGCCAGGCCGACCCGGGCGAGCGCCTGCTGCGGCGCCTCCTCCTCGACGCGCTCGTGGATGAAGTAGTCGCCGGGGTTCTGCAAGAGCAGCGCGACGCGGCCGGCCGCCTGCACCCGGCCGCGCGTGGGCGCCAGCAGTCCAGCGGCGTGACGCAGCAGCGTCGACTTGCCGGCGCCGTTGCGACCCATCAGCGCGACCGTCTCGCCGGGGTCGAGTCGGAGCGTGAGGCCGCGCAGGATCGCAGGACCGTCGCGCAGCTCGTGCCAGACACCGCGGAGCTCCAGCGCGGCGGGCGTACCGCGTCGCCGGCGCCCGGCGCGCCCGGCGCGTCCGGCGTGTCGGCCCTGGGCGCTCTGCGCCGGCACGTTCGCATCGGGCAGGCGGCCGGCGGCCCGCAGCGTCGCACGGGCCTGCCTGACCCCGCGCGGGGCGGGCCGCAGCCCGGCCAGCGCGAGCAGCTTGGCGGCGGGCGTCTGCAGCTCGGGCGCGTTGCGGGCGGCCCATTCCAGGAACGCCTGCGGCTCGGAATCGCAGCCGAGACGCCCGTGCTGCAGGGCGATCACGCGGTCGGCGGAGGCGAGGCAGCGCTCGAGCCGGTGCTCGGCGAGCACGATCGTGGTCTCCCACTCCTGGTTGAGCCTGCGCAGCAGCCCGATCAGCTCGTCGCCGGCGACCGGGTCGAGCTGGGAGGTGGGCTCGTCGAGCAGCACGAGCGGGGGTCGTCCTGCGAGCGCGGCGCCGAGCGCGACGCGCTGCTTCTCGCCGCCTGAGAGCTCGTGCGTGGAGCGGTCGAGCAGCGCGTCGATGCCGAGCGCGAGCGCGACCTCCTCGACGCCCCGCGCGACCGCGGTCGCGCCGTGCCCCCGACTCTCCAGCGCGAGCGCGAGCTCGGCGCGCACGGTGCTCATCACGAGCTGCGTCTCGGGGTCCTGGAAGAGCACGCCCGCGTAGGCGCCCAGGTGCGCGGGGCCGTGCTCGCGCGTGTCCAGGCCCGCGAGCTTCACGCGACCCGCGAAGTGGCCTCCGTGGAAGTGCGGCACGAGCCCGCAGGCGGCGCGCAGCAACGTCGACTTGCCGTGGCCGGAGAGGCCCGCCAGCAGGCAGAACTCGCCGGGCCCGATCTCCAGGCTCAGCTCCTCTAGCGCGGGTCCGCGATCGCCGGGATATCGATAGGTGACGCCCTCGAAGCTGAGCAGCGGTTCGCTCACGGCTCGATCCCCCGGCGGTCGGCGAACGGCAGCAGCGCGGCGAGCAGCAGCGCGGCGCACAGGACGAAGCTGGCGCCTCCGAGCGAGGCGTGCACTTCGGGGTAGGCGGCGAAGCTGGCTGCGCCGGTGAGCCGGCCGAGCAGCGCGAGCGCGAGGATCGCGAGCGCTGACACGCCGAAGGCGAGATCGTGGCGCGACCAGGGGCGGGCAAGCCGTGGCGCGCGGCGGGCGGTTGCGAAGCCGCGGACCTCGAGCGTCGCAGCCACGTCCATGGCGCGGTCGAGCGAACCTGCGATGACCGCGCGCAGGAGCGCCAGCCTGCCACGCGCACCGCCGGGCGGTCCCTGCGGCCGGGTGCGCTGCGCCTCGGCCAGCCGTTGCGCGTCGGCGCCGAGCAGGGGGATCATGCGCGTGGCGAGCGAGGCGGTGAGCGCCGAGCGGAAGGACAGCCGGCGCAGTATCCGCAGCGTCTCATCCGGGTCCACGGCGAGGCTCGCGAGCGTGGTGATGAGCACGAGCAGCACCAGCTTCAGCGCGATCACGGCCCCGTAGACGACGGCCTCGACGGTGAGGTCGCCCTGGCCGAAGGGCCCGAGGTCGCCGAGGCGCGCGAACACGGTGAGCCCGTCGCGGGAGACGAGCACGTTGACGAGCACGATCGGCAGCCACACGATCGCCGCCGTGCGCATCGCCCTGGCGAGCCGGCGTCCGACCCCGGCGCCGGCGCCCGCGCCGAGCAGGGCGAGCAGCAGGGCGAGCAGCGCGAGCGGGTGATAGAGCAGCAGCCCGGCCGCGGTGAGCGAGGCCAGCCACAGCACCCCCACCCCCGCGCGCGTGGCGTGCAGCGGGCTGGCGATGCGGCGGTAGAAGAGCGGTGCGGGACCCATCTATGAGCCCGTCTGCGGGACGGGGAGCGCGCCGCCGGGCGTGAGCGCGACGGCGAAGCGATCGTGCAGGGTGGCGGCGTCGAGTGAGCGCGCGGCGAGCTGCACGCCGGCGGCATCGGTGCCCGTGACGAGCCACACGGGCGCGTCTTCGCCGCTGCGGGTGGCGGCGATCAGGCCCGCGTCGGCTCCGAGCGTGCGGACCTGGCGGCCGTCCTGGTCGAGCAGCTCGAGCGTGCTGCCGTCCGCGCTGAAGCGCGCGTAGACGCCGCTCGCACGGGGGCCCTGCAGGACCGGCTGTGCGGCCGGGTCGTAGCGCAGCCCGGCAAACGCGCCGACGAGCACCCGCAGCGTGAGCGGGCCGGCGCTGGACCCTGTGGCGGCGAGCGCCGCGGGCACGCCCGCTTCGCGCATCTTCCTGGCAACCGTGGCGCAGGCGCTCGCGGCTTGCGGTGCGCATTCGATGCGCACGGGCAGGCGCTTGCCTTCCAGTCCGTTGAGGAACGGCTCGGGGAAGGAGCCGACGACGGCGGGCACGTCCTCGGTCTGGCTCCAGTCGTGCCTGTCCCACCAGACGTGGTCGCCGGCGTGAACGTTCGTGGCGGCCGCTCCGTGGCCTGCCTCGACGCCGTTTACGTAGTAGAACCAGTCGACCGGCTGCCCTGCTTCCTGGCCGCCGGCGAGCCCGTCGATGCTCTGCACGAAACCGCCCGAGTAGCGCGTGCTGACCGCGTGGTTGCGCATCAGCAGGCTCATCACCGTCTCCTGGCCGCTGACGCGCGGAGCGCCCGTGCGGCCCAGCAGGCGCGAGCCGAAGTCGCGGCTGACGACGAGCTGCACGGCCGTCGGCGCGGGACCCGCGCCGAGGCCGCAGCCCGCCAGGTAGAACGCCCCGAGCAGCAGCGCGAGGTTGGTCGCGAGCGCCCTCACCGAGCCACGATCGTCTCCGGGAAGGACGGCACGAGGCCGCTGCGAGCGGCGCTCAGCGGGTAGCGCCCGGGCGCGGATGGCGCGACCAGCGTGGCGCGGCCGTTGCCGGCGGTGGAGGCGAAGTCCGAGCCGAGCGTGACGATCGCACCCGCCACAGGCGCGGCGCGGCCTTCGTTGTCGTAGCCGACGACGGTCACGCCCAGCGACCCACCGCGCGCGACCGTCGCGCCCGCCGTCCTCAGCGAAAGCGTGCGCTGACAGCCGCCGGAGGTCGCCTCGCACCAGAACCACAGCACCTGATCGCCCGAGCGCAGGCGCCGGCCGTCGCCCATCGGACCGCTCGGATCGGCCGCGCCGGTCGAGCCCGACAGGCCGCCTACCTTGTACTCCCAGCCGCTCTGCCCGCTGTTGGCCTCGCCGCCGAGCGAGTAGACGAACAGCTGCCCGGAGTTGACCGGGGAGGGTCCGCAATGGCCGTAGTCGTGCAGCGCGAAGCCCGGCCCGCCGGCGCGACGCGCCGCGGCCAGCACGGCCAGCGGGGTGCCCGCCGCGACCGCGCAACCGCGGCCGCCCACGCGCAGCGAGGTACCCGCGGCCGTGACGCTGCGGGCGGGCTCGAGCACGCGCTCGCCGATGCCCACGATCATGCTCTGCACTGTCGGGCCCGAGGCGGCCACCCGGCCCGAGGGCAGGACGTGCGTGCGCGTCCCCCCCTGCGCGTCGGCCGCGGCGGCGATCGCAAGCGCGGCCGCGGCGAGCAGGGTTGCGGCGAGCACCGGCCTAGCGGACACGGAAACCGACCTGACTCACCCCGGCGATCAGCTTGGTGGCATGTCCGGCGGCGTCGAGGGCCTCGATGTCGTAGACGTAGCGGCCGGCGGGAAGGGGCGCCGGCAGCAGGTAGCTGAACGACTCGGCGCCGCCCACCGAGAAGAACCGCGCGGTGCCGCATCGAGCCCGCATGAAGCTCTCGCGGGCGCCGTCGAAGACCTGACAGCGCCGACCGTTCAGCCGCTGCAGGCTGATGCGCACCTCGCGCAGCGTGCCACCGGCGGGAACCTGGACGAGGCCGCGCAGGATCCGCGGCGCGTGGCGGCGCGAGTAGACGTGGCCGCTGACCACCCCGGCGACCGATGCGACGTCGAGCGGCGCTGCGGGCACCTGGACCGGCGCGATCGAAGGTGCTCCCGGCAAGGTGGTGCCACAGGTGCCGTCGTTGCCGTTGTGGACGCAGACGGCCAGACCGCCCGAGCGCACGGAGTCGGCGCGGGTGGCCTTGAGCGTTACGACGCCCGCGTGGGACAGCGTGATCGTCGCGTTCCCCGCGGCGTCGGTCGCGCTGGCACCCGGCAGGGCGGTGGTCGTCCCGGCAACGTCTTCGCCGATCGTCGCTTCGGCGATAGGTTCGCCGGTGCGTCCGTCGCCGATATGCACCGTGAACGGGCTGCCGGCGTTCGCGCTGGCGGGGCCGGTCAGGCTGAGCAGGTGGGTCAGGTTGAAGTAGTTGTAGGCCCACAGCACTTCGCTGCCCGGGGCGAGCTGGAACTGGCAGCCGCCGACGTTGGCGGTGGTGTAGTTGACGGCATAGCCCCAGGCTTCGAAGTTGGGCGCTCCGGTTTCCATGTCGGGACCGACCTGGGTCACGAAGAAGTCGTGCAGCGAGCTCGACCAGCCCGCGTCGAAGGCGAGGCCGCTGGCCACCGCGGCGTCGTAGAGGGCCGTGGTGGGCGTCCCGGATTCCGCGCCGAAGCCTTCGTTGCCGCCGTTGTCCTTGACGTTGCACGGGTGGGCGCCGGCGCTGGATTTCGTGCTGATCCCGGGCGCGGCGGGAATCGCTTCTGTGGCGATCGGACCTTCGAAGAGGGTCTTCGAGGACCCCTCGACGCGAAGCTTTACGACGATCGGGCTTGCGGGCGCGGTGGCGCAGGCGAGCAGCGAGACGAGCACGGCAAGCGACACTGCCAACAGCAGACGGCGAGATCGGAGCATTGAGCCAACCCCTTTCCACGAGGGCCTTGTGGGCTTTGGTCGGAGGCAGGTCTCCTGGCTCCCGGGCCTACCCCTCCGCGCCTTCCCGACCCGCCGGTGGCGGATCAGTGGCTGCGCGCCCTCACAGAGCGCGCTGCGGTGGGCATCCCCGGTCACAGTGGCGGGTC
>Ga0209415_10008051_pt1 | contig 18299 bp, 15 predicted proteins | sample PeaSoiSIISIP2007_FD_187696 | JGI IMG/M metagenome (GOLD analysis project Ga0209415, IMG submission 187696) | Peat soil microbial communities from Weissenstadt, Germany - SII-SIP-2007 (SPAdes) (version 2) | ecosystem: Environmental > Terrestrial > Soil > Wetlands > Peat | place: Germany...
GCTCGCCATCCGCACCGATGATGCACCGTCGCTCTACGCTAGCCAAGTACGCGGCGAGATCATGGCCTTGGACCCCAGCCTTCCCCCGCCCGACATTCGCCCCATTGCCTCCGTCGTGAATGAGACGATGGCCGGACGTCGCATGATCGCTGATCTTCTTTCGGCCTTTGCTGCTTCTGCGCTGGCCCTCGCAGCTCTGGGTCTTTTCGGAACCCTATCCTACGCGGTGGCGCGCCGCACTCGGGAGATTGGAATCCGAGTCGCCCTGGGTTCGCCCACAGGGCTGGTCCGCCGCTTGGTTGTGGGGCAGGGCCTTGCGCTGTCGGTCTTCGGTCTTCTCGTGGGCGTCGCGATCAGCCTCGCCCTGGGGCGCCTGCTGGAGTCCCAGCTCTTTGCAATAAAGGCGACTGATCCCCTAACCCTGACGAGCGTCGCCTTTCTGCTCCTTGGAGTCGCTATTGCTGCCTGTTGGATTCCGGCTTGCCGAGCGGCCAGGATTGACCCGATCACGGCCTTGCGGGCTGAATGAATCCTCTGAAGCGGTGTAACGCTCCTCAGACGCTCAAATGGGTGTCCGCACTAGAATCGTCTTAGAAAGGGTCCTTTTAGGGACGCCTGCAAGTCACGGTCAATCTGACCGCAACGCGGACGCCGGATCAACCCTGGCGGCGCGGCGAGCGGGCGGCAAGCTCGCGAGCAAAACGGCGGCCACGAGGACAAATCCGGCGGCGGCAAAAGGGAGTAGAGTGAGCGCAGGCAGTTCGGGCCAGCGGCTATGAGCTAAACTAAACACAGCCCAAGCGCCCGCGCTCCCGATGAGCAGGCCAAGAACGGACAGGCGGAGGCCCTGGGCGACCACGAGTCGCACGAGGTTGGCGGCTGTCGCGCCCAATGCAGAGCGAATGCCGAACTCCTTCGCGCGGCACGCGACCTGCAGCGCGAGCAAGCCGTAGAGACCTATGGCGGCGAGGATGAGACCCAGCACGCCGAAGAGCGAGACAAGCACGAATACGAAGCGTTCGGCCGCGCGCGACTCTGTGGCGCGCTCGTCGAGCGTGGCAAACTCGTAAGCTGCAAGCCGCGAGTCCGAATTTGCGAGCGCGGCGCGGGCCGCGGCCTCAAACGTGCGCGGCTCGCCAGTGGTGTGAAGCACGAAGGTGAACTCGTCGTAGCCGTTTGAAAGGCCCAGAAGCTGGGTCATCGGCATCGTGATTACCCCCACGACCTCGCCGTCGTCCGGGTCGGCGATCACTTTTGCGTCGGCGGCGACGCCGACTACGGTGAGCCATGGACGCGAGCTGGTGAGAAGGCCCCATTTCACCCGTTTGCCGATCGGGTCCTGATTGGGCCAGAATCTCTTCGCCATGCCTTGGCTGACGATGGCAACCGGTCGCGATCCGGAGCGATCGTCCTCGGTAAAATCGCGCCCGAACACGATTTGCTGGCCAACAGTGGCGAAATATCCGGGCACTCCGGCCCGGAGATACGCGAGGTAGTATCCGCGCGGCTCGGGGGCTGGTTGGCCGTCAACATTCATTCCGACGAGCTCACGGGCACTGTAGAGTGGATGGGGCAGCGTGGCGGTCGCGGACTGCACGCCGGGAAGCGCGCGGAGTCGGGCAAGCGTCATCTCGACCATGCGCGCGCGGGCCGGGCCGTCGGCACCGAGGCGGTCGGGCATCATTGTATTGAACGTCAGCCGCTGTTCCGTGCGCAGGCCCCAGGGCTCGTCGATAAGTTTCTTAAAATACTGCGCGAGCAACGCGCCTGTGACGAGCAGCACGGCCGACACCGCGATCTCGGCGACCACGAGTGAGCCGAGCAACTTTCGGGTCCCGCGGTCGAGCGTCGCCGAGCGGCTGCCACTGCTGATGGCGGAGCGCAGGTCGGTGCGCGCCACGCGCCACGCAGGGAGCAGGCCGAAGCCGGCGCCGGCAAGAACAACTGCGCCCGCGGTGAACATGAACACCGGCCAGTCAAGACGGACGGAGAAGTCGAACTCGCGCATGGCGCTGCCGGTCGCATCCGAGCCCTCGGGGCTCAGCGTTACAAGGATGGGCGTGAGCCAAGAGGCGAACACCAGGCCGGCAGCGGCGCCGATGGCGGCGAGAACGACTGCAAACGAGAGCGTCTCGCGGACAAGGCGGGGGCGCGAGGCGCCGAGCGAGGCGCGAATCGCGGTCTCGCCCTCGCGGGCGACGGCGCGAGCGAGGAGAAGGCCCGCGAAATTTGCGGAGGCGACAAGCAGCGCGCAGAATGCGGCGGCCGAGATCACTATGAGCTTCGGGCGGAGGTCGACGACAAATCCCTCGCGTAGCGGGCGGATGTAGGCGCGGCGGGGATTGAGAGGGTCGGGCGCGGCGGCGTTTATAGCGGCGCATATTCTGCGCATGGCGGAGTTGGCCTGCTCGATGGTCACGCCCTGGCGTAGCCGTCCGGCCCCGTACAGATAGTGGCCGCGGCCGGCGGCCGGATCAAAACGGGCGCCGAGCGGGAGCCAGACCTCGGCGCGGTACGGGTGGCGGAACTTGCTCGGCATGATTCCGACGATCGTGAAATGCGCGTTGTCGAGCAGGATGGATGCGCCAAGCACGTCCGCACGGCCGCCGAGCTCTCGCTGCCAGAAATCGTAGCCGACGATGGCGACGCGCGGGCCATTGGGGCGATCCTCATCGGATGTGAAATAGCGGCCGCGAGCCGGCGAAAGGCCAAGCGTGGGGAAAAAGTCTGCGGTGACTTGCGCGGCGTTGACGCTGCGAGCAATGCGGTCACTGGTCGCGCCGAGGGTGACGCTTGAGCCAGTGGCTGCCCCGAAATCGGCAAAGATATCGCGGGCGTGCTCGCGCCATTGCTGCAGGGTGATCTCGGATAGATTGAGCGTGTTTGCCCGGGTATCGGGATCGTCGTAGGCCTCATAGACGCGGACGAGGCGCTTGGCGTCAGGAAAAGGCAGCGGCCGAAGCAAGGCGGCCTCAACCACGGAAAAGATTGCGGTGTTCGCGCCCATCCCGAGCGCAAGAACCACAATGCACGCTGCAGTGAAACCGGGCGATTTTCCAAGCTGCCGGAAGGTGACCTTCAGCTGAGAGAGCATTGTGCGGACCCCGACGGCGTGAAGTTGGCACGCCTGAAGGCCACGAGCCAGTTCAGCAAGCCGCATACCATGCAGCAATTGATGGCTCAAGTAGCTTGCAGAAAATCACTTCCAGATTTCATAGGCAAATCACGATTCAATTTCCCGTCGAAAATGGGATTCTGAGTTCCCTAAATTGGGACAGGGAGGAAAGGACATTTGCTGCGCGACTATGCAGGGGAGGCCCGTTTGAAGATCGCTCGATTATTGGACGCCTGCCGCTCCTTCGTAATCTTGGGCGGGTCGCCCGGGCGCTCGGGGGCGCCTAGTTTCAAAAGAAGGCCGACTCAATCGGTGATTTTGGGTTGGCGTGCATCCAAACACGCATGAAGTGAAGTCATGGGATGGCTTCCTGTCTGTGTTCTTGTGATCGTGATCCTGCGTCTCGCGGCCCAGCTGACGCTGGAGGCGCTGAATCGGACGGAGGCCAACCGGAATTCAATGCAGTGTCCGGATGCACTCGAAGGGGTGATGGATGCCGCCACCTATGCGAGATCGGTCCAGTACTCCCTGGCAAGAGGGCGGTTCGCATCGGCGGAGGCGGTCTACGATGCGGGGGTCCTGCCGGCGCTGTTATTCAGCGGCGCCCTGCCATGGCTCTGGGCGAGGACCAATGGCCTCGCGCCCAGCGCGGCGTGGAGCGGGGCGCTCTTCCTCGTGGGCGCTATGGTCCTTCTCGGGTTTCTCGGCCTGCCCCTGGAGTGGTGGTCGCGATTCCGCCTCGAGGAGCGGTTCGGCTTCAACAACAGCACGCTTCGCCTCTGGGTCGTCGACCACGTCAAGCTTGCGCTGCTCGGGATCGGCATCGGCTTCCCGATCACCTGGTCGGTGCTGGCGCTGGCAGACTGGGTCGGCCCGCATTGGTGGGTGTGGGGCTTCGCCCTGCTGTTTGGCCTTCAGATGCTGATGATGGTGCTCTATCCGAAGCTCATTCTGCCGCTGTTCAACAAGCTCTCGCCGTTGCCCGACGGCGATCAACGCACAAACCTTTTGGCCTTGTCCCAGCGCACCGGATTCAGGGCGAAGACCATCGAGACCATGGACGGCAGCAAGCGCTCCGGGCACTCAAACGCCTTCTTCACGGGATTCGGCCGCTTTCGCCGCATTGTCCTTTTCGACACGCTGATGGCCCAGCTCGCGCCCGAGGAGCTCGAGGCGGTGCTCGCGCACGAGATAGGTCACTACAAATCCGGGCACATCCCGAAGTTCATGGCCCTGATGGCGCTCCTTCAATTGGGGGCCTTCGCCGTCGTTGCGTGGCTGGCCCGAACCCCCTGGTTCAACGCCGCATTCGGCCTGCCCGGGGGGATGCTCGCGCCGGCCCTGCTTCTTTGCGGCCTGCTGAGCGGGACGGTGACCTTTTGGTTCGCCCCCGCGGGCAACTGGCTGTCGCGCAGGAACGAATTCGAGGCGGACGCCTTTGCCAGGAAGGCCGTCGGCTCCAGCGCGCCGATGATCGGCGCATTGCGCAAGCTAGCGCAGAAGAACCTGTCCAACCTGACTCCGCATCCGCTCTACAGCATCGTGTATTATTCGCACCCGACGTTACTTGAGCGCGAACGCGCCCTGCAGAAGTAGATCCTTCACCCCAGAATGGGCGGGGTCGTGGCGAACCTTGCCTCGGAGCGAACGAACGAGGGTGGTATTCGGATGGCGCTCGGCGCGCGGCCTGCCGGACATATTCTCGGATCGGCAATGGCTGAAATCGAGACTGCTGTGGATTCCCATAAGCCGGGCGTTTCGAAAAGCCAAGGCGCCTGTCCCGTCGACAGCGCTCGCGTCTTGGAAGGGTTCCATCTTGAGAGACCCGGCGAGCAACGGACGGACAATGTTCGGCGCCTTCCAATGCGCAACAGGCCGCAGGGTTCCACCCTGCGGCCCGATGGCTTCCCGGCGCCCGGAAGCGCCGGCTATTTCGAGACGATGTTGGTCTTCTCCCTGGCGATGGCAGGGGCCTTCAGCATCGAGGTCTCCACCTTGGGCGAGACGAGCAGGAGCTCGGCCACCCGGCCATGTTCGAAGCGCACCACCAGACTCCCGCTGGCGGCGCTCTCGTTGACGCTGTAGTTTCGGTAAAGCCATGTGCCGTCGGCCAACACCTCGCTCGGCCGGCCGAGCGTCAGCGAGACACGGCTCCGAGAGCTCCCGACCAGAACCGGAGTCGTGGTCAACGTATTGGCGCAGTAGGGCCAGGCCGCCTCGACCGGCACGACGCCGGAGGTGGCGAGCAGCCTGGTGGCGGAGTCCGCCGGCGCGGTGTTCTTGCCGGAGGCGGTGATGGAGACGAGGAGGAGCGCGGAGGCGACGGCAGCGGCTCGTGGGACGGAGGCGAGGATGCTTTTCATGGCGGATGTGATTCTTGGGTTTCGATTTTCTTGTCGTTAGCTTGGGCGACGCGGGCGAAGTTGCGCAGCCTGCGGCGACGGCGCGAGAGGGTTTGCATGAACGGCTCGTGGCGTTGATGAATGGCGCCAGACCAGAAATGAGCCGCTCGTCGCCCACGTGAATGGCCCAGCGCACAGTCCGGCCCTTGCGGCCTGGGTTGCGCTCGCTCGAATCTTGTCCCACCCTAGCCTCCCCATGCGCCGTCTACTGCCGCCCATTCTGGCCGCCGCGTTTTTGGCTTCGTCGCGGGCTTTCGCGGCCGACCCGCCCCCTCCCGCCCCCCAGGTGTTTTTCGACGATTTCTCCTACGCGAGCCTTGACGAGCTGGAAGCCCACGGCTGGACCGTTCGGACAACGCCGGGCTGGCCGGGCATCGAAAACGCCTTCTGGAGGAAGGAAGATGTCTCCTTCGCTGCCGATCCCGCCAACCAAGGCAACCGGATACTTCGGATGACCTCGTCCACGGACGGGACGCCAGCCCATACGTTCCAGACGCAGATCTGCCAGCAGCGCAAGTTCAAGGAGGGCACCTACGCGGCGCGCGTGCATTTCGCTCACGACCCGGCTTCAGGGCCGGCCGGCGACGGTGTCGTCGAAAGCTACTACACCTACTCCACCGTGGACATACCCAAGAACCCCAATTACAGCGAATGCGATTTTGAATACCTGCCCGAGGGAGGCTGGGGCCAGAAGGGACCGGCGCTCTTTGTCACAACGTGGAGAACCGCCAGCCCTTTGCCGGACGGGACGAATGACAACACCCACGGCGCCCTTCCGGGCCAGGAGGGCGGCTGGCACGTGCTCGTGCTCCAGGTCGCCGGCGGACATGTGCGGTATTTTCTTGATGGAAGCCTGATCGCCGACCACGGCGGCCCGTATTATCCCCGGGAGATAATGTCCTTTAACTTCAACCTCTGGTTCACGCGGGAGGGGGTGGCGCCTTCGAGGCAGCCCCGCAGCTACGAGGAGGATATTGATTGGGTCTATTTTGAGAAAGGGGCTGCGCTGAGCCCCGGGGACGTCGACCGGAGGGTGCAGGCCCTCCGCAGGGCCGGGACTCCGTGGCAGGACACGGTGGAATCGGCGGGACTGCCCTGTCCGTGCAATTCCTGAGGCGCCCGAGGGCGCGCCTCAGGCACGTGGTCCCCCGCTGTCTCTGGCGCTGGCGCCCCCGGTGCTCCGGAAAGGCGCGGAAACCCTCAGGGCTGGCCCTTGGGCGGATTGGGCAGGTCAAAGTTGATCGGCACGTCAGCCATGGTCTCGACCGGGCGGCCGTCCTTCACCTTCGGAAGGAAGCGCCACAGGCGCACGGCGGCCAGCGCTTCCTTGCCAAAGGCCGGATCCGTCGCGTTCTTGATCGCCGGATCGTACACCGCCCCGTTGGCGCCGATGCGGATTGAGATCGTCGCCCGCCCCTTGACGTTCGCCTTCTTCAGTCCGGCGGGGTAGCTTGGCGCCGGCCCGACGAAGAGCGCCGGCGCGGCCGATTGGACATTCTCGATTCGCTTGGCAACCATCCGGTCGAGCGCCGCCTCGCGCTCGTCGAATGGAATCTCGGACTGCAGCACCTCCACACCTCCGGAGAAGAGATGCAGGTGGTAGCTGCCGGAGCCCAGCGGATAGCTCATCGGCACAATGGCCGAGACGGGTGTCTCATGGCTCGGCTTCAGGTCTCCGACCTCGCGCAGGAATATCATCTTCCCCGCTTCCTCGGTATCCAGCTCGAGCACGAGAAAGACGTCCTTCAAATGATAGCGCGACTCGAAGGTGGCATTGAAATAGAACGTGTTGTTGAGCGATCCCACTCCATCGGACGTCAAGGAGGTGTTGTGCACATAGACATCCCGGACGGACACAAAAGCGGGAAGGTACTCGGGTGCTTCCGCGAGCGCGAAGCCCCGCGTGCTGATCGAGACGACCCTTCCGTCCCTTTCCACGCAGGGGCGCAGGCCGCTCGCCGCGCGCACCGGATACATCTTGCCGGAATACTCGGCCAGAAGCACATGCTGGGCTGCGAGGGGAGCCATCAGCGTCGGAAACAGCAGAAGAATGGCGCGGATACGGCACAGGCTCGGGGCGGGCATCGCCTCTCGATTCTTGGGCGGAACCCGCATCGAGGCAACACCTTTGCCGTCGGCGGCTCGCTGCCCGGGATCGGCCCTTTGTGACGGCTCCTGTGTCAGAGCCTCGCGTTCATCCGGCGCAGGCGCTCCGACATTATCGCCATCAGCTGCAGCGAGAAGAAGGGCGTCTGCTGCACGAGAAAGAGGAAGCGCTTCCGGTCGACGCGGATAAGCTCGGCATCGGACCTCACGACGGCGGCCCCGAGCCTGGGCCTGTCCTCCACCAGCGCCATCTCGCCGAAGACGCCGCCCTCCTCCACGGTCTCAACCGTGACCCCGTTTATGATGATGTCGACGGCGCCCTTGGTGACCACGAACAGATGGTCGCCGCGTTCGCCCTCGCGAAACACGGTCTGGCCCGCAGCATACAGCTCGGGCTTCTGGTCCTTGTCGAAGAGGTGGATTTTCACCGAGCTGTCGTGCCGCCAGCGTGCAGTTTCACACCACCGTGACAATCTTGCAGGCGATTTGTCGGCGGTTTGTAACATTGGGTTCCCGTGCCCTGCAAGAACGCATCCGATCCGGACGACTCCCTGCAGCGGGTCCCGCATGCGCGGCGCCCGGGCCGCCGCCCGCCATTCTTAGTAAATACTTTGCTCCGCGCGGATTCACAGCCATGTTTCAGCGGATTGCCACCGAATTTCCGCCCATCCGTGATCGATTCCCCAGCGCAGATCGAAGGCCGCCATAATGAACCCCCGATTCGGGCTCTGATCCGCTTCGGGCGCCGACCGCCCTCCCCGTGAACACCGGTTCCGCGCTGCTCCAGCTCAGAGGGCTCAAGAAGTCCTTCCCCGCCCCGGACGGGGGCCGGAAGCTGATCATCGACGTTCCCGACTTTTCCCTCGCCATGGGCGAGCACCTCGCCCTGCGCGGCGAAAGCGGCTCGGGCAAGACCACCTTTCTCAACCTCATCTCCGGCATCCTCGCCCCCGATTCGGGCTCCATCCGGGTCGCCGGCAGCGACATGGCCGCACTGGGCGAGCACCGGCGCGACCAGCTGCGCGGCTCGAGCATCGGCTACATCTTCCAGACATTCAACCTGCTCCAGGGTTATTCGTGCCTCGAGAACGTCATGCTGGGCATGACATTCGGAACCCGCGCGGACAGGGGCCAGGCGCTGGCCCTGCTCGGGCGCGTGGGCCTGTCCCACCGCCTGAACCACTTCCCGCGGCAGCTTTCCTCGGGGCAGCAGCAGCGGGTGGCCGTGGCCCGCGCGCTAGCGAAGCGCCCGAAGCTCGTGCTCGCGGACGAGCCGACCGGCAACCTTGACCGCAAGAACGCGCGCGAGGCGCTCGAGCTGGTGCGCGAGACGTGCCTCGAGACCGGAGCGGCCCTGCTCCTCGTGAGCCACGACACCGACGTGCTCGCCACGTTCCGAAACGTCCGGGATTTCGCCGAACTCAACCTCGTCCTGAAGGAGGCCGCGTCATGACGATCGCCCTCATCGTCAGGCGCAGCCTGCGCCAGCACGCGCTTTCCACCACGATCACGGCGCTGTCCATCGCCCTGGCGGGCGGGCTGCTCATGTCCGTCTGGGTGGTCAAGGAGCAATCCCAGAGGACGTTCACCCAGGTGAACACGGGCTTCGACGCCGTGCTCGGGGCGAGGGGCTCGAAGCTCCAGCTCGTGCTCAACGCCATTTTCCACCTCGAGGCCTCGCCAGGCAACCTCCCGGCGTCCGACTACGAGTACATCAGGCGCCATCCCGCGGTGAAGCTGGCGATCCCCATCGCCGTGGGCGACAACCTGCGCGGCTACCGGATCGTGGGAACCATGCCCGAGTTCTTCACGGACGTGGAGTACGCGCCAGGGAGGCATTTCTCGCTTTCGCAGGGGAAGATCTTCGATCCCTCCGCGAAGGAGGCCGTGATCGGCAGCTTCGCCGCGCGCAGGCTCGGGCTGGCCGTCGGCGACACGTTCCACCCGTTCCACGGCCTCATCTACGACGAGAGGAACCAGCACGCCGAGACCTTCCACGTGACCGGCATCCTCGCGCCCTCGAACACGCCCGCCGACAAGGTGGTCTGGATCCCGATCCACGGCTTGCAGACGATGAGCGGGCACGATCCGAAGGCGGCCACCGACGTGAGCGCCGTCCTGGTCCAGCTCCGCTCACCCTCGGCCGGATTCATGCTGGACATCATGTACAACAAGCAGGGCAACAGGCTCACGTTCGCCTATCCGATCGGCGCGATCATGTCCGAGCTGTTCCAGAAGATCGGCTGGTTCGACAAGGTCCTGACGCTGGTCGCCTACCTGGTGGCGGTCGTCTCCGCCGCCGGCGTCCTTGTCGCGATCTACAACTCGATGGCCTCGAGGCGGCGCGACATCGCTATACTGCGCGCCCTGGGGGCGGGACGGCTGTTCCTTTTCAGCGCGATCGTGCTGGAGGCCACGGCCATCGGCACGATCGGCATGGCCGTCGCGTTTGCCGCCTATGCCGGGATCGTGTCCGCGGTGGCGGTCGTCATCCAGGCCCAGACGGGCGTCCTGATCGAGACGTTCGCCTACAGCCCCGTCATGCTGTGGGCTCCCTTGGGGATGATCGCGCTCTGCGCCGCGTGCGGTCTCCTGCCGGCATGGAAGGCCTACCGCACCGACGTGGCGGAAAACCTTGCCCCGACATCCTAAAGGGAACTGTCCGGGACCCGCGCGACCATGAGCGCTCGAATCGCTCCGCTCCTCGTCTGCCTTGCGCTGTCCGTCGCCTGCGTCACAGGCTGCTCCAGGGCCCCGGCGCCCGACTCCTCAGGCCAGCCGCGCAAGCACGAGCACCATCCGCCGCACGGCGGAACGCCCGTCGTGCTCGGCGACGAGGTCTACCACATCGAGCTTGTCCTCGACGCCTCGACCGGCACGCTCCAGGCCTTCGTCTTCGACGGCGAACTGGAGAACTTCATCCGGTCCTCCATGCCGTCGATCGAGATCGTCGCCGACGTCGGCGGGGCTCGACGGACCCTCGTTCTGGAGGCGGTGCCCAACCCGGCCACCGGAGAAACGGTCGGCGACACGTCGCTGTTCCAAGCCCAGGCGGACTGGCTCAAGGCCACCCGGGAATTCGACGCCGTGCTCAAGAGCGTCACCATCCGGGGCACGACCTTCACGGGCGTGAAGTTCAATTTCCCCAGGGGGAACGACACCGATTGACGGCCGCGGCGCTAAGGACCGGAGAGCGCCCCGACGATCGCAAGCACGTTGTGCCGGTACATCGCCTCGTAGGTCGCCGCCCCGCTGCCGGCCGGCCCGAGCCCATCGGCGTACAGGGTGGCGCCGAGGCGCACGCCGGTTTCTTCGACGAGGTTCGCGACTAGCCGGGGATTGGCGCTGCTCTCGGCGAAGACGGCCCGGATCCTTTCGCGCCGGATGAGGTCGATCAGGCGGGCGAGGTGTTTCGCGTCGGCCTCGCTCTCGGTCGACAGCCCGTTGATCGAATGGATCTCGAAGCCGTAGTCGTGCGCAAAGTAGCCGAACGCGTCATGCGATGTCACGAGTTGGCGCCGGGCGGGCGGCAGCGTGGCGACTTCCGCGGAAACCCAGTCCCTGAGGGCAGCGAGGCGGCCCCGGTATGCCTGGGCGTTGCGCGCGAACAGGTCCGCGGACGCTGGCCGCGCCCGGGTCAATTCCGCCCGCACGAGGTCCGCCGCGACGAGCATGTTGCCGATGCTGTGCCACCAGTGGGGGTCCTTCTCGCCCCCGGTCCCGGCCTGGGGGATCGAGAGCACGACGGGCAGCGCGTCGCCGACCGCGACGACTCGGCCCCTCGGGCCGACGCTCGCGACCAGGCGGTCGAGGTAGCCCTCAAGCTTCAGGCCGGAGGCGAGTACCACGTCGGCGTCGATCAGGGTGCGGATTTCGGCCGGCGACGGGTTGAACGTGTGCGGGTCGACGCCGGGCTCGACGAGGTTGACCACCCCGGCCCCGCCCCGGCCGACCTCGCGGGCAATCTCCGCCAGCACCGTGCTAAGCGTCACCACCCGAAGCGGGCGGGGGTCCCCCGGTCCCGCCCAGGCGGCGCACGCCGCGAGGCCGAACACGGCGGGGGCAAGAATCGCCTTCATGCGGCGCCTTTAGCGCGCGCCGCCGCGCCACAGGGACCCCACGGCCCCATAGCGCGGGCTGAACAGCGCCGAGATGACGAAGACGAGGCCGAGGCAGAGCACGATGGCGGCCCCGCTCGCCAGCCCCGCGTGGAAGCTCAGCAGGATCCCGGTGACAGAGCCAAGGAGCGCGAGGCCGATGGAAAGCAGCAGCATGGAGATGAACCGGTCGCACCACAGGTAGGCGCTCACGGCCGGCAGCAGAAACAGCCCGAGGGCGAGCACGATTCCCATCGTCTGCATGGCCGCCACGAGGTTGAGCACCGTCAGGGTGAGAAAGCCCATGTGGACCAGTCCGCCGCGCCCGCCGGTCGCCCGGTGAAAGACGGGATCAAACGTCTCGAGCAGGATGCTGCGGTAGAAGACGATGAACACGGCGGCCGTCAAGCCGCTCACGGCGACGGCGAGGCCCAGGTCGCCCGCGCTCACCCCGAGGACGTTGCCAAAGAGAAAATCCGCAAGGTTGAGCCGCGTCGGCAGCTTGCTGGTCAGCGCGACCCCGGCGCCAAAGAACACGATGAAAAGCGAGCCGAACGCGGCGTCCTCCTTGATCCGCGTCAGCCGGCTGAGCAGCGCGCTCCCGAGCGCCGTCAGGAGGCCGGCGATCAGGCCGCCGAAAAACAGGGCGACCGTGCTCGTTCCGAAGAGCAGCCAGGCCGCCGCGACGCCGGGCAGAAGCGAATGCGAAAGCGCGTCCCCCATGAGCGCCAGGCGGCGGAGCACGAGGACGCAGCCGAGCAGCCCCCCGCTGACGCCGAGCAGCATGGCCGAGAGCAGCCCGCGCCGCATGAACTCGTAGGAGAACGGGGCGATGAGGAGATCGTGGAGGCTCATCCCTGTGCGTCTCCCGCGGCCGGCGGCCGGGGCCGGCCATCGTGCACGCAATGTTCCTGGCGGTAGGCGCGGTCGACGTTGGCCGGCGACAGCACGCCTGCAATCGGGCCCGCGGCAACGAGGCCCGTGTCCAGCAGGACCCCCCGCGTGAAACAGCGGCGAGCGACCGCCGGATCGTGCACCGCCGCCAGCACCGTGCGGCCCTGGGCCTCCCAGTTGCGCAGAATGTGCGTCAGCTCCTCGGCGGCGAAAAGGTCCAGACCGGCGAACGGCTCATCCAGCAGGAAGATGTCCCCGCCCTGCGCGAGCGCCCGGGCCAGAAAGGCCCTCTGCTGCTGGCCGCCCGACAGCATACGGATCTGGCGGTGCGCGATGTCGGATACCCCGAGTTCCTCCAGAGCGCCCTCCACCTGGTCCCTGTCGGCCCGCCCCATCCGCTGGAAGAGCCCCAGCGACGGATAGCGGCCCTGCTCGACGACGCCCCGCACCGTGATCGGGAAATCCCAGTCGATCGCATGGCGCTGCGGCACGTAGGCCAGCCGCGGACGCGCGTGCTGCGGATGGGCGTCGCCGATCCGGATCTCCCCGCTCGTCAGGGGCTGCCACCCGAGCACGGCGCGCAGGAGCGTGCTCTTGCCCGCCCCGTTCCTGCCCAGGATGGCGGTCGAGCTGCCGCAGGGGATCTCGAGGGTGATGTCGCGCAGCGCGGTCAGCCGGCCGTAGCGCACGGTCGCGCCGCTAAAGCGAACGATGGTCTGGTCCGAGGGATCCACGCGGGTCGAGGGTAGCAGGGGCGTCAATGGGCCGGGGCGGGACTTCGGATGGCCTTGCCCGTCAGCCGCCCTCCGTCACCTCCGCGCCATCCTTTCAGCGGATGCGGTGGCATTCGGACCCGATTCGACCCAGAGCCCCCGGGGCCTCGCCCATTCGGCGGCGTTGGCGATCACCCGCAGCACGTTGTCATCGTGGTACGTCGGGTAGGTCTCGTGCCCCGGCCTGAAGTAGAATACGCTGCCGTTTCCCCGCCGCCAGCAGCACCCGCTCCGGAACACCTCGCCGCCCTCGAACCAGGAGATGAAGACCTCCTCCTCGGGGGCCGGGATTGCGAAGGGCTCCCCGTACATCTCCTCCCGCGGCAGCTCAAAGCAGCGGTCGATCCCGCGGGCTATCGGGTGGCCCGGGTTGCAGACCCAGAGCCGCTCGCGCTCGCCCGCATCCCTCCACGCGAGCGAGCAGGCGGTCCCCATCAGCCGCCTGAAGACCTTCGAAAAGTGGCCTGAATGCAGGACGACAAGGCCCATCCCCTCGAGCACGCGGGCCTGGACGCGGCGGACCACGTCGTCGCTCACCTGGTCGTGGGCCAGGTGCCCCCACCAGGTCAGCACGTCGGTGTCCCCCAGCCTTTCCGGGGTCAGGCCGTGCTCGGGCTCCTGGAGCGTCGCGGTCGACACCGACGACGACGGAAGAAACCTCCGGATCCCCTCGGCGATGGCCGCGTGCATCCCGCGCGGGTAGATCTCATTTACCTTGGAATTCCTGTGCTCGTGGACATTTTCGCCCCAGACCGTTATCCGCAGTGAATTCATGGTGGAATCGCGCGTCTCAGGTCTACCCCATACCTCAATGAGAAGCAACGCAATGGAAGCCTATCCCGCCCGGCTTGGCGTGGGAATGCTGGCGGCGCTCGCGGCCGGATTTGTCGCCGGGTGCGTCGCTCCCGGCAGCGCCGTGCCCGCGCGCACCGCCGTCGCCCTCGCGCCCCTTTTCAGCGACCACGCCGTCCTGCAGCGGGGCAAACCCGTGCCCGTGTGGGGCAGCTCCGGCGCCTCCGATTCAATCACGGTCACCTTCCGCGGCCAGAAGGTGAGCACGGTCGCCGGCAACGACGGCCGGTGGATCCTCTACCTGAAGCCCCTCGACGCCAGCTCCGAGCCCGCGGATCTCGTCGTCGCCGGCCAGAATACCGTCACCGTTCACGACGTTGTCGTCGGCGAGGTGTGGCTCTGCTCGGGCCAGTCGAACATGGAGTTCACCATGGACAACGGCGGGTCGCCGCACCGGGTGGTCAACGCCGAGGCGGAGATCGCAGCGGCCGACTACCCGATGATCCGCCAGCTGAAGATCGAGCGCACCGTGGCGACGGAGCCCGCAGCGACCGTGAAGACGGGCGGATGGCAGCCCGCGTCGCCGAGGACGGTCGGCGGGTTCACCGCCGTCGGCTACTTCTTCGCGCGGGACATCCACCAGGCGCTCGGCGTGCCCGTGGGGATCATCTTCAGCGCGTGGGGCGGCACGCCCATCGAGTCCTGGATGAGCGACCAAGCCCGGGGCTCGACCTCGGTCGCCGGAACGCTCGACGAGCGTTGGCGCAAGGCGATGGGCGAATGGCCGCCGGAGCGCGCGGCCCGGTATCCCGCGGACATGCAGGCGTGGCAGAAGGCCCAGGCGAACGCCGAGGCGACGCACACAAAGAATCCGCTCGAATGGCCGCAGCCGCCCGCGACGAACGATTCGCCCGCGCGGCCGGGAGGGCTCTTCAACGCGATGATCGCGCCGCTCCAGCCCGGCGCGCTGCGGGGCATTCTCTGGTACCAGGGCGAATCCAACATCGAGCACGCGTGCGAGTACGCCGAGCTTCTCAACACGCTCATCCGCTCCTGGCGGTCCGGCTGGGGCCAAGGCGACCTGCCGTTCTACATCGTCCAGATCGCGAACTTCGGCGACACGCACGAGCTGACCGACCGGGGGTGGGCGCGCCTGCGCGAGGCCCAGGCCCAGGTCCTGGGGGCCCCCGCCACGGGCCTGGCCGTCACCATCGACATCGGCGACGCGCACAACGTGCACCCGGCCAACAAGCAGGAGGTGGGCCGGCGCCTCGCCCTGATCGCGAAGGCCCAGGTGTACGCCATCCCGGGTGAGTTCTCCGGACCGGTGTTCGCCGGCGAGACCCGCTCCGGCAAGGCGCTGCGCGTGCGCTTCGCGCACGCGGGCGCGCGGCTGGTCGCGCTTGGCGCCGGGGTGACGGCGTTCGAGGTCGCGGGCCGCGACAGGGTGTTCCACGCGGCAGCGGCGCAGATCGAGGGCGATACGCTCCTCGTGTCGTCGCCGGACGTGGACGAGCCCGTGGCCGTGCGCTACGCGTGGAGCAATTCCCCCGAGGCCAACCTCTACAACGACTCGGGGCTTCCGGCCGCGCCCTTCCGCTCGGACAACTGGTGACCGGCGCCGCACCGCCCTGCGGTCCGGCGGGGCGGCCCTTCCCCCCGGGGAACACCCTCCAACTGCTCCTGCTTGAACTTCTCGCCCGATTGGCCTATTGGCTTACGGATGGAGCCGTATACTTGGGGGCAGAGGGTTTTTGTCGCCGTTTCGGGGGCACTGGTTTTGGGCCTGTCGGGCGGCTGCGGAAGGGCGGCTGACCCGGCCCCTCTCCCGGCGGACGTGCAGGTGGTCGCGGTCGAGCAGAGGGACGTGCCCGTCGTCCGCGAATGGATCGGCTTCCTGGACGGGTTCGTCAACGCGCAGATCCGCGCCCAGGTGAGCGGATACCTTGTGAAGCAGGTCTACGTGGAGGGCTCCGCCGTGCGCAAAGGGGATCCGCTCTTCGAGATCGACCCCAGGCCCTTCGCCGCGGCGCTCGCGCTCGCCGAGGGCCAGCTCGCCCAGGCCCAGGCCCAGCTTGGGAAGGCCGAGCTGGACGTCGCGCGCTACACGCCGCTTGCGCGCGACAAGGCGATCAGCCAGGAGGAGCTGGACGACGCCGTACAGGCGCGGCTCGCCGCCGAGGCCCAGGTCTCGTCGGTCAGCGCGGCCGTGGACCAGGCGCGCCTCAACCTGAGCTTCACGCACATCGTCTCCCCCATCGACGGCATCGCGGGGCTCATCCGCGCCCAGATCGGCGACCTGGTCGGGCCCACCACGGGCGTCCTGACGACCGTTGCGACCGTGGACCCGATCAAGGCGTACTTCCCCATCAGCGAGCAGGCCTACCTCGAGTTCCGGGGGCGCGAGCCAAACGCCCCCAGCATCCCCGCCGGCATCGCGTTCGAGCTGGTCCTTTCCGACGGCTCCACCTACCCGAGGAAGGGCGGGTTCCTCGCGATCGACAACCAGGTGGACGGCAACACTGGGACGCTGCGGGTGGCGGCCACGTTCCCGAACCCGAGCGGGCTCCTGCGCCCCGGCCAGTACGCGCGGGTGCGCGCCGTCGTGAGCGTCGAGAAGGGGGCGCTCCTCGTGCCGCAGCGCGCCCTGGCGGAGCTCCAGGGGGGCTACCAGGTGGCCACGGTCGACGCGGGGAACCGCACCCACATTGTCGCGGTGAAGACGGGCGCGCAGGTCGGGTCGCAGACGGTGGTCGTCTCGGGGCTGCACCCGGGCGACCGGGTCGTGATGGACGGGATCCAGAAGATCACGGAGGGAGCGCTGGTGAGGCCCATACCGTACGCGGCCCCGGACGCCGCCAGGTAGCCGCGCCGTGTCGAAGTTCTTCATCAACCGCCCAATCGTCGCGATCGTCATTGCGATCCTGACGGTGATCGTGGGCGCGGTGGCGCTCGTCTCGCTGCCGATAGCCCAGTTTCCGAAAATTGTCCCGCCGGAGGCGCGCATCACCACGACCTTCGTCGGAGCGGACGCCCAGACGGTCGAGCAGTCCGTGGCGACTCCGATCGAGCAGGTGCTCAGCGGCGTGGACAACCTGAACTACATGTACTCGATCAACGCCAGCGACGGCTCGCTGCGCTTGACCGCGAACTTCGACGTCGCCACCGACCCCAACACGGACCTGATCCTGACGCAGATGCGCGTCATCCAGGGGAGCCCGCAGCTTCCGGCCGACGTGGCGAACTTCGGCGTCACGGTGCAGAAGCAGCTCTCGGCCCCCCTCATGCTGGTCGCGCTCTATTCGCCGAACGATTCGTTCAGTAGCACGTTCCTGGCGAACTACGCCTACATCAACATACTCGACCAGCTCACCCGGATTCCCGGCATCGCGAATGCCACGGTCTTCGGCGCCGGCCAGTATGCGATGAGGTACTGGGTCAAACCCGACCAGCTCGCCAAGCTCAACATCACTGCAAACGAGGTCATCCAGGCCATCCAGAGCCAGAACACGGTCAACCCGGCCGGCTTTGTGGGCGCGGAGCCGGCCCCGAAGGGGCAGGAATTCACCTACTCCGTCCGCGTCCAGGGGCGCCTCACCACGCCGGAGGAGTTCGGGGCAATCATCATCCGCGAAAACCCCGACGGTTCGACCGTGCGCCTGAGGGACGTGGCCCGCGTCGAGCTGGGGGCCCAGATCTACAACCTGATGGGAAGGCTGAACGGCAAGCCGGCCGCGAACATCGCGATCTACCAGCTCCCGGGCTCCAACGCGCTCGACTGCGCAAATGGCGTCAAAAATGCGATGGCCCGCATCAAGCACAGTTTCCCGGAGGGCTTGGACTACAGGGTCGGGCTGGACACCACCCAGGCGGTTTCCGAGGGCATGATCGAGATCTCGAACACGCTTTGGGAGGCGATGCTGCTCGTCATCTTCGTCGTCTTCGTGTTCCTCCAGGGCTGGCGGCCCACGCTCATCCCGATGCTCGCGGTGCCGGTGTCGCTCGTCGGCACGTTCATCCTGTTCCCGGTGTTCGGGTTCTCGGTGAACACGCTCTCGCTGTTCGGCCTCGTGCTCGCCATAGGGCTCGTGGTCGACGACGCGATCGTCGTCGTCGAGGC
>Ga0209415_10008054_pt1 | contig 18298 bp, 10 predicted proteins | sample PeaSoiSIISIP2007_FD_187696 | JGI IMG/M metagenome (GOLD analysis project Ga0209415, IMG submission 187696) | Peat soil microbial communities from Weissenstadt, Germany - SII-SIP-2007 (SPAdes) (version 2) | ecosystem: Environmental > Terrestrial > Soil > Wetlands > Peat | place: Germany...
CACTCTGGCGCTGATGTCGAAGATCGACATCGATACGGTTTTGTCTTTCGCCAGCCCCAGCCGCACCAGCGAATCGTACAATGCAAACGGTTGCAGAGTCTGCTGCGGATAATAATCGTAGCCGGATTCTTCGTTCTTATCGATAAAATCGAGGCCCGGCCCAATCACCGCCACGCGAGCCACCTGGCCTTCCCGCAGCACGCCGCGTTTCTTCAAATCGCGCAGGGTCTGCTCGATGGAGAAATCGGGGAGAATGCTCGTATCCAGCGACACCCCCCGATCGGCGAATACCGACGCCCGGTCCAAAAGCGAAACCGGATCGTCAGGCCGGGCAAGGCGCTTTTCCGCTTCAGCGACGCGCTCCGCCAGCGCCTTCCTCTCCTGCATCACCCGCAGGAGATTGTTGTAGATGAACACGCCGGTCTTCTGGGCCCCATCGGCTGCTCCCGGATCGACGCCCATACTTCGGAAAAGACCGCTTAAGAATATGAGGCGCTCATTGTCGCCCGGACTGCGCAGACCCGCGACCAAATCGTCCACGCGCGCCCGCACGGTCCCGGCTTTCGCAGCCTCAGTGAGGCCCTCCATCCTGATCCTTTGCCGCTTCGTGAACGAGGTTCCGAATAACAGAAGATTCACCATCGAGTCCAAATCGCCCTGTTCAAGACGCGCGCGAATGGCCTTGTCCTGCTGCCGGCTCCAAGCGCTCCACTTGGCCTCATCCGCGTTTCGAAGCTCGGCGGGAAGCCGGTCCCGCTGCTCCTCCAAGACCGGTTTCACGCTCGTGTAGGACGGAAAGATCCGCTCGGCCGCGAGGACGCTCAGCGCCGCACCCAAAATCACCGGAATCGAATAAATCCGCATCGCCGCCTTGTGGAGCAGATCCTCGCTCTGCCTTGTGGGGCAGGTCTTCGACCTGCCACCTTCGAGACTCATTTAAGAGTTTCCCAAAAACAAATCAGCCTCGCTACCCGAAGGCGGCGAGGCTGATTTCCGGAATCTAGTTCCGATTAGAAGCTGAACCGCATGATCAAGGTTCCCTGGCGGCTCTCGAGCGTCGGTATCGTGGCGGAGGTCGGAGGCGCTGGCGCCGTGTTCGGCGCAAAATAAGCGGGGATGACTCCGAATCCACCGGTTTGAATCCCCAACGCATTCTTCGTAACCGGGTTCTGGGGGTTTGACGTGCTCGGTGCTGGCATGAGCGTCCGGTTGAAGATATTGACGAACTCGCCGCGGATCTGGAGGTTCATGCGTTCCTTAATCCGGAAATTGCGGCCGAGGTTCGCGTTCTCTGTCGGGGTGCGCGGGGCACGGAAATCCGCGTAGTAAACCGTCGCTGTGGCACCAAATATTCCAGAAGCCGCTGCCGCGCAAGTCCCGTTGGTGGGGCAGGGCTGCCAGGCGGCCGGATTCAGTACCTGCGTGAACCATGGATTGTAGGTGCTCTGATTATTGGGGTTCACTCCCGCCGTATACAGAGGCTCGCCGGCAACCCGAATATCTTCGCTCGGCAGGTAGTTCAGGTTAACTGAGCTGACCGGAGGCGCGAGGAAGGCGCCGCTTTGGTAGTTCGCGAACCAGCCAATCTGCCAATCCTTGGTGATCAAGTTGACGTATTTCGGGAAGAACGACGCCTTCGGAACGGTGTAGGTGGCGTTCATGTTGAGCGTCTGCGGCGGAATTTGCTGCAAATTCCACGCAGAACCCTGCGGGTTGAAGAAATCCTGCCGGCTTTGAATCAGATTGTAGCCTTTGGCAAAGGTATATGCGCCGCCAGCCTGGAGACCGTGCGAGAACCGCTTGGTCGCCTTCACTTGTAAAGAGTCGTATTTGCTGGCGCCCGTCGGAGATCCTGAGGGCTCAATCGCCCCAAACTGCGGGAAGGGCACCAGAGTGTTCGCCAGCGAGGTGCTAGTGGGAAAGCCGGTATACGGGAGAACACTTTTGATGCCTTGCGAAGCCAGGAACTGCGTGACCGCGGAGGAACTGATCGGGTCAGCCAACAGGGCGCGGGCATTTTCGTTGTTGTACCCCGCCGGACCTGTTCCTGGAATCGGATACAGACCATAGGTTGCCAGGAACTGAGGCGACAGCTGGCTCAGGCGTCCCAGACTCCCGCCGAAGGGCTGCAGCCACGCCGCATGGTTGCCTACATAGGAGGCTTCCATGATGAAGCTCCGGGTAATCTCGCGCTGGATGCCGGCGCTGTACTGGTTGATGCGAGGCGGCCGGTTTTGCTGACCGTCCGGCACCACTGGCGTTGGCGATGTGGCGCCCGGATTCGGATACTGGAACGGGTTGGTGACGGGCCAAGTCGGCGTCTGGATGAAGCCGGGAGCGTTATCGTTTACAAATTGAGCCGTCGTGGGAATGTAGGACGGGCTGTTGGCTTGGGTATTGTAGGTACCGGGGGAACTCACAATGCCACCGGCGGCTGCCTGCACGAACTGGTAATTGACTCCCCACCCGCCGCGGAACACTGTCTTGGGATTGATCTGATACGCGACTCCAACCCGCGGCCCGAGGGCGAAGGGATAGGCCGACTTGTAGAAACCGGGAGTGATGCCGGCGAACTGCAAAGCGCCCGGGTGCCCACCAGCAACGGGGTTCGCCAGCGTCGGATCGATCTGTGCCCAGCGGTTGTATTCCTCCTTTTCGGGAGTGTCGTAATCCCACCGAATACCGTAATCCAAGGTCAGCTTGCGGGTCACCTTCCAGGAGTCTTGAATGAATAATGCCCAATCGGTGGTCTCCAGGTGGTAATCGGTAGGCACGCCCTGGGATGTGCTGTTATAGTCGCCCAGCAGGAAACTGGCAAAGGCGAAACCGGGGCTATAACTGCCGTAACTACTTGTATTGGTGAAAGGATCAGAGGTTGCAGCTGCCCCTCCGCCCAGAGTAATCAGGGGATGGGATTTGGCAATGAAATTTTCTTTGATCCACTCTGCGCCGGCCTTATAGGTGTGCTTTCCGCGAACCCATGTCAAGTTGGCTGTAGCAGTGGGCTTCGGCTCGTAGGTGGGATTCTGTCCGGCGGAGGGCCCCAAGGTCTGCAAGCCTCCGTAAGCATTGCTCAAGCCCGTGACGACCGGGAAATTGCGGTTCACGAGAGCGCCGGTAATTCCCAGCGATGTCTGGTCGTTGAAAGTGAGTTCCGGCGAGTTGTCAACGAAGCTTTCGTAGAACATGCCGACGCCTAAGTGCAGCAGCAGGGTAGGCGTCAAGGTGCGGTCATAATTCAGGCGCTCCTGCCAGTTGGTGATGAAGGAGCCTCTCGCCGCGGTGATCGTGTTCGGAAGACCGTCCTGCTCCCCCAGAGTCGGGTTGAACTGGTTCTGAGTCGTGTTCTCCGAATAGTAGAACGATATCTTGTCCTTGGCGTCGATGTTGTGATCGATCTTAAACGCCGGAATGGCCGAGTAGCGGTGGCCGGGCTCGTTCACCGCATAGTTACCGGTAAAAAGGCTGGCGTTATTCGCCGCGGGGACGTAACTCAAGATCTTCAGCGATATTGGGTCGAAACGCGTCAGCGGGATGGTGTTGTTCGGAAATGGCAGGGCGTATCCCTGGCCGGTCAAGGGGCCGGAGGTCGCTTGCGCTCGCGTGGATGGATCGAAGATCTCATTCGCGAAGACGTGGTTGCCGTTGGGGTCGACTTGCACCGTGGGGGTACCCAGCGCCGTTGTCGAGATCCCCAATTGGGCGCAGGCGCTGCAGTTGCCATTCGGCGAGATCTGGGAGAAATTGCCATTTAGAAAATTGGCCGTGGGCACCGTATCGTTGAAGCCGTACTGGTCGGTCTCGAGGAATTCTTCATAGTTGAAGAACCAGAAAGTCTTGTTATGGCCATTATAGATCTTGGGGATCACAATCGGACCGCCCATGGTGCCCCCGAAATCGTTGCGCCGCTGGGTCGGGCGATACTTGCCCCCGTCCCCGCCTTTCGTGCTGCACGCCGAAACCCCGGTTGGCCCGGTGATGCAACCTCCGCTCTTAGAGAAGGGATCCCCGGCGCTCAGGTCTTCATTGACCAGGTAGTCGTAAAGGCTGCCGTGATACTGGTTGGTGCCGGACTTCATGGTCATGTTGATCACCACGCTGCCCGCCTGTCCGAACTCGGGGGCGTAGTTGCTGACCTGGTACGCAATTTCCTGAATCGCGTCCACGCTGGGCTGGCCCATTTGCGTATAATCGTAGGCCCCGTAGTAGCGATCCGTAGCGTCTTGGCCTTCAATGCGCATCGTCTCCGTGGTGACAAACGCCTGACCCAGGCCGTTGATTTGGAACACTCCGCTGGCGGCATAACCGCTAACGCCCGGAAGCGTCAGAAGCGTGTTGTAGGGATTGCGGTAGCCGGAGGTGCCGGCATTGACCGTCCCGACGCCGATCAGGGGCAAGGAGTCCAGGTCGCCGATGGTGACGTTGTGGGCCAAATCGCCGGTTTCCGTCTTCAGCAGCGTAGCTTCGGCCGTTACCGTCACCGATTCCGTGGAGGCGCCTACTTGCAGAGCCACGTCTTCCCTCAGGGTCGCCGCCGCCGCAAGGGCGAGGTTCGAATGGGTGTAGGTTTTAAACCCCTTCACCGTAACCGTAACCACGTACGTCCCCACTGGCAAGTCCGTGATGGTGTATGCCCCGGCGCTGGTGGATGTTCCGCGATAAACCACGCCCGTTTCCGCGTTCTTGGCTTCAACGGCCGCTCCGGCGACAACCGCGCCGGTCGCATCGGTTACCGTGCCGGTGATGGTTCCGTTCCCGACTTGGCCGAACGCCCAGAGACCCGTAAACAACAGGCACAGCATCAACGCTACAACTCTATTCCGCATGAACATCTCCCCTTTGAAAGTGGCTACAAACACACAAATTTTCGAAATTGAAAGTCTAACCCAACTTCTAGGTGATGCTACAACGGGGCGGATGATGGTGTCAATTAAAAACTTCTATACTGATTGCCGTAATCTGATTCCAAAAGTAATAGCTCCAGACTCGCAAGCAACTGACTTTCTATCAATGCTTTATAAGCAAAAGGAACTGTTCAGCGCCACTAATATTCCAATAGCTGAAAGCCCGCCACCCGTTTAGGGTAGCGGGCTTTGAATATAAGTGGGGCAGGTCTCCGACCTGCCAATGGACCTATTTTAGTTTTAGAATGAGAACCGGCCGATGATCGTTCCGGCGCGCGCCGCCAATCCCGAAGCCGCCGTTGTGCCGTCGAATATTCCGGCCGTGTTTGGCGCCTGGTAAGCGTCGATAACTCCGTAACCGCCGGTTAGGATCCCCAATCCATTCTTCGCCACCGCCGTCTGCGGACTCGTCGCGATCGGCTGCGGCATCAAAGTCCGGTTGAAGATGTTGGTGAATTCGCCGCGGATCTGGAGGTTCCATCGTTCCTTGAACCGGAAGTTGCGCCCGATGTTGGCGTTCTCGCGCGGCGTCCGCGGGCCGCGGAAATTCTTCATGTAATTCCCAGTCGTGCCGCCCAGAGCGGTACCTGTTCCGCAGTTGGTGTTTACGGGGCATTGTTGCCAAGCGGCCGGATTCAGCACCTGGGTAGTGTACGGATTGTAAGTGCTCAGGTTGTTAATGTCGACGCCCGGCGTGTACAGAGGCTGGCCCTTAACATAAATATCCTGAGTCGTCAGGAACTCTGCTGTGCCTGTGGTTGGAATGACGATAAATGGGCCGCTTTCGTAACTGGCGAAGCCGCCGATCTGCCAATCTTTGATGATCGTGTTGACGAACTTCGCATGGTTCGCGAAGTACTGAGCCTTGGGTGTCGTGTATATGAAGTTAAAGCTCAGCGTGCGCGGCGGGATTTGCGACAATACCTCGTGATTGCTGGCGGGGTTGAAGTAGTCCTGCCGGAAGGGCTCGGTGTTGAAGCCCTGGGCCCAGGTGAAAAACCCTCCAGCCTGGAGACCGTGAGAGAAGCGCTTGGTCGCCTTGGTTTGCAAAGAGTCGTATTTGGACCCGCCCGTCGGGGAGCCGGCCGGGCCAATCGTGCCGAACTGAGGAAACGGCCTCCCCAGAACGGTCGACAGCGCATTACTGGTGGAGAAGCCGCAAGGGGCGGCGCAGCTATAGGGAAGAAGGCTGCTGTACCCGGCCGCGGCCAGCGTCTGGATCACTGCCGTGCTGCTGAGGGGTTGGCTCAGGATGGCGCGGGCGCAATCGTTGCCCGGCGTACAGCTGATGCCTGCCGGCGCAAAGTTGTACCCCGCCGGACCGGTTCCCGGGTAAGGATACAAGCCAAATGCTGCGTACTCTGAGGGGGAGACGTGATTCAGGGTTCCGCCGGCGAGGGCAGTGCTTTGCACCCATACGGCGCGGTTGGCCACGTACGACGCTTCCACCACGAAGCTCCTGGTAACCTCGCGCTGGAAGCCAAGGCTCCATTGGTTGACGCGCGGCGGCCGATTTTCCTGCTGGTCGGGCAGGACCGGAGCCGGCGCTGTGGTGCCGAGGGTCGGATAGATGTTCGTGCTGACGGGCCAGGACGGTTGCACGATCCAGCCTGGCGTCTGGTCGTTTACAAATTGGCACGAAGTCGTCGACACGCCGCCGCAGCCGGATGTGGGCGAGTAAGACGGGCTATTGGCGGTCACGGGATAAGATCCGTTGCTGCTTACCGTCCCGCCCGCCAGATTCTCAACCAACGCGTAGGTAAATCCCCATCCGGCGCGAAACACCGTCTTGGGATCGATCTGATAGGCAACGCCGATCCGTGGTGCGAACGCGAACGGATAAACCGGCTGGTAGAACGAGCAATTGCAGTTATTGGCGAAGATTGTCGACCCAGGGTGGCCGCCAGCATTGGCGTTCGCCAAGGTCTCATCTAACTGCCCAATGCGCCCGTATTCCTCATGCTCTACGCCGAACAGATCGTACCGCACGCCATAATCCAACGTGAGCTTACGGGTCAGCTTCCAGGAATCTTGAGCAAACGCCGACCAATTGAGAGACTCATTCCGCGGATCGACCGTCGGTGTCTGAACAACTGAGCTGTAATCGCCCAGCAGCCAACTGGCATAGCCGAAGCCGGTGCTAAATCCATTGAAACTGCTGGTGGGCGTAAACGGTTCCGAGGTCGGGCCGATACCGGTCGTAAAAGTAACGCCTGAAATGGGACCGGCAGTGATTCCTTCTTCAACCAGATTGGCGCCGAATTTGTACGTGTGTTTGCCGCGAATCCACGTCAGATTCGCGGTGTAGGTCGGCTTCCCCTCGACGTCATACGACTGTCCTTGGCCCGCCGTCCCTATGGGCTGCATGCCACCGTAATTCGGGACGCCGGCGGAGTTGAGGCTGTCCATCCCGGTAAAGGTCGGGAACTGGCGTTGTTGGATAAAGCCAACCAGCCCGAACTGCGATGGGTTGAAGGTCAGGAACGGAGCGCGGTCGCTGAAAGTGGTGCGGATGTAGCCCGCCCCCAAGTGCAGCAGGAGGGTCGGCGACAGGGTGCGGTCGTAGTTCAAGCGGTACGTCCAAGTGGGAATGAATGTGCCACGGTATGCGCCGATCTCTTTTGGCAGGCCATCCGCGTTGCCCAGGGGAGAGGAAATCTGGCCCACGGTGTTGTTTTCCGAATAAAAGAACGACAACTTGTCCTTGGAATCCAGATTGTGATCGATCTTGATAGACGGAATCGCCGAGTATCGTACGCCCGGGATAGACGCTGTGTAATTTCCAGTGAGACTGGGGTCCTGCGCCGCGACGCCCAGCGACGAGATCAGAGTTTGGAGCTTCACGGTGAGCGGAGAGAAGCGGGTTGGCGGAATGACATTGCCGGGAAACGGACTGGCGTAACCCAGACCACTGGAGGTGACGCCGCGCGTGGCGGGATCGTAGATCTCATTCGCGAACATCTGATTGCCCAACGGGTCCTTTTGAATAGTGGGAGTGCCCAACGCTGTCGGCTGAATCCCGTAGGTGGAGCAGAGGCTGCAATTCCCGTTCGGCGAGATCGCGGAGAAATTGCCGTTAATATAAGCGGGCACGGCTACCGTATCGCCGAATTGGTAGAAATCCGTCTCGGCGTACTGCTCATAGCTGAAGTACCAGAAGGTCTTGTTATGGCCGTTGTAGATCTTGGGGATAAACACCGGACCGCCTAATGTGCCGCCGAAATCCTGGCGGCGCTGTCTGGGCTGATACTTTCCACCACTCCCGCCGCCGTTGGCGCAGGATTGGACGCCATTGAGTCCCGTTTCGCATCCGCTGATGCTGAAAGGTTCGCCGGCGTTCAGGTCTTCGTTGACCACATAGTCGAAGGCGCTGCCGTGATAGGTATTGGTGCCGGACTTCATGGTCTGGTTGATGACCACCGAGCTCGCCGTTCCGTATTCAGGGGCGTAGTTGCTGGTCTGATACGACACTTCCTGGAGTGAGTCCACACCCATCTGGCCGATCTGATAATATTGGCCGGTCCCGCCGATGCCCAGGACGCGAGTTGTCGACTCCTGGCCGTCCACCAGCATCGATTGTGTGGTCAGGTTGTTTACGTTCAGCCCAATCGCGTTCATGGCGTTATAATTCACTGCGCCCGGAATCGTGGTGATGACGTTGTACGGATTGCGGTAGCCGGAAGTGCCGGAGTTGTTAACGCCGATGCCCATCAGGGGAAGTTCATCGATTTGGGTGAGCGTGATGTTGGTAGCCAAGTCACCGGTTTCGGTCTTCAGCAGCGTCGATTCGGCTGTGACGGTCACCGACTCCGAGGAGCTGCCTACTTGCAGAGCGACGTCTTCTCTGAGGGTTTGTGCCGCCTCCACGGCGAGGTTCGTATGGGTGTAAGCCTTGAACCCCTGGACCGTCACCGTAATCGAGTACTTGCCGACCGGCAAGTCCGAGATCGTATAATTCCCGGTGGTGGAGGATGCTCCGGAATAAACCACTCCCGTATCCACATTCTTAATTTGAACGGGCGCGCCGGCTACAACTGCTCCGGCTTGATCGGAAACCGTCCCAGTGATAGTTCCGTTGCCCACTTGGCCGAACGCCAATAGGGTGATAAACAAAAGGCACAACGTTAGCGCAACTGCTCTAGTCTGCATGGACTCTCCCCTAGATACCTTGCCGGTTGGCAGGTGAAGCTAGACCCCTCAAATCGCCGAAAGGCGACCCGAATTTTTAGCTATAGAAGCCTACTACACGGGCGCGATCATGTCAATCAAAAAGTTTGATGGAGCGAGTGGAACATAGCGCGACGATTGCGAAGAGTGTGTTTTTTCAGCGAGTTAGAGAGGCCCAAAAAGCTCTGGCGCCATCGCATCAGCGACCACTGCCGGTCAAGCGATCCCGGACCGCCATGAGACGCCGCCGGCGCGCGAACCTGCTACAGAGGGCGAGACGGTCACAGTTCAACATTCAATTCGGTAAATTCTCCTTATATTATTACGAAAACCCACTTCATTCTTTTAGTTTGTGAAACCACCAGGTAATCGAGCGACTCCTATATCTCGTCTGGTTTAGATGAGGCGACTCGACCAGGGGTAGAGAGGCCCTTCCTCTCGGCATAGATTTCAGAACTTTTTAATAACGAATAAGAGGAGCAGAGCGAATCATGCGCGAGGCTTTCAATTTGGACGCGAACCGATCCGCGCTTTTGGAAGACCAGTTGTTGAAGCGGCTGGAGGGCGAACACGCCCGCTCGCAGACGGCATCCACACCAGCTCAGCAGCCCAAGCTGACCAAGCTCGAACGCCGGGTTATGGAAGCTTCGTGGGCTTGCGGAAGAGCGTCCATCCGGGAGATCCTGGAGGCTTTTCCCGAGCCTCGCCCCGCCTACACGACGATTCAAACCATCGTGTACCGGCTGGAGGAGAAGAACGCCGTGCGGCGAGTCCGCAAAGTCAGCAACGCGCATATCTTTGAGCCGATCTTGCCGCCGCCTCCATCCCCGATCGAGTCCAATTACGACGCTTCTCCGCTCGCCTCCCACGACGGCACACCCGCGGATGGAGCGCGGCTTCGGCTACTCGATGAGATTCTGAGCTTTTTCGGAGGGCCTAAGCCGATGCTGACGCAGCTTATTGAATGCGGAAAACTGACCCTCGAAGACGTTCGCGGGCTGGAACGCACGTTCGAGCAGCGCGCCGGCTCCTGAGGCTCCGTTGATAAATTAACTCCCGGCGCTGGGCAACCCCTACTTCCACGCCGAATACACCGGCTTGCTCACCAGAAACGCTGGGTTCACTCCCGCCCGCGGACGGAATTTCTGCACGCGTCCGCTGTCCACTTCGGCCACGTAGAAGTTGCCCTCCTGGTCCACGCTGAAACCATGAACGCCCCAGAAGCCGCCGGCAAAATCGCCCCCCACGCCCCATGAATACAGGAAGTGCCCGTCCAGATCGTACTTCAGCATCTTGGACGTTCCGCGGTCGGCGGCCCACAGGGTCCGGTCGGCGCCGATGTATAGGAGATGAATATCCGAGGGGTCTTCGCCCATGCTCCATTCATAGAGATACTTGCCGTTCTCATCAAAGACCTGGATGCGCTTGTTGCCCCGATCGTTCACGAAGACGCGCCGCGTCTGAGGATCCACCGCGATGCCGTGGACGTTGTTCATATAGCCTGGGCGCTTCTCATTGGGCGGAGTGCCCTTCTGGCCCCAGTCCAGCAGAAACTTTCCATCCTTATCGAACTTCGCAACACGGGTTCCGTTGTAACCATCGGCCACGAACATCGTGCTGTCCGGAAGCCAGGCCAGAAACGTCGGGCGGTTGAAATGCGTGCCGTCGGCGCCGGTGACTTTCGGCGTGCCGATCGTTTGCAGCAACTGCTTCCCATCGTGGGAGAACTTGTAGATGACACCCATGTGATCGTCCACGATCCAAACGTGCTTCTCCGGATCGTAAGGATTGATGGCCACGTAGTGCGGGCGCTGCAAAATTTTGTCCCATTGGGTCCAGCGCTCGATGATGTTGCCATTGGCGTCCGCGATGGTGATGCAGTTCTCCCATTTCGCGTCGACGCCGACGGTGCCCGACCAGCCATCGGTGGGCGCACCTGGAATCGAGCCGCTCGCGCCGCCTCCAGGCAGCGAAGCGGTGGTCGCATCGCGCCAAGGCAGTCGGCCGATGGGGAATTGAATACTCGGACCGAACTCGGGCAGCATCTTGGATTGCGGCCGCCGGAGGTTGGGCAGCTCGCCGCGGACGAGCAGGAAGACTCGGTTGGGGCTTTCGGCGTACACGCTCTGCCCCGCGCCCCAAGTCCATTTTTCATTTCCGGGCAGGGTGCTGATGTCTTTCGGCCATCCTTTCACAATCTCATATGCCCCAAAAGTGTCCTGGCCTCCCTTGGTCCCCGGGATCGCGACAAAGCCGGCGCCGGGCTTCGCTTGGGTCTGGGCTTGCGCCTGAGCAGTCCGGTGTCCGGGGTCAAGAATCAGAACAAAAGCGATCGCCAGTGGAAGCAGCCAAATCATCAAACGCTTTAGCATGGATGTACTCCTTAGAATCAGCGGTCGCCCGCATGGGCGTCAGCGAGCAGCCGCTAGTATATCCTAGGGCCATGCAGGTCGTCCTTCCTGAGCAAGCGCTCCCAGCCAAACTCACCCTAAATCCCGAACTGCGGATGACCGACGACGAATACTACGATTTCTGCATGGCGAACGCGAATGTGCGGTTCGAGCGAACCGCACACGGGGAGATCATCATCGTGCCACCGGCGGGAGGCGAGTCCGATTATCGCAATACGGAAGCCTCATGCCAGTTAGGAGCGTGGGCAAAGCGAGACGGGCGAGGGAAAACATTTGGCCCAAGTGAGTTTATCCTCCCCAGCGGAGCCGCATATTCTCCGGATGCCGCCTGGGTATCGAATGAGCGCCTGTCGCAGTTGACCAAGCAGCAAAGGCGCAAGTTCCTCCGTTTGTGTCCAGAGTTCGTTGTCGAAGTGATGTCTCCAAGCGACCGCCTGAAAACCGCCCAAGCCAAGATGGATGACTGGATGGCGAACGGCGTTCAACTGAGTTGGTTGATCGATGGGGACAACGAAACCGTGTACATCTACCGCTCGGGAGAGAGCGCTGTCGAGACGCGAGCCGGTATCCCCAGACTCGCCGGCGAAGGTCCCGTAGCGGGGTTTGAGTTAGACCTGTCGGACATTTGGGCTGGGCTGTAAACCGGCTGCATCGGGCTCTCACCCCGCAATCGATTTCCAAGCTTTCACCAGGCGGTCCGCGGTACGCCACGCCAGAGCCTGCACCGTCAGCGTGGGGTTGCGCGCTCCGCTGGTTCCCATTACCGACGCGCCGAGGATGCCCAGATTCGGAGCCTCGTGCGAAAACCCCCAAGCGTCCACGACGTTGGTTTCCGGACGATCGCCCATGCGCGTTCCTCCGTACGCATGGGTCGAAATGCCTGGGCCCATGGGCACATCCTTCGCTACCTCGATCGCGCCCGCTGCGCGAAACCACTCCTCCATCTTTGCCTGCGCGTGCAGCGCTGCTCTCTGCTCATTCTCCTTCGGACCGCCCGTCGTGATGCGGCAAACCGGATCGCCCAAAGGATCCTTGACTGCCGGATCCAGGTCTAGAAACGAACTCTCGTAAGGAAAGCTGCTGGTCTGCATGTACGTGTTGGCAAAGCGGCCGGCGTTGGCATGAAGGAACGCTTTCCACTGCGAGCCCCAAGCGGGCGCCCGCTGAAACGTGGGCAGGCTGCTGGCCTCAATAGGATGCCTCTCCGTGCGCACGTGCAAACTCGTGCCGCCGATAAAGCCCAGCCTGGAATGATCGTACAGATCGTCCGCCCAATCGTCCACGGTCGTACCTTGCGCGGGCAGTCCGTACCAAATATTGATGTCGAACGGAAAGAGCGCTCCCACGGCGTCGTTCCAATGCCCGAAATAATGCTTGCCCACTTGGCCGTGGTTGTTAGACAAGCCGTTGGGATACGCCGTCGATTTCGAAAGCAGCAGCAACCTGGAATTTTCGTACGTATAGGAAGCCAGCAGAACAACCTTGGCGGGCTGGAAGTACGCCTGGTTGTCTCTCAAATATTCAACGCCCGTCACGCGGCCGTTGGAGCCGGCGACAATCCGCGTGACTTGCGCCCGATCGAAAATGGTTAGCTTCTTGGTCCGCACCGCCTCCGGAATCGTGGTCACCGCGGTCGAGTTTTTCGCGCTGATGTGGCAGCCTCCGGTTGCGCAATAACCGTGATAGGCACACGCCGCCCGCCCGCGATAAGGCCGGGAGTTGATCGCCGCCGGCGGCGCGAACGGATGCCAGCCGAGCTGCCCGGCGATCTTGGCCATGTGGTCCGTGAAATCGGAGCCGCGCAGCGGCGGCATGGGATATTCGCGCTGCCGAGGCGCTTCAAAGATGTTGCCTGCCGGATCGAGCTTCCCCTGAATATTGCCGGCCTTGCCGGAGACGCCGATTTCATCTTCCACGATGTCGTAATAAGGCGCGAGATCGTCGTAGGCGATGGGCCAGTCCTCGAGAGTAGATCCCGCGGGAATCGCACTCGCGCCATATTTACGAATGACTTCCGTTCGGGTTTTGAAGTCCCACTCCTTTAGACGCCAACTCTGCGCCCAGTAGTGAATCGACGTGCCTCCGATCGCGTTCATCATCGGATGCGGCCTGGCAGGTTGGGCCGTCTGCGAAGGAGTGGCGCGCAGCGTGGGACATTCCAGTTGCGCCTTCCGCGTGGATGAAACCATGCGGCGAACGTTGTTGTAAATCTCGTCGGGGTGGAAATCCCGATGCGGATCCATCCACGTGCCCGCTTCGATTCCCGCCACTTTCAGGCCCGCGCGAGCCAGGGGCAGCACAGCGACGCCTCCAGCCGCACCCAGTCCGATCACCGCAACGTCAACGGGTTTTAAGGTTGTGGTCACTTCCCGCCGACCAGATGCTCCACGTCCTTGTTGTTCTCACTACAGATGTATTCGAGCAGATCGGCATCCGGCAACAGCCTCGCGTTTTCGCTTACGGTCCAAGGCTTGGTAAACGCTTTCGGATCGTCGATGGTGAGTTGCATGTCCATGTGTCCGAAATCGACTCTGTGATAGCGCTCCGTCAGGTGCATGGCGTCGCTGTGCGGGCGCCCGGCATTATCGAGCCAAGTGTTCTCATTGACGCCGATTGTATCCACAACGAATGTGTCCCCGTCCCACTTGCCCACTGAGTAGCCCAGCCACGCCGGCTGCGGGTCTTTGGGAAGCGCGCGGCCATCGGTGAAGATCTGCCGGTACGTGGTGAAGCCTTCGTAGAGCATCAGCATCATCCCCGGAACCTGAGCGATTTTGTACGGGTAAGGGAGCACCAGCAGCTTGGGCATTCCGGGGATGCAATGCGCCGCCGGATCGTCCTTGCCGCGCGCGCCGTTGGCCCGTTCCTCAGACAGCTTCTCGCTCCACGGCTGAAACGGAATGCTGGCCGAGGGTGCGATCACTTGCAGCGGCCGGCTATCGGGGCTCCAGACGCCGGAAAGGTCGGGATGCCCATCTGGCGCTTTGGGTGCGGGCGCGGTGAGGTTCGGCTTGCCGTCGGCGGTGCGCGGCAGTCCGGGAGTGGGATAGTTGAACCACTGCGCGTGAGTAGCGCTCGCTGTCAAGAGGGCAGCCAGGATGAGTTGTGCGCGTGTCATTTTAATTGTTCAAGAGCGGGATGTTCTTCACCGGAGGCGGCGCGGGCAGCGAGTGCAGAAACGCGTAGATGTCCGCGAGTTCTTGGTCCGAAACCACTTTAGCGGTGTACGGCGGCATCTCTCCCGTAGGCTGGCGGACGTACTTCGAAAATGCCGTGAACGAAATCGGGTTGGGAGCAAGCCGGGCCCCCGCACCGCCGTGACCGTCGTGGCCGTGACATTGGTAGCATCCGTAGCTATCGAAAATCTTCTTGCCGTTTTGGACGTTTCCAATGGTCTGGGCTGTCTGGGCTCCGAGCGCGGCGGCGATCGTCAATACAAGCAGTAAGCGCATAAGCCTCCTCTTACCGTGGCTGAGTGACCACATCGACCAAAGCCGGCTCGCCGCGCTGCACCACGTCGAGCGCCCGCCGGATGGCCGGTCCAAGATCCTTGGGATCGGTAATCGGTCCTTCGCCATGCACGCCCATGCCTCGCGCGACCGTGGCGTAGTCGACAAAAGGATCGGTGATGGTGGTGCCGATTCCAGCGTTGGTGATGCCGCGCTGGTGACGGTTGGCCATCCTTTGTATATGCATCACCTCCTGATGATACGCGCGGTTGTTATGCATGACGCTCAACAGCGGAATGCGATGATGCGCGGCAGTCCACAGGACTCCCGGAGCGTACATCAGATCGCCGTCATTCTGGATGCTGACCGACAGGCGTCCGTACTTTCGGTTCGCGAGCGCGGCGCCCACCGACGCCGGCGCACCATAGCCGACTCCGGCCGCGCCTCCACCGGCGATGGTCTGATAATGCTTGTCGACGTTCCACACACGCGAGGGCGCGCCGCTGACAAGCGACCAATCCTTATCCTTGACCTGGTTCCAGATTTCGGCGGACATGCGGGCGGTGCTGATGGGGCTCGAATCCCATCCATATGTAGCGTCGGTGCGCGCGCGCTCCAGCGCCTGATCGTGCGCGGCGGCGAACTTCTTGCCGCGCTCCTCGAACGCGCTCTTGCGATCCGAGGTGATCAGGCGCTTGCAGGCCTCGATCAGATAGGGCAGCGTCGCCTCGGCATCCGCGGCCACTGAGATATCGACTTCGGGATAACGCTCGAAATATTGATAATTGCTCTTGATGTCGAGATCGCTGGCGGAGATGGCGACGATCTTCGCGCCCGCCTTCGTTGTCGGCTGGCTAGAGCGATGCAACTGATCCCGATAGGAGTTGACCGCTCCCCACAGATCCGGGACTTCCAGTCCGACAATCAGGTCGGCGTTGGCGATGAGCCCACGGCCGCCGACCTGGTTAAGGGGATGGCGCGAGGGGAATTTGCCCGAGAGCACCGGCGCTTGAAGCGTCTCCGCAAGCTCCACCAGCAGTTTCATTCCCGCGGGTGTGCGCACCGCGCGGTCGGCCAGCAGTACGGGGTTTTGCGCCGCCACCAGGAGCTTCGCCACTTCCGCCACCGCGCCGGCATCGGCGGCCGGAGGACTGTTCAACGTGAGCTTGGGGACGCGTAATTTAACACTCGGCTCGATGGGGGTCTCCTGTAAATCGCTATCGGCGACCAACAAGACCGGGCCCATCGGCGGGGTCATCGCAATCTTGTACGCGCGCATGGCGGACTCCGCGAAGTGACCCAGCGAGATGGGTAGATCGTCCCACTTGGAGTAATCGCGAACCATCGAGGCGGCATCCTGAGCGCTATGAAGCCACTCGACTCCGGGCCGCCGTGCTGTCGCGTCGATGGTGTTGCCCAGAATGATGAACGCCGGCACCTGCCCGGCGTAGGCGTTGTAAATCGCCATGGACGCGTGCTGCAATCCGACGGTGCTATGCGCCATCACCGCCAGCGGCTTGCCTTCGATCTTGGCGTAGCCGTCGGCCATCGCGACCGACTGCTCTTCGTGGCAGCAGGTGATCAGCTCCGGGGCCTTGTTCCCGCCATAGTTGACGATGGATTCATGCAGCGCACGGAAACTGGAGCCTGGGTTGGCGCAGACGTATTCAAAGCCGATGGCCGTCAGGACGTCCACCATGAAGTCCGAGCCCGGACGGTCCGCGGTCAGCACTTCCGCTGCGGGAACGGGACCGGTTTCAGCCGCCAGCGCCTCGGCGGAGGGCGCCCCACCAATCGGAGACGCGCCACGTCGTGTCTGAGCTTGCTGGGCCTTCGCGATGGGAGCGTCGACGGCAAGCGCAGCCGCTCCGGCGGCAGTGCCCTTCAGAAAATGCCGGCGGTCAAGCTTGGATTTGTCAGGCTTGGATTTAGCCATGGTGGTGCCTCCAGGAATGCTTTTCGTGGCAAGTATACTCCATCGGGAAGTAGAGTGGTCGAAAGCCGACACGGCAGGCCATAGGCCTGCCCCACAACGGATTGGATTCGTTTTGAAAGCGGCATGCATTGCCATTAATGAACGTAACTCATTCATGGCGGATAGGATTTTTGCCGGACACGGCCTCGGAATTGGCTTCGGTTTGAAAATCGTCATCCCAGGCTTCGGTAGCGAGCTGAATGGGCGGATAGGTTGGCGGCGTGGAATCCGGGGTTTCGCGAAGCTCCAGAAGCATGGCGAGCGCTTGGTTGTAGTGGCTGTCATAGGCGGCTTCGAGACGATGCTGAAGGGCGAGGACTCGAGAGTTGTCGGAAAGGCTGCGAAAGGTGACTGCGGCGAGGACCGCTCCCGATGCGGCAGGAGGGCCGGATTGCTGAAGGGCGCGGGCCATCTCCAACTCAAAGCCGGCGGTTTGAATTCCCCACATGCGCAGCAGACGCCAGCGGGCGACGGTCATGATCTGGTCCAGGAATGTTTCGGCGGAATTGCGCGGTTGAAATTGGAGGATGAGAGCGGCGGCGAGGTCGTTGAAGCGGCGCATTGACTCGCCCTTCAGAACGATGGTGCTGGAAACGAGACCAGGGAGGGCCGCGTTCTTTGAGGAGATTCGTTTGCCCTCCGGAGTGACGGGTCCGGTGGATTTCGCGGCGTTGGCGCGATTCGCTTTTATTTGACGCTCGGTTGCCATACGACTCAGCATAGATGGCGGCGGCGATGAGAGGGGCGGTTAAAAGTGGGAAAGGGTTCAGGGGAAGGGAGATGTCGATGGGGGCGAAGGGGGAATGGCAGACGCCAGAGACCGACGGCGGGATTCGTCGGCGGCCGGAAGCGCCTTATGGGTACTAATCCACTGCAGGCAGGCTTCAGCTCAGTCCGAGTGGCGCGTGACTCGGCCGGCATGCGCTCGGACTTGCGGAACGCCGTGTGATGGTTCGCAGTTTTCGCTGATGTTATTGAGCTTTCGCCTTGCCGCATTCCACCGTCGATCTCCCCAGGTGGTCCGCTTACGTTCGTCGCAATACGCGTTTAAGACCCGTTGAAGGCTTTGGATGAACTTCGCAGTTCCGGCCGTGTCGACCTGGATCGCGGGCCTCTCTCAAGCGGGGCTTATCTCCGAACGACGTCCGAGCTTCCCGAAAGCGATCGGGATAGAAAGCCCCCGGCCTGCGCCGAGGGCTCTTCCTTATACCGCAGGGTTCAGCTTACCTGCTGACTTGGATACTGCTTCCAGTTCCGCCGCCACGACCGGGACGAGCGCCGCCACCGTTAGAGACAAGCTTTACCCAAAGTGTCCCTTCTCCGCGGTAGTACGAGGTGCTGCTGGCGCTGCGCAGTGCATCCATGCTGGTTTGTGCCGTGCCCGTGGCTGCG
>Ga0209415_10008055_pt1 | contig 18297 bp, 15 predicted proteins | sample PeaSoiSIISIP2007_FD_187696 | JGI IMG/M metagenome (GOLD analysis project Ga0209415, IMG submission 187696) | Peat soil microbial communities from Weissenstadt, Germany - SII-SIP-2007 (SPAdes) (version 2) | ecosystem: Environmental > Terrestrial > Soil > Wetlands > Peat | place: Germany...
TCGGGCAGCGCGCGGCCGATAATCACCGACAAGGAATAGTCGAGATACGACCGCTTCATCTCCTCTTCAATGTTGACGGGCTGCATGTTGAGGGCGCCCGGCCCGGTGGGACCGTCGCCGCCAGGAGGAGGAGTTAAGGGAAGTTCAGGATTTTGGGGATCGTCAGCCATGGAAGTCAGTTCTCAGTCTCGGTTGTCAGTTCTCAGTAAGAGCTCGCATGAGCTTGTGTGGGGACGGGCGCCTCACCCGTCCGAGCGGAGCGAAGGTGCAGCCGCTCCGCATCACCACAGAAATGTCGCTAAGTTCTTGCATCTACAGGTGCTTATCTGGCTGGAATTACTTGAGAATTATACCACGTTCCAGGCCGTTTGGGGGCGCGTGCCGGTTGGCTTTTGAGGCTCTTCTCTCAGGCTCTCCGCAGCGTCAGCAGCGTGATCTCTGGCGGGACACCGAGCCGAACCGGGAAACCGAGGGTTCCGAGTCCACGGTTCACATAGAGCGCAGCTTTCTGCACGCTGCCGCCGTTCATTTTCATTGGCAAGTGATAAAGTCCGGCAACGAATGGCGAGATCAGGCGTGCCGGGCTGATGCTGTGATCCACGATCTCAAACTTCACCTGGCCGCCATGAGTATGTCCGGCGAGGCTGAGCTCGATGCCCAGGTCGGCGGCGCGGTGAAATGAATTGGGATTGTGCGAAAGCAGAACGTTCGGCATATCGCGGCGAATCAGGTGCTCGATCTCGTGCAACATGGGCCCAGCCGGTTCGCCGCTGGTCATGTGGTCGCGCTGGTAGTCAACTCCAATAAGATTGAAGCGCCCCCCATTGTGTTCAACCACCGCGGAGTTGGCGCGCAGCAGCCGCATTCCCTTTTCGCGGAAGAGGCGTTCTGCGTCGTCCTCGACGCCGGCGTAAATCTCGTGGTTGCCATTGCATCCCCAGACGCCCAGCGGAGCGCGCAACCGGCTCAACTCGGTGATGCAGGCGTCCAGCGGATCGCCTTCGCCGCTGATGAAGTCTCCTGTAACAAAAGAAATATCAGGGTGCAGGCCGTTCGCCATGTCAACGGCTCGCGCAATTTCGCGCGGCGGCATGTAGTCGCCAATGTGGATGTCGCTAAGCTGAGCGATGCGCAGCCCATCCAGCTGCGGAGGAAGATTGGCTACGGGCACATCGACGTGTTCGACCGTAAAACGCAAGCGCCCGGCGGCAAATCCATAGGTGGCGGCAAGAAATGGAAAGCCGCCAGCGAGCGCGGCGGCGTATTGAAAGAAAGTCCGGCGCGAGGGACTGAACCCACCCGCGACTGCTCCAGGATGATGCAGAAGCCGAGCGGCGATGTTCGTGACGCACTCGAGCGCTCCCACCGATTCGACGGCCAGGAAGCCAAAGAAGGAAGCGAACAGCCACAGGCGGGAGAATGTAGCGAGCGTCTTGCCGAGGTTCAAGCTGCCCACGCTGAGGCGCGAAATCCCGTGGCCAAACAGCGGATAGAGGACTGTCGCAAGAAGTGCGCCGGCGAGAGCGATCAGCACGGCATGGAATCCGAGGCGCCAGTTGGCATTCGAGAATGTGCCGACCCACGACCACGCACGCAGGAACCAGAATCGCTGGACGGCATAGACAGCCAAGAGAAACAGCCCAAGGAAAAGAACTCGGCTAAGGATCAGGGTGAACACTCCAATGAGAATGAGAAGCTCAGGGAATTAGATGCATTCAGGCAGAGGGAAGGCTCGGCGATACCCGGCGGCGTTTACTGTCTCTTCGCTTTGCGAATCCGGCCGCGACCGATCGCGCTGCGGCCCACGCTTGACGGAGGCTTCGGCATTCCTTCCAGCAATTCCTTCAGCACGGTCGCGTTGTTACGTTCGACCATGCGCGACGCATACAGCAGCGTCACCTGCCGCTTGCCTTCCGCGAGGTGATGCAGCTTCTCCACCGCCGCGGAAGCTTCTTCGCTCACCAACTCTTTGAGATAGCGCTTGCGGAACATGCGCCACGCCTCGGGATTCGCATGGAACCACTGCCTCAGCTCATTCGAGGGCGCGAGGTCGCGCAGCCAGAACTTGACTGCTGCATCTTGTTTCGTCAGACCGCGCGGCCACAAACGATCCACCAGCACGCGAATTCCATCCGACGGAGAAACAGGCTCGTAAACGCGTTTGACGACGACAGCCATCGCTTTCGTATTATCCTACCTCTGCGCGCGGTATTGCAGGTGACGCCGCAATCTTTATGAACTTTCCTGGTTGGACTTCTCTGTGCCTCCGTGTCTCGGTGGTGTTTCTTACGTTTCTGGCGCTCGCCGGATGCGATGTCGAGCGCCGCAAATCCGACGCTGAACTCGGCCTCAACCCGCAACAAGCCGAGGGGCGGAGACTCTACGACAACTATTGCGACCGGTGCCATGAGCCCTACTCGTCCCGAGGCAAGAAGGGTCCGAGCCTGAAAGGCGTCTTCAAGCACCAGTACCTGTCCCTCAGCGGACTGCCCGCCAACGACGACCGCATGATCGACATCATCAAGTATGGCCGCGCCAAAATGGACGGCTTTGGCCAAGTTATGACCGACCAGCAGATCAAAGATCTGCTCGCGTATTTGCACACGTTGTAGGAACTGGTCCTGTGGCATAATCGGCCTCGGTGTCCACCGCCCACAAATCGGCGTTGTATCAGAAGCTGCCTTCGACCGATGAACTTCTTCGCCAGCCTGAGATGCAGGCGCTGATCGAACGCGAGGGCCATTCCGTCGTCGCTGACAGTGTCCGCGTTGTGCTCGAGCGTCTTCGCCAGGAAATTGCTGGTGCGGAATTCGACGAGAAATCACTGGACCTCGGACTGGGCGGCCTGTCCGAAGCGGTCGAACGACAACTTCGGCAGGCGCTTGATTACTCGTTGCTCGCGCTGGTTAACGCCACTGGCGTAATCCTGCACACCAATCTGGGACGTGCGCCGCTGGCTGCCGCTGCGCTCGATCACATCCGCGCCACCGCCAGCGCTTATTCCAATCTCGAATTCGATTTGAAAACGGGCGAACGCGGAAAGCGCGACGTTCATGTTGACCGGCTGTTCCGCAAACTGCTCGACGATGCGGTGGAGGGAAGCAGCTCGGCCGCGTCCACGACGACCGTCTCGACCATTGTGGTCAACAACAATGCTGCCGCGGTTCTGCTTGCCTTGAACTCGCTGGCTGAGGGCGGCGAAGTTATCGTCTCGCGCGGAGAGTTGGTCGAAATCGGGGGCTCCTTCCGCATTCCCGATGTGATGTCGAAGTCGAGTGCCACGCTGCGCGAAGTTGGCACCACGAACCGCACCCGCATCGCCGATTACGAACGCGCCATCAACGACCGCACCCGCCTCCTGCTCCGCGTGCATCGTTCCAACTTCGAGATCACCGGCTTCACCGAGCAGCCCGGGCTCGACGATCTGGTCGCTCTGGCGCACCGCCGGAATCTGCCGGTCATGGAAGACCTGGGCAGTGGCGCGTTGTTCGATTTGCGCTCGGTCGGAATCAACGGCGAACCGGGAGTGCTCGACAGCTTGCGCTCTGGCGTTGATATCGTCACCTACAGCGGTGACAAGCTGCTCGGCGGCCCGCAAGCGGGATTGATCAGCGGGCGCGCCGATCTGGTCGCGCGCATGCGTTCGAACTCGCTGTTCCGCGCGCTGCGCGTCGACAAGCTCACCTACGCCGCGCTCGAAGCTACGCTGCTCGCCTACGTCAAACGCGACCACGACGCCGTGCCCGTGCTGCGCATGATGCGCCTGTCGAAAGACGAGATCGCGCGCCGCGCTGAAAAAGTCATTTCCGGGGTTGAATCTTCTCGGGCGAAATCGGCGCGCCTAAAGCTGGAACTGCTCGACGGTGAATCCGTCATCGGCGGAGGCGCGGCGCCATCGGCGGTTTTGCCCACGCGCCTGATCGCGCTGACCCATGCCGATCACAGCGCCGACGAACTCAGCGTCCGTCTTCGCGCCAACGCTCCGGCCATAATCGCGCGAGTCGAAGAAGGGCGAGTGCTGATCGACTTGCGCACGGTGTTTCTCGAGCAGGATGCCGTGTTAGTGGAGACGCTGAGTTCCCTGTAGCGACTCCCAGAGTTGCTGTGAGCACAGGCAACTGCGGAGCTTCGCTCGGCCTGGACGGGCGAGGGCGCCCGTCCCCACACGAGCATGGAGTTTGCGAAATCGAAATTACCAATTAACAATGTCTCTATGATTCTCGGCAGCGGAGTGGACATCGCCGAAGTTCCGCGCATCCGCGAAAGCATCGAGCGCTTCGGCGACCGCTTTCTTCACCGCATTTTCACCGACGGCGAAATCCGTTACTGCGAGCAGAAAGCCACCCGCTTTGAAAGCTATGCCGCGCGCTTCGCTGCCAAGGAAGCCGGAATGAAGGCTTTGGGTACGGGATGGAGTCACGGCGTGCGCTGGCGCGATATCGAAGTGGTGCGCGCGAAGGGGCAGCGTCCGACCATTCAGTTTCATGGCGAGGCAGCGGCTCTTGCGGCCAAGCTCGGCACGAAAAATGTCGCTCTCTCGCTCACCCACACCTCCGAGCAAGCCCTGGCCCACGTGATTCTGGAGAATTAGCCCGTAATTCTTGAGGCCGCCCGTAACCTACTGATTCAGTGTAACTTTGTCTACCCTCGCAACATGCGCAATGGTTCAGTGTTTACATGTGCGGAACGTAATGAGGCTGGGTTCCTGATTTTGAGCCAAAATGGTGAGGCTAGGCTTAGGAGAAAGGCAACGATGATGACACGCTCCGTTCGCTGGGTGGTATTCGGAATTTTGATGTTGACGATTTCGGTGTTGTCGCTTTCGACGACATCGTCGGCGCAGATCGGGATTGGGATCTCGGTGCGGATCGGTCCTCCGGCGCTGCCGGTGTATCCGCAGCCAATATGCCCCGGTCCGGGATATCTGTGGACCCCGGGTTATTGGGCATGGAATGACGCCGGCGGCTACTATTGGGTCCCCGGCACATGGGTAGTTGCGCCGGTCGGCATGCTCTGGACCCCGGGCTACTGGGGTTTCGCGGGCGGCTTCTATGGCTGGCACGCGGGCTATTGGGGACCGCATGTTGGCTTCTACGGCGGGATTAACTACGGCTTCGGATACGGCGGCGTAGGCTTCGGTGGCGGCGAGTGGAGAGGTGGCGCCTTCTTCTACAACCGCTCGGTGGTCAACGTGAACGTGACCAATGTGACGAACGTCTACAACCGTACCGTCATTGTGAATAACGTGCACACTAGCTTCAACGGGCCCGGCGGCATCGAAGCGCGGCCGACTCCGCAAGAGCAAGCGTATGGGCGCGAGCCGCACACCGCGCCCATGGCAGCGCAGATGGAACACGAACATGCCGCCAGCCAGAACCGGCAGCTGTTCGCCTCCGAGAATCATGGACGTCCGGCGATTGCGGCCGCGGCCAGGCCGGGTGAGTTCAACGGACCTCATGTGCAGAGAGCCAGCGCGGCCGGAGAACCCTATCACGCTCCGACGATGTCTCCGCAGCAAGCGCGTGTGCAGTCGTCCAGAAATGGCGGCTTCAACAATAGCGCGGTACCACGTCCGGGCAACAATGGAGCGGGAAATCAGCGACAGATGTCATCTCGCGGCAACCCGAAGCCGGACAAGGCGGCTCAGAAGAAAGTGGAGAAACAAAATCGGGCGCAGGAAAAGGCTGAACACAACTCCCGCGAACATCGTTAGAACAGGTTATAGACAAGAAAAGGCTCCCACTCTGCACGCCGAACGCGGCAGAGTGGGAGCCTTCGTTTTGGCGCAAGTCCGCTCTCCCCACCTCAAGAGAATCTTGAACCCTGAAATCGTGTCCCGTTTGCTATGATGCTCCTGTCGTTTACTAACCAACTTGCCTAGCCAGAAGCAGCTGAAATGGTCGCAACTGCGCGTGGGACTCACCGTCCTGATAGCGAGCGTCACGCTCGCCGTCCTGATTTTCTTGATGAGCGGTACGGCCGGGTGGTTCACCACCAAGATCACGCTGCGATCGTACTTCGATAATGCAGGCGGCCTGCGAGAGGGCGCGCCGGTACGTTTGGCGGGAGTGGACATCGGTAACGTGGAGAGCGTCCGGATCGTGGACGGCAAGCCCGCCACGCCGGTCGAAGTCACGATGAAGGTCACCACCAAGTACCGTCGCAATCTGCTTAAAGACTCCGTAACTTTGTTGAGTACGGCCGGCGTTCTTGGCGAAACCTACGTGGACATTGACAGTTCGGCGGCGAAGGGTCCGGTGGCAACCGACGGAGACACGCTGGCGGCCCGTGACCAACCCCAGATCGAGGACGTGGTACGCGCCAGCCAGGGCACGCTGCAGAACATGGACGCGCTGCTCAAGCGCCTGGACCGCATCGTGGCCTTTGTCGAAAGCGGCCAGGGTTCGATCGGTAAGGTCATTTACAGTCCGGCCTTGTACGACCAACTCAACGCGACGGTGATTGAGTTCAAGGGATTGATGGATGACATCCAGAAAGGAAAGGGCTCGCTCGGGCCACTGCTCACGAGCGACGAGGCCTACAAGAAGGCGATAGCCGCCCTCGACAAGCTGAACGTGGTGGTGGACGACTTGCAGCAAGGGAAGGGCACGGCGGGCAAACTGCTCAAAGATCAGGAGCTGTATAACAACCTGAACAAGACGGTTGCCAACGTCCGCCAGTTGACCGACGACATCAATGCCGGCAAGGGCGCCGTGGGCAAGATGACGCACGATCAGGAATTCGCCGCCAAGCTGCAGACGCTGGTGGACAATCTGTCGGCACTCTCCGATCGCCTGGAGAAAGGCGAGGGCACGGCGGGGATGTTCTTTAAGGATCCCACGCTTTACAACAACAGCAACCAGGTGCTGGTGGAGACGCGGGATCTGGTGAAGGCAATCCGGGAGAACCCCAAGAAGTATCTGACGATCCACATGAAAATCTTCTGATTGGGTCAAATCCGTGGTTGGTCGCTAGTGGTTGGTCGATGGCAAGAGCAAATCGGGACGCCAATTAGAAGTTGTGGTTGCTAAGGACCAACGACGAACGACCAATGACTGCCGTCTAACGTTTGCGGGCGACATCCGTCCATGTAGTAAGGCCGATTCCGGCCTCCAAATCTCGATTCGAGGTTCTCATGCGCAATTTCTTGAAGCTGTTGATCGTTTTCATCCTGTTCGTGCCCGCATTGTTCTCGCAGGATAAGCCGCCCGCCGATGTGCGTTTCTCCGCCGACATGCTGGATAAGAGCATCGACCCCTGCAACGATTTCTACGCCTACGCATGCAGCAAGTGGACGGCGCAGAACCCGATTCCCGCCGACCGCTCGTCCTGGGGACGGTTCAACGAATTACAGCAGCGCGGCGAATACATTGTGCGCGACATCCTTGAAAAAGCGGCGGCCGACCGGCCGGGCCGCAGCGCCAGCGAACAGAAGATCGGCGATTACTACGCCAGTTGCATGGACGAAGCAGCGGTCGAAAAGGCGGGCATCAGGCCCTTGGAGGCCGACTTCCACAGCATAACTGCCATCAAATCCAAAGACGAGCTTTCGCAAGAGATCGTGAGGCTGCACCGCGAAGGCACCGAGGTGCTGTTCGGCTTCGATTCCGGATCCGACTTCAAGAACGCGAGCCAGATGATTGCCCAGCTGGACCAAGGCGGACTGGGCCTGCCCGACCGTGATTACTATTTCAAAGACGATCCGAAGTCGGTCGAACTGCGCAAGAAATACGTTGCGCATGTGGCCAAGATGTTTGCGCTCCTGGGCGACGATGAGGCCAAAGCCGCGGCCGAAGCCAAAGTCGTCATGGAGATTGAAACCGGTCTCGCCAAGGGCGCGCTCGACCAAACCAGCCGCCGCGATCCGCAGAAGATCTACCACAAACTGTCCAATCAGGAACTCGCCGCTCTGAATTCTTCATTCAACTGGAACGCCTACTTTGAAGGCGTGGGTGCGCCTCGGTTCGACTCGCTCAACGTGGTGGAACCGGAGTTCGTTAAGAACATGCAGGAGGTGATCCGAGCGCACTCGCTCGACGATTGGAAAACGTATTTGCGCTGGCACACGGTGCACAGCAACGCGGAGACGCTGCCGGCGGCGTTTGTCAATGAAGATTTCGATTTCTTCGGCAGGACGATGACGGGCGCCAAGGAGTTGCGTCCGCGCTGGAAGCGCTGCGTAAGCTATACGAACGCTGATCTTGGCGAACTGGTCGGCCAGCTTTATGTCCAGCAGACGTTCGGCGCTGAGGGCAAGGAGCGCACACTGGCGATGGTCGGTGCTCTCGAAAAGGCCCTGGGCGAAGACATCAAGAACTCGCCTTGGATGGGTGCGGATACGAAAACTCAAGCGCTGGCGAAACTGCAAGCCATCACCAACCGCATCGGCTATCCCGATAAGTGGCGCGACTACTCGGCGCTGCAGATCGTACGGGGCGACGCTTTGGGCAACTCGCAACGCGCTAATCAAAACGACTTTCAGCGCAAGTTGGATAAGATTGGCAAGCCGCTCGATAAGAGAGATTGGCCATATCCGCCGATGACGGTGAACGCGAGCTACAATCCGCTCGAGAATAACATCACATTTCCCGCCGGAATTCTACAGCCGCCCTTTTATGACAACCGCGCCGATGACGCGATGAACTTCGGCGGGATCGGCGCCGGGATCGGTCACGAACTCACGCACGGGTTCGACGACGAAGGCAGCCAGTTCGATGCCGAGGGTAATCTCCGCGACTGGTGGACCGCGAACGACAAGAAGCAATTCGAAGAACGCACCGGCTGCATCAGGGACCAGTACGCAAACTTCGTCGCAGTCGACGACCTGAAGCTCAACGGGAAACTGACCTTGGGCGAGAATACGGCCGATAATGGCGGCATGCGCATCGCCTACATGGCGATGTTGAACACGTTCGCCGGCAAGGAACCGGCGCCGGTCGACGGTCTCTCCGCCGAACAGCGCTTTTTCCTGGGATTTGCCAACGTGTGGTGCCAGAACCGGACCGCTGCCGAATCGCGCATGCGGGTCACCATCGATTCGCATTCCCCGGGAAAATACCGCGTGAACGGAACCGTTTCCAACATGCCGGAATTCCGCGAAGCCTACCACTGCTCAGCAACCGCACCGATGGTGAATCAGAACGCGTGCAGGGTCTGGTGAGAAAGCAGTCGATGGTCGTTGGTCGTTAGCGATCAGCGCTGCATACGAACGGCGAGGCCCAGCACGCTTCCATTGAATCATCACAATTTTCATGTTCGGCGGTCATAGGCACACCTCGGTGCTGCGAGTTATCTTCTGCGCGGAGGTGGCGCGATGACCACCAATTCGTCATTTCAAGACTTGCGGATCTGGCAGGAATCCATGGACCTGGCAGTTGCGATCTATCGGGCCACAAGTGGCTTTCCAAGACAGGAGACTTATGGCCTGACATCGCAGATGCGGCGGGCTGCGATTTCAGTCCCGAGCAATATCGCCGAAGGAAAGGGACATCGATCGGATCCTGAATTCGTGCGTTTTCTGTTTCATGCACGAGGATCTCTGCTCGAACTCCAGACCCAGCTCTTGATAGCCCGACGTCTAGAGTATCTTTCGGAGGAGAAGGCGGACGAGCTTGTTGGTAGCGGTGACGGCATTGCCCGCGGATTGAACGCCCTCATCAACAAATTCCGCGAAAGAGCGGCCTAACGACTAACGACCATCGACCAACGACTATTTACCCCGCCGCCACGTCCGCCTGCTCGTGCGCGTGATAGCTTGACCGCACCAGCGGCCCCGACTCGACGTGCTTGAATCCGAATTTCAGCGCTTCTTCTTTCAGCGAGACAAACTCGGCAGGCGTGTAGTAACGCGTCATCGGCAGATGGTCTTTTGAGGGACGCAGATATTGCCCAATCGTCAGAATATCGACGCCGCGCTCGCCCAGGTCGCGGAAGACCTCGATCAGTTCATCCGTCTCTTCGCCGATGCCGACCATCACACCGCTCTTGGTCACTGTCGAGGGGTCCCACTTCTTGGCATTCGAAAGCAGATCGAGCGTCCGCTTGTAGCGCGCACCCGAGCGCACCGCGCGGTAGAGCCGCGGGACGGTTTCAGTATTGTGGTTGAGCACGTTGGGCTTGGCTTCGAGCACGATGCGGAGTGGTGCTTCCAGACCCTGGAAGTCGGGAATCAGCACCTCGACGCGGCACTCCGGCACCAGTTCGCGGATCTGCCGGATGGTCTCGGCAAAAATCTTAGCGCCGCCTACGTTGTCGTCGTCTCGATTCACGCTGGTCACGACCGCATGACGCAGGCCAAGCGTAGCTACGGCTTCGGCCACGCGTCGTGGCTCATCCCAGTCAATCGCTTCCGGACGCCCCTTGGGCACTGCACAAAATCCGCAACGCCGGGTGCAGATATCGCCCAGCAGCATGAAGGTCGCGGTCTTGTGGTGCCAACATTCTCCAATGTTCGGACACTGCGCCGACTCGCACACCGTATGCAGACCTAGGCCGCGCGCCAGCTTCTTCAGGCTGTGAAAATTGTCGCCCACCGGAGCCTTGGCCTTGAGCCACGAGGGCTTGGGGCTGCGGACGACGGGGCCAAGGTCAATCTGAATGAGCTGGGAAGATGCGGACATGGCGAAGGTTAATTTTATCAGTTTGGCAGATTCGTCGCGGCGATAGTCGCTCCTCACTGCGGATCCAAGAGCTGGCGCAGTTTCTGCTTCACGTCCGGCCACTCCGCCGCCACGATTGAAAAGCGCGCTGAGTCGCGAGCGATGAAGTCGGCGGCCATGCGATGGGCGCGGAGAATCCCTTCGAACTTTCCGCCGATCCGTTCGATGGCGGCGCGCGAACGCTGGTTACGCACGTCCGTATGAAAACACACTCGGAGCATCTCCCACACTTCGAAAGCGTGCGTCAGCATGAGCAGCTTGGCCTCGGTGTTGGCTGCGGTGCGGATTGCCGAGCGGGTCAGCCACGTATAGCCAATCTCACAGGCGTCGGCGACATCCCGGCCGTGCCGCGGATGGCCCTGCGGCCACGCCCAGCGCTCCAGGTTAAAGAAGCGCGTAGAACCGATGACGACGCCGTCCGCCACACGGACAGTCGCGAACGGCACCGCGGTTCCGGCGTCTCTCCAAGCTAGAGCTGTGTCAACGTAGCTGATGGCCTCGGCCTTGCCCTGCGGGATGGGGCTCCACTGGTAGAGCGAGGTGTCACCTGCCGAAGCAGTCGCCAGGCCATCAACGTGGCGGTGGTCAAGCGGTTCGAGACGAACGTGCTTGGCTGACAACACCAGGCTCCCTGTTCTCATGCTCCAGTATGCAATGAGGCTCCGTGCGGCCGCAACGGGACTCGTCGCCTCGCCAACTCGAAGCGTGACCTAATTCCAAGTAGAGCGAAGTTGCAGCGGCCGCGACTTGCTGCAACCATTTACTGGCCGATGGATTCTGATTAGTGATACCCTGCGGGAAGAAGTTCTACAGACAGAAGAGAAGCCCTATGATGACGAGGCCCTTCCCCCCAACGGCTTTGTTCCTCCTGCTTTTCTGCGTGCCATGGCTCGCCCTGGCGCAAACCGCCTCCATTAGTGGTACGGTCACGGACGCTACGGCTGCGGTTGTTCCGCAGGTGAAAGTCACTGCCCGCAACCTAGCCACCAACGCCTCGCGCGACACGGCAACCGACGGATCGGGAACCTACCGGATCCCGAGCCTGGTTCCGGGAATGTACGACGTGCTGGTTGAACGGCAGGGCTTCAAGACGGTGGAGTATTCCCAGGTGGAGCTTACGGTCGGCCAGGTGCTGAACCTCAGCCCGACGCTGGTGCCGAGCGCGACTCCGGAAACGGTCACGGTCCACGGTGAACAGGTTGCGCCGCTCGATTTGGACGATGCCCAGGTCGGAAACCTAGTGAAGAGCCAGCAGATCGAGAATCTGCCCATGATTCTGCGCGATCCCTATCAACTGATTTTGCTTTCTCCGGGAACGATTCAGGGCAACTCCATTTTGCAGGGCCTCTCGGTCAACGGATCGCGTGAGCGCAACAACAACTTCTTGCTCGACGGCACCGATAATAACGACTCCGACATCCCCGGCTTGACGCTGCCGCAGCCGGGACTGACTTCCCTGAACCCCGATTCGGTTCAGGAATTTCGCGTCATCACCAGCAATTTTCTTCCCGAGTTTGGCCGCAACACGGGCGCGGTGATAGACGTGGTAAGCAAGCGCGGCACCAACGATTTTCACTCCGACGTTTACTGGTTCGGGCGTTTCGATGCCTTGGGCGCGCGCGACTATTTCAACCATGAGACCGATGCGGCGGGCCAGGTCGTGCCCAAGGATTCCTACTCCCGCAACACGTTTGGCATCTCCGCGGGAGGGCCGCTGCTGCACAATAAGACTTTCTGGTTCGCGAACTACGACGGCGACCGGTTTTCCACCACCCTTACCAATACGAGTTCCGTGCCCTCCCACGACTTTAAGACCGGCAGTTTTACCTTCGCCGGCACGGGCGGGAATCCAGTTCCGATCGACGTCAGCACTCCCACTTCGCCGAACAACATCTTTGGCTTGTCCCAAGATCCGACAATTCAGAAGATTTTGTCGCTCTACCCGGATCCGAACGGACCCGCCGTGGATGGCGCGCGCGGCCTGCTTTTCTATCCCAGCGCATCGCAATCGACCAGCGACAACGTAAGCGTCCGCGTGGACCACAACTTTTCCCAGAAAGAAATTCTGGCGGTGCGCTACACCTTCAACCGGTATATTGACCCCAATTTCGATCACACCGATTTCCTTCCCGGCCTGGGCGGAACCGGGACTTCGCAGCGCAGGCAGAACGCCACTCTGCAACTGACCTCGGTCATCGATCCCAGGCTGATCAATAACTTTCGCGTGGGTGCGAACCGCATCAATTTTCCGCTGACCTGCGAGGGGTTGAACGTTCTCGACAGTCTCGGACTGGAGGATTCGTATGGCCGCGGGTTCGACGCTCCGCTGCCCGGCGTGGCGGGATTCGGTTGCCTGCTAATCGTGGATCGGGACGGATCAAAGCGCTTCAGCGGCACCTATAACATCGGGGACGACGTGACCTGGGCTCGGGGCCGCCACACCTTCAAGTTCGGCGTGGAGACGCGCGATGCTTACTCCAACAGCACGAATGGTTTTTACGAGCGGCCCACGCTGGATTTCAATAATTACGCCAACTTCGGCAGCCAGCTCGGCACTGCTTTTATGACGGGTGACCCAATCGTGGATTCGAACCCCACGCTGCAGGACATGGTTTGGTGGTGGTTCGGTCAGGCGGGATCGGTGACGCAGGCGCAGTTTTTCGACAAGACCGGCAATCGTACCGCCGATGATTACCGCGGATTCCGCCAGAAGGACTTCGCCGCCTTCGCCCAGGACACTTTCAAAGTTCTTCCCAATCTCACGCTGAACTATGGACTGCGCTACCAGTTCAATGGAGTCCCCTACGAAGTGAACAACCTGCTTTCCACGCTTTTTGCCGATCCCAGCGGGCCCGCTCCGTTCACTTTCACGGTCGCAGGACGGAACGGACAAGGCTTGCCGCCTCTCTATAGCAACGACTGGCACGACTTTGAGCCGCGCGTAGGAATTGCATGGGATCCTTTCAAAGACGGGAAGACCTCGATTCGCGCCGGCTATGGCATTTTCCACGACCGCCTTTTCGGTCAATTGCTGGGGCTCGCGCGCGGGAACCCGCCCTTCCAGCAGGTCTTCTTTGAGCCTTTCTTTGGCTTGGCGCCTTGTATTCCCCCGGCGACCGAAGAGTTTGGGTCGATCTGCATTGGGGCGCCCGTTTCCGGCCTCTCTGCGCCGCCGTCGCTACCCACCTCTGCGACGGTGAACCAGGGGGCAGGCGACCTGCCGTTCATTATCGATCCACACCTGCGCATGCCTTACAGCCAGAGCTGGAATTTCGGAATTCAGCGCGACTTGCCGGGCAGCGTGACCATGGAATTGAACTACGTGGGATCGAGGGGAACGCGCCTGCTTCGGCTGGTGGATGGCAATCCGCCGCAGCCGGCTCTGGTTGCTCAGTTGCTGGCCGACGGTGTTCCCCCGCAGGCGCTGCAGTTCAATAATCTCTGGATTGGCGCAGAAGAGGGAATTCTGCCCTTCGATGCCGTCAACAATAATGCGTTTCTGCACGCCGAAGTATTCAACAACGCGGCTTCGTCGGCTTATCACGCTTTGCAGGCGAACCTGACCAAGCGGATGTCGCAAGGCCTCACCTTCCAGGCGGCTTATACCTGGGCCCACGCCATTGATAACGCCTCCGACCCGCTGACGCCCTCAGCCGGCAACCAGGGATTCCCACGCAACTCCCTCGACCTCGGGGCCGAGCGGGGCAATGCCGATTTCGACGTGCGGCAACGGCTGGTGATCAACTACTCCTGGGCGATTCCGCTGGGTCGCGGGCATGACCACCTTTCCGAAGGTGCCGCGGGCACAATCTTCGGAGGCTGGGAAGTCGCCGGGATTACGACCTTCTCAGGCGGCCTTCCTTACGATATTTTCAGCGCGCTCGACACCGCCCATACCGGCCAGCAGCAACGCGCCGACTACAATCCCGCAGGCACTCTGCTTCCCGTGAGCAATCCGCGCACGCAAACCGGGCCTAACCTGGGTTTGTTCTCGGATCCGGCGTGGGGCAGCGCCGGTAACCTTGGGCGCAACCACTTCTACGGCCCCGGAGTAAACAGCTGGGACATGGTTTTGCAAAAGAGCTTGAGCCTCTCTGAACGCGCCCACCTGCAATTCCGCGCCGAGAGCTACAACCTGTTCAACCGCGTTCAATTCAGCCAACCCGACAACCTCATCTCCGACACAAATTCCTTCGGCCAGTCCAGTTCCGAGGTGAGGCGCCCGGATCTGACCACCGGCGCCCGGCAGATTCAGTTCGGGATCAAGCTGAGCTTCTAACCGAGAGCTTCGACGCCACGATGGCTTGGGGGCTGGGGGCCCTACTTCAGATGCACCGCGCCTTCCGGCCGCTTTGGGTCGGCTGACTTGCCGCCGCGGTCGCCGGTTCTCACGGATTTAGGCATGGCGTACTTGGGTTTGATGGTGTGGCATCCAACTTCGCAATACACTCCGCCGGCGGCCGATTCGGGTGCCGGCATCGGAGAATTCACGGCGATTTCCCGGTCAGCTTCCAACTGCCGCTCCACGCCGGCGATTAGCCTTTCGTTTTCCGCCGACGTCAGCCACTTCTTCCTGTTCAGCAGATAATTTTCGAGCCGCGCAATCGGGTCGCGCTTCTTCCAATACTCGAACAGCGGTTTCGGAACATACTCCGCCGCATCATGAATGGCGTGGCCTTTCATGCGCATCATCTTCGCTTCGATCAGAGTCGGGCCTTCGCCGCGCCGCGCTCGCTCGCACGCTTCATGGCAGGCGTCGTACACCTGGCAAGCGTCGGTGCCGTCGACGATCACGCCAGGGATTCCGTAGCCAATGGCGCGCTCGGCCAGATCCTTGATGCGGAACTGCATGTCGGCGGGCGTGGCGTATGCCCAAAGATTGTTTTCGACAATCAGCACCAACCCTAGATTCTGCACGGCGGCAAAATTCAGCCCTTCATAAGTGACGCCGGTGGATTGCCCTCCATCGCCGATGTAAGTCATGACGGCAATGTGCTTGCCTTGCAATCGCGCTCCCAGCGCCACGCCGGCCAGTACCGGAATCAGATCGCCGAGGGTCGAGATGGGGGCGACCACGTTGCGCGTTTCGATATCGCCCAGGTGCGAAGAGGCATCGCGTCCTTTGGTCGGCGATCCAGACTTCGCCATGTACTGCATCATGATGTCAGCGGGCGAAAAGCCGCGCACCAGCAGGGCTCCCTGGTTGCGGATCATCGGCCCCAGCCATTCATCTTTATGCAGCGCGTACGCCGAGGCGCAGGAGCAAGCTTCCTGCCCCAGTCCGAAGTAAACGCCGCCGACTACCTTGCCTTGTTTGTAGAGATTTTCGAGCGCCGTCTCCATGCGGCGGTTGAGCAGCATCCAGCGATAAATTTCGAGGCATTGGTCGCGGGTCAGGTATTTTGATTCCCGAATCGGAGGCGGCGAAGTGGAGAGATCGCCGCTCTCCACTTCGTAGCAAAGCGCGTCGCCAACGCGAACCTGGCGCAGTGTGAACTGTGGTTTTTCGAGCCGGTGATCGCGGATGATGTAAGTGCGGAGGTCAGAATGGTCCGGCTTCGTTTGAGATGCCCCGCTGCGCGGGCGTTTGCCGTCAGAACCGCTCTTGGGTTTCGTTTTCTTAGTTCCCATGTGTCGGCGAGGCTACAGGTTTCTTAACTACCAAGTGGCTGGCGGATTCCACGCAGACCATTTGCATCTCTTCGGGCTTGCTCTTGGTAAAAGGACAAACCTCAAAGTCCCCGTACACATCACTTCCCCATTCTTTGTCATATCGGAACAAAGCCTTGCTCAGGTTGTCTGGAATGATTTCCTCATCCTCAACTCCCAGGATGCGGTCTGTCCCAATACGCCAGATCACCATTCCGGTACCGTTCACGATGCGCACCCTCCCATGCACTTTGAAACACTGGCCGACGAGGTCCGGGTTCCCTTTGCATAGTCGGCCTTGCTGAGATTGCAGGGGCGCAGCGAGAAGCGAGGCGAAGAGTGCAATGCAGAGAATCTTCATCGCATTGGTGTCCTTAAGTCTTTCAAATTGTCCCACCGACTTGTCCCAGCGTCTACGCCCAAGTCGAGTCGTCTTCTTCGTGTAACTGGCGAAGCTCGGCGGGGCGCTGTAGGGGGACGCCGACAGCGTGGCCAAGCAAAGAGTCAATCGTCTCCACCCACAGCATCTGGCTCGCAAAGACGCTGCCAAAGTTTCGCGACACTGATTGTGCTACCTCGTTCAAGTCGAGTGCCCGCCCCAGTTCTTTCGCCATCGAGGTCACGGGCTTCGCCGTAATTCCGCAGGGCACGATCAGGTTGAAGTAGCTGAGATCGGTGTTCACGTTCAAAGCGAAGCCATGCGACGTAACCGAGCGCGAAATGTGCACGCCGATGGCTGCGATCTTAGCTTCGGCGGCTATGTGGTGGTGGGTCTTCGACCCGCAGTCGGGCCGCAGGCCCGACACCACACCAGCGGATTCTGTCCACACGCCGGTAAGCCCCGCGACACGTTTAGTCTCGATGCCAAAATCGCTGCACGTGCGGATCAGCACTTCCTCCAAGCGACGAACATAATCGACGACACCGAGGGTCTTTCTGGCGCAGGCCGTTTCGCGGACAGGAATGTCCGCGCCACACGTGCGCAGAGCGTACTGTCTCAGATCGAGGATGGGATACCCGACCAACTGTCCCGGCCCATGAAAGGTGACGTCGCCGCCGCGATCGCACTCATACACCTCGACCCCGCGCGCGGCGAGCACTTCCGTCGAAGCCAACACATTGGCAGCCTTGGCGTTGCGTCCTAGCGTGATCACGGGCGAATGCTCGAGCAGCAGCAGAACATCGCCGATCTGTCCTGCCTTGCGGAGATCGACGAGCTTCTGCTGTAGCTGCAAGCCTTCGCGGTAGTCGAGCACTCCGAGTTGGACAGCGGAAATCATGCGCCAGCCAGCATTATAGGCTGCGATGTTCCTGCGGGGCCGGTGGTGGACGGGCGCGGTCGCCCGTTGCTCCACAGCCTAAAATCTCTTCTGGGCACGCAAGTAACTTTTTTTATTCTCCCCTTGCGCAATGCCATGCGCTTTGGTATAACAGATCGAGTCGAGGACAAGTGAACCAGTGTCTCTGAGCTTTCCGCTGCATCCTCGCGGGGGCTTGCGGCATCAAATTCAGTAAGCCTCCAACTGACCCCTTTCCGGGGTTCGCATTCGGGGACAAAGTCCCTGAAGGGTTTCCGCGAATAGCAGAGCCTCCCAGCGATCTTTAATTTTTGAGTCTTCTTCCGCTTCGGTGCGCGCGCCGGATCTTGTGGCGAGTGGCTTTTGCGACCGGGCGGAAGAGCGTTTTCGGGCGTGCTGTAAAAAGAGTTTATCGCGGAAGACGGGGCAAGCCCCGTCTCCACACAGACTCCCCGCACTGTTGAAATCAGGTGGAAATCCTGTGATCTCAGCGGGTTGACAGCCAGCGCACCGACGCGTAGTTTTATCAAGTTTCGAGGACGCCCAAAATCCCGCAAGGGATTTAGGTTCTGCAAAAGAATCGGGCGGACTGAAGGCGCACCGCTCAGGCGGGAAGCGGATCGGTCTTTGACAAAAGGTTGAACGTGCCAGTCGTGAGAAACAAATGTTCGGGCTCAAGTCTGAACGTACTC
>Ga0209415_10008056_pt1 | contig 18296 bp, 15 predicted proteins | sample PeaSoiSIISIP2007_FD_187696 | JGI IMG/M metagenome (GOLD analysis project Ga0209415, IMG submission 187696) | Peat soil microbial communities from Weissenstadt, Germany - SII-SIP-2007 (SPAdes) (version 2) | ecosystem: Environmental > Terrestrial > Soil > Wetlands > Peat | place: Germany...
GGCTAGGGGGCTAGCATGGCTAGCACGGCTAGCACGCAGCAGCGCGCCCCCTCACAACCCCGCCCGCACCTTCTTTTCCTCGCCCCACATCATCGCGTCCGGCCCCGACAGTTCCAGGAACAAGCGGTAGTTCGTCCGCGCTTCGTCCGCCTTGCCCTCCTTCTCCGCCTCCAGCCCGCGAAGATAGTAGTACCGCGGAAAGTAGAACGACAACAGAGTCCCCGGCCCCGTCAACGGCGGAATCGGGTTCCAGCGCAGCAGCGGCGCCGCTTCCTTCGCCCGGTCCGTTTCGAGCAGGCTCCACGCCAGCAAATATCCAATCTCGTCCGCCGCCGCCCCACCCCGCTCGTAAATCTGCTTCAGGACCACCGATGCCGGTTGAAACTCCTTGCTCACCAGCAGCGCATACCCCAGCGCGAGGTCGCGGAGCGAGCTTTTCGGCGCATCGGGAAAGAGTCTCTCCGCACGCTCGGCCCACTCGGCGGCCGAGCCCGGCTCCTGCACCAGAAATCGGGCCACCGCCGCGGTGGCCGCGGATCCCGGGCCCGCCAATTTCACCGCCTTCCGCGCCATCTCATCGGCCGCGGCCCGTTCCCCGAGCATCAGGCTCCACACCGCCAGTTCGCCATACGACCGCGATGCCGCTTCCCGCAACTCGCCCTTTTCCAGCACGCGCGCAAACGCGGCCAACCGGTCATAGCCGGCGTGCCGGCGCCCGCTCATCCAGGACCACTCGGCCCGGAAGGCCTCCACCAGCGGGTCCTGAGCCGCTTCGCGCGCCTCGGCATATTGTTTGGAGAGCGCGTCGGCGCCGGCCACGTCGCCCGACATCAATCGTGCCATGGCGGCTTTGAACAACTCGGCCGTGCGCGGATAGGCGGGATCCTTCCGGGCGGCCTGCAGATAGCAATCGTCGGCCTCGCGAAAGCGGTCGGCGAGCAGGTAGGCGTCCCCCAGCGAGTCCAGCGGATTGGCGTCCGCGGGCCGCAGCGCCTGGTAGCGGCGCAAGGCCGTCACCGCGCCATTGAGATCCCCGGCATACGACGCGGCGTAGCCCAGCCGGTTCCACCCATCCGCGTCCTCCGGCTCTACCTCCAGCGATTTCTGGTACGCCGCGACCGCCGTCGGGTATTCGCGCCGCGCCATGGCCGCCTCGGCCAGCCCTCGCCACGCCATGGCATCGTGCGCGTTCAGCTTCACCAGCGCGTCGAGCGCCCGTTGCCGTCCAGCCTCGTCGCTGTTCAGAGTCGCGATGTCGAGTTGGAGGTGCGCGCGCTCCGCCTCGGAAATCCGGCCGCCGCGCGCCAGCGCCGTCTCCAGCACAGCCAGGGCGCCGTCGCGGTCCTGGCCCTGCGTTTTCCGCTCGGCCAGCATGCGGTAAGCAGGACCGAAATCGGGGTCTGCAGCGATGGCCCGTTCCAGGTTCCCCGTAGCCGCCGCCGCGCCGGTCGATTCCAGGGCCGCGACCCACGCCTGAAGTGCCTGCGGATTGCGCGTCCCGTACGGCGCCGGCCGCTCCGCAATCTGCCGCGCCAGCCCCGATGCCGCCGTGATCGCGTCATTCGATCCCGCGGTGGCCGATACCACCTGGAATACCGCGCCCGTTTGCGGATCCTCGATGCTCAGCCGCGCCTCCAGGCGGCCCTCGCGGACCCAATACTCTCCGTACCCGATGCGGTTCGCCCCCGCCGCCAGGGCCAAGGTGCGCTCGGCCGAAATGCCCGGCGCCGTAATCGGCCGCACGCCGAGAGCTTGCTGGAAGCTGTGCATCCGGCTTGCCGGAATGGCATAGATTCCCGGAGCGCCCGAAAGTTCTGTGGTCAGGATTTCGGAGAAAGCCCGCCCCATCCAGTCGGTCGCGGTGTCCAGGCCCAGGTTTTCGAATCGCAGGATGGCGATACGCTCGGTCTGAGGTCTGGCCGGCTGGCGGTTGCAGGCAAAGGCAAATAGACCGGCAATCGCGAACGCTGCCTGAAACACGCGGGCGCTACACAACACCCGGGTCTTACAAGACACGCGGTTCCAGGGTGAGCAGTTTCTTGAATTCGTCCGTGTCTTTCAAGGCGGCGAACTCGGGCTCTTCGCCCATTTTCTTGTCGCGGAAGCCCTCTTCCAGCGCCTTCCTCAGGTACTGGAGCGCCAACTCGTTGCGCCCGCCCTTGGCGTAAAGCTTGGCCAGGTAGAAGTGGAACTTGCCGCGCTCCTCCACGCTGCGTTCCTCGAGCATCACGCCGAAATTTCCGTGACGCTCGAAGACGTCCGGGTCCAGGCCCAACGCCGTCTGGTATGCCTTGGTCGCGTCCTCGTACCGCTTGCGAGCGAAGTACGCCGTGCCCAGGTTCATGTAAATGGAGGCCGACCGGGTCTCTTCCGGCGCAATCTTCAGAGCCCGGTTGTACCAGGTGATCGCCCGCCGCGGACTCTTCTTGGCATAGTAAACGGTGCCCAGGTTGTTGAGCGCCTCCACGTAGTCGGGCTTGATCTTGATCGCCTGCTCGTAACTCTTCCGCGCCTGGTCGAGTTGCATCAGTTGATGGTAGGCGATGCCGGTTTTATTCAACAGTACAGGGTCCTTGGGAGAACCTTCGTGAAACGTCTCGATCGCCTCGCGGTACATTTTGCGCGCCATGAAGATGTCACCACGCATTTCCGGCGACAGCGGTTTCGCCGGCTGGGGCTGTGGCACGCCCGTCTTGGTGCCATCCAGCATTGCGTTGGGTGGTGATTGTGCGATCGCGGAACAAAACCCCGCCGCGAGGAACAGGGCAAAAGTACGGCCAAACATCAGGGCCCACCCCCTGTGTTCATTCTAGACCCCGGAGCACAGGCTTTCAAGCCTACCGAGGTTACTGTCAGGCGAGCGCCGTCTCCCGCGGCGCCAGTATTTCTACTTTCGTATGCAGTCGCGCGTTCAGCGCATCGAGGATTTTGATGGTTCGTTCCAGCGTGATTCCGTGGTATTCGTTCCGCTCGTCTCGAGATACCTGCGATTCGTGCACGCCGAGCCTCCTGGCCAGCTCGCGCTGCGACATCCCCTGTGCGATTCGCAGGGAGATCAGGAGGTGGCCGAACCCACGCAGGTTGTCGAGTTCTTCGAATTCGCCGCGCTTCAGACGTTCGTAGCTCTCGACTTCTTCCTGCAACTGAAGGTGAAACGATTCCATGGGATCGATGACGCGCTTAATCTCCTCATCGCCGAGGCCGGCCTCCTTGAGCCTTGACCGACGGTCAGCGAGCCGGTTTCGCTCCTCTGCCAGACGAGCCGACGCCTCTTGATATTCCGTCTCGTTGCGAATCATGTCTCACCTCCATCCCTGGCGATCGTGGCTTTCACTCCGGCAACTTCATCAGCCACACCGAACTGTGGTTCTCCTTGCGCGCAAAAACCAGTCCGGGACCGCGAACGGCCCACGAGTCTTCGGGCTGGATTGCCACTGGCGAGCCCGGGACGAACTTCACTTCGAACGGCTCGCCGAACCGGCGCGCCTGGGGATCGAAGCGCGTCGCCATGAACTTCGGACCCTGGAAGAAGTAAAGGAAATTGGAGTTGCCAGGCGAGTGGGAGTAGGGAGAGTTATCCGGGGGTAGGTTTACCGGGATCCATTCCGAGGGTGGAACCGGCTGCTCCCGCCAGGGGACTATATGGGTGATGCCCGAATTTCGCGAGCCGGGAGGGACCACCCTGATCGTGACCCAACCGCGGTCCTCGCCGAAAACACCCCAGGGTTCGACGGAATCGGAGGGGTGCTCCAGCCAGGGCCGGTCTTTGCCGGAAGCCACCTCCAGGAGCCGAACGGTGTATTTGCGTTTCGAGTCGAGCTTGGTGGTCTCTTCGGGAAGATACAAGAGAAAGCGCCCGTCGGCGGAAAACTCGCGGGCGTAGCCACAGCCCTTGCAAAGGACGCGCGCGGCGCCGACGCCGGCCCCAGGCTCGCCAATCCGGATCGAAAACGTATCGCCCTCCGGGACCGAGTAGGCGATCTGCCGCCCGTCAGGTGACACGAACAGCAGGTGGGAGCGAACCGGTGGCGATCACCAGCGTCTGCTTCCCGCTCTCCAGGTCCAGAGCGTAGACGTTGTGCGCAAGCGCGCGGCGGCTGGTGGAATCCAGGACCATGAAGTGAACGCTCCCGAAATCGCCTCCCATCGCCTCCAGGTATTTGTCGCGTCCGTCTCGAGTGAGCCGGGGTGCAGGCCCCGTGGGCTGGCCGCTCGAGTGAGAAACGGGAATCAGATAGAGATCGGAGGAGCGGTTGGCCTCCGACAAAGCTAACATGCCGGTGGCACTGATGGTGCCGGGGAGTTCATCCAGGGTGCCAAACGTGAGCTGGCGGGGAGGGCCCGCTACGCGCCACGATCCGGGCGACAGGCGAATCTCCCAAACATTTTGGCGCTCGCCTTTCAAGGGCGCGAACACAACGCGATCTCCCGTCATCAGGGGATACGTCGTCAGTCCCAATCCCGCAGCGCGCAACACGTCGCCGGCGCCCGTGGCCACCGGGCTGCCTCCATCCACCGGAAGGACAAACCACTCCCATTCGTCGAGATTCGTGGCTTCCGGCCGTTTGACGCCCATGCAGAGGATATGGCGGCTGTCCGGTGCCCATGTCGCACCCGTGGACCCGGCCAGGCGGCCCTGGGTGCTCGTCCAGGCCGGCAGTTCCCGAGACGGCCCCCCGTCCGACGACCCGATCATGAGACCATACGAAGGCGGGCTGGTGTCGAACCAGGCGATCTGACGGCCATCCGGGGAAAGGTAGTAGCTCGGGGGCCACGTGGCGTTGACCAGCGCCTTCGGTTCCCCACCCAATGTGGGGATAGACTCAATGGTGTACTTCTGCCTACCCCGGGGTACGGTCGCGTAAAGGACTCTGGTACCGTCCGGGAAAAACGAAGGACGGGCGACCGGTTCGGCCGAATGGGTCAACTGAATGGGGTTGCCGCCGCCCACTTGTTGCAGCCACAACTCGTCCTTTCCGGAACGGTCCGAAATATAAGCGACGAATTTGCCGTCTGGTGAGATGGCCGGGTACGAGTAGGAGTGCCCGTCGTCGGGCGACAGCCGTACCAGGTCGGGCCCTTGGGATGGAGTGCCGCCGCGGGAGCGCAAGAAGGTCCAGCCGATAGCCGCTGCCGCGATCAGAACGGACATGACCGCCACCGCCGGCCACAGCCAGCGCCGCCTTCCGGCCGGCGCCGGAGCAGATGCCGCGGAGCGCACCAGCTTGCCCGATTCCGACTCGTCGCGCAGCTCCTCCAGCGCCAGCTTGACGTCGGCCATATTCTGGCTACGGCGGTTGACGTCCTTGCGCAGGCAGCGCGCGATCAGCCGTTCCAACTCCGGCGGGGTATCGGCGGAGATCTCGCTGGGCGGCTGCGGGTCCTTCTCCACCACGGCGGCCAGCGTGGAAATGCGCGACTCGCCGCGGAACGCGCGCTGCCCGGTAATCATCTCGTAGAGCACCGCGCCGAACGAGAAGATGTCGCTGCGCGCATCCACCGGCTTGCCTTCCGCCTGCTCCGGCGACATGTAGGGCACGCTGCCCACGATGGCGCCATCCTCGGTGAGCACGGTGCGGGTCTCCTGCTCTTCGGCGATCGCCGCCGGCGCCGCAGCCCCCAACAGCTTCGCCAGCCCGAAATCCAGCACCTTGACCCGCCCATGCGCATCCACCATGATGTTGCCGGGTTTGAGGTCGCGGTGCACGATTCCGGCAGCGTGCGCGGCCGTGAGCGCGTCGGCCACCTGCACCGCGATGCGCAGCGCTTCGGTGAGCCGCATCCCCTTGCGCGGGATCGTCTCATTGAGCGGCTTGCCCTCCACCAGTTCCATGACGATGAAGGTCTGCCCGTCCTGCTCGGCGATCTCGTGGATGGTGACGATGTTGGGATGATTCAGCGCCGAGGCGGCCTTGGCTTCCTGAATGAAGCGCGCGCGCCGGTCGGCATCGGCCATCCGGGACTCGGCCAGCAGCTTGAGGGCGACCAGGCGTTCCAGGCGCGTGTCGCGGGCCTTGTAGACGCGGCCCATCCCTCCCTCGCCGATCTTCTCCAGCAGTGTGAAGTGGCCTAGATTGGCCTCTTCCATAGCATCCCTACCCGTGCCGGATCACCAGCACATCGCCGTCTTTTACGATATACTCTTTCCCCTCCAGCCGAAGCTGCCCCTTTTCCCGCGCGCCAGCGTACCCGCCGTGATCGATCAGCGACTTCCAGTTCAACACCTCGGCCCGGATGAACTTCTTCTCGAAATCCGAATGGATTGCTCCCGCGGCCTTCACCGCCGTGCTGTGCATGGGGATAGTCCAGGCACGGCACTCGTCCTCGCCGGCGGTGAGAAAGCTCATCAGGCCCAGCAGCGCATAAGTCGCCGAGATCAGCCGCTCCAGGCCCGATTCCTCCAAACCGTAGCTCGCCAGGTAGTCGCGCTGCTCGGCACGCGGCAACTCCGCCAACTCCGCCTCGATCTTGCCGCAGACCGCCGTCACCGCCGTGTGTTTCCTCCCGGCGAGCGGCCCATCGCGATATTTGCGCTCGCGCTCGTGCAGCTTGCCGGCCTCCTCCTCGCCCAGATTCAACACGTAGAGCATGGGCTTTTGCGAGAGGAACTGGAAGCCGCGCAAGCGCTTCTCATCGTCGGCATCGATCTCCATTTGCCGCAGCGGCTGATTGCCTTCGAGCGCGGCCTTGCACTTCTCCAGCAGCTCGAATTCGCGATCCAACTCGGGGTTCTTGATTTTCTTGCGGTCCTTGTCCAGGCGCTCCAGCCGCTTCTCCACCACCACCAGGTCGCTGAGCATCAGCTCCATCTCCACGTCTTCCAGGTCGCGCACGGGATCCACCGACCCCTTCTCGTGCGGCACGGTCTCGTCGGCGAACAGGCGCAGCACCTGCGCGAATGCGTCCACCACGCGCAGGCTCGCCACGTAGCCCGGGTCGCGCAGGTTCTCCTTGGAGATGGATGGCATATCGACGTATTCCACCGTGGCGTGCGTGATCTTGGGCGGCTCGAACAGCCGCGCCAGTTCCTCCACGCGCTCATCCGGGACCCGGGCCACGCCCGTGCGCGCCGCCGTGGAGCCGATCCTGGTTTCCTGGTGAACCCCGGTCAGGATCGTGAACAGAGAGGTCTTGCCCGTCATGGGCAGACCGATAATGGCAGTCTTCATATCTGTGCTAACATTCTCCGAATAAAAAGAAGCGAGCGAAGCGAGCAACCTTCCCCAGCCCCCAACCCCCAGCCCCCAACCCCCTTTTTGCGCCTACAGAGGAACTTCCACCTGGTTGAGGATCTCTTCGATGATGCGCTCGCCCACGTCGGCGCGGCGCTGCACCAGGGTAGTGCGCGTATTGATCACCACGCGGTGCGCGAACAGCGGCGCGGCCAGGCGTTTCACATCGTCCGGGATGGCGTATTCCCGGCCTTCCAGCAACGCCAGGGCCTGCACCGCGCGATAGAGGGCCTGCGAGCCGCGCGGGCTCACGCCCAGCGTCAGCGATTCGTGGTCGCGCGTCTTTTCCACGATGGCCAGCATGTAATCCACCAGCGCCTCTTCCACGATCACGCGGTGCACGGCGTCCTGAAGCTGCAGCACGTCGTCCGCCGCCAGCATCGCGCCCGCTTCGGGCAGCGACCGCTCGCTCGAGCGGACGATCAGCCGTTCGCTCGCCATGTCGGGATAGCCGATGCGCAGCCGCATCAGGAACCGGTCGAGCTGCGATTCCGGCAGCGGGTAGGTTCCGTGATGCTCCACCGGGTTCTGCGTGGCGATCACCATGAAGGGGCGCGGCAGCGAGTGGCTCCGCCCGTCGATCGTGACCTGCGATTCGTTCATGGCCTCCAGCAGCGCCGACTGCGTCTTGGGCGTGGTGCGGTTGATTTCGTCCGCCAGCAGAAAATTGCTGAAGATCGGCCCCGGCTTGAATTCGAAGGCTTCCGAGTGCACGTTGTAGATGGTGACCCCCAGAACGTCGCTGGGCAGCATGTCGCTGGTGAATTGCAGCCGGTGGAATCGGCAGGATACCGACCGCGCCAGCGCCTGCGCCAGCGTGGTCTTGCCCACGCCCGGAACGTCCTCGATGAGCAGGTGGCCGCGCGCCAGCAGGCAGACCAGGGAGAGCCGCACCACCTCGGGCTTGCCTCGAATCACCGACCCGAGAGCCGTCTCCAGTTCGGTCAGCCTGCCAAGGAGTTGCGGCGAGAATTCAGACGGCGGGGCTACCATTGATTCCCGCTGGGACATTAGCCTTCATCATACTAACTTCCAGCGGTCGGCGTTCAGCCGTCAGCGTTCAGCCTGCGAGCGGGGGTGAAGGCGCGGCCCGCCCCGGAGCGGCCGGATTCTCGAGCTGAAAGCTGACCGCCGATCGCTGAACGCTCCTTGCGGCGGCGCACCCATTGTGTTATTTATGGGTTCAAGTCGGACCATTTGATCCAACGAGAACCGCCCCGCTCGAGGAGCGACGGTCAATCATATTTCTCATCAAAAGGATGGCATCCCGTGGAAGCTGTCAATCGCAAACTCATTCGTCCGTCTCTCAACGAGATCAAGGAACAGATCGCGCCTCCGCGCCGGGCCGCCCCGCCGCAGAAGAAACCGGTTCCACCGGATCAGACCAACGCGGAGAATTTCTACTACGTCAAGCAAATGCAGTCTAAGACCGCCATGGTCTTCGTGCTGCGCGATGGCGAGACTCTGCACGGGACGATTGAGTGGTACGACAAGTGCTGCCTCAAGGTGAATCGCACCGAAGGACCCAACCTGCTGCTCTACAAACCGAGCATCAAGTACATGTACAAGGAAGGATAGCGTCGTCCCGTCTTACGGCTTCAGGCGATTGCGCAGCGCCAGGCGGTATTCTCTTCGTTCTCCAGCCTCGTGGTAGCGCCGTTTTTCCTCTTCCGTCTCCGGAATGACCGGCGGAATCGCGGTCGGCCGCTTGTTCTCATCCAGAGCCACGAACGTCAGGTAGGCCGAACAGGTATGCAGCTTGTGGCCGGTCAGCAGATTCTCGGTCTCGACGTGCACCCCGACCTCCATCGACGTGTGGAATGCGCGGTTCACCGACGACCGCAAGACGATCAACTGCCCGATGCGCACCGGGTGGATGAAGTGCAGGCTGTCGACCGACGCGGTCACCACGGGCTTGCGCGCATGACGCAACGCCGCCAGCGCCGCCGCCAGGTCCACCAGGTGCATGACCTTCCCTCCGAGAACATTGCCCAGGCCGTTGGTATCGTTGGGAAGCGCCACCTCTGCGTACTCGGACACCGATTCTCGGACAGGCTTGCCTTCCATAGAGTAATGTGATGCCGCTCAGCGCTCCAAGGCTTCCGATTTGCGGCGCAAGTAGCTCTCGACGTAGGCCTGCGCCTGGCGGCTGATGGTTTCGTCCGGCGGCGGCTCTGCGAATGCCCCTTTGGCACGGGAGTATTCGAGCGGTCCGTGAGCGAACGGGAGGTGATCGCGCTCCACCACCAGGTAAATGCGCAGGCAGGCGCCGTCGTCATCGGAAACCGCGAAGCGCACCGCGTCGGGGCCGTCCGCCGCCGGGAAGCGTGCACAACTGCCGCGCGCATAGCCGAGATTGCAGAGCGGGCGCAGAGTGGCTTCGTCCGGCTGCCATGGCCGATCGGGATCCGCCCGGCAGACTCCGGCCCAGGCATCGCCCAGCGGGAGCATCGCATCCTGGCCTGCCTGTGCCCGCGGTTCCATCGGAAAGAAGTAGGGGCAGGCCATTTCGGAGGTATAGTAGCATGAGATGGCGAGCACACGTCTGGAAACCCTCAAAGGCTTGGTGGCAAAGCAGCCGGGCGACAGCTTCCTGCGCTACGGACTGGCGATGGAGTACCGCAACGCGGGCGAGCTCGATGCCGCCATCGGCGAGTTCCGCGCCCTGATCGCCGCCAACCCCGACTATTCCGCGGCCTATTACCACGGAGGCCAGACGCTCGAGCGACTGGGAAAGCTGGACGAAGCGCGCGCCCTCTATCGCGAGGGAATCGAGGCTACCACCCGCAAGGGCGATTGGCACACGCGCGACGAAATCCAAGCCGCGCTCGACCTCCTGGGGTAGTTCGGACCCTGCGACGCGGGCTGGTTGCCCAACTGCCGTGACCGGCGTTTGGCGGGAGGAACCCTCCTGAGCCGGGCCCGTGCCTCCCAGCATTGTCCGAGTGGCGCGTAAACCGCCCAAAGCCCAACTTCGCAGAGCTGGATGCAGGATCAGGACCGCGTCGCGGCGCAGTGTCGGATGCGAACGACAGCGTCCTTTATCATTCGCTAGTCGGTCGGTGAGCAGCGAGAGGCTCTTGTGCCATTTGCCTCAGGGTGGATTTCCCGTTGAGTTGACGGGTTGGAGACCCAACGTTTGTAGTCTGAAACTGCGGGGGTGCTCTCATAGAAGGCCAAATATCGGCTACAATGTGCTATGAAATGCGGTCGACAAGATATCTTTCCGCGTCGGTTCTCCTTATTTCGTGGACTGCCTTCGGTCAGACGATGCCGTCGCGATTGAACTCCGCATGCCCTAACCTTGTCCCATCCATGAATCTATCCGCCTTTTCGGCGGTCTTCTCCGGGGAGTTAATAGCCATCAACAAAGGAGGGTTTCAATTTCGGCTTGAGAGTGTATGGAAAGGACAGATTCAGCCGACTATCTCAGTCATGGTTGAGAAGGACGATCAGCCACGCTCGCACAAGATCGCCTTTACGGTCGGAAAATCGTATTTAGTGTACGCTACGCCGGGCTTTGGGGACCATATCTATATCCCGGTATGCTCGCGGACTCGGGTGCTGGCCGACGCCGCAGAAGATCTGGCTGTCTTGGGTGAGGGTGCCAGCGCTGATTTTTATTTAACCTCCTTTAAGTCGTGGAATGAATCGCAACCCGTCGAGATCCTAGAATACCAACGTTGGGGAGCGGCAGAGCCGGTCCGAATCTTCCGAGTGCCGCCCGGGCAACAACTTACGATAAGCGCCTCGGGACCTGTTTCTCACGGGGCCATTTTATTTTGCGAACTTTCATTGAACGCACAGGGGCTCACAGACATCAAGCGAGTCGGTCCCAGGCACCCCGCAGTCGAAATCCACCTGTCGAATCACCAGCGCGCTACGTTTATTGGTGGAGATGCGGTCGACGGGCCACCAACCGAGTTGCAGATTGAGGCGATAAAGATCTTTGCCAACTCGCGTGATCCTCTGGACTCCGAGAGCCAGACTGGGATTCTGCGCAAGTTGTTGGATCAGGCTGGGCAACTGATTGGAGCCGAACTGACCGATCTTCACAACGGTTTCACGATCAGCTTCTCTTGGAGTCCGGTACAGCCGGTTTCCGGTGTGGGGCAAACCTGGGAGCAAGACCTCCGCCTGATTAATGCCGAACTGCAGTCAGACCCCGCTCCAGATCCACACTGCAAGAGAGTTGCGACACCAGCTCGCTTGAAATATTCCGACGACAAACTAATCCTGTTGGGCCCCTCCTGCCCAGACGTGGACTCGTGGCTCACTCGGGAAGAATTTCCGATAGGAGGTCTTGATCCCGGGAGAATTCGGCCTTTCGTTTATACAGACTCGTGGGTCGAGGACGTGTACCCGGAACGGGAAGCTCGGCGTTCGGGTGCCGAGTTGCATTGCAAGGAGGCTGGCTGTGGGAGTTATCATGCGGAGCCGGTAGGCCCGGGCAAGGCAGAGGACTTAGCGGAAGGCGGGTTCGGGGTGAGCATTAGTTTCAAGCCCGGAGCTGCACAACATCTAACGGCGTTATTGGAACACTTGGTAACGGACCTCCAGTCTCCTGTCCCCTAATTGCGAAGCTTCCATTTCGCTCCGACGAAGATGGGTGTTCGAGTTCCCCCCACATCTGTCACCGCCAAATCATAAGTAATGTCCCAGTTCGTGAATGGGTGCCGCCCCCCTTCGATCAGAGAATAGTACAAAACCAGCCGCAACGTGATTACGTTAGGATCAGTGGGGGCTCCTCTCGAGACGGACAACGGAAACGGTAACAATTGAATGCGGCCATCTTGCGGATGACGAATATTTATTGGGAGTTCGATAATATAGCGTTCGGTCGGTGTCAGCGAATGGGCCGGTTCCGCACTGGAGCCACCCCCTGACTCATAGGACCAATGGATTTCGAATTGCTTTAAAACGATTAGCTTGCCGGTGTTGGCAAACGTGACGTCGAAGGTATGGACGCTTTCGGGATCGCCGCCGCTCTGCTGGATATAGATTACCTTGAACGGTGCATCCGGATCAATCTCGGGGCTGGAAACCTCCTTGGCGTTTGGTAGCGGCCCGTAATCGCTCGCAGTTGATGGTAATCTGACCGATTTGACGTTGCCGACGTCAACGCGGGCCACATTGTTTATGAAGTGTACGTTCGCAATGTTCTTGCTAAACGGCAGGAATCCCCTTTCGTCCATCTCGACTCGTACCGCGTTAGTGGTGGGAGGAACTCGGGCCCTGCAGAGGGTGCCACGAACCGGATCTCGAGGACATCTATAGTACTTCCCGTTCGCGAAAATCTCGATCTCCGCCGTGGGCCAGTCAGTGGTGCCAGCCACCACAAGTTCGCCCACCGGTGTCTGCTGGGCTGAAGAAACCCATGCCACCGACAACATGGCCATCACTAGGTACCGTTGAGTCATTTCGGCGACTCACAACGGATAAAATGTCGGAAGAAAAGGTCTGACGGCGCGAGATCATGCCTGGTCGGTTTGACTTGGTAACGCCGTTCTAAGCTCAGTTCAATCGTGCCTTGTGAACATCCGACGGCGAGTTTAGCAGCCCGTCGCACGCGGCGTGTTGTCTGAACTACATAGAAGCCGTCAGGTCGGTCGGTAGCCAGTGAGCCAGATCCGGTAACATCCTCCCCGCTATCGACTACTCTGACGGAAACGTTAGGCACTGGTTTATTGGAAAGATCACGGATTTCACCGTAAATTGTTCCCGGAAGTGGCCGCATATCGTCGACGGCTCTGACCACCATCGAAGGAAACAGGAACATCATGATGAATAAGGCCGCCTTGCTAAGCTGACGCACAACAAAGGCAAATTTATAAAAACGCTTAGTGTTGTTCCATTCCGAGGCTGAAATTACATATATTGACCAGGCAACGCCAGTAGCACACAGGATGACACAACCAAGAGCCCCCGGCACACCAAGCGAATCAGTCACAATGCGCTTCCATTGGTCAAGAAAGGCGCTTGCGCTGGCGATCCCCGGCAGAATCACCGCCGGGAGGTCCACCCATCGGCCGTTCATTTGGCGGTGGCCGGCTCTCCTGTCAAGAAGGTCGCCCGCGAAAGTGGTTAACTTCTGCCAGAGCAGCTTGCCTTGTCGAAGGAGTCCACTCGTTACTGGATACATCTGCGTTTCGATCCCGATGCCAAAAGCGCCCGCTATCATAGCACAAGGCGCGCTGGGTTTTTGCTCGTATCGTCGGCGTGAGCGCAAAAACCTTGTACCTTGTCGGGATCTCACGCTCCGGAACCGCTCGGAGTCGGTCTGAGGCGTGGATCGCCCGGTAAAAAGTTGGCAAGCTCAGGCGACGAGCAATTACTTAGGTATGTTGTGGCCGCCAGTCGCGTATCCGGCTAACACTCGTCGGCGAAAAGCCCGAATCGGAAATGGGCCGGGAAAGACTTCTGCCGCTAGCCGATCCGAATCGTAAATGATAAAGGACGTTGTCGTCTGTAAGCGCAGTTCGCTGAAACGCCACCTCCCTCTCCGGGCGGGTTGTCGGGCACTCGTACAGAGTTCCAGCGGCGGCGCAGAACATAGGTCCCGTGAAGTCCCCTTCACGCCAGGAACCCGAACTTAGGCCGTTTCACGCAACAGGAATATGTGGGTTCCGCGCCCCATGAACATCCGCTCCGCTACTGGGCGAGTGCTTCCTTGCCTGGAATTATGTTAGGAGTTATCGTGAGGGCTCAAACACGGAGAGTCTTGCTTCACGAACCTCCTCTTTATCAATCGCTTACAGGCGAGACGCCGTCCCGTTGGGATCTGCGATTTCCTCAGTCACCACGAAACGATATTTATTTTTCAGCACCCTTTCACTCATTCTAAAACCACTTACCGGCGCCCTCCCGCATTCCACCGCTCAAAATCGCCACATCTGTCTGCTACATTTAAATCAGGAAGGGAATTGCGCTCACCAGCGCAAAGGGGGCAATAACCCCTCGCGACACAGATCTGTGTCGCCGGATTCTGACAAGTCATTTGTTTTCAGTGTTGGGGTGCCTTTTCGCGACACAGATCTGTGTCGCCGCCACCCATCGGTCCCTCGATATGGTTTTCCGGGAATTGGGAGAGAAATGGTGAAAACTCTCACCGCCGAAATCGCGTAACCCAAGCGTTTTCAACGTTTGCTTCCAAAAACCGGTGAAAGTTATCACCGTTTTAGGAAAGTCCAATGAACCGTCCGGCATCACCCGCCGCGCCGGCCGCCGCAATCTCAGCCTTGCGTGCCGTGGATTAGAATAAGGCTGAAACAAATCACCAGTAGTCCTGGAGTAGCGATGAGACAACTCGCAGTGCTCGGGATTGTTTGGCTTGGAATCGTTTTTCCTTCCAACGGGGCATCGTTTTACCCTGCGCGGCTCGCCGATCCGCACGCCGTTTACCTGACCGAAGACCAGTTTCCCGTCCGTGGCGACGGCAAGGCTGACGACAGCGCAGCAGCGCAAGCTGCCATTGACAAAGTGCAGGAGACCACCGGCGAGGGGATCCTCTTCATCCCCGAGGGCCGCTATCGCATCACGCGAACCATCTATGTCTGGCCGGGCGTGCGGGTGATCGGCTACGGCGAGAAACGTCCGGTATTCGTCCTGGCGGACAATACCCCGGGCTTCCAGCAGGGCATGGGCGACATGTTCTTTTTCGCCGGATTCCGCCCCAACCAGGCGGCCGGCGGCCGTGGGGGCCGCGGAGGACGGGGTGGTTTCCGGCCGCCTCCGCCGCCCGGAACAGTTCCGCCGAATCCGGCCATCGGCGACGCTGGCGCGGGCACTTTCTATTCCGCCATGAGCAATATCGATTTCGAGATCGGCAGCGGCAATGGCGCGGCCGTCGGAATTCGGTTTCACGTCGCCCAGCACGGCTACCTCGCCCACATGGATTTCCAGATCGGCTCCGGCCTGGCGGCTCTCAATGATATAGGGAATGAGGCCGAGGACCTGCATTTTCACGGCGGCCGGTACGGCATCCTCACGCGCAAACCCTCCCCCGCCTGGCAATTCACGTTGATCGATTCCACCTTCGACGGCCAGCGGGAAGCGGCCATTCGCGAGAACGAAGCGGGATTGACGCTGGTTCACGCCGAGTTCCGCAACGTTCCCACCGCCATCGCGATTGACCCTCATTACTCCGACCAGCTCTGGGTAAAAGACGCGCGCTTCGAGAACATCAGCGGCCCGGCAATCCTCATCGGCAATGAGAACAGCCGCATGACCCAGATCAATCTCGCAAGCATCGTCTGCCGGCAGGTGCCGGTCTTTGCGCGTTTTCGCGAGAGCGGCCGCCAGCTTGCCGGCTCCGGCGAGATCTACCAGGTGAAGGCTCTTTCGCATGGACTGGCCCTCTCCGCGCTGGGCGCCATCGGCGAGATCAAGACCACCTACGAAGCCGCCCCGCTGAAGGCCCTGCCGCCACTCACGCCCAACGCCATCCCAGGTCTGCCTCCCATCGCTACCTGGGTGAATCTGGGAACTCTCGGCGCCAAAGGCGACGGCGTGACCGACGAGACTGCTCTCATCCAGAAGGCCATCGCCGAGCACCCGGTCCTTTACATTCCCTCCGGCCGCTACGTGGTCACCGACACCCTCAAGCTCCGCCCCGACAGCGTGCTGATCGGGCTCCATCCCGACCAGACTCAGTTCGATATTCTCGATTCCACCCCCGGGTTCCAAGGACCGGGCGCGCCCCGTCCGCTCCTCGAAGCCCCGCGCGGAGGGGACAACATCGTGACCGGCATCGGCCTCTATACGGGCGGCATCAACAACCGCGCCGTGGGCGCCATGTGGATGGCCGGCAAGGATTCCCTCATGGATGACGTGCGCTTTCTCGGAGGCCACGGAACCACCGGCCCCGACGGCCGGCGGGTGAATCCGTACAGCGCCAATCTCTTCTCGGATCCCGATCCCCACCGGCGTTGGGACGCGCAGTTTCCCAGCCTGTGGATCACGCACGGCGGGGGCGGTACCTTTGCCAATATCTGGACTCCCGACACGTTCGCGCAGGCCGGTCTCTATATCTCCGACACCACCACTCCCGGCCATGTCTACGAGCTTTCGGCCGAGCATCATGTTCGCACCGAGATCAAGCTCGACCAGGTGGCCAACTGGGAGCTGTACGCGCTGCAGACCGAAGGCGAGCGGGAGGAAAGCGCATCCGCGATCTCACTCGAAATCAGCCGGTCGAAGAATATCACCATCGCCAACTATCACGGCTACCGGGTAGTCAGAAGCTATAACCCCGTTCCCTACGCCATACGCATGTATGATTCCACTGACATCCGGTTCCGCAACATCCATGTGGATAGTAACAGCTCCATGCTTCAGTGCGGCGAATCGGGCTGCCGTCAGTACGCCAGGTCCAGCAAGGTATCGTTCGAAAACTGTATCTTCGATGAGACTTCTAAGAACGAAGTGAGGGACCGTGAGTTCGCGTGGCTGGATGTCTCTGGCAAACCCGCACCATCCAAACCCCGCGGGCCGTCCCCCGTGCTCGAACCGGGAGCCGCGATCGAGAGACTCTCGACCGGCTTCTACAACATCTCCGGCGCGGCCGTGGACCCGTCCGGCCAATTGTATTTCGTGGATAACCACTTTCAGCGCATTTATCGATGGTCTCCGGAGAAGAAGGATCTCAGCATTGTCCGTGACAATCCGCTCGATCCGGTGAATCTCGCATTCGACAAGGCCGGCAATCTGATCGTTGTCTCTTCCGGCGGAAAAGGTCTGACCGTCTACTCCTTCCGCCCGGATGGGCCGGAAGATCAGATCGCCGTTCTCGATCCGGAACCGCCGGCAGAGCGTCCGGGCATGACCGCGCTCCTTCCCGTGAACTACTGGGTAAACGGCGATTTCACTAATACGCTCTCGACTGATACCTATGAGTATGTTTCTCTTGACCAGATGTTTTCCAAGGTTGTAACTACACGGAAGCCTTACCAGTATGTTTCTCCGGATCGCACACTTTTCATTCCCAGCGAAGAGGCCTTTATTCAGGGCCTGCCGTACTTCGGATATAAGTTCGCTTACATTCTGCAGGCCTTCGGGTTAGTCAAAGCTAGTCCCGGAAAGCCGTTCTATGTTACCAACGAATCCGAACAGAGGACGTACACCGGCAGCGTGAATGCGGACGGGACTCTTTCCGGTCTCCGTACATTCGTGGAGCAAGGTGGAGAGAGCCTCACCCAGGATAGCGAAGGGAATGTCTATCTCGCGGCCGGGCAGATCTTCGTCTACAACCCTGCGGGAAAACGGATCGATACCATCCCGGTACCCGAGCGCCCGCTGCAATTGGTCTTCGGCGGGAAAGACCGGCGTACGCTCTTCGTTCTCACGCAATCCTCTTTGTACGCAGTGCGCACACGCTTTGCCGGACTGTAGCGCCTGAGCGGCGGATGTGGCGCGGGCACTCGTGCCTGCCGTGTCGAGACTCGTCTCGACACGTATTCGCGGCTGCGCCACAGTGTCGACACCAGGCGTCGGCATGAGTGCCGACGCGGCAGGCACGAGTGCCTAATGCCACATAGTTTTGCCAACCGAAGCTGATGCCCCCATCCAGTGGGCCGTTCCACTGGCTGTGGAGTGCTCCGCCGAGGCCGCTTTTCGTTAGTCTCTATGAGTTGGAGTCGCGAACTGGGGTCTGACCGGCCGGGTAGATCTTGGCGTAGGCGAAGCGATTCCGGATGTGGGAGTTGAAATAGCCGCCTTTGGACTCCGACCGCAGCAGTGCTTGATAGCTCTCTGCCGGAACGCCGAAATAGCGGTAGACGGCCCCACTTCGGAATTCCAGTTCTAGCAGGGCTCTCTGGTCCTGGTAGGCAACCGTGCGTAGCGAGGTGGAATGCAGATCGAGCCGTTGCATAGGCTATCCGTGTCGCGAAGGGAAAGACTTGGGTTTGGGCCACGCGGCCCGGGGATAGGAACGCCGCTGGCGCGTGCGTTTGGGGAGTCGGGCTTGGCGCACATAGTACATCATGTCTTCGAACCGCTGCTGGGCTTGCTGCTCGTTCTGGGCAGCGGCGATGCCCGGAAGGAAGGCATTGAGTACGTTGCGCA
>Ga0209415_10008058_pt1 | contig 18293 bp, 14 predicted proteins | sample PeaSoiSIISIP2007_FD_187696 | JGI IMG/M metagenome (GOLD analysis project Ga0209415, IMG submission 187696) | Peat soil microbial communities from Weissenstadt, Germany - SII-SIP-2007 (SPAdes) (version 2) | ecosystem: Environmental > Terrestrial > Soil > Wetlands > Peat | place: Germany...
AAGGCCTTGCTCTGCTCCTGGAGCTTTTGCTGGATATCGATGAAGGCCTGGACATTTTTTTCCAGGTACGAACCCATGAAGCCCTGCATGGCATTACCGTAGAAGCGGATGATCTGTGCCAGCACCGGCGAGGTGAACATCGGGACTCCGGCCTGCTCCTCTTCCAAGATGATCTGCAGCAGGATCGGCCGCGTCAGGTCTTCCCCGGACTTGGCGTCGACAACCTGGAACTCCTCCTGGTCGACCACCAGTTGCTTGACATCAACGAGCGTTATATAGGTGCTCGTCTGCGTGTCATACAGGCGGCGGTTCGGATATTTCTTGATCAAGCGCGGCGTGCTCATAGCGTTCATAACCCTTGGAATGCAAACAACTTGTGCGATGCACCTTTCGCGTCGCACCAGCGCGCGCCCGGGGGGCTGATTCTAGCGGTTTGTCCCCCTGACCGCTCGGACCCGGCGGCCAGGGTCGACGGCGCCCCGTTCGGCGCCGCTTTCGCCTCGCCTAGCCCATGTGCAGGCCGCCATTGATGGAAAATTCCGCCCCGGTGGAGAAGGCCGCGTCGTCACTGGCCAGCCAGCCGACGATCGAGGCGATTTCCTCGGCGCGACCCAGGCGCTTGACCGGTATGGTCTGGATGATCTTCTCGCGTACGTCCTCGCGCACCGCCATAACCATGTCCGTTGCGATGTACCCCGGCGCCACCGTGTTGACGGTGACACCCTTGTTTGCCACCTCCTGGGCCAGCGCCATGGTAAATCCGTGCATTCCCGCCTTGGCAGCCGAGTAGTTGCTCTGGCCGAACTGTCCCTTCTCGCCATTGACCGAGGAGATATTGATGATCCGTCCCCAGTTTCTTTCCAGCATGCCATCTATAACCTGCTTGGTCACGTTGAAAAGGCTGTTGAGGTTGGTGTCGATCACGGCCCGCCAGTCCTCCAGGCTCATCTTCCGGAAGACGCCATCGCGCGTTATACCCGCATTATTGACGAGGACATCGACGCGCCCGTGCTTGGCAAGCACCTGCTCAAAGGCCACCTTGGTCGAATCCCAGTCGGCAACATTGCCGACCGAGGCGATGAACTGATAGCCGCTCGCCTTTTGTTCGCCGAGCCACTTCTCGAAGTTGCGCGTCGGACCGCACCCGGCAATTACCGTGTCGCCGAGGTCGTGGAACTTACGGCAGATCGCCGTCCCGATTCCACCCATACCGCCTGTTACGTACACCACCTTGTCCATGTCATACCCCTCGAATGATTCGGTGCTTGCAAACGATCCGCGGCGCGCAGAACTTGCTCACCCGGCCCGCATCCGGGACCTGCTCAACGCTCCACCGCCAGGGCCACGCCCATCCCGCCGCCAATGCAAAGCGACGCCAGACCGCGGCGCGAATTGCGCCGCTTCATCTCGTGCAGCAGCGTAACGAGAATCCTGCAACCGGAGGCCCCGATCGGGTGACCCAAGGCAATCGCGCCACCGTTGACGTTGATCCGCCCTGTATCCCAGCCCATCTCTTTGTTGACAGCGTATGCCTGGGCGGCGAACGCCTCATTGATTTCCATCAGGTCCAGGTCTGCGAGCTTCCATCCAGCCTTCTCCAGCGTGCGCCGCGAAGCCGGTACCGGGCCGATTCCCATGACCTTGGGATCCACGCCGGCCGACCCGAACGCCACGATGCGGGCTAGGACCGGCAAACCCAGCGACCGGGCGTGCGACTCGGAGGCAACCACCACCGCGGCGGCACCGTCGTTTATGCCCGAGGCATTGCCCGCGGTCACCGTTCCTTCCTTGTCGAACGCCGGACGCAAACCCGAGAGCGATTCGATCGTGGCGCCAAGGCGTATGAATTCGTCGTCGGCAAAGGCGATCGGGTCGCCCTTTTTTTGCGGAATCGGCACGGCCACGATCTCCTCGCGAAAGCGGCCCGCCTTTTGCGCCGCCTCCGCCTTGTGCTGCGAGGCCAAGGCGAATTCGTCTTGCAAGGCCCTGGTGACACCGTGCTCCTTGGCGACGTTCTCCGCCGTTATCCCCATGTGGTAGCGGTTGAAGATGTCCCACAGCCCATCGTTGATCATGCTGTCGATCAACTTGGCATCACCCATGCGAAAGCCATCTCGCGACCCGTTCAGGACATGGGGTGCTTGGCTCATGCTCTCCTGCCCGCCCGCCACCACGATGCGGGCGTCGCCGTTGGCAATCGACTGGGCCGCGAGCATCACTGCCTTCAAGCCGCTGCCGCAGACCTTGTTGATCGTCATCGCCGGCACGCCAACGGGAAGGCCGGCCCTAATCGCCGACTGACGCGCCGGGTTCTGGCCCACCCCCGCGGTCAGGACCTGGCCCATGATGACCTCGTCGACGGCATCCGGCGCGACCTTGGCGCGCGAGAGGACTTCCCGAATAACGATTGCTCCCAGATCCGCGGCGCTGTGGCGCGCGAGCGCTCCGCCGAATTTGCCAACCGGCGTGCGCGTGGCCGCCACAATCACGATGTCCTTCATGCCTTCGCTCCGTCAAAAAAGAAGTGTTGCCTGTCCCTGGCTTGCTTGTCCCCGTCGCCGGCCATCGGCACCCCGTTGACCGCGCCCGGGGGCCACCGTGCGCTTGCGCCCTAGGCCTTTTCCTTCACGTAGCGCCCCGGCGCCGGCTCGATCACCGGGAACTGCGCACTGCCGTAGGACTGCGGCGCCTCGCGCATTCCGTCACCGAATTGCTCCAGCCAGCGATCCCAGTGCGGCCACCAGCTTCCCGCGCGCTCGGTCGCGGCGTCCAACCATTGCTGCGGGGTCGGCGGCAGCGCCCGTGCCGAGGCCCCGGCCTGGGCCTCGGTGGGCGGCGATTGGTCCATCGCCCAGTAGTTGCGCCGGTTCTTCGATGCCGGATTTATGGTGCCGGCAATGTGCCCGCTGGCGCCCAGCACGAAATGCAGCGAGCCGTCTGGCACGCCGGTCAGGACATGCGCCGACGCATAGGCCGCGTGCCAGGGGACGATATGGTCTTCGCGCGCGCCAAACACATACGTCGGCGCGCGGATGCGTCGGAGGTCAACCGCCTGGCCGCAGCACCACAGCCGGTTGGGAACGCGAAGATTGTTCTCGAGATAGGTATTGCGCAGATACCAGGCATACATCGGCCCCGGCAGGTTGGTGCTGTCCGAGTTCCAGTACAGCAGGTCAAAGGCCGGCGGACGCTGCCCCTCCAGGTAGTTGTTGACGACGTAGTTCCAGACCAGATCCTTGGCGCGAAGGCTGGAAAAGGTGTTCGCCAGGTCCCGTCCCGGCATCAAGCCGCCCGCGCCGAGGGTGGCCTCCCGCATCCGCACGTGCGTCTCGTCGACGAAGATATCCAGTATCCCGGTGTCCTCGAAATCGAGCAGCGAGGTGAGCAAGGTGAGACTGGCGATCGGGTCATCGCCGCGGGCCATCATCACCGCGATTGCCGTAGCAATCAGGGTGCCCCCGACGCAAAAGCCCAAGGCATTGACCTTGGGCGCGCCGGTGATGCGGCGCACGGCGTCGATCGCAGCGATCGGCCCGCGTTCGACGTAATCGTCCCAGCCCAGGTCCCCCTGATCCTCGTGCGGGTTGCGCCAGGAGACGACGAAGACGGTGTTGCCTTGCTCAACGCAGTAGCGGATGTAGGAGTTCTCGGCCCGCAGGTCCAAGATATAAAACTTGTTGATGCATGGCGGCACCAGCACGAATGGGCGGCAACGCACCGACGGCGTCAACGGCTTGTACTGGATCAGTTGCATCAGGTCGTTCTCGAAGACGACCGCGCCTTCGGTCGTGGCGACATTCGAGCCCACCTCGAAAGCCGACTCGTCGACCTGCGAAATTCGTCCGCGGGCGATGTCCGCCAACAGATTGTGCAGACCTGCGGTCAGGCTCTCCCCGCGGGTTTCGAGCAAACGCTTCTGCGCCTTGGGATTGAAGGCAAGGAAATTGGACGGCGCACTGGCGTCGAGCCACTGCGACACGGAAAAGCACAGCCGTGCCTTCACCTTGGGTTCGGCTTGGACCGCGGCCACCATTTCCCCCAGGACCTCAGCGTTGAGCAGGTAGGCGCGCGCCATAAAGGCCGCCAGCGAGTTTTCCTGCCAAGCTCGATCGGCAAAACGCCCATCTGCCAGAGGCGCGGTCGATCGCTCGGGGTGCTCGACGAACTCGTTCCAAAGCGATCCAAGACGCGCCACGTAGGACTGCTGGATTTGCTGCAGTTTCTCCGGCGCAACTGGCAGCGTCGGCGCGGCGCCGGATCCAGCGCTCCACCAGGTCAACCACGGCGCCGGGTAGCCCGCGTAACCGGCCCCCGTACCCGTCCCGGGCGCATGCAGGGCGCCGGCCCCGCTCGAATCGGCGGGCGAAACGCTGGCCGACGCGGAATCGAGCGCCGCTGCCCCCCGCGCCGGGGCAGCAGAAATTTCAGCCCCGGAAGGGCCCGACGTGCGCAAACCTTGTCCCGGCGGATACGGCACCTGTGCCACCACTAGCTCTGCTTGGCCGAATCATAGCGAGGTTTCCACGGCAGAACCCCGCCCGCCGACCCTTGCGTCCCGGGCCCGGCGGCGGCAGGCTCAATCCTGCAGCCAGATCAGGGCAGCGTGTCGCCCCGTGGCGCCGTCGCGGCGAAAGCTGTAAAAGCGCGCTGGATCGCTCACCGTGCAGTTGCCGCCGCCGTAGACGTCCGGCACATGCACCTGCAACAGGGCCTGGCGCGCCAGCGCGCCAAGGTCGGCGCGGAACTTCCCCGGTGAGGCGGCTACAAACGCGCCTTGCGCCTGCGGCAGGCGTTGCGCCATCGCGGCCAGCACCTCGGGACCGACCTCGAAATGCATCGGTCCAATCGCCGGACCGAGGTACGCGAGTATGCGTGCCTCGCTGTCGCCGACCGCACCGCGCAACGCGGTCACCGCGTTCTGGATCACGCCACCGGCCAGCCCGCGCCAGCCGGCGTGGGCCGCGGCCACTCCCCGACCTCGCGTGTCGGCCAGCAGCACCGGGAGGCAATCGGCCACGAGGACGCAGCAGACGATCCCGGCGCGCGAGGTGACGGCGGCGTCGGCCCGCGCAAGCCCTTGGCCGGCATCGGCGGCGTCGACAACCTCGGTACCGTGCACCTGCTGCAGCCAGCGCGGCTCCTGGGGCAAGAGCGCGCGCAGCCGGGCCCGGTTGCGCTCCACCGCGGCGGCATCGTCCCCGCCCCAACCCAGGTTCATGCCCCCGCTGCCGTCCACAGCTCCCCAGGAACCCTGCGAGTAGCCGCCAGCGCGCGTGGTTATCAGCGCCCGCACCGCCGCGGGCGCCGGCCAATCCGGCACGATCCACTGGGGGTGCCTCACGGGGCACCGGCCTTGCCGCGCCCGCGCCCGCTTGCGTGCGGGCCGGCTTGCGTCGCAATCCCTGGGACACCGCCAAACGAGCCCTGCAACGGCGGGCGCAATTGCTCTTCGCTCGCGCCCAGGCGCCGCAGGAGTGCGCGCATGTCCTGCGGTGGTGCGCTGGACCATGCCATGGCCTGGCGGCGCGCAGGATGCAACAGCTCGAGGTGGCACGCATGCAGCGCCTGGCGCGCGAGCCAATCTTGCGTATTGAACACCGCCGGCAGATGCCGCCGGTACAAGGGGTCGCCGATGAGCGGGTGGCCGATCGACTCCAGGTGAACCCGGATCTGGTGCGTGCGCCCGGTGTCGAGGCGACAGACAATCCAGGAGATGGGTGTCGCCACACCCGCAACGCGCCATTCGGCAAGACGACGCACATGGGTTCGTGCGGCCCGAGCGGTCGCCGCCTTGCTCACGCGAAAGCGCAGCGGGTTGCGCGGATCGCGCGCCAGCGCGGCATCGATCGTGATGGCAGACGCCAGCGCACCGGCCACCAGGGCCCAGTACTCCCGGACGACGCTGCGCGCCTGCAGCTGTCGCACAAGATCGACCTGCGCCGCAACCGTGCGCGCGATGACCATCAGCCCGGACGTTCCCGCGTCGAGCCGGTGCACGATCCCGGCGCGCGGCACCGTCGCCAGGCGCGGGTCGTAGGCCAGCAGGCCATTGAGCAGCGTACCGCTCCAGTTTCCGGCCCCGGGATGAACGACGAGTCCCGCGGGCTTGTCGATGACGATGATTGCCTCGTCCTCCCACACTACGGGTATTGGCATCGGCTCGGGCTCGAACGCCGACGCCTCTGGCGCGGCGCGCTCCCGGACCTCGATCTTGTCGTCCTCGTAGACGCTGGCGCGCGCGCGCACGGCAACGCCGTTAAGCCGAACGGCGTCGTCCTCGATCCACCGCTGGATGCGACTGCGGGAGACGTGGGGTAGCTTGCCTGCCAGATACTTGTCCAGGCGAACGCCGTTGCCCTCGGGCCCCACCACGAGGCGGCGCACCGTAGCGGGCTCCCCGGGAGACAGTTCAAGATCGTCCGCCTCCAGGTCCTCCGCGCCGGGCAGCTCATGCATGGCCAAAGCGGTCCCCGGCGCCATTGATACAATCACCGCCTCTTCGTCGCATCGCCCGTTCAGGCCTGTCCCAATGATGGATTCCACGCGTCACCCGGTAGCCGGTCGCGTCCGGCACATACTCTCGCACCGGCTGCTTCCCGTTGTGCTGGCGGTTCTCGTCGTCGGCTGCACCGGCCTGGAGAAGGATCCTACCGCGAAGTGGGATGCGGACCGCCTCTATAACGAGGCGCGCACGGAACTGCAGGCCGGCGCCTGGACCAAGGCCCGCGAACTCTACGAGAAGCTCGAGGCACGCTATCCGTTCGGCCGTTACGCCCAGCAGGCGCAAATCGAGATCGCCTACTGCTATTACAAGGAAGGCGAGACCGCCGATGCCATCTCGGCTACGGATCGCTTCTTGAAGCTCAACCCGACCAGCCCCAATGCCGACTACGTATATTACCTGCGGGGACTGGTGAACTTCATCGAACCGCCGGTGCTGCTCGGCCCGATTGTCCACTACCGCGTCAGCGAGCGCGACCCCAAGGCCATGCTCGAGTCGTTCGAGGCCTTCAAGGAACTGTTAGCGCGTTTTCCGGCCAGCCGCTATCGCGAAGACGCGACGCTGCGGTTAAGCTTCCTGCGCGATGCGCTGGCCGATCACGAGGTGCGAGTAGCCGACTACTACTACCGGCGCGGGGCCTACCTGGCAGCCATCAACCGCGCGCAGACGGCGCTGCGGGAATACCAGGGCGCGCCGGCGCTCGAGCGCGCGCTGGGAATCATGGTGCACTCCTACGAACGGCTGGAACTGCCGGAGCTGCGTGTCAGTGCCGAACGCGTATTGCGCGCCAATTATCCCAAGAGTGCTGAGCTCAACGACAATCTTTGATGGTCACTTGATGCCGTGCGCCGGGCCCGGCATGCTGAGCGCGGGCCGGTTGCCGCGATCAACAAATGCGCATGCCTCGGCCTCGTCGCGGGTGCGCGAAAATGGCGGCAGACTCGCCAGTATCGTCTTGCCGTACGATCGGCTTAACAGGCGCTCGTCCAGGATCATCAGCACCCCCCGATCGCTGTCATCGCGAATCAAGCGGCCGACCCCCTGGCGCAGCAGGGTGATCGCCTGTGGCAGCTGGTACTCGCGAAACGGATTGCGCCCCTGCGCCTTCATGCGCCGGATCCGCGCTTCGACGACGGGGTCATCGGGCGGCGCAAACGGCAATTTGTCGATGACCACGACGGACAGGGCGTCGCCGCGTACATCGATGCCTTCCCAGAAACTCACCGAGCCCACCAGCACCGCTTCCCCTAGGCGGCGAAAGTCTCCGAGCATCGCGCGCCGGTTGGCTTCGCCCTGCACCAGGATCGGCAAGGGATCGCCCGCCGCGTCCATCAGCTCCTGAAGCCGCCGTGCGACCCTTGGTACCGCGCGCAGGGTCGAGCACAGCACAAACGCGCGCCCGCGACTGGCACGCAGAACGGGCCACGCCGCTTCGGCGACGAGCTCTGCAAACTCCTCGGCCTGGGGATTGGGCATGGCTGCCGGCAGGTACAGCAAGGCTTGGCGCGCGAAATCAAACGGGCTGTCCCAGCGTAGCGCCGGCGACCCGGACAGACCGAGTTCCTCGAGAAACGGTTCGAAGCGCTGCGCCGTGGTCAGCGTGGCCGACGTGAAGATCCATGCCTGCTCGCGTTGCTCGCGCGCGCGCGCAAATGGCTGCGAACAGCTCAGCGGCGTCGCATAAAAGTGTGCCCCGTGGGCGGTGGCCGATACCCAGCGCACGACATCGAGCCCATCGCCGCCCTCGCGATCCAAGGGCCCTTGATGCCAGGCCTTCATCGACTGGCGCAGGCGCTGCACGCGCGGCAGCAGCAAGTCGAGTTCGGCCTCGCGCCCCTGGTTGCCGCTCACCGCGTCCTGCAGCGCCGAAAGCGCGCGGTCGAGGGCCGCAATGGCGGCCGGGGCCAGCCCGCTCTGCGCCAGGTGTTCGTACGCCAACCGGGGGCGCCGAAGCTTGCCGTTGTCGGCCAGGCTCAGACGAACTGCGCGTGCGGCAAAATCGATCGTGCGCGCCAGCTCGGGCCATTGCGCACCGTCCCGCGCCCACTGCAGTCCGACCCGCAGCGCATCGGCGCAAAGTTCCGCGATCTGCTGCAGCGACCAGTCATCGCCGAAGAATTCCGCGGCAATCCGTGCCAGCTGATGGGCCTCGTCCACGATGACCACCTGCGCGTTGGGCAGCAGCTCGGAGTCGGTCTCTTCTCGAAGTGCCATGTCGGCAAGCAGCAGATGATGATTCACGACTACGACATCGGCAGCCAGGGCGCGGCGGCGCGCGCGAACGACGTAGCAGTTCTCGAAGTGCTCGCATTCACTGCCGAGGCAGTTATCACGCGTGGACGTCACCGCCGGCCAGATCGGGGAACTATCCGACACCTGTGCCAGTTCCGATCGGTCGCCCGTCTGCGACACGAGCGCAAAGCGCGACAGGTGTTGCAGGGCCTGCACCTCCTCGCGCGAGCCAAGCATGCCGGCCGTCGCGGTGCGCTCCAGGCGCAGTCGGCACAGATAGTTCTGCCGCCCCTTGAGAATCGCCGTGTCCACGCGCACCGACAGCGCTCGGCAGACGGCGGGCAGATCCTTGTCAAAGATCTGATCCTGCAGCGTCTTGGTGCCGGCGGCAATCAGCACCTTGCCTCCGGCAAGAACGGCCGGCACCAGATACGCCAGCGTCTTGCCCGTGCCGGTTCCGGCTTCGGCCGCCAGGGTCGCGCGCCGCGCAATGGCCTCCAAGACGGCCAAGGCCATTTCCTGCTGCGCGGGGCGCACGCGATACCCCGCAAGGGCACCGGCCAGCGCCCCGTCGGCCGAGAATGCCGCGGCGACGGCCCGCCGACGCGCCTCGACCTCCTGGGAATCGCCCGGGTCGGCGCCTGCCAACACCCGGGGCTGCACCGCGCTCACGCCGGGATATCCGGAACCAAACCCATTTCCAGTCGCGTTATCGCATCCTTGATCAGCAATTTGCGCTTCTTCAGGCGCCGTAGCTGCAGTTCATCACAGCCGTTGCGCTCGCCCAGTTGCGCGATCGCCTGGTCCAGGTCGCGGTGTTCGATCTGAAGTTCGGTGATCCGGCGGCGAACTTCATCGGCATCATCGCCCACGTTGCTGTCTTCATCGGCGGCTTGCATGTTTCCTCCTCCGTTCCCGGCGGGAGCGCGCGGCCGGGTCACGAAGTTAGACCAGAATCGTATCAGGATCGTCGCGTCCCACTGGGCCGGTGCCCCGCAGCGCCTCGAAAACGCCGCCGCGCCGCAGCGCACACCCGCACTGCTAGACTCGCAAGGTCGGTGTCGCGCGATCGTTCGGTCCGCGCGTCCGCGTAGCACTTTAGGTTCCTCTGCCGAATTGACAACTACGCAGCTTGCATAGCCCCATGGCCCGCCCAGGTTCCGCATTGAACTTCAAGGTGACCGCCTGCGTTGCGGAGCATATCGGCGATCGCGCGGATCAGCAGGACCGTGTCGCGATCCTCACCAGCCCGCACCACCCGGGCACGCTCATGGCCCTGCTCGCCGACGGCATGGGAGGACGCAGCGGGGGTCGCATGGCCTCTGACCAAGTGCTGGCAACGGCCAAGAACCTGTTCCAGGAACTGCCCGACCAAGGCACGACCGCGCGCGACATGCTGGGGCAGATCGCCTCCGAGGCCCATGCGGTCATCCGACTGACGGCCTTGGCCAGCGAGAAGGAGCCGCACAGCACGCTGGTTGCCCTCCTGCTGCAGCGCGATTGCGCGGTGTGGGTCCATGCCGGTGACAGCCGCCTCTATTACTTCCGCGACGGTTCCCTGGTACACAAGACCATCGACCATTCCTACGGTTCGCAGCTGGACGCCGAGGGCAAGCTCGTCGAGGGGGGACCCGAGACGGAGCGCTTCAAGAACATTTTATTCAGCGCGATCGGCATTGGCCACGAGCTGCGCCTGGATTACGGACAGGCGCAGGAGCTGCAGCCGGGGGACAGTTTCGTGCTGGCGAGCGACGGGCTCTGGGCGTATTTTTCCGAGCGCGAAATCGGCGCGGCCGCGCACCGGCATCCGGCGCGCGAAGCGGCCGAGTCCCTCGTGCGCCAGGCTCGGGAACGCGCGCGGGGCTACGGCGACAATCTCTCCGTGGCCATCATCAAGCTCGAAAAGCCGGATCCGCCGGCGGACTCCGGCGCCGGCTAGGGAGCCGCCGGAGCCGGCGCGAGGGCACCGGGGCTGGTCGCCTGTGCATCGCGCTCGGCCTTGCGCTCCTCCCGGCGCTTGGCATTGGCCTCGCGGTCCCGTGCACGGGTCTGCGCATATGCCGCGGCCTGCTCTTGCTTTTGCTGGAATTCGCGCGAGGCCCCGGCCTCCTGCTGCGGTCGCAGTGCATTCTTGCGCGCCAGATCAGCCTGCTGCTCGCGTTGGCGCTGCTCGCTGACCGTGCTGGCCTGCGCCGCGCTCTCCTGGCCCCGTAGCGCGTCCTGTTCCCGGGCGGCGGCATTTTGCTCGCGCATGTGCGCGGCCGCCATCGCTTCGCGTTCCCGTGCCGGACGCTGCAGCTCCTCGGCTGCCTGCCGGCGCAGCTCGGCCGCGCGGCTCTCGGCGTGGGCGCGCGCGTCGAGATGCCGCTGCAAATCGTGCGCCTCCAGCGTGACGCGATTCACCTCATGCTCGCCGTTGCGCTGCGTCAGGCGCGCCGCACCTAGGCAATGATTGACGAAAAATACGTTCCCGCAATGCCGCTGTTGGCTTTGAAAATCCAGCTGCAGCTGCTGATGCACGGCCGTCGCCTCCGCGAGGGCGCGCTCGGCCACCTCCTTGGTCGTGATCGACCCTGGCGGAAACCGCTGCGCCAGCCGCTGCGCATCCGACAGGTCGCCGGCTCGCGCGCCTGCAGCGCACAGGCAGAAGATGATCAACAGGCAGCGCACGCTCGACCCCGCACTCCCTTAGCCGCTGGTCCGCCGCGACGCGGGCGCGGCAGTCCCGTGCTCCCGAATGTCCCGGGAGATGGCAAGCACTATACCGTCGGATTCACGATCCGCCGAGGCGAGGCAGCGTACTCCTGCGACTGCATCTCGATCAAACGCGAAGCGGTACGCTGGAATTCCTGGAACAGCGAGCCGGCGGTATACAGCTGGCTCGGCGGTGCCGCTGCCGAGACGACCAGCTTGATGCGATGGTCGTACAAGATGTCGACCAGCCAGGTGAAGCGACGCGCCTCCGAGGATTGACCGGCCGACATGCGGGGGACGTTGGATAGCATCACCGTGTGAAACTGGGACGCGATCTCGAGATAGTCGTTATGCGACCGGGGTCCGCCGCAAAGTACGGAGAAGTCGAACCAGACGACACCACCGGCGCGACGCCGGGCGCGTATCTCGCGCGCCTCGATGCGCAAGACCGGATCCTCGTCGACGCTCTCGCGGATCTTCTCGAACGCGTGCTGCAGGTGCGCCTCGGCGACCGCGCCGGTGCCAAGAAAGTAGACCTCGATCTGCTTCAGGGCGCGCAGGCGATAGTCGACGCCGCCGTCGACACGCAACACATCGAGCTGGGCCTTGAGCAACTCGATCGCCGGCAGTACCCGATCGCGGTGCAAGCCGTCGGGATAGAGCCCGTCGGGCGGGTAGTTGGAGGTCATGACAAAGCCGACGCGCAGGTTAAAAAGTCTCCTCAATAGCCGATGCAGGATCATCGCGTCGGCGATATCGGAGACGTGGAACTCGTCAAAGCAGATCAGCCGGTAGCGCCGGGCGATCCGGTAGCCGACCTCATCGAGCGGATCGACTTCGCCCTTGACCGCCTCGAGCTCCAGGTGCACGCCGCGCATGAACTCGTGAAAGTGCACCCGCGTCTTGCGCCGCACGGGAACCACCGCATAGAAGCAGTCCATCAGCAGGCTCTTGCCGCGCCCGACTCCGCCCCACAGATAGACGCCACGCGGAATGGGCGGTCGCACCAGCAGCCGTGTCACCGCGTTGGCTCGCTGTGCCTTGTAGGCAAGCCAGTCCAGCCGCGCCTGCTCCAGGCGGCTGGCTGCCGCCAGCTGCGCCTCGTCGGCCGAGTGCCCGCGGCTCGCCAGCGCCCCGCCAAACATCTCCGGGACGGTCCGCGGTTCAGCCACGGCCACAACCGAAGATCGTCACACGTTCAAGCTGCGGCGATCGACCGCCAGGGCTGCCTCCCGTACCACCTCCGACAGCGTCGGATGGGCATGGCAAATGCGCGCCAGGTCTTCCGAGGACGCGCGAAACGACATCGCCACGACGGCCTCGGAAATGAGCTCGGAAACACCGGGGCCGATCATGTGCACACCCAGAATCTCGTCACTCGCCGCATCGGCGAGCATCTTGACGAAACCGCTCGTGTGGCCGGCGGCGCGCGCTCTGCCATTGGCGGCGAACGGGAAACTGCCGCTGCGATAGGCCCGCCCGGACGCGCGCAGCTGCGCCTCGGTTTGCCCGACCCACGCGATCTCCGGATCCGTATAGACGACGTAGGGTATCGTCGCCAAATCGACATGCCCGGCGAGTCCGGCAATTCGCTCGGCCACAGCAACTCCTTCCTCTTCGGCCTTGTGCGCCAGCATCGGGCCACGGACCACGTCGCCGATCGCCCATACACCAGGCAGATTCGTGGCGCAGTGATCGTCAACGATGATGCTGCCGCGCTCGTCCAAAGCCAGCCCGACCCGCTGCGCCTCCAGGCCGTCGGTGTTCGGTAGCCGGCCAATGGAGACGATCAGACGTTCGAACTCCAGGGCCTTTTGCTCATCGGGCGCTGCCGCTTCGCGATAGCGCACCAGCACCCCACCATCGCCCGCTCGAACCTCGTCGATCTGCACTCCCAAGCGGATCTCCAGTCCCTGCTTCGTGAAGGATTTGAACGCCTCCTTGGCGATCTGCTCATCGGCAACCGCCAAAAACGTCGGCAGCGCCTCGAGCAGTGTGACCTCCGCTCCCAGTCGCCGCCAGACCGAGCCCAGTTCAAGACCGATCACACCGGCGCCGATGACCCCCAGGCGCTTGGGAATGCGCTCGATCGCCAAGGCACCGGCATTCGAGAGAATGCGGCTCTCGTCGAAGGCGGCGCCGGCCAGCGGCCTGGGGTTGGAGCCGGTTGCCAGCACGATGTTGCGAGCGCGCAGGACAGAAGCGCCAGGCTCCACGACGAGTTCCCAAACCGCGTCGGCCCGCGCGCGAAACGCGGCCCTCCCATGGACGAATTCCACCTTGTTCTTTTTGAACAGGTATTGAATTCCCTCGTTGTTCTGGCGCACGACGGTGGCTTTGCGCGCCTGCATGCGCTCGAGGTCGACCGTCGGTTTGGCGCACAGAACGCCATGCTCGGCCAAGCCGCGCAGCGCATAGGCGTAGTGTTCGGACGACTGCAGCAGGGCCTTGGACGGAATGCAGCCGACATTGGTGCACGTGCCGCCGAGCGCGGCTCCGCCGTCGGCCGAATTCCAGGCGTCGATGCAGACCACGCGCAAGCCAAGCTGCGCGGCGCGGATCGCGGCGATGTAGCCGCCGGGCCCCGCGCCAACGACGGCAAGGTCAAGATCCTGGCTCATGTGACGTTTCCGGGCATCAGATCTCGAGCAGCAGGCGCGCCGGGTCTTCCAGCGCGTCCTTCATGGCCACCAGGGAAAGGACGGCCTCGCGGCCATCGATGATGCGGTGGTCATAGGAAAGCGCCAGATAGTTCATCGGCCGCACTACCACCTGCCCATTCTCGACCACTGCCCGGTCGCGCGTGGCATGCACCCCCAGAATGGCCGACTGGGGCGGATTGATGATCGGCGTCGAGAGCATCGAACCAAACACGCCGCCGTTGGAAATCGAGAACGTGCCCCCCAAGAGTTCCTCGATGGAGAGCTTGCCCTCGCCCGCGCGCTTGCCAAAATCGGCGATCCTTTTCTCGATCTCGGCAAAGCCCAGCGTATCGGCGTCGCGCAGGATCGGCACCACCAGCCCGCGCGGCGATCCGACCGCGACGCCGATGTCGAAGTACCCGTGGTAGACGATTTCCGCACCGTCGACCGAGGCATTGACGATCGGGTAGCGCTTCAGGGCGGCGACCGCCGCCTTCACGAAAAAGGACATGAAGCCCAACTTGACGCCATGCTCCTTTTCAAACCGTTCCTTGTGCCGATTGCGTAGTTCGATGACCGGCTGCATGTTCACTTCGTTGAATGTGGTAAGGATCGCCGCGGTCGACTGCGACTGTACCAGGCGCTCGGCCACCCGCTGCCGCAGTCGCGACATCGGCACGCGCTGCTCCGGGCGGTTGGCAAGCGGGCTCAGGTCGATCGGCACCTTCACCTCGGGGAGCACTGCCGCGGACGCCAGCAAAGGGGCCGCAGAACGGGGCGTGGGAGCGGCGGCAGCGGGCGCCTGCGAGGCCTGCGCCGCGAGCACGTCGCCCTTGGTAACTCGACCGTCACGTCCGGTGCCAACGATGCCGGCAATGCCCTGGCCCGATTCGGCAAGCAGGCGTGCAGCCGCGGGCATCACCACCGCGGCGCGTCCCCCGCTATCGGCCGGTGCGGTTGCCGGCGGCGCTAGCGGGGTGGCGGCCGAGGCAACGGGCGCCCGCTGCGCCCCCGCGGCAGCGCTGTCGATCCTCGCGATCACCTGCCCCGACACAACATTGGCCCCGTCGGCCGCCAGAATGTCCACGAGCGCCCCGGCCGACGGCGCCGGGATTTCGAGGACAACCTTGTCGGTCTCGATCTCGACCAGGATCTCGTCGACCGCGACGCCGGCGCCCCGCGGCTTCTTCCATTGCAGCAGTGTCGCCTCGGAAATCGATTCCGAAAGCTGTGGAACTTTGACTTCGACTATCGACATGATCTACCTTGCTGGCGCGCGCAAACGTCGGAACGGCAGGCGCCGCCCGAGCAACGCTTCATTTGTTCAGTACCAGACCCTTGAACTTCGCAAAGGCCGATTCGATCAACGCCTTGAGCTGCTCGGCGTGCTTGGCGTAGTAACCCACCGCCGGCGACGCCGATGCCGGCCGGCCGGCATAGGCGAGCTTTTGTCCCTCGCTCATGTTTTCCAACAGATGGTGTTGGACGTAGAGCCACGATCCCTGGTTCTGCGGCTCGTCCTGCGCCCACACGATCTCGACCAAGTTGGGGTAGCGCTTGCACTCGGCGGCCAGAGCCTTGTGCGGGAAGGGATACAGCTGCTCGATGCGGACGATCGCGACCGATTGCAGGCCGCGCTCGGCGCGCGCGGCCACCAGGTCGTAGTACAGCTTTCCGCTGCACGCGATCAAACGTTTGGTCTTGGTCGGATCCTCGATCGACGAATCGCCGATCACCGTCTTGAACTCGCCGCGCGCCAGGTCCTCCAGGCTCGATGCGGCATCGCGATTGCGCAAGAGCGACTTGGGCGTCATGATGACGAGCGGCTTGCGGAAGGGACGGATCATCTGCCGACGCAGCAGGTGAAAGATCTGCGCGGCCGTCGTCGGCTGCACAACCTGCATATTGTTGTCGGCGGCCAGCTGCAGAAAGCGCTCCAGCCGCGCCGACGAGTGTTCCGGCCCCTGCCCCTCGTAGCCATGCGGCAGCATCAGTACCAGGCCGGACTGCCGCCCCCATTTCACCTCTCCCGAGGAGATGAACTGGTCGATCACCACCTGCGCGCCGTTGACGAAGTCGCCGAACTGCGCCTCCCACACGACGAGCGAGTTGGGCTCGGCGGTGGAATAACCGTACTCGAATCCCAGCACCGCCTCCTCGGATAGTACCGAGTCGATCACGACAAACGGGGCCTGCTGATCGGTCACATTCTGCAAGGGAACGAACGTGCCCTCGTTCCAGCGCTCGCGATTCTGATCGTGCAGGACCGCGTGCCGGTGAGAGAAGGTCCCGCGGCCGGAATCTTGCCCGGTGATGCGCACGGCATAGCCGCTGGCGACCAGGGACGCGAAAGCCAGGTGTTCGCCCATTCCCCAGTCCAGGGGTATCTTCCCTTCGCTCATGGCACGGCGGTCGGCGATGACCCTTTCCACGAGCGGGTGGAGCTTGAAATTCTCGGGGATCTTCGTCAAACGTTCCCCGAGCCGCCGCAACTCACTCAGCGGTACCGCGGTGTCGGCGCTGTCGGTCCACTTGCGATTGAGAAACGGCGACCAGTCGACGGCATACTTGCTCTTGAAGTTGGTCAAGGTCGGATCGACCGTCTGGCGACCCTCTTCCAGGGCCTGGCGGTAGGTGAGGGACATCACCTCGGGCTCCTCCGCGCCCACCACCCCTTGCGTCAAGAGCTTGTCGGCATAGAGCCTGCGCGTTCCCGGATGGGCGCCGATCTTCTTGTACATCAGCGGCTGCGTGACCGCAGGAGTGTCCTGCTCGTTGTGCCCGAGGCGCCGGAAACAGACGATGTCGAGCACCACGTCCGTCTTGAATTCCGTTCGGAAGTCGAGCGCCATGCGCGTTGCCAGGACGACCGCCTCCGGGTCGTCGCCGTTGACATGGAGCACGGGCGCCTCGATCATCTTGACCACATCCGAGCAATACAGGCTCGAGCGGCTGTCGCGCGGGTCGGAGGTCGTGAAACCGATCTGGTTGTTGATGACGATGTGGACCGTCCCGCCGGTGCCGTAGCCTCGGGTCTGTGCCAGGCTCAGCGTTTCCATGACCACGCCCTGCCCGGCAAACGCCGCGTCGCCGTGAACTTGTACCGCGAGAACCCTAACGCCGGCGCGATCGCCGCGCCGTTCCTGGCGCGCACGTACCGAGCCCGTGACCACCGGATTGACGATCTCCAGGTGCGACGGGTTAAATGCCAGTGACAGGTGCACCGGGCCGCCGCTGGTGCCGACATCGCTGGAAAATCCGAGGTGATACTTGACGTCCCCCGCCGGCAGATCGGCCGCCGCCTTGCCTTCGAATTCGGCGAACAGATCCTTGGGCATCTTGCCCAGGGTATTGACCAGGACGTTCAGGCGTCCGCGGTGCGCCATGCCGATGACGATCTCCTCGACGCCGGAGGTGCCGGCATGCTGCACCAGCGCGTCCATGGCGGCAATGAAGCTCTCGCCTCCCTCGAGCGAAAAGCGCTTCTGCCCGACATACTTGGTATGCAGATAGCGCTCGAGGCCTTCGGCTGCCGTCAGGCGCTCCAGGATGTGGCGCTTCTGCGCAGCGGGAAAATTCGGCGTCGAGCGGATCGACTCGAGGCGCTGTTGCAGCCAGCGCTTTTGCGCTGGGTCGCCGATGTACATGTACTCGGCGCCGATCGTCCCGCAATAAGTCTGTCGCGCCGCGCCGATGATTTCGCGCAGCGTCATCTGCTCGTGGCCGAAATAGGTATTGGCGGCCGAGAACACGATGTCCATGTCGGCCTCCGTCAAATCGTAGAAGGCCGGCTCGAGCTCGGGTATCGGATTTCGCTCCTGACGCTTGAGCGGATCGAGGTCTGCCCAGCGGCATCCCAGGAAGCGGTACGCCGCGATGATCGACTGGACGTGCACCTGCTTGCGCGCCACCGAAAGGTCGGTGGCCGCCACTGCCGGGCGCAGGCTACCCGCCTTGGCGCGCATGGCAAAGGACTCGACGATCGGCGCATGGGCAACATCGTGGGTCGACGCTTTGCCGTCGGCCGCCGGAACGAGTTGCATCTGGTCGAAATAAGCCCGCCACCGTTCCGGCACCGAACCGGGGTTGTCGAGGTAGCGCTCGTAGAGCTCCTCTACATACGGGGTATTGCCGCCAAACAGGTACGAGTTGGCCTGAAACTGTCGCATCATGGTGTTGCCTGCCCTTTCGAACGAGCTTCTCGTCAAAATTGCCCGACCGGC
>Ga0209415_10008059_pt1 | contig 18293 bp, 7 predicted proteins | sample PeaSoiSIISIP2007_FD_187696 | JGI IMG/M metagenome (GOLD analysis project Ga0209415, IMG submission 187696) | Peat soil microbial communities from Weissenstadt, Germany - SII-SIP-2007 (SPAdes) (version 2) | ecosystem: Environmental > Terrestrial > Soil > Wetlands > Peat | place: Germany...
GCCTGGCCCTGGTACGTCAGGCTTGCGTCCGCGAACACCGAGTTCGTGTAGCCGACGGCCGACGCGCTAAGCGGCTGCGCGAAGCCGTTGTTCCAGTCCGAGGACGATGCCTGCGGGCATCCGGCGCTGCCGTTGCCGGCTCCGTTTCCAGCGGCCGTGCTGCTCGACTTAGTAACGCATCAGGTTGCGACGGTGCCGTCCGCGGGTCTGAGCGCTCCTCTTGATAAGCTCATGGTGGCTTCCACCAACTTGATTTATGCCTGGTCCAGCGGCGCGCAAGCGCTTTACACGCTGCAGATAGGCTCGACGGGCGGCGTCATCCTCGAAACGCCGAACGTGCCTGGCGTCAATCTCGCGGGAGTGTCCGCAGTGGGGCTTTCCAACGATCTTGGCGTTCCGGGACGCAATTATCCCCAGTTCCTTTTTGCGGTCTCCGGTGGCGTTCTTTACCGCATCGATCCGGCTACATCGACGATGAGTCAGCAAGTAGCCTTGAGTTCCAGTCCTGGAGATCTCGCCTATACCAGCCCTACGGCCACTGGCAACACTCCCGTCACTGCCTTCCAATACGGCGACAATCAGACGGTAGCACCGGGGGGGACAAGTTTGCCTCTAGTGGCCCGCCTTTTCGACGGGAACGGATTGCCCATCAGCGGAGTGGCGGTCAACTTTACCGTCAGCGCCGGGACTATGAGCCCCGCAAGCGCGGCCACCGGCGCCGACGGCTACGCCGAATCCATCTTTACGGCAGGAACTGCACCCGCCGATATTGGTTCTTTCACTATCAGTGTTGGGAATTCGCCCTCGAGCTTCACGATTAACGTGGGTACCAACTCAACCGGCACCGGCGGCGGTCCTGCGCCGGCCAACATGAGTATCGTGTCCGGCCAGGGTCAAATCGTACTGACGAAACCTGCCACGGGCGCCGCGATCAATACCATTGCCCCGCTCACTGTCCTGGTCACTGACGCGAAGGGTGCGCCGGTGGCGAATGCACTGGTTACCTTTACCTGGAGCGCCGGATTTGGGATGGGCTTTGCATCGACCGGCGTCGGTTCAGGCCAGGGTTCCGTTGTGGTGACGACCGATAATACCGGGCAGGCCGCAACTCCCTTCGCGATGCCCCCCATCATCGGAGCTAACCCGCCGTTCGCTACCGAAACAATCACGGCCAGCACTGCTGGAGTTAACAGCGTGAATTTTTACGTTACCGGAATGGCCGAGAACATCGGGTCCGGAGCCTGCGGTAACGGAACCCCTTGCCCGCCTGCCCTCCCGTTGGCGGCTTATCTGCTCACACCTTCTTCCAGGAGCGTTGTATTTACGGGCGCTGCCGGCAGCACGCTCGCAGGAGCAATCGAGGTTGCGGTCAGCTCGTTAAGTGGCGTCCCAATTCCCAATGTCGCGCTGCAAGTATACACGGGGAGCAGTCCTGCCGCCTCAAACGTAAGCTGTGCCAACCCCACGGGTGGCGGCGTAGGTCTGACGAATGCTAACGGACTGGCAACGTGCGATCTGTTTTTGAATGGCGCGGCTGGAACGCTACCGCTCACAATTTCGGTGGGCGGAGTGCTGAACTTCCCCGGCGACACGCTGACGGTGACTCCAGGTCCACCCGCTCAAGTCAATATCCTCGGCGGCAATAACCAAACCGGGACGGTAGGCACGAGCTTACCCATGCCTTTTATGGTGCAACTGACAGATGCCTTCAAGAATATCCTTCCAGGCGTCGCCGTGAATTGGCAAGTCGCTTCCGGGGCAATGACTCTCGCGAGCGCGAGCACAACCACGGATTCGCGCGGCCTTGCTGCAACGACCGGAACACCGACCCAAGCCGGAAACATAACCGTTGTCGCGACGGCGGGTTCCGGTTCGGCTACCTTTAATGTATTGGCGACCGTTCCGGCCGCAGCGATCACAATTACTTCCGGCAATACTCAGAGCGCCCAGATCAACGCGCCTTTTGGCGCTCCGCTGGTAGTGCAAGTAAACGATGTCAACGGCAACCCGGCTTCCTTTGCTACTGTTACATTCTCCGTTACTAGCGGTTCCGTAGCGCTTAGTGCTGCATCCGTCGCAGCTGACGCAACCGGCGCAGCTTCCATTACCGTAACAGCCGGACCGGCCAGTGGCCCCGTTTCCATCGTTGCGACGTCGGGCACGGCGTCAGCCACCTTTTCGCTGACTGTGCTGGCCCTTGGTCCTAGTAACGTCGTGATTGTCAATGCGGCCAGCTTTCAGCCGAATATCTCCCCCGGTGCGCTGGCAAGCATCGAAGGGGCCGGTATCACTCCCACGGTGCAGGGGATCATCACAGATCCCACGCAGATGGCTGGTTACTCCGTGACTTTTGGCTCTACAACCGCGCCAATCATCGCCTTGATCAACCAGAATGGTTCGCAGGAGATTAACTTACAGGTGCCGTTTGAAGTACAAGTGCCGCTGGAGACATCATCGGGTATGGTCGACGTGATCATCCAAACGCCGCAAGGTTCGGTGAATCTGAACGGTGTAGCAGTCAGTGCGCTGGCTCCGGGAATCTTTACCAGCGGAACTGTGCCGGCCGGCTACCCTCAAGCGGCCGCGTTACGTTCTGATGGGAGCACGGTGACGGCCACCAATCAGGCGCAACGTGGAGAGAACATCACGCTCTTCGCTACGGGCCTCGGATTAACGCTTCCACTTCCGGCTACGAATGTGCCCGGCGTACCAGACCAGATAGTGGCTGATACGGTTTACGCGGTGGTAAATCGTTCGGGCGTTACGGTAATCTCAGCCATTTATCAGCCAGGTCTCATCGGGGTCTATGCAGTTGTAATTCAGATCCCACTATCGACGATGCCTGGCCCGGGCCAGCCAGTCAGCCTTACTGTACTCGATGCCAATGGCACAGGTTACTCGGCGCCGGAAGTCTATCTCCCCATCCAATGAGTCCAGCGGGAGATAAGAGCCGCCTGAAAAGGCGGCTGCAGCCATGATTGGCTGCCCCACGCTGTCCGACTGAAATGGCGGATCTCAGAAACTGAACTTTACACCCAGCTGGAGCGTCCGCGGGCGATGCGCGTCCACCGGATGGAGGAATGCGCTGCCGGTGAGGCAGTTAACGCCGTCGCCACCTGCCGCGGAATAGTTAACGGCTGGACCACCATAGCAACTAACCGTGTTGCTGCCGGTATTGCCCAGATTCGAATTGTAGATCCGAAACTGCGTATGGTTGAATACATTGAAGGCTTCCACACGAAACTCGAGCAGCCGATTTTCTCCGAAGGCGATGTGCTTGAGGATTGCCATGTCGAAGTTCAAGCGACTCGGGTTGTTCAGAGCGTTTCGGCCGGCATCGCCGAAGGTCAGTCCCTGGGGCGCCGCAAACGCTCCAGGGTTCAGGAGAAGGGGACCGAAACTTCGTCCATTATTTCCGCCCGCCGGGACAGGGCCGCTCGGATTGCCGATGATGTCGGGATAGGATCCCAAACCAGCGCCGTTGGCCACGCCCGCGTTATCGGGAACCGAAACACCACCCACATAAACGCCCGAACCGCCGTTGTTGACGACACTAAAGGGTGTCCCGGACTGGTAAGTGGTGATGCCGGATAACTGCCAGTCAGCCCCCAAAATCCGTGCAACCTTTGACGGAGTTTGGGGAGTCCCGGCGTCGCCGTAGATCGTGTATCCAAAGACCTTCAGAAAGTTGAGGTCGTAGACGTAGCTGATATTGACCAGGTGCCGCTGATCGAAGTCTGAGCTAGCCCAGTTTCCCCTCAGATCATAGGAATTCACGAAATTAGCGTCCGACCGGTCTGAAGAGTTGTCGAGCGAGTGACTGTAACTGTAAGCCACCCCCAACGTGAGAGGACCCTGGGTTCGCCGCAGCGTGAATTGAAAAGCGTTATAGGATGAGTCTGCCCCATTCTGAAGCGAAACGATCCTGCCCAGACCAAGATATTGGCGAAGACTGTTCGGATCAGGGCTGCTAAGCCCTGGCTGTCCGTAACAAGCCGCGATGAGGTTGTTATAACCCGGTTGTCCTTGATTGACCACTGCGCCATTCGTCAAGGTAAACGAGGTCCCGGTATAGTTTGCACAGTCGCCTGTTACCACGCCACCATTTCCGGGAGGGTTGATCGAGGGAAGAAAGGGTTCACCAGGGCTGAAAGGGTTTTTCGAGGCGGGCACTGGAGGTAACTGGTTGATTTGGAGCTGATCGGTGAGATGGGTGCCCTTGCTTCCCACATAAGCGAAGGTCGCGACCGAGCTCCAGGGCAGATCGCGCTGCACACTCATACTCCACTGTTGAACGTAAGGCCACAGGGCTTTGGTTGGAATGGCTGTCACGTTCGCCGGATAAGCCGCGGCGGGAGCGCAATTATCATTCGGATTCGTGTCGACTCCTCCGATACAACCCCAGCCATAGGGAAAGTTTTGCGTCATGTTTACGACCAACGGCGAACTTGCTTCCAGGGATCCTGTGTTTGCCTCATTGCCTGCTCCATGTTCGTAGAAGATTCCATATCCGGCGCGAAGGGAGGTCTTTCCATTGCCAAACGGATCCCAGGCGAAGCCGATTCGCGGAGCGAAATTCCACAAATGTCCTTTCATACAACCCGAAGGCACTCCGTTCGTACCGCATTGAACTAAGCCATTTGTGATGCGCGGATCCAGATTCGAGAGATTCAGTGGAACCGGATTAAGGTTCCCGGCCGAGTTGGGCTGGCTATCGGTGAGGATCCCGGTATAGGGGCTAACGGCGACCTGGCTGGCAAGCGCCTGGCTGAAAGCGCCCGGCACCCAGTTGTAAACGTTGTTATTTGCCGTGTGGTACGTGCCGAACAGGCTTATCCGCAGACCTAGATTTACCGTCAGACGGGAGTTCACCCTCCAATCGTCCTGGAAATACGGTTCGGCGATGGCGTACCGTTGCTTATAAGTCATTTGCGCGCTGTCCTGCGTAAAGTTCTTGATGGCGCCACCCACAGTGCCGGCATCGTGGAGGAGGAAGTCGGCAAATGCATTTCCGGTGGAATATGCTGAAGCGACATTGCTAAACGTCAAGATACCTTGCACATCGCCAGTAGCCGCTCCAATCGCATTGTTGGTCTGATCGCGCATGTAGAGGATGATCTGGGAACCAAACTGAAAGTTATGCCGGCCCACGATCTTGCTCATACTGTCGCCAAAGGTGTAAGTGGGGTTGTTGTGCTTCCACGGCATGTAGCCGGCGTCCACGGCGAAGCCGTTCCCGCCGTATTCCTGGTTATTGCCCGCAATTACAATCCCCGGCATCTTACCGCCGAAACCGTTATTGAATAAGTACCCGATTGGGCATTGAGTCCCGGAGGTAAAATTCACGGGTCCGACTGGAATTGTTTGCGTGTAACAGCCGGGGGTGTCCAGCGCCGACGGCCTCTGGTATTGGGCGCCGGGCCCATTCGCGTCCGTTAAGGTAATGTTCGAGTTGGTGTAACTAAATATGATGTCATTCAGCAAGGTAGGAGACAGCGTCTGTGTAAGACGACCCACGACGGTGACGCCAGGCCCAATGAAGTTGTTTTCAATGGTAGGAAAGTTGTTGATCACAGCGCCCCACTGCGGGGTGGTCACGACGGTATCCCAGGAATCGTGGATGTAGCGGAACAGGAACCGCGTCTTTTCGGTGAAATAATGATCCACACGAAGCAAATCCTCGCGCCAGTGCGTTGGGGGCGAGACAGTTGTGTCATAGCAGGAGCCAATGGTCGAGTTGCAGCCGGAGGTCGCATTGGGTGCCGGGATAATTCCGGTATTCAGAATGGCCAGGGCGTTCCGGTCCAAAAGGCCCTGGTAGCCGGCCAACTGGTTGTTTGCAAATCCCGTGACATAGCCTGGACGAGTCCCGCTATTGGTGAAGCCGGAAGAGGGACAGTCCGGGTACTTCGACCGGCTGAACACAGGGATAATTCCAGGCCCAGGCGGACACACGTCGCTAAAGTCCCCACTGCGCTCCGCCATGCTGGGAACGGCCTGATTGTATTGAATCGGCGATTTTTCGTTTCTGTACTCTTCGGAGAAGAAGAAGAACGACTTTTGCTTTTGCGTATTGTAGTGATTCGGGATGAAGATCGGTCCGCCGATCGTTCCTCCGACATCGCTCCGGCGATAGAGCGGCGCGCCTTTGGTCTCGTCGAAGAAATTACGGGCGTTGAAGATCTCGTCGCGGTTGAAGTAATAGCCGTTGCCATGGAATTGACTGGCGCCGCTCTTGGTGGTGACCAGCACTGTTCCGGAAGCTGTTTTGCCGTACATGGCGCCGTAATTCGAGGTGAGAACACGTACCTCCTGGATGGCATCCACGCTGGGGTAGACGATCAGCGTGCTATTTGCGCCATTGATGCCGACATTCAAAACATCCGCGCCATCCACGTCGAAGGTGTTGTACTCGACGCGGCCGCCGTTCACGCTGTATTTCACGCTTCCAAGCACACCCACTTTCGCCTCGTCCTGACCGGTTTGATTGCTGACACCAGGAGTAAGAGCGATGAGTTGGGTGAAATTGCGTCCGTTCAGCCCGAGCGACACCACTTCCTGCTGCGTGATGGTGCCGGAAACTTCCGCGGTGTCCGTTTGGAGCTGCGTCGACTTGGCGGCGGCTACGTCGACACTCGCGGCCACTCCCGCCACCGCGAGCATTGCATCGATCGTTAAGCTCTGGCCTTCGCTTAAGGTTAAGCCGTCCTTACGAAAGCTGTCGAACATTTCTTCGGTGATCGCGATGCTGTAGACGTCGGGACGCAGACCCAGGATAGAGTATCCACCCTGATCATTTGTGACCGCGGTGGCGGTCCGCCCGGAGCTGCTGGTGACCGTTACCGTCGCTCCCGATATAGCGGCGCCGGTGGTGTCCGTTACCGTACCTACAATCGAGGTAGCGGGTAATTGGGCGTGCGCAAGACCGATTAAAGTAAGTACTGCGATGCCAAGGGTAAGTCTAGAATAACAATTGGAATACAATTCGGTTACCTCGCGCCAGGCTTTTGTAAGACAGGAGTAAGAGCGCCTTGCTGAAACTGTTTTGGGAACGTTCAATCGTAGCAGCGGACCGAGCATCAAGCAAGAGCAAAAAGTCGTGTGCCGCAAACTTTGTTTTTCGTGTCAGAGAGAGCACGGTCTCCACTTAGTGCTCGCCGACGGGCGACGCGTGATCAGCAATCGGAGACAATTGTTCTTTGATCCAATCGAAGAGCGAGACCGCCGCTGCATGTTCACTTTTCATGTCCGGGTACGAAATGACTTTCGCGCGGTTGGGCGCGGCCGCCTTAATGCGATTTTGTACAACCTTGGGTGTCCCCCATTGGTCGTCCGCATATTGCAGACGGACGGCGGATGCCTTTACCCGAGGCAGCCAATCCACCGGATCAAAGGATGCGACCCGCTTCAAAAATTCCGGCTTGAGGAATCCAGCGCGTTCGTCTTCCGGAACAACCGGCGACTTCGCCAACCAGTCTGGCCAATCACCCCAGGGGGCGAACAGGTCGATGGCACGAAGCCTGGCATCGACCGCGGAGGCGAGGATAGCGATCGAAGCGCCGGAGCCTTCTCCAAATATGCCGATACGATCCATATCCACGTCTCGACGAGTGGCAAGATAGTTCAGGACCATCTGCACGTCATGCGCGGAACTGACCAGCGACTCCTGAAGCTCGCTGACAAACCACTCCGTAACACCACGGTCATGGTAACGGTGGCCACTGAGAGCCGAAACGAATCCGATGGCAGCAAACCCGTTCTTTACGAGGAAACTGCAAAGTGCATCGTCCCGAAAGCGATCGATATCCGAATCATAGTTATATAAGTAGAGGATTGCCGGAGGCTTCTGTACATGCTTGGGGCGTATGACGTACAAATAGATGGGATCATCCGAGCGCCACTGAACCTGAGTGAGTTCGCGTGTGAAGTCATCGCCCTCGTCGATTTGTCCGACAAGCGGAGTGGATGGCTCAAAATGGCTGCTTTCAATCGAAAGCGAATTCCAGTCCTCCTCTTCTACCGCTGAACTAGAACTGAGCGGTTTGGCTGACGATGCATGTTTGTCTGGCGATGCTTGGGCGGTCGGTGTCTTTTGAGCTACACTCAGTCCCGGAACAAAAAGAATTAAAAACGGGATGGTGAAGGCGACTTTTGTGGAATCGAAGTTGGACATTGTTCATAACTGAGGGTGGGAGGCTAACCGAAGTAAGCACTCCCACCCTTTCTTGCTTTACTGCTTCTGTTGGATCTTCAACACTCAACTACTGACGGCAGCTCAGGACTCCGGGAGGCGCGCCGTTCGGCTCCATGCAACCACCCATGTCGCCGCCGTTTTCGGTGCCAACACCATTGGGAAGTCCATTGCTCGGAGCGCCTGAACCTTCCTGGGCGAAGTGAGAGCGATACCGCTGAAATCCCGGTTCGTTTGCACCGTTCTGAACGCCCTGAGCAAGAAACGGAATATAATCCGGGTCGCCGTTGTTGACGTTCGCCTGGGTAGCTACCACCAGGGCCTTGGTGTTGGTATAGTTTGTTGTACCCTTGGCGTCGGTAACAACGCGCAGAACAGACCAGGAACGGTATGTGCCGTTGCGGACGTTCGGGAAGCTGGCGCCACCGGGTAGGGGACAAGGCTCGTTGCAGACCGGCAGTTGCTGGCCGGGGTTTGAACCCGTGGCGAAAATCGGGTCATGGCCATTCAATGTCAGGTAACCGAAGTTGGGAGTTCCCGAGAGCGGTTGGATGTTGGAATAGCTGAAAAACGTGAAGGTAATGGAGTTCGGGGTAGTTGAAACGCCACTGATCACTTCACCGGTACCGATGCCTCGCTTTCGCGTGCCGATCCCGCAAGCCTGATTGAGCGGGTTGCCCGTAGGAGTTGAGGGATTGACACCGAACTCCATCGTAGCGGTGTGGTGGGTTGCGGTGAGACGGAAATTGGTGAATTCCGTGGTGTTGAAGGTGCCGGAAAGGGGTTCGCGGTTATAGACCGTGAGTGGCTTGCTGCCTCCGGCCGCGCCGAGCGTGCCTGTATCGCAGTGTGCTCCGCTGGTGTAGACCGACTGAATAGTGGCGAGACTGACATCGGTGGCAGAGCCGGGCGCTCCGAGTCCACCCGCCGTCGTGTCCGATTTATTCACGACGAAAACGATCGGCGCTGCGCCAATCGGGATGACGGCGTGTGCCGGAATCGGAGTCCCAGTGAACGGGTCGGTTCCGGAAATGTTAAACGCCACCGGGTTCGCTTTGGTGGGCGGCGTCTTCACAGCGCTGAGAATCGGCGTGCCGATCAGCGTCGGCGTGGTGAGGCAGGAGGAAACGGGGGTGGTACCGTAACCAAGCCCCGTATAGTCCACCGCTTCCAACGTGGAGGCTACCCGGCACTGGCCGAATTTCGTGTCTTCCGGCCGGATATCGATGAAGGCAGCGGTGAAATGCGCGTTATTCAGAGCATTGTAGACCGCGGCAGGTATGGAAAGCTCGTCCGCTTGACCGCCGAAGAGATTCGCCGAGATCAAGTTCAGACCGGCAGTGGTCTCGACGGCCGGATCCAGTTCGAGCTGGGTTCTCGGTTGGGCGAAGAAACCGCGAGCCCCAACTATGGTGTCCACGGAGTGGTAGGCCCAGATGTGGGTCGCCGTGCTATCCCACACAACCCAGAAGTTGCCGGGTTCATCGGCAATGCCAGCGTTGCGCGAATCGTGCATTTTGGCGAAGGGATTTCCCGCGGAAGTGTTGCCCTTGATTGTATAGTGATGCCCTTTTCCCACGCCTCCGCCGAGGAGCGGGGACAAGAAGGCGCCGACACAAGCCTCCTTGAACTGGGCCGAGGAGCCGACGCCCAACACCATGACAGTTTGGGCGTTCGCAGTCGAGACCATCGCGACCGCAAACAATGCGGACACCAGAAAATTGATTCTTTTCATAAATGTAAGTCTCCTTATAACTTTCTGTTTCTCTTTTCTTTCCATTAGTTGCCTAACGCCCATTTGAAGGCGTGAGGCACGCCATAGTGGAGTCCGACGCCGACGATCGTTCCGTCAAGACTGACGCCATTGGCGGATTGCAAGACCCAGTGCGAATTCGCCGGGAGTAAGCTGTTCAGGTTGACCATACCGTTCTTTTTCGTGTAGCGGAAGGCAACCACGGCTTGGTTTCCCATTGAATCCGGTGCGAGATTTGAGGACCCCACCACCACCCCGTCGTCGTTGATGGCGTTCGCCACAGCAAAGGTACCACCCAGCGTACCGATGTCCTCGCTGCTTCCCGGTACCAAAGGTGCGTTTCCGACCCAGGCGTCAGCTTGTTGATCCCCCGAAAGGAAGGCGTAACCTACCGCCACACCAAAATCATTGACCGCGTTGGCTTGAGCATAGGATCCGCCCAAGTTGCCGAGGTCCGTGATTGTTGTGCCAGTCCAGGTGACCGCGTCAGTGATGTAGTTGAAAGTGACGGGGTCGATATTGCCGGTGTCGGAAGCCCCGGCCACAATGAGTTTCAGGTTAATGCCAAGGGCATAACTATTGAGACCGCCCGGCAAGGTGCCCAAATCGGTCATCTTTTTGGGGCCGATCGCATAAATAAACGCGTGCGTTGCAGCGTCGAGGCTACCGCTGATACCGACGTAGGACGAGCCTACCAAATGATTCAGCTCTATCCCGTTGCCAACGGCGTTGTCTCCGCCTGGCAGGGTACCCACGTCGACCAGCGTGGTCCCGGAGGTATAAAACGGATGCGAGAACCGATCTACCTCCATGGTCACCGGATCGGTGATGTCAATATCCGACGTTCCGGCGGCGACGCCGAAAATCGTAACGGCATTCGCAACGCTATTGCCGGTCGGTGTCGAGGGATCGAGGGGGAGGGTTCCCAGGTCTATCAAGGGCCCGCCCCCGATCCGCCTGAAGGCGTGGGCGTTGGCATCGCCGGCGAGGTTCGCACTACCGGCGATAATGTTTTGGCTCTGATTGATCGCATTCGCCTGGCTGCTAGTACCTCCGAGCGTTCCCAGGTCGACTGGGGCCGATGCCCCTTCCATCATTGCGAACGGAGCCAGCATCATCATGGCGCTCAGCCAAGAGATTTTGGGACTCAAATTCATTTTGGTTTCTCCTTATGCGTGGTTGGATTCACAATTGAATCTAACCCACCGGGAGGATCTTACTACAAGAAACACTAAGTAGAGTATGAACTTTAAATAAATCTTCGATGACAGATAGTGTTAACGCACCGGCAACATATCACACGCGACATGCAATTAGTAAGTACATCTATAAGTAAAAGTTAGTTGTAACTCATGCTGCGTCGATCGGGTGTTCGGTGGGCAAAGAAACACAGCAGCGTTAAACTCAGCGAGCAAAGCGCCCGTCCATCCGAGTGTAGCGAGCGACTATCCTAGCAATGTTGTCAACTTGAGTCAACACACATTTGTAACAACAAGGCGACAATATAATGAATTTACGGTTTTTCTGTAACCGATTCGTTACACAAACGCGCTGCCTTGCGAAATGGCTTATGTTAGTTGATTTGTGGAATGGAACTCGGGTATGATTGTGGTCCGATATATGTTACTGGCCGATACCCAGTCTGGGGCGAGGCGTGCCTCGATTCGGCAAAACTTGCTGAACAGAAGGTTCCTATGGCTGACCGCTCGGCGAACGGCTAACCGACAGCTTGGCGCTCAAGGGAAGCGCGCATCCGATGCGGGGCGCCCGGGACGTTGAGCGTCATGAACACGGCGGGCGGCGTGCAGTCAACGCAAAATCGATTGGTCCGGCGCACCCGCGGTGGACGGGGCAAGGGGAGACCGTCGGCTGCGCGCATATGCGCGGAAACGCCCCGGCCTGCGCACAGCCAGCGAGTCTACTACTACGGCTTGGCCGGGCTTTTGCTCTGCGCCGCGGTTGTGGTATACGGTCGTGCTCTACACGCTGCTTTCGTCTTCGACGACTTCGTCCTGCCGTACTACAAGCGGGGCTTCGACACGGACTCCTTCAGGGCGTGGGTCGGCAGCGTCCGTCCTTTATTAATGTTGAGTTACTGGGTCAACTTTCAGATTTCCCAGCGGGACACTTATTCCTACCACTTAGTGAACCTGCTTTTCCATTGCGCAAACTCGGGTGCAGTCTTTCTGATCGTCCGGCGAATTCTGCTGCGGGTACCGATCGAGGAGCGCCGACTGAACATTCTTTCCGTCTTTGCCAGCGCCCTTTTTCTACTCCATCCCATTCAAACCGAGTCTGTCGCCTATGTGGCCGGACGGTCGGAGGTGCTCAGCGCGTTTTTTTTCTTGTGGGCCTTTGTGATCTTCCTTTATAGGCCTTCGCAAGCGGCAATCGGCTGGGGCCGATCGGCACTTCTCCTCTTTTTGTTCGCCTGCGCTCTAGCCACCAAAGAGCACACGGTGACTCTGCCAGCCCTTTTCCTGGCGACCGATCTCTTCTGGGGCTCCGAACCGCCCCTTGCAGTTGTGCGCCGTAATTGGAGGCTTTACCTGCCAATAGTGTGTGGTGGTCTGGTCGCGGCCCGACTGGTCTGGATGCTGGTGAACAATTCCAGTAGCGCCGGCTTCGAGCACGCCGGCATCACCTGGTTATCGTATGCGCAGACGCAATGCCGTGTGTTTTTCCTGTATTTGCGGTTACTGCTTTTTCCAATCAGCCAAAACTTCGACTATGACTGGCCATGGTCGCCGAACCACTTCGACCTGGGAGCCTTCGCCCTTTTCTTGGTCATTCTAGCCCTGGCCGTCGGCGCGTGGCGTTTGCGGAGGCGCTTTCCGGCCGGCAGCTACGGCTTGCTGACTTTTATGCTCCTACTCGCCCCAACGTCGTCGATTATCCCGCTGAAGGATGCCATTGCGGAACGCCGGCTCTACCTGCCCATGCTGGGGTTCGTGCTGGTGGCCTGTGAACTGTTGATCCATTTGGGTCGCCAAGCCAGCTCCACGATTGCCGTTGCGTGCGCTGTGATTCTAGCCGCCTCGGTTGCGACATATCGACGCAGCCAGGTGTGGACCAATGAGGTGGCGCTGTGGGAGGACACTGTTGCCAAGTCTCCCGACAAACTCCGCGGCTACTCTCATTTAGTTCATGGGTTGGTGCAGGGCCACCGTTGCCGCGAGGCGATTGATCGCATGAGCTACTTGTCGCAACGCGTGAAGCTGGATGGTTCTGCCCTGGCAAACTGGGCGGTTGCTTACGACTGCGTCAATGAGCCGGAGAACGCACTGAAACGATTGACGGAATCAGCCGAAAAACTCCCTTGGCCCTCGACTTATATGAACATGGCCCAGCACCAGGTGAAACTGTACCGCGTGCCGGAGGCAATTCAATCGGTTAACCAGGCGCTGAAGCTTGATCCTAATCTGGAATCGGCACAAACGTTCCGAGCGGAGCTGTATTTGCGCGAAGGTGATTCCGCCACGGCGGCTCGAGAATACGGGCACATTCTTCTGAAAGGACAAATTGACGACCCGCAGGAAGGAGCTACACTCTCGGGCAAGGTTCGGAGTGGAGGCTGGGCCGTATCCAAAGCTTCGGCGATCTCGGAAATCTGGATTTATATGGACAACCGCCCCTTGGCCCCGGCAACACTCGGCGGTGCAAGGCCCGACGTCGCGAAAGCCCTTCCAACTGCATTTGGGGCAGCGACTTCTGGATGGAACGTGATATTCGATACGGCCGACACGCCCGCGGGGCCGCACTCGCTGAGTGTCCGGGTCAGGCTTCAGGACGGCACATTTCTTGAGTTGTCGTCTATTAAAGTGGTGGTTTCCAAGTAAGAACAATGTTGCAGTCTTATGAATACGCCCAGATACGTTGTGCGAAATTTTGGGGCGATCTGGAAAGACCCGGGGTGTAGACCGTCCCGATTGCAGATATCGGTCTCCTGAGCGACCGCGGTAAGAAACAAAACTCATATGCTGCTTCATGATTCGTCTGTCCTCTTAATCACTCTAGACTCCTGCCGCTATGACACATTCGAAAAGGCGCAAACGCCGAACATGCGCAACGTAGGCCCGCTGCACAAGGCGAAGGCTCCGTCGTACTTCACTTTTGGGTCACACGCCGCAATGTTTGTTGGTTTTACGCCAGGAATACACACAGCGAGGCAGAAGTTTCTGAACCCGAAGTTTGGAAAGCTCTTCCGGCTCGAAGCCGCCGGCTCACCCGGCCAACTGCCCGGTCTCTTCCAGTTATCCGGGCCAGATATAGTTTCAGGTTTCGCGCGTCTCGGTTACGTTACGATCGGCACGGCCGGAGTTGGCTGGTTTGACCCGCGCATTGAGACAGGCCAGGTACTTACTAAGTCGTTCGAGCATTTTTTCTATTCAGGGAACACGCACTCCTTGGCGAAGCAACTTGACTGGGTGATGCGTTCTGTGGAAATCGCGGACGGTAGGCCTGTTTTCTTATTTCTGAATGTGGGCGAGACTCATGTTCCCTATTACTTTGAAGGAGCCGCCTGGAGCCCGGCCGACAACCCTTGCGTGCCATTCCAGACGCTCGATCGCGCTGGTGATTGCCGTATCCGGCAAACCGCCTGTGTTGAATATGCAGATCGAATGCTGGGTAACCTTTTAACAATGTTTTCCCATGCTTCCAGCCTGATTTGCGCGGACCACGGCGACTGTTGGGGAGAGGATGGTGTTTGGGAGCACGGCATTAGTCATGAGATGACTCTCACGGTTCCCTTGCTGCTGCGCGTGTCAGGCCAAGGCATTGAACAAGGGGTCGGAGCAGGCCAATGACCTACGCCAACGGCCACCCTGCCCAACAAGTCTGGCGATATGCGGGGCAGTCGTCGCAAATGTCGCTCATCAATGAAGAAACACGATCCGAAACTGCGATCGTCGCCGCGCCGCAGCGGATACTGGTCGCCTGCCCGATGAAGTGCGGTTCGACGTATGTCGCAAAATGGCTAGCGCTCTATTTTGGCTTGGAACGGTGTGAGCCCTTGCCTTACTCGGGCAGAACAGAACAGAACCTTGACTACTCCACAATGGAGTCGCTCAAGAGCGGTTCCTTCGTCCTCCAGCTCCATAGTAAACCCTATGTGCCTTTAATCCAGTGGCTCACAGAAGCTCAAGCGCATCTGGTATTTCTTTGGAGAAACATCGCCGACGCGTTGGTATCGCTCGATGAACACATTCGCTTTGAGGATCACCGCGTTCCAGTCTGTTATGTTCACGATCGAACAAAATACTCTGCTTTGCCCGCTGAGGAACGGTATGCATTTCTGATTCAACAGGCGGGACCCTGGTATATCCAGTTTTACCTGATGTGGAAGCACGCGGATGCGATCGTTCCGATGGTCAAAGGACATTACGAGCAACTGCTCAGCTCTCCGAGCCAATTTTTCGAAGGGTTGATCTCGGGACTGGCTGGCAGCATTGACCACCATCGCTTAGCTGCTCTAGTCGACCGGAAGCTGGAGGATACACGCTTCAATCAAGGTCTTTCTGGCCGCTCCACACGCTTATTCTCCGAACTGAACAAGTGGCAACTGGAGCGTCTATTACGGGAGTATCCCGAAGATCTTTCGGACTTAGTAAACGAACTTCCATGGAAGCTCAACCACTGGCAGAATGACGTTTTTCACCGCAAGGAATATGACATTTCCACTGACCTCCTGGTGCCGAATGACCTTCCACACGCGCCCGTGGGACTGATTAGCGAGACTTCTCATGTGAGGCAGACTTTTGGGTGCCGTTTGCCCGGTCTGAATACGATTGAACTCTATTGCGCTACATATGGGAGGCAGATCCCGTGCGGAGTCATGAAGGTTCGACTCGAACACGGGGGGCGGCCACTTCGTCAATCCGAAGTGCCACTTTCGTCTGTGAAAGACAACAGTTGGGTCCAGGTCAAGTTTCCACCGATCCCGGAGTCGGCGGGCTGCCAGTTCGATCTAATCGTCAGCGTGGCGGGCACGCCGGAAGGCAGCAGCTTTACAATTTGGGCGAGCGATATAAATCCTCACCGGCGAGGGACCTTGCATTTCGCGGACGAGCCCCACGCCGGCGCCTTGTGCATGCGGACCGGATGTCTGGTGGAAGGGGAACGAGGCGAGCGGCGGTTGCAAGCCCAACTCGACCGTGCGCGGCAAGAAATCCAGCACTTGAGCAATGAATTGACAACCCTGCAGGCCAAAAATCCGCGGCAGGAGACCCAGCAATTGAGTAATCAATTGGCAGATCTGCGGGCGAAGGGGGAACAAAGCGAACAACGGCTACAATCCGAAGTTGAACGCGCCCGGCGGGAGATCCAGCAACTGAGCGATGAAACAGCAACCCTGCGGGCTAAAGCGGAACAAAGCGAGCGAAAGGTCCAAGAAACACTCAGTGGGACGCAAAGCCTCGCCGCCGCCTTGTCGGAGCAATTCGAAAGGGCAAAGGCCGGTTCGCAGCGCCAAGCTGTGCGTTTGCGGGCCGTACAGTCAAAGGTTGACGACGTCTTCCAGCAGACGCAAGAGATCTTCCACAGCCGCATCTGGCGGACACTCAAATTCGGGGGCGCGGTCCTATTGTCAATCCCCGCTGTATTTGGCCGGAAATCTTCACTAAGAAACCGAGGCTCCCGGCAAGCTGCGGTTTCGGTAGAAGCGTCTTATGATTCCCGCCAAAATCCAGCTTCCGTCGATGAGTTTCATCTTTTGCACTGTGACGAGCCAGCGCCAGATGCCAGGCCTTCGAGCGGCAAGGCGCTGGTGCGAGGGTGGGCCGCTGCGCAGAGTGGTATCGCGCGGGTGGAAGTCCAGGTGCACGACCGGCCGCCTGTTCTGGCAGAAATCGGGTTGTTCCGCCCGGACATCGGCCGGCACCTTCCAGAAGTGCCGGAGGCGAAAAACGCCGGTTTTTGCCTGGAGATCGACACGTCCAGCCTTCCGACCGGCGATCATCCGCTCTCGATCAGGACCACGAGCCAGACCGGCAGTGTTCGGCAGGTTCACACGGTTCTGCCTGTCGACCATGATTCTCCGTATATCTCCGACTACGATTGCTGGATTGCAGAATTTGAAGAACGCGATGCGCGCCTGATCGCGTTTGCTATGCGGAGCTTGCGCCTGCGGCCTGTGGTGAGCATTCTGATGCCGGTCTATCAAACGCCGGGAGACGTCCTGCGGCGCGCCATCGATTCGGTGATTGCTCAAACGTACTCCGAGTGGGAGCTTTGCATTGCCGATGACCACTCGCGATCCGCGGAAATAGAGCACATCTTGCGGTCGTATGCCCGGCACGATCCCCGGATCAAGGTTACGTTCCTGGACACTAATGCCGGGATCGCGGCGGCTTCCAATTCAGCTCTGAATCTGGCATCCGGCGAGTATGTGGCGCTGCTGGACCACGACGACGAACTCGCTCCGGACGCTTTGTATTGGACGGTGGAAGCTATCAACCGCCAACCCCAAGCCGACCTCCTCTATTCCGATGAAGACAAGATCGATGCGGCCGGCAGACGTTTTGACCCCTTCTTTAAGCCTGACTGGTCGCCGGATTTGTTGCTTTCCCTGAACTATATTGCGCATTTCCTGGTGTGCCGCCGCGAACTAATGACCAAGGTCGGTGGTTTCTGCAGCAAATATGATGGCAGCCAGGATTATGACCTGATCCTGCGGCTCACCGAAAAGACCGAGAACATCGTCCATATCCCTCGGGTTCTCTATCATTGGCGAGCTTTACCCACCTCGACGGCCAGCGGAGCGGAAAAGAAAAGCTACGCGTCGGAAGCAGCCCAGCTTGCACTCCAGGATCATCTGGAGCGCCGTGGGATTGAGGCTCGCGTGGTGTCCGGGCTCTTCGCCGGCCGTTGGCGCGTGCGTTATGGAATTCCAAGCGAGCCGGCCGTAAGTATTATCATCGCGTCCGGCGGCAAGGCGGAAGTGCTTGCAACCAACCTGAAAAGCGTGCTGCGGCACACCGAGTATGAGAACTACGAAATCGTGGTGATCGATAACTCGAAACGCGCTGAAATCGAACGGCTGGTGCGTGACTTCAGCGCTCAGTCTCCCCGGCGCCTTCGTTACATCGACTGGCGCAACAAGCCATTCAACTACTCCGTCATCAATAACGAGGCGGCACGCCGCAGCGCTTCTCCGTTGCTGCTTTTCCTAAACGACGACACCGAGGTGATCTCAGGTGACTGGCTGACCGCGATGGTCGAATTAGCATGGCGTAACGAAGTGGGCTGCGTAGGCGCAAAGCTCCTTTACCCGGACGGCAGAATCCAGCATGCTGGCGTCGTAATGGGACTTTACGAAAACGCCGGCCACGCCTTCAAGGGGCTGGAGGG
>Ga0209415_10008060_pt1 | contig 18291 bp, 16 predicted proteins | sample PeaSoiSIISIP2007_FD_187696 | JGI IMG/M metagenome (GOLD analysis project Ga0209415, IMG submission 187696) | Peat soil microbial communities from Weissenstadt, Germany - SII-SIP-2007 (SPAdes) (version 2) | ecosystem: Environmental > Terrestrial > Soil > Wetlands > Peat | place: Germany...
TCGGCGCGATGGTTGCGCTCTGTTGAATGCCATTTGCGCTACCCGCGTAAGTGAATATGAGCGCGCTGTTGAAGCTCGCGTCGAAATGACCTTGGTTCTGGCTTAGCGCCAGTGACGTGAATAAGAATAGTGCTGCAACTACCAGTGCCGCTTTCTTGAACATCCAGTGTCCTCTCAAATGGTTTGATGCCGAGTCCAGCCATATTAATGCACCCGGTTCTTCCGTTACACAATTCCAAAGAACTCCTCAACCACTGCCAGTTCCGTCGTCTTGCGATAATTTGGAAGGCTCTCCACAAAAACTTTCCCATAGGCCTTTTTTAAGATGCGATTGTCCAACAATGCCAATAGGCCACGGTCATGGAGCGACCGGATGAGCCGCCCGAAACCCTGTTTCAGCGTGATGACCGCGGCGGGCACCTGATACTGAAAGAACGCATTGCCGCCATCGGCGTCGATGGACCGCACGCGCGCCGCGACCACCGGGTCGCTGGGGACGGCAAACGGCAGCCGATCGATGATCACGCAACTGAGTTGTTCTCCTTGCACGTCGACGCCCTGCCAGAATGACGAAGTCGCGAACAGCACGGCATTCGGGGTCAAGCGGAACTCCTCCAGCAGAACACTCTTCGGCGCGTCCCCCTGCAACAGCATGGGAAAGTCGAGTTCACCAAGCAGGCGCTGGTAAACATCATTCATCTGCGCGTAGCTGGTAAACAATACGAACGCCCGGCCTCGTGTGATTTCGAGGAGTCGCCGGATACGCTCCGCGGCTTTGGCTGCGAACTGGGGTGTGCGCGGATCGGGCAGATCGGGCGGCACATAGAGCAGCGCCTGGTTTTCGTAATCAAAATGCGAGGGCAGTACGGATTCTCTTGTATGCTTGAGCCCTAGCCGGCGGCGCATGTACTCGAAGCCGCCGCCGACGGCAAGTGTGGCCGAAGTCAGCACGGCGCACTCCAGAGTGTCGAAGAGGCAGCTCTTCAGAATGGGCGCTACGTCAATCGGCGTGGCTTGCAGGAAGACGTTAAACTTGTCGCGTCCTCCGCGCCGGCGTTCGATCCAGAACACGGTATTGTGGTCTTCCGATTCCATCAGAAAACCGAATTGCACCTGCAACTCCTGCGCGCGTCTGGCAAAGTTGAAAACTTCCTCGGGCTTCGACGGCAGGTTTTCCAGCTCCGAGTTCAAGCGAGTAAACGATTGCTGCAACGACATGAACTCTTCGCCGTTTTCCTCCAGGAAGTCGCGGCGGTTCTCAAAGGAAAAACGTCCCTCGCCCTGCGGAAGCAAGGCAAAGAAAAACATCGCGCGCTCCCTCAGGCTCTTGACCGCGCTCGAAATGGACACTGAAAGCATGTGGTTGCGCTGCAGTGACGCTTCCACGTCGCGGCATAGCTCTTCCACCCGCCCGTTGCTGACGGAAACGCCAAAGTAGCTGCCAGCCACATCTTCCAGTTCGTGCGCCTCATCGAAAATGACTGCGCCCACCTCGGGCAAAATGCCCGCATCCGGCGCGTACTCTGATTGCTGCTTGATCGAGAGGTCGGCGAAGAACAGATGGTGATTGACGATGATGATGTCACTTTCCATCGCCCGCCGGTGCATCTCCGTAATGAAGCATTTATCCCAGGAGCTACACTTCTGGCCAATGCAAGCGTCGGAGCGCGCGTCAATCTTGTGCCAGAGCGCACTGGCCTCAGGCAGTTCCGCCAATTCCGCCCGGTCTCCGGTCTGCGTGGTCTTCTCCCACGCGGCGATGGCGCGATAGTGCTCAATCTCTTCCAAACCACTCAACACGGGCTGGTCGGTAAGGTCATAGAGCTTTTTTCGGCACAGGTAATTGTTGCGCCCCTTCATGTAGCAAACGTTCAACCGGCTCGCGCCGTCGGGAAACAACGCTTTCTCGAGAAAAGGAATATCCTTGTGGAAGAGTTGCTCCTGCAAGTTCTTGGTGCCGGTCGAAATGATCACGCGCTTGCCGGAACGAATCACTGGGACAAGATAGGCTAGAGTCTTGCCCGTGCCAGTGCCGGCCTCGACGATGAGATGACGCTTTTCTTCTAGAGCCTGCTCGACCGCCTGCGCCATCTGAAGCTGTCCGCGGCGAAATTCGTAGGCAGGATGGGTGCGGGAAAGCACGCCTCCGGGCGCGAAGAATTGGTAGAGCGAGACTCCCTGTTTCTTGACACCAGGAATACCGCTAGAGGCGGGCTGAGAGGTTGGGGCCACGGAGTCTCTATAATAAGCCACTGCAGGTGTGGGGACAGCCGCCCTCGGCTGTCCGGGACTCGAAGAGTCCCTTGTTCAATCAAAGTGTGGACGAAAGGTAGCCGCCAGGTTTTCGACCCGGCTGGACAGCCGAGGGCGGCTGTCCCCACGCGACTGTTATCGAAACCATTTGACACGAATCAATTCCAACTCGATGAGCGCCCCAGTCACGGTTGGCGTGCCCACGATTGCTATCGTTGGCCGCCCGAACGTCGGAAAATCCACGCTGTTCAATCGCATTGTCGGCTCACGGCGCGCCATTGTCGGCGATGAGCCTGGGATCACGCGCGACCGGCTCTACGGTGAAGCTCACTTCCGTGGACATCGCCTGCGCATCGTGGATACCGGAGGAATCGAACCCGACGAAAAAGACTTCATCCCGGCGGAGATCTTTCGCCAGGCCAAGGTCGCGCTGGAAGAGGCTGACGCGATTATTCTGGTGGTGGACGGACGCAGCGAACTCACCGCGCCTGATCTCGACCTCGCCCGCCTTTTGATCCGTGGCGGACGGCCGCTGTTTCTGGCGGTCAACAAGATCGATAGCGACAAACAGCAATCACTTACGGACGAATTCCATCGCCTGGGAATCAGAAAGATATTTCCTGTTTCCGCCGAGCATGGCCGTGGCGTGGACGATGTTCTGGAAGCGGTTTTTGAAGCTTTAAAGCTTGAAACCTTGCACGAAGAGACCGCCGAGTCTGATGCCGTGGAGCCCGAAGTCGCAGAGCACGGCGAGGAGACGCAGGACGAAGGCGAGACCGTTCCCGAGCCCAAAGAAGTCAAAGTTGCGATTATCGGGCATCCCAACGTGGGCAAGTCGACCCTGCTGAACCGCCTTACCGGCACTTCTCGCGCCATCGTTTCGCCGATCCCGGGCACGACCCGCGACGCGGTCGACGAAGTGGTTGAGATCGACGGTAAGAGCTTCCGCTTCATTGACACCGCTGGAATCCGACGCAAGGGCAAGACCCATTTGATGGCGGAAAAGCTTTCCGTCGTCATGGCGCGCAAGCATCTCGACGCCGCTGACATCGCGCTGCTGGTGATTGACGCCACCGAGGGCGTAAGCGCGCTCGACGCTACGATCGCCGGCTATGCCCACGAGAGCGGTCGCTCTGTGATCGTCATCGTCAACAAATGGGACTTGGTGACGAGTGGTCAGAAAAAAGCTGGACGCGATTCGAAAGCGACGCGTATTCGGGAGAGCAAGAGTCCGACCGATCGCGCGGAATACGAACAACGAGTCCGCTACGATCTCAAATTCCTGAGCTACGCCCCTGTGCTTTTCGTTTCCGCTGCCACGGGCAAAGGGGTGGAGAAAATTCTCCCCACGCTGCAGGAAGTCGCCACCGAGCGCCGGAAGCGCATTCCGACTGCCGAGATGAACCGATTCCTGAAATACGTCGACTTCGAACGCGCTTCGGTACCGGCACGCCAGCAGGTCAAGATCTATTACATGACCCAGGCGGGAGTATCGCCGCCAACCTTCGTGCTCTTCACCAATCGCAAAGTGAAGCTACACTTTTCCTACCAGCGATTTCTGGAAAACCAGCTACGAAAAGCGTTTGGATTCGTGGGCTCACCGATTTGGATCAAGAATCGGGCGCGAGACTGACGGCGATTTTCACAGTGGAAGCTTGCGCCGAGTTGCTCCAACCATGCATGATGAGAGTCAAGCTGTAGGACCGCGTCGCCGCTCAGCATGAAGACTCGACGTCAGCTGCCGATCCTTCGCTTTTTATTGTTGGTGCTTCTTGTCATCCCGTGGGTTTCCTCCTGGGCACAAGACAACTACGAAATCCAAGTTTACGGCTCGGACCTGGTTGCGCCCGATCACACCATGGTGGAGCTGCATTCGAACTTCACCGTCGAGGGCAGCAAGACCACAATCGACGGCGTCCTGCCCACAAACCATGCCGAGCATGAAACCGTCGAAATCACGCAGGGCATCAACGACTGGTTCGAGACCGGCTTTTACATCTTCACCAGCATTCAGTCTGATGGCGGCTGGCAATGGGTGGGCGATCACATTCGCCCGCGCTTCCGCATTCCGGAGTCGTGGCACTGGCCGGTGGGGGTGAGCTTGTCGAACGAAATCGGTTACCAGCGCCCCGAATTCTCTGCCGACACCTGGACCTGGGAAATCCGTCCCATCGTCGACAAGAAAATTGGCCGCTGGTATCTGAGCTTCAATCCCACGCTCGACCGCTCCTTTCATGGCCCCGGCGTTAACCAGGGCGTAGTGTTCTCGCCCAATTTCAAGTTCAGTTACGACATCACGAAACGAATCGCGGGCGGGCTGGAGTATTACGGCTCCTGGGGACCGATCGCAGATTTCAGTCCACTCCACGATCAGCAACAGCAGTTCTTTCCTGCCATTGACGTCGATCTGGGTCCAGAGTGGGAGTTCAACTTTGGCGTGGGCATCGGCGCAACCGCTTCCACCGATCACTTGATCATCAAGTGCATTATCGGAAGGCGCTTTTCCTGGACGCACGACCGCAAATAAACGGTCTAGCCGATCGGCTCCGGTGGCGGCAACGGCGACGCCAGGGGCGGAACCGGTTCGGCTATTGGCGGCGGACGCAGCAGCGCGTCCAGCGGCGGATAGCGCGATGCGAAGAAGTAGATGGAGTAAGCAGGGAAGTACACAATCGCCGGCACAGAGATCAGAGCTATTACGTACAGAAGTACCGCGAGCACAATGCATCCGACCACGACCGCGAGCGTAATCGTGTACAGATTCCAAGTGAGACCCGCGGTCTTTCCAAGAATGACTGCGACAACGCCAAAGCCACCGGCCGGAATCAGCAAAATGAGGATCACGACAACGGTAGCAATACCCACAACAACGGCAGCTCCCAAAGCCATGACGATCTTCATGCCGAGATAGCCCGCGTAGCTACCCTTCTCCGACCTCAGCATAGGCAGCAGGCGCCGCCACCCCTCGAAGGCGCTGATGTTCTCCAGCGCCATCTCCGGCACTACGAAATCCTTGGTCAGAACATGGACCACCAAGGAAAGCAAAATGAGCCCCATCACAGCAAAGAACAACAACATGCCGCCGAGGATAAGCGGGACCATGTGCCGGTGGGGATCTTTGAGCCAACCTGCGGCAAGGGCGAACGCAGCTGGAATTCCAACCAGCACTGTCAGGCCAACGAACATCGCAAGAATAAAAAGAAGTTGCCACACAAAGTAGCGCAACCCGGCACCATGACGGCGAGCCCATCCGCGCCGGATCTCACAGCGCTTCGCGATCACGCTGTCAAACAAGATGAAGCGCATCACGCTGCTCACGTAGAGGAACACCATCCACAAAACCACGGCCACCACGATCAGCACGGCGATCAATGAGGCGTATAGCAAAAGATTATTGAGGTGGGGCAGCGGGAGGGACTGCCCGCCACCGGGATGGCCTGGTGTCTGGAAACTGCTGCCGTTGCATCCGCCGGAGCTAAGTTCTCCCGCTAGAAAGCCCACGAACGCAAGCTTCGCCCACTGCGCCGCGCGGAATGGATGCAGAAGCTGCTCTTTCGTGTGCCGGAGAGCAGGGTTAATGGCATCGACGGCAGAAATCGGCAAGCAAGCACCTCGCGAAGTCCCTGGAGAACTGGCAGCAAGGTACCGCTAACTGGGAATTGGGTCAAATGAATTTGTTAGGGGGCGGCGGGAACCAGCCACGGATTTTCACGGATCAGAATTTGTTTTGATCCGTTTGATCCGTGGAGATCCGTAGCCGATTTTCTATTCGTAGCGCAGTGCTTCCACGGGATCCAGCTTTGATGCGCGTAGTGCCGGGACCAATCCGCTGATCACACCAACGACCAACAGCACCAACGTGGAAAGCGTTACCGTCATTAGCGAGATTTGCAAATGTATGTCGCCCTTGCCTGACTCGTCTTCAAACAGCGGCCCCATGAGTGGCAATGTGCCTACGGCTGCGGCAATCGCGTACGACAAGACCACGCCGATTGCGCCGCCCAACATCATGATTAACAATGTCTCAGCCAGAAACTGAAACTTGATGTGGCGTTTCCTGGCTCCCAGAGCGCGACGCAGGCCAATCTCACGGATACGCTCATCGACCGATACCAGCATGATGTTCATTACTCCGACGCCGCCAATGCCGAGAGTCAGGGTCCCGATGAATGTGAGCAGCACCTGCAATCCGATGGTCAGCGCATCAATGACCGGACGGAACTCGTCACGCCCAAACATCTGAATCGCCTTCGGATCGGTCGGCGAGAACTGCTGTCGCGTTGCCACCGCTGCGAGCACCTGCGCCATGGCCTTCTTTTCAAACTGCGGCGCTATGGGCGCGAAAATCAAGACGGCCGCGTCTCGCGTATTCCAAAGATCGCCTGCGGCGGAATAAGGAATCCAAACCGACTCGTCGTCGCTGCTGAAGTAATTGCTGAGCTGAATTTTACGGGCCATGATGCCAATCACGGTAAAGCGCACGCCGCCGATGGTCACCGTTTCACCTACCGCGGGACGTCCGCTGAACAGTTGCTCTCGAATGCGTCCGCCGAGAAAAGCAACGCGCCGCCGCTCCAGTTCGTCGCTGGCATTAATCCAGCGCCCTTCGGATGGCACTTCGTTGCGCATCTCTCCATATTCCGGGCAGACGCCGCGGACGGCCGCCGTCCCTACCATCCTGTCACCATAGGCAATGCCCGGCCGGTGCACCGTCTCCAGACAAACATGCTTCACCAGAGGCGCGGTTTCCTTCACCATATCGACGTCGGCCTGCTCGAAAACGACCTTCTTTCCTGCCCGCTGTCCGCCGGGCTGTTCGCTGGTCTGCTGTGGCCAGCAGATGACCGCACTTTTGCCAAAGGCATCGAAACCGCCCACCAGAATTTTTCGGAAGCTGCTGCCGTAAGCGATCAGCAGTGTGACCGTCGTGATCCCCCAAACGATGCCCAGCATGGTGAGCAGGCTCCGCGTGGTGTTGCGCTTCAGTGCGATCCAAGCTTCGCGAATGATTTCGATCGGCATAGCTTTTGAAAACCAAAGGCCCGAACCACGAAGGGCTCGAAGTTACACAAAGAGTCGAGACGCGGTCTTCTTCGTGCACCTTCGTGACCTTTGTGGTTGACGCCCTTTCTATCCCCCCGCCTCAAATCTCAGCGCCTCAATGGGATCGACCGACGCCGCTTTTCGCGCCGGATATAACGCAGAGAGCACCGCGATCCCTCCCAACAGCCCACAAGCCAGCAAGCCCGTCTTCCACGTCGGCAGCAGACCTGCGAAGAAGTCCGGCATCGGCAGCAGATCGACCAGCGAACAAATTCCGTAGGCCACGCCCAACCCAACCCCACCGCTAAGAACCGCGATCAGTAACGCCTCGAGGAAGAATTGTCGCAGGATAGTGTGAGCGGGCGCGCCAAGAGCCTTGCGCACGCCAATCTCGCGAGTGCGCTCACGCACCGCCACCATCATTACGTTCATGACTCCCAATCCGCCCAGAAAAAGCGTTACGACTCCGACTGCACCGAGAAAGTACTTCATGCCATCGGTCATCTGGCGGAACGCTTGTGCCTCCTGCACCGTGTCCCAGATGGGGCAAGCTTCTTTGTCACGAGGATCGAAATTGTGCATTCGTCCCAGCGCCGCCCGCACTTCGCGTTTGCAGCTTTCGTGTTGCTCAACGGATTTGGGCGTGACCAGCAACTGATCGAAGGTCGTGGGCGTGCCCGGAGGCTTGTCCGGAAAGTCGCGCCGCATGGCGCCAAAGGGAATAAAAATCTTGTTCACGTCCCAACCGTCGTAACTGGAATCCTGTTTCTTTTTCGCCATCACGCCGATCACGACGTAAGGAAAATCATTCAAGTAAACGTTCTCGCCGACTGGATTACGCCCGGGAAACAATTGCTTCGAAGCATCGCTACCTAGAAATGCTACACGCCGGCCTTCACGAGTGTCCTCCCAGTCGTAAAACCTCCCTTGTCCAACGGCGAGGCTGCGAATCTCCTGAAACGGCGGTTGCGAACCCGTAACCAGGAATGCGGCATTGTTGAAGTTGCTGTGCGCCCGAACGTCTTCCTGCTCGAGTTCCGGAATGGCGTATTGGCAATCGGGCGCGTCGGCTTGCACCGCAGCCACATCCGGATCCTCCCAGTGCACGGTTCGTCCTGCCCGCGCCCCTCCAGCTTGCAAGCTGGTACGACCGTGAAAAACAATCATCACGTCCTTGCCTAAAGTTTTAGCTTGGTCTTCCTGACCTTTGCGCAAGCCTTCGCCGGCCGCCACCATTAGAACAATCGAGACGATCCCCCAAGCGATGCCGAACATCGTGAGGAAAGTTCGGAGCTTGTGGGACCACAGCGTCCGAAGTACATCGCCAATGAGATCGCTGAGGACCATCCCGCTTTATTGGACGCGCCGGGTCGTGGAACGTAAGCCGGGCAAAACCAACGTCCTGATAGCTGATACGGCTCAGAAGAGGGATTTGTTCAGGAAGTCTGTAGAGACGCATCTTCCTGCGTCTTGCCGCGCCCGACTAGCCGGGCAGGAGGCGTAGCAAGCTACGTCTCTAAAGGGCTGCATCCGATTTTTTCCATCCAGCCTTCAAAGTCCTTGAGTGCCAACTCGCACTGTTGGCGGTGCCGTTCGTGGCGGTCGCGGATTTTCCGATCCAGCGGCGGTAGAAGGTCAAATGTTATGTTGGCCGGTTGAAATTTCTTGGGGTCGGCTTGCGTGATGTAGTTCATCAGCGATCCGAAAGCAGTTGTCCGAGGAGGCGAAAGCGGCTCCGCGCCCGCGGCCAGTGTCGCTGCATGAATGCCCGCCATGAGACCGGCTGCGATCGATTCCACATACCCTTCGACCCCGCAAATCTGTCCCGCAAACAACACGCGCGGATGTTCTTTCATCTGCAGAGTCCCGGACAGCAGCGTCGGCGCATTGATATAGGTGTTGCGATGAATCTGCCCATACCGCAGGAAGCGAGCATTTTCAAGCCCAGGAATCAATCGCAGCACGCGTGCCTGCTCGCCAAATTTCAAATGGTTCTGGAATCCGACCAGGTTGTAGGAATCCGCGCGCAAATTTTCCTGCCGCAACTGCACCGCCGCATAAGGAATGCGCCCGGTGCGCGGGTCTTTCAGTCCGACTGGTTTCATGGGGCCGAAGCGAAGCGTGTCGCGGCCGCGCCGTGCAATCTCTTCGATCGGCAGGCAACTCTCAAAATAATTCAGCTTCTCCCACTCGCGTTCTTCGACCGATTGCGCCGCCAGCAACGCGTCATAAAAACGGTCGTAGTCTTCTCTCGACATTGGGCAGTTGATATAGTCGGCCGAGCCTTTGTCGTAGCGTGCCGCTAGATACACTCTCGCCATATCAATGGAATCGGCCTCGACGATTGGGCTGATTGAATCGTAGAAGAACAGGTGCGAAGCCCCGCTGAGTCGTCCGATTTCCCGCGAGAGCGCGTCCGACGTCAGCGGACCGCTGGCAACGATCGTGATCTGATCTTCGTCAATCTGCGCAACCTCCTCGCGACATATCGTGATCAGCGGGTCACGCGAAACAGCTTCGGTCACCCGACCGGCGAACGTCGCACGATCCACGGCAAGTGCGTGTCCAGCGGGCACGGCGCAATCCCGCGCGATTCCTATCAGCAACGATCCCGCGCGCCGCAACTCTTCTTTCAACAGCCACGGCGCCGTGTTTTCAGTTTCGGACTTCAGGGAATTCGAGCACACCAGTTCGGCGAAATCCGCAGTCTGGTGCGCTGCAGTCGAGTGCACCGGACGCATTTCGAAGAGTTCGACCTCAACGCCCCGGCGCGCACACTGCCACGCCGCTTCCGATCCCGCCAATCCCGCCCCGATGACTTTGACTCGCGGTCTCACGAGGCACTCTCCGCCAGTCGTCGCAAGTCTTCTTCCTTAAGCAAAATCAACCGCCAATCGTCCAGAAAATCAGCTCCAAGCGATTTGTAGAATTCGACAGCCGAGTGGTTCCAGTCAAGTACCTCCCAACGCATACCACGACAGCCGTCGTGTTCCGCGATGCGGGCAACGGCCGCCAAGAGACGCTTGCCGATTTTCCGTCCTCGAAACTGGGGCCGCACAAACAAATCTTCCAGGAATAGCTGCCGGCCTTGCCAGGAGCTGTAAAAATCAAAAAACAGAGCATAACCAGCCGGTTCCCCGTTCCATTCCGCAATCAGTGCCCGAAACTTCGGCTGCAGACCGAACCCGTCGCGCGCAAGGTCCGCTTCCGTGATGGTTACCTTATCTAGTTCATGCTCATACTCCGCCAGCTCGCGGATCATTATCCGGAGCAGCGTCACATCCTCAACCATCGCAGCACGAATTGAAAGCATCACAACGTCCCCATGAAAAAAAAAGCTTCAATTGCTGATCAGCGTCGATTGGCTGGAAGCACAAACCCACGTGCCACCCTGATTGACCCAGGTATCCGTGAAGCGTCCGCGGCGGGAGTAAGGTTTGCCATTCCGCACGCCCTTCTCCCGATAGATTCCGGTCACCACCGCGCTATCGCCGTACATGTACGCAGTCATCGACTCATTGACGATCTGTTCCGGATGCAACGACGGAGCCTTGACGCTGGCCATGAACTTGGCCTTGTCCATGAGCGAGCCGTCGTAGTCAATGTAAACCAGCGTGCTGGCCAGCAAACCGTCGAGTGCCTTGGTGTCCTTGTTTTGCTCCGCCTGATTCCAGGCATTTTCCAGGGCCAAAATTTTTGTTCTCTCGGAATCCCCATGAGCAGCCTCTTGCGCGGCCAGCGGCATGGAAACAAACCAAAGCAACACACAAATGACCATCCCTGATCTCATGGAAATCTCCTTCCGGATAGCACAGGGACCCAGTTCGAGGCAGTCAGCGAATCGCGACCGCTGCTTTATTATACGGACTGCAATTCTGATTTCTTACGCGTGGTTAACCAGAGGAAGCTCGTACGGGCACGGAGTAGCTACTTAGCGGTTGAGCTTTTCGTAATAGCGATTGTCGTACAGCGTGGTTGAGTTTTGCACGAATTCCAGGATGCGATGCATTCTAACTTTGTCTTCGCGATTCAATTCCTTGAACTGCACCGCAATGCCGGACCCGGGATGGATTCTTGCCACGGTACCCTCGGCATGCAGTTTGCCATCGTCGATTGAGAAGACCAGTTTAAGACTAGTCCCCGGCGTCAGGATTGCGCTGGTTTCCACATAACACCCGCCCATGCTGATATCGATCAAATTCCCGAAGATCGGGCTAGCCTCGGTTTCTGGATGCAACTCGATCGTGATACGGCATTTCATGCGGGCATAGAGCCTGCGGTTCTTGCGCGACGGCTGCTGTTGTTTTTCCAGATACATCCGCCGGTCGGCCTCAGCCAAAAGCTGCTCGGCATCTTTTCCATCCTGGGGATACATCGCCTGGCCAACACTCAGCGACAGAATATCTTCGGCACAAACTTCAAATCCGGCCTGCTTGGCCAGCTCTCGCAGCTGGTAGGCTTTCTTGACCGACGCATCGGCGGGCAGCCCGGGAGCGATGACCACAAATTCGTCTCCGCCCATGCGAGCGACGTAGTCGTACTCGCGGCAAGTCTCTTTCAGCGCTTGCGCAAATAGGCGCAGGACGCGGTTGCCTTCCAAATGGCCGAAGCGGTCGTTAATCTGCTTAAAGCCATCCATATCGCCGACCATCACGGTTAAGGTCGTGCTATCGCGCTTGCAACGGGCCAGCTCGCGGTCGAGTTGCAAGAACAGCGATCGGGCATTCGGCAGCCCGGTGAGATAGTCGGTCGTAGCAGAGTTCTCGGCTTGCTGATACTTCAATGCGTTCTCAATCGCCAGCGCCATCTTCGAACTGATCGCCAGCAGGATGCGCAAGTTATCCGAGGTAAACGCATCTCGTTCGCCACGATAAAGAGCCAACACTCCAATCACACCGGCGACACCTTCAAGCGGAATCGCCAAAGCCGAGCGCAGTGTGCTGAACTTGGTGGGATCGTTCAGATATCCGGGCTCAACCGAGGGATTGCCATTAATGATCGGTTTCCGGTTGTGCGCTACCCATCCCGACAGCCCCTGCCCGAGAGGAATGCGCAACGACGAGAACAGACGGAAATTGTCGCCGTTCACATATTCGGGGATCAATTCTTCATTTCGCCGAACGTAAATCGCGATGGCATCGTACGGCACCAGCGACCGCAGTTTCACCGAGAATACCGAGAGCGTCTCGACCAGACTAAGTGAAGCGCCCAGATCCTGGCTCAGCTCGAACAGCGTCTGAGCTTCTTGCCGAGCCGCCGCAATCGACGAAAGGAAGGTCGCTTCGTGGCCTAAGCTATCTTTGACCGAAATGTTTTCAAATCCCGCCGCGGGCGCCGAACCTCGTTCAACCTTGACCTCGGTCGAGAGCAACGGATTCACTTCGCGCCCGAACTGAGCTAACGCCAACTTTTCAAGGCTGAGGTATCGTTTTTTGAGAATGTCCACAACTTTCGGATCAAACGACTTCCCCGATTCCGCCGCCAGGCGCTGCATCACTTCGTTCAGTGGCAACGCACGCCGGTATTGACGGTCAGAAGCCAAAGCATCCAGGTAATCGACAGCCGACAGAATCCGGGCGCCGATGGGAATCTCAGTACCTTTCAGGCCCGCCGGATATCCGGAACCATCCCACTTCTCATGGTGAGCTCGTACGATGGGCACAACTGGGTAGGGGAATCGAACTCGCTGCAGAATTTCGGCCCCGACTACCGGGTGGATCTTCATCTTTTCGAATTCTTCGAGCGTAAGCCGTCCCGGCTTCGAGATGATGTGTTCGGGCACGGCCAGTTTCCCGATATCGTGCAACAGGGCAGCAGCGTGCACCGCTTGCATCTCATCCGGGCTTACGCCTAATTCTTTGGCCACCTCGACCGCGTATACCCGCACCCGTTGCAAGTGATCGTGAGTGCTTTGATCTTTGGCCTCGATCGCCAACGCCAAGGCCTCGATGGTTCGAAGATGCAGGCTCGCCATCTCCTCGACGTGCCGCTTTTCGTCTTCAAGCTTGCCCAGATACAACCGGTACGAGCGGTAAATCACATAGATCGCCGGCACCAGCAGCAGAGACGTCTCCCAGTAGAAAGTCTGATTGAACCAGCCAATCCCCCCCGCAATTCCAGCGCCCACCAGGTAGTACGGAAACGACCAGAAATAGCAATCCACCAGAATCTTCGTCAGCCGCTTCCCTTCGGTGAGCGATATGACGGTAGCAATCGATCCCGTATTGGCTACGAAGTAGGTGCAGGCCGCCACTCCGAGCAATAACGGCCGGCTATCGACCAGCAGACTGAAGAATGGGTGATGATAAACAAAGTAGGCCAGAGCGGTTGAAAGCGCGCCCGCGCATACGTTGAAGGTGACCTGTATCGCGTTGGGCCGATCCGGATACAAAGACTGCACCAGGATCGACACGCAGCCCAGAATCAGAGTCTCCGAGAAACTCAGTTCCAGGACTCCCAGCAGGACAAACAGAAAATTCACCGACATCGTGCCCGTAATTCCGGGCAGATTGACCTTCATCCGCGAGGCCAGAACCGCAATCCCCAGGTAACAGATGAATTCTGCAATGTTCTTACTGCTCTGGTGGATGGCTCCATAAAGGAGCACAGCTGTACCCGCAGTCACAATCAGGCCAATGAACATCTGGGCCTGCAGTGTCAGGTTTCTCCACGACTGTGACTGGCCAGCCATTCAGGTCCTGTCGGTCTCGGGGGAGAAGAGCAGAATCGATACTTAGAAATAGCATCTAATGTGTTTAGGGACAACGATTTACGGACATTTCCGTAAACTTCAGTAACCACTCAGACGTGACCGGAAGAAGGCCGATTCCGGCGACGAAATCCCGCGCCGGAAGCGCCCGGCGATTCAGTAATTTACGGCTCGAGACCCTTGCATTAGTTAGCCGAAGCACCGGGCTTGTGTGAAAATCATCTTGTGAGGTGTTCCGATGAAATTGGTTCGTCTTACACAAGGCAAAAGCGGCAAGCATCATTACCTAAACACTGATCACGTTCGCTCCGTTACAGAGACTGACGGCGGAACGTTGATCACTTTCGGCGACGGGGGGACCCTTATTGTTAACGAAAGCCTGACTGACACTGTGGATGAAATCCAGGGTGCTCAGACCTGACTTAGCAACCCTGTGGCCCTAAAACAAACCGCGATGCGTCTCCCCGAATGCCCACCACTTCATCGGGAGCTTCGCGAAAATCGAGAAGAGGATCGCGGGAGGCTGAACGTCTCGCTTCCCTAACCGCATCATCAAACTCCCCAGCCTCGCGCTGCGGAAATAGACAGCGTTAACGTCTGCCCCAGGTCCACAAGCAAGCTCTACCATCCCCCCGCCGATACCCACGGCTTCAGTTGCTTGTATTCCTGGATGCCTAGCCTTCACATCTTCAAGGAGCTTCCACATCGCTTTGAGTTCGGACGCCTTGACGCGAGCTACTGGTTTTCCCGGAGTGAACCCAAACTGAGCTTCCGTCTCGTGCATGGTCAGGAGCCTCCTGAGCTCGCCGGGAAGCATAAGGCCAGGCGGCAAGGAGCGAAAGTTACGAAGGTAACCGCGCGTGGTAAAACTGTCGGCCATGCCGAGCAATGAACTCTACCGCACTGTGTTGGGGGCTGGCCCAACCTAAAACTCTAATCTAGTCTTCAGGGTGCCCCGCTCAAGGAGGGACAAATCAAGGCCACATCGGCGCTAATTAAGCGTAATAGTCCCCCATCTTTCGGAAAATTCTCCGAACTGTTTCTTTGTCCTAATAACGTCCTGCGGGGGCCATCTGATGCGCTTAGGAATCGTAGGCCAAAACGGTATTGCCAGATATTCAAAACCGCTGCGGGGATAAAAGGATCGCATGGTCTTGCTAACCCTTGCAGACACAACCTGAAAGATCAGGTGTCCGACAGCGTAGGTGCAGACGTGCATCTGGAGACCGAATTTGGAATCCGAGCGGAGTTGGGGATAGAAGGACTCCACCAGCCCGCTTCCCGTAGGGAGAAATCCAGCAAACCACATCTGCACGCCGGGAGGGATTTCAAGAGACTCCGCAAACTTGCGGCGAACGGATCGCCTAAAAAACGGAACGGCCCCTCGGTGCATATTGTCAACGATCACGGCAGTCTTGAAGGCGAAAATCGCCAGCGAATTGGCGCGCGATTGCGAGACGGTAATTCCCTTATCTCCAACAATTAGGTCACGCATAGCGGGCTTTGCATGTTGGCTTTCCAGGTGGCTCATCCATCCCTCATTGCAGGGTTTACAAACAACCTTTGCAGTTAGGTCTATGCTATGCGGGTTCCACGTTTTTATAGGATTGCCGTCATCGTTGCGCTGGACAAAACGAAAACGCTTGGCCAGGAAAAGTTCCCGCATCCAGTCGCTCCAAATATGCTCGCCGCTTAACCTAGCATCTCGAAAACAAAATGCACATATTCCCATGTCGGGGATTGTACTCAACAGGGGATAATGTTTTTTGGGGGGTAGGATGGCCGACGATGTAAGGGTTGAAAAGCCAAAGTTCGACGCACTGCTAAAGGCTATGCTCTCGCCCCGATTTTAGTGCGTTCGCCCATCCTCGCCTTGCCAATACGGGGCTGGCCCACCTTTACGTTTTTTGTAAAGGTGGGAACGGCGAGGTCGGCGGCCACAGCTTTCCTTTCCAGGCGCGGTGGCGAATCAGCCGGAACAATGTCAGGACGAGAATCGCGACACCGGCTGCATGAGTCCTCACCTTTACAGAAGACGTAAAGGTGGGCCAGCCCCCACCCTACCTTCCATCTGCTCCCGCAGCCAGTGCGCCGAGACTTCCCGCTGCTGGTTTATCCGGACCCTTGGTCGCACCAGCGAGGATGGGCTTACCAGGGATCGTCTCATAGGCGTAGCCTTTTAAGGTAGCGGAAGCCTTGTAGAATTCCATGCTGACCGTCACCCGTGCCCAGCCGTAGTGGGTCGTACCCTTGATGACAAACTTCAGGCCGAGATAACGGGTCACGCCGAACCACAAGCCGTCGGGCATATACTTGATGTCATTTGCGACCATGACTTCACCCGACGGATAGTCCGGCACAAACCGTCCTTTTGGGCCCACCTTCGCGCCCTTGGGCAAGGCGGCGGCCCACAGGGGATTGCCGCAGGTGGTGGCGGTGCAAGTCTTTCCTACCCAAACCTCGTTCGCGCGTCTTTCGGGATCGACCACCAGACCCCCACCCGGATATCCACTGCCGTAGTTGTAGAAGTTGACCAGTTTGAAATCGCGGATCCCATCGCGATTAAGATCAATAGGGAGCACAGTATTCACAGGAATGTTCACGTTTGCCGGAGTGTAGACGATTCGAGCCTCGGCCGGCTGCGCCAGGCACATTACTCCTACGCCAGAAGCCGTGGCGGCCACGGCGTATGCACCGAGACGTTGTTCCAACGGCCAAGACAGATGCTTAGTTTGACGTTTCACTTCGTCCTCCTTTGCCTTCAAGCATTTCCGCAGAAAAACCTACGATCGGGGCGGCGTAATAGTATTCGTCCACCGGCGGGGCGTCAATGCAGGCTTTCTGGTAGGCGTTCCTGCCCGCCAAAACCCGCGACCGTACCCCACCCGTTGCATTCTAGATTACTATCACTCGGCGGGTGGCCCAGCCTTTCGCGTTCTTTGCGAAGGCCGGGGATTTTCGCGACGCCCCATCTTAGGGCGTGGATTTTGACCTTCGCTCTGCACAACGCGTGCAACTGAAACCGCATCATCAAATTTGCACTACATGAGCTGCTCCACAACAATCCAGACGTTGTACTTCGTGCCCTCCGTTCTATAGCCAGTAACTGAGAATTTTATCGGTTTCCCCGCAGCGGCGCGGATGGGAAAGTCTGCAACAGCAGTTTGCGGACGTTGTGTTTCCAGCAGTACACTAAATGCTGCAAAAGGTTCGTCTCCCGCTCCGTTCGTAAATTGAAGTTCTCCTACCCAGAGTCCGTCCCGATCGTTAGAAACGGTGTCTACCATCACAATCGAGACCCGAAACGTGCCCCAATGCTTTGGCGTGTAGATTGTGGTTGGAGGAAGATCAGCCGTCAGGCCTAACCGCTGAAACGTTGCCACGATTTTTGGAGAAGTTAATTTTGGGGCGCTCTGGCCGAAACTGCTTAGCCACGACCCGAACAGCACCACCAATAAACAGCAAGTGGATCGGCGCATAGGACAATTCCTCCCCGAAAGCGGCAGCCATCTTACCATGAGTTCCAAACTCAAACCGGACGAGCAATCCGGCGACGTTTCCGAATTCCTTGTGGGACTGGTCCACCATCTCAACCCGCCCGAACAGGGTTGCTTCATCCTCGCGTTTCTTTGGAGGGCGGGGGTGCGATACCCTCGACCGACAGCCCATCGCTTTCTTATTGACTGTATGCTGCATGCCAGATATTCTTAGTTCAGACGCGTTATCCAGAAGATAACGCTTGATCTTTGACAATCTGGTCCAATCTGATTATGCGGTTTCTCGAGCTGTGCCCTGGTTGAGTTTCCCAACTCTCCCGAGAACCGGCTGGCCCTGCTCGTAGGAGTTCCAGGCCCAAGTCCCACAACGGGACGGCAGTCCGCCGCGCACCCGGCGTAACTCCCATGTTCTCTAGATTTTGCGTATAAGTCCTTAAAACTCAAAGATCTAGCACATAGTCAAAATTTAAACCTCTTGTTTTCTAGATTTTGCGGCGAACAGGGGGAGGGGGGGGTGCCCAGTACTAAACAGTAAACTCCGTCCCAATGTGGGAAAGCTAGCAACACGACACGAATACTTCTACGGGACGGTTCGCCCAGCCTTTCGCGAAACTTTGCGAAGGCGTGCTCTCAAGCCGTCGCGTCCTGCTCCCCTGTTTCAATTCGGAGAGCCGAGGGAGCCGGGCTCAGTTCTATGCTAAATTGGGCCTAACGGGCCCGTAGCTCAACGGTTAGAGCAGCAGACTCATAATCTGTTGGTTGTAGGTTCGAGTCCTACCGGGCCCACCA
>Ga0209415_10008061_pt1 | contig 18290 bp, 16 predicted proteins | sample PeaSoiSIISIP2007_FD_187696 | JGI IMG/M metagenome (GOLD analysis project Ga0209415, IMG submission 187696) | Peat soil microbial communities from Weissenstadt, Germany - SII-SIP-2007 (SPAdes) (version 2) | ecosystem: Environmental > Terrestrial > Soil > Wetlands > Peat | place: Germany...
GCTGATCCCCGCCGTGATCGCCCAGCAGGACGATGTCGCGGAAGCCGTGCGCGCGCAGGCTGCGGGCGATGGCCTCGAGGGTTGCATCAAATACGGGTGTGGGAATCGACAAGGTGCCTGCAAAGCGCATGTGCGAGCTGGCCGGCGCGATGTTGCCCTCGGGAACGTAGGCGAGGACGGGTGCCACGATCGTGTGGCCCAACTCCCGTGCAATGCGCTCTGCCAGCAGGCGAACCCGGGCATTGTGCTTGCCCAGCGCCAGCGCCGGCCCGCTTTGCTCGGTCCCGCCGATCGGCACGATCGCGGTCGTCGTTCCTTGCCGGACCGCGTCGCGCAGTTCCGTCCAGGTCATATCCTCCAGGAACACCGACGGCGCCGGCGCCGGCGCGGCCGTCGCCCCCGCTGCGCCCGTCACGATCACGACGGCAAGCGCCAGGGCGGCGGGGCGGACTCGCCATCGGTTTGCCAAACGCGAACAAGGTTCCATGCACCGATTCTACGATTGCCCGGCCCGGGCCCCGTCCCGGCCGGTGTTCACGCGGGCGTATCGCGAAGCGCTGCCCATCCCAGGGCCAGCCAGCCGAGCAGCAACAAGACTCCGCCGATCGGCGTCAGTGCCCCGAACAGGCGCACGCCCGTGAGACTCAGGACATACAAGCTGCCGCTGAATAGCACGATGCCGGCACTGAACAATGCCGCGCTGGCGCGGGCGCTTCGCCCCGGGAACTGCGCGATGGCCCAGGAGGAGGCCAGCAGGGCCAAGGCGTGCAGGAGCTGATAGCGCGCCGCGGTGTCGAATACCGCCAGGGCCTCGGGCTCGAGGCGCGCCTTGAGGGCGTGGGCACCGAAGGCTCCCGCGGCGACGCCCGTAAAGCCGAACGCGGCGCCGGCCAGGGCCGCCCTCCGCGAAGCACGACGCGTGCGGTCGGCCAGCGCGGACATGCTCAACGCGGGCTGCCGCTCTTCGCGTCGCCGCCGGGCGCGACCGGGCCACTGCCGTCCATGCCCCCCTGCTGCCCGGGGCGATGCTCCCAGCCACCGCGACCGTCGCTTCCCTCGGCGCCGTCACAGTGCGGCCCCCGGTGCTCGTAGCCGTGGCCGCCCATCGGGCCGTGTTCGAAGCGCTGCTGCGCGAAGCGCTGCGCAACTTCGTTGAGCACGAGGCGCTGGTCAGGGCTCAGGCCCTGCTGCAGTTTGGCGGTGGCGTCGGCCAGCCGGGCGAGCCTCTGTGCCTGTTCGGCGGCCCGCTCCGCGTGCAGGCGCGCCAAGGAGGCTGCGTCGGCATCGGCGCCGGCGGTTCGCTCCCGGTCGGCCAGACGTGCGCTCATCACATCACGCAGCGCACCCGAGAAGGTCTGCCATGCGGGCTCCTGCGACGCCTTGATCTCCAGTCGGCCGGCCAGCTGGTCCAGGTGCGCCTGCAGGTGCTTTGTCAGCCGCTGCGCCATCTCGTCTTGCGCTTGGGTCATCGACGCCGGCGGCTGCGCCGCACGGCTGGGAAGCGGGGCCAAAGCGCCGATCAGGCTGGCGGCGAGAAAGCCCGCGGACAAGGCGCGCAATGCGCGAACAGGCAAGGGAATCATGCGATCACTCCGAAGTTGGTTGGGGCATAACCTTAGACGGGACCCCGCCGCCATGGTTTCCGCAAACGCGGCCCACTTTGTAAGCAAGTTGTGCTGCACCGCCGAGCGCAGGCGCTGCGCCGCGGGGCGCCCGTGCTGCATTTCAGGCCCCCGTTCTGGCATTTTGTCGCAAATCGGGTGCGCCGCCCACCGGCGCTGCGTAGATTGCGCCCATCGAAGCAGGCGTGCAGTACCCGGCGCCGATCGTCAACCCGCACTAGGAGATCGCCAAATGAGCTTCCCGCAGCAGAATCTGACCAAGGACACGGTGCTCAACGGCGGCCTGATTGCCGCCGCAGCCATCTGGCTCGTATTTTCCGCCCTGCACCTGTCGGCCGACGGGCGCGTGCCCGTCTCGACGATCGCGTCGACGCCGACGCATGCCGGAGCCTGCGCCCTGGTGGCGCCGCCCGCCCCGGTCTCGGGCAAGGCGCCCGACCGGGTCTAGCCAGACGCGGGGCCGCCAGGCACCGCGCCCCCGTGCGATGCGGCCCGCGGCGTGTTGCCGTGGGCACAAGGGTTAACCAGTCGAACCCGTGCGAAGGAGAATCCGCTCATATAATGCCGGCACCGCACGAAGCCGCGTGTACGCAGCTGCGGCGGGCGCACGTGCGAACGTGCGCGTTTGCGCCTTGATAAGGCAGGGCACCACCCATGAAATCGGCGTCCAACGAGGGGCCCACGCAAGAGCAAGCCATTGGCGCCAATCTCTTGGCCCAGGCGCAGGCAGGCTCGGCGGCCGCCATACGCCTGGATCCGCAAGGGCGCATCAGCGATGCAACCGTTTCGGCGGCGGCCATGCTGGGCTTCGAACCCCAGGAGCTGCGCGGCCGTTCCTTGAAGGACCTGGCGATCGAGGGGTGGCAAGCGGCCGCCGAGGTGGCTGCGGCGCGCGTGCGCTTTGGTGCGACCGAGAGCTTCGAGCTCGCGCTCAAGGGACGCAGCGGTCGACGCACCCTGGTCGAGATGACCGCGCGCGCCGGCGCCGACGGCAAGACCGGGGCGGTGGTCGCCTGGTCGGAGCGTCGCATGCGCCGGGGCGCGGCGAACCAGGATGCCGACCCCAACCTCGGGCGCATCGCCTATGCGCTGCTGCGCACCCAGGAAGCCGAACGCATGAAGGTGGCCCGCGAGCTGCACGACGATGTCGCGCCCGTGGTGGTGATGGTCAAGTACATGATCGAGGACGCGGTGGGCAGGATCGGCCCGGAGGCGTCCGCGGATTCGGTGAGAGTTCTCAACGACGCGGCGCTGCGCCTGCGCGACGTGATCACGGAATTGCGCCGCATCTCCACCGACCTTCGGCCCAAGCTGCTCGATGATCTGGGCTTGGTGCCCACCCTGGAGTGGTACTGCCGCGGCGTGGAGGAGGCGTGCCACGGTCTGCGGGTCGCATGCCGCGTGCAGGTCGCCGAGACGGAGATCCCCGATCGGCTGAAGCTGGACATCTTTCGCGTGGTGCAGGAAGCCTTGAGCAACGTCATCGAGCACGCGCATGCGCACCGCGCCCAGGTCGGTCTGTACACGGCGATGCACGAACTGTGCGTGATGATCGAGGACGACGGAGAGGGATTTGACCTCGGTGCGGTGGCCGGCAAGGGCGAAGGCGGCTTGACGAGGCTGGGCCTGCAGTCGATCCGCAACCGCGTGGAAGCCACCGGCGGGCGCATGGTGCTCGACGCGGCGCCCAAGCGCGGCACCCGCATCGGCGCCGCGTGGCCGCTCGCCGACAAGCCAGAGAACTAGTTGGCGCCGGCGCGGCGCGCGCGCTTTGGCGTCCTCGTTCAGCGGGCCAGGGCCTGCGTTTCCCCGCTCGGCCCGTCCCGGCGCGCTGCCGGCGCTGCGGCGCCGGTCACCCGCGCGGCGGCGTCCGGCCGCTCGATGAGCCCTTTTTCGAGCGCGACCAGCGCGAGCTCCGCGGCGTTGCGCAGTCCCAGCTTGCGCATGAGGTTGGCGCGATGCTTCTCCACGGTCTTGGGGCTGACACGCAGGGCCTCGGCGGTGGCGCGGTTGGTCCGTCCTTGGGCGACGAGCTGCAAGACGCTGCGCTCGCGCGCGGTGAGCGTATCCCAGGGCGCGGCCCGGGCCCCAGCACGTGCGGAGTCGCGATAATCGCCGGGCAGCCGGCCCGAGACCTCGGGCGAGAGGAATTTCTTGCCGCTGGCCAGGCGGCGCAGCGCCATCACCAGTTCCTCGTAGGGGGCGTCCTTGAGGATGTAACCGTCGGCGCCGGCACGCAGCGCCTCGCGCACGTATTCGGCCGACTTGTGGGAACAAAGCGCGGCGATCTTGACCTCCGGCAGCCGCCGCTTGATCTGCGCCGTGGCCTCGATCCCGGTGAGCCCGGGCAAGGAAAGATCCATGAGGACGAGCGCGGGCGCAAGCTGCAGGGCAAGGCGCACCGCCTCCTCGCCATCCTCGCAGTCGCCGACCACCTCGAAGTCCGGCAGCGCGCTGATTAGGGTGTGCAGGCCCTGACGCAGCTCGCGGTGGTTCTCGGCGATCAGGATCTGGCTCTTCACGAATGCCTCTGGCAATCGGCTCCGAGTCCCGCGGGCAACGGCCAGCGCTTGGCGCCGCGCTCGCTCGCCGTCCCGCGGGCCGCTGCCGCCACCTCGATCCGATTCGAGGCCTTGCCCATCAGGGGGCCTTGGCCGGCGACGCCACGTCCCAGGACGTCACGTCGATGTTTTCGCCGCGGCCGCCGGGCTGATCGTCCGCCCCGTAGGAAAACAGGTCGTAATCGCCGTGGTCGCCGGGCGCCTTGTAGTGATACGCCCGTCCCCAGGGATCGGGTGGAACCTGCTTTTGCAGGTACGGGCCCTGCCAGCGATCGAGGCTGTCGGGCCGGCTCACCAGCGCGTCCAGGCCCTGCTCGGTGCTGGGGTAGGCACCAACGTCGAGCCGGTACTGGTCCAGCGCCTTGCTCAGGGAGTCGATCTGGGCGCGCGCGACGTTGACGTTCGATTTGCCGACCTGCCCGAAATAGCGCGGCGCCACCAGGCCCGCGAGCAGGCCGATGATGACCACCACCACCAGCAACTCGATTAAGGTGAAGCCGGCGCTGCGCCCGGGCTTGCAATCGTCGGCAGGGCGGGCGGCGGGCAAAGGGGCAGGTTTCATTTTTGGCGCAGGCGCGTGATGGTCCGGCTGGGAAGTACAGCGTATGAGTGCCCCCGACCGGTACCGCATGTGCGTCATACCGCGGGGGACGCAAAGACTACTACCCGGGCCAACGCCTAGCAACCACCCATTTGCAGATCGCACCGACGCATCGGCGCCCTCGCGTGTGCGCGTCGGCGCCGTGCTAGCCAGCCATGGCCGGCATGCCGGCCGGGGCGCCGGGCTCGTCGGACGCCGCCGTCGCGCCGGCCGCGGCAAAGCGCACCAGTACCCGCAGCCCGCCCAGTTCCTCCGAGCGGTCGAGCTCGATGAGCGCGCGGTGCATCTCGACGACTGCTTGGACGATGGACAGGCCGATGCCGCAGCCGTCCGCGGCCCCGTTGCCGGCGAGGCGGTAAAAGCGCTCGAAGACGCGCTTTCGCTGCTCCGGCGCGATGCCGGGACCGGCGTCTTCGACGCTGGCAAAGCACCATCCGGCGTCCATGCCCGTGCGCACGCGGATCGTGCCGCCGTCCGGCCCGTACCGAACCGCGTTGTCCAGCAGATTGCGCAGCAGCACCGCGACCCCGAACTCCAGGCCGTCGATGTCGGCCGCATGCAGCTCTTCGACGATGCGCTGCTTGCGCCGATCGGCCGGGGACCGCATCTCGTCGATGACGTGCGCCGCTATCGAGTCGAGCTGCAGGCGCGTGGCCTGCGCGCGCAGCGCGATCAGGCCGTCGATGCGCGACATCGTGAGCAGCTGGTCGATCATGTGCGCGGCGGCGTCGATGGACACCATGAGGCGCTTCAGCGCGTGGCGCCGGTCCTCGTCGGTCTTGCTGAGCAGCGCCACCTGCGCCTGGATCTTGATGGCCGCAAGAGGCGTGCGCAGCTCGTGGGCCGCGGCCGAGGTGAACCGGCGCTCGGCCGCGAGCGCGTTTTCGATGCGCGCAAACAGCGAGTTGACGGCGGCAACGATGGGCGTGAGTTCCTCGGGCGGGTACGCCACCGCGAGCGGCCGCAGGTCATCGGGCGAGCGCTGGGTCACCTGGCGCGCGGATTCGCCCAGCGCGCGCGTCGCGCGCCGCACCAGCCAGGCGCTCACGCCGATCAAGATGGCAAGCGACAAGAGCAGCGGTATCCCGAGCAGGGCCATACCCGGATCGAAACCGGCCGAGCGCGCCGCGAGCGGCTCGGCAACCTCGAGCAGCTTGGAGCCGTCGTCGGTGGGCAGCACGATGACGCGCATCGGCACGCCTTCGATCTCCCGGTTGGAGAAGCCCGGCTCGTCGAACGGCGCAAAGGGCGTGCGCACCGTGCCGACGCTCACCAGCAGCAGCTCGCTTTTCTTGGACCAGATTTGGTAGTGGTAGCGCGCGCCCAGCGTCAGCGCGCCCTCGACATGGACGATGTCGCCGCCCGCGGCCTGCAGTTCGCTGATCTCGTGGTCGGCGAAGGTCAGCACCGCGCTGGCGATGTCGCGCAGCCGCTGATCAAAGAGCAGATCGCTGACGTGGCGCTCGATCGTGAACATTGCCGCGCCGCCCACCAGCCACGCCGTGGCGGTGACCGCTGCGGTAAGCAGCAGCAGACGCCGTCGCAGTGACCAGGGCCGGGCGTTAGTCGGGTTGGGCATTGCGGTTGAGCCGGTAGCCGGCGCCGCGTACGGTCTCGATCAGGCCGCGCGCGAGTTTGCGGCGCAGGTTGTGCACGTGGACCTCGATCGCGTTGCTCTCGACCTCCTCGCCCCAGCCGTAGAGCGCCTCCTCGAGCTGCTTGCGGCTGAGCACCCGGTCCCGGTTGCGCAGCAGGGTATCGAGGATCCGGTATTCGCGCTTGGTCAGTTCCACGCGCGCCCCGTCCCACATGGCGATGTGCTCGTTGCGCGAGAGCAGCAGCGCGCCGCACTCGAGCAGCACGTCGTCCTTGGCGCCGTTGCGCCGGCTGAGCGCGCGCAGCCGGGCGCTGAGCTCGAGCAGGTCAAAGGGCTTGACCAGGTAATCGTCGGCGCCCAGGTTGAGCAGCCGCACCCGGTCGAGCACGAAGCCGCGCGCCGTCAGCACCAGCACCGGGGTGTAGTCGGAGCGCTCCCGCCACTGGCGCAGCAGCTCCTCGCCGGAGACCCCGGGCAGGCCCAGATCCAGGACGATCGCATCGTATTTTTGCGCCACCAGGGCCGCATTGGCCCCTTCGCCATCGGGGCGCAGGTCGACCGCAAAACCCTCGAGCTCCAGGCCGTGCGCCGTCGACGGACCCAGCACCGGGTCATCTTCCACGATCAAAATGCGCAAGACGCTGCCCCCCATTCCATTGCCACCGGCGCCGGGCGCCAAAGCGCGGAGTTTACCGGCTGCCCGTTGCGGCAGGCGGCGACCTGCGCCAGGCCGGGCGGCCGATTGGTGGAACCGCGCCGGCGTGCGAAACTCGACCTTGTTGCGCCGGTCGAAGCAGTGTCCGGCACCATGCGTACCTGCCGGGTGTGCGAGACCGGACCCGCAAATGGCGGGCGTCCATCGTCCTAACTACGTCCAACGGCTGCAAAAGGCAAAGCTCCCCCCGGTAAAAGATGCGATCTTTCCCCTCTCGAGCCACTCCCCGCCGGCGGTCAGCGTTGCTGCTTTGCCTGGCGATGCTCGCGCCACCGCTTGCCTTGGGCGAGGGCGCAACGCTCGATCCGAGCGCCGAATTTGTCCGTGCCGAACTCCTTGCCGAGCACGACGCGGTCAGTCCCGGCAGCGTCGCCTGGCTCGGCGTGCGGCTGCGCCACGCGCCGCACTGGCACACCTACTGGATGGACCCGGGCGACGCCGGGCTGCCGACCCGCCTGCAGTGGCACCTGGCCCCCGGTTATCGCGCCGGGGCAATCGAGTGGCCGGTGCCCGAGCGCCTGCGCGTGGGCGACCTGGCGAACTACGGTTACGAAGGCGAAGTGCTGCTGCCGGTTGCCGTTCAGGTGCCGGCTTCGGCTCCCATCGGCGCCACCGCGCGCATGGCCGTGCGCGTCGACTGGCTCGTGTGCAACGACATCTGCATACCCGGCGGCGCGGACCTCTCGCTGCGGCTCCCGGTGCGGCCCGCCCGGGAGCTGCGCCCGTCGCCCGAGGCCTCGGCCTTTGACGCAGCGCGCCGCCGCGTCCCCACGCCCGCGACGCTGCAAGATGCCCGGGCGAGGCTGGAAGGCTCTCGTGTGCGGCTGGAGTTCTCCGGCGCGCAGGCTAGCGTCCATGCGCTCGAATTCTTCCCGCTGGAAGCGGGGCGGATCGTGGCGGCGGCCGAACAGGTGCTGTCGGTCACAGGCCAGGGCGTGCGCCTGGATCTGCAGGCCCAGACTCCGCCGGCGCCCGACTTCTCGGCACTGCGCGGCGTGCTGGTCGCCGATGGCGGGCCGGGCTCCCGCGAGCACGGCTGGGCGGCCCGCATCGACGTCGCGCTGGCGCGCGCCCCGGGCAGCGCGGCGGGGACTGCCGGCAAGACTCCGGCTGCCTCCAGCGGCGCTGCCCCCGCGCCCCCGGCCGCGGAGCGCCAGCGCGATGATGCCGGGCCGGGCGCCGTGGCGGCTTCCCCGGCGGTTCCGCCCGTGCCGGTGGCGCCAGCGGCGTCGGGGTTTTCGCTGGCGCTGGCCCTGGTGGGTGCTTTCCTGGGCGGAATCATCCTCAACCTGATGCCCTGCGTCTTCCCCGTGCTCTCGCTCAAGCTCATCGGGCTGGTGCAGCACCGTGGCGAGTCGCATGCACGCATGCGCGCCCACGGGGCCGCATTCGCGCTCGGCGTCGTGCTGAGCTTCCTGGCGCTGGCGGGCTTGCTCATCGCGTTGCGGGCCGCCGGCTCGCAGATCGGCTGGGGCTTCCAGCTGCAGCTGCCGCTGTTCATTGCCGCCCTGATCGGGCTCTTCTTCCTCATCGGACTGAATCTGCTGGGTGCGTTCGAGTTCAGTTTTGGCGCAGGCCTGGCCAACAGCCGCGCGGCGCAGGCCTTCGAAGGCCACGAGCTGCGCGGCGCCTTTGCCACGGGAATCCTGGCTGCGGTCGTGGCGTCCCCGTGCACCGCGCCGTTCATGGGCGCGGCGCTCGGCTATGCGGCGACGCAGTCCGCTCCGGTCGCGCTGGCGGTATTTGCGATGCTTGGCGCCGGCATGGCGGCGCCCTATCTGCTGCTGACCTTGTTTCCGTCCTGGCTGCGGAGGTTGCCGCGCCCCGGGGTGTGGATGGAGCGACTCAAGCAGCTGATGGCCTTCCCGATGTTTCTCACCTGCGTGTGGCTGTTCTGGGTGCTCGGGCAGCAGCGCGACGTCGACGCCGTCGCCTGGGTGCTGATCGCCTTGGTCGGGCTGGGTCTGTTCGCCTGGGCCACGGGCCTGGCGCAGCGCGGGGCGCGCGCGTGGCGCTGGGTCGCGGGCGCGGCGGCGCTGGTAGCGGCCCTGACGGGTGTGCCGCTGGCGCGCTCCGGATCCGTCGAGGCCGCGGCACCGCTGGCCTCGGCCGATGGTGCGCAATGGATGAACTGGTCGCAGGACTCGCAGCGCGCCGCGCTGGCGCAGGGAACTCCCGTTTTCGTCGACTTCACGGCGGCCTGGTGCATTACCTGCCAGGCGAACAAGCGCCTGGTGCTGCACGATGATCGCGTGGCCGAGGCCTTCCGCCGGCACGGCGTTGTGCTGCTGCGGGCCGATTGGACCCGGCGCGACGAGGCCATCGCACGGGAGCTGGCGCGGTTTGCGCGCAGCGGCGTGCCGCTGTACGTGCTCTACGACCGCCGGGGAGTCGTGCACCTGCTGCCGGAGATCCTATCGACCAAGGCCGTGCTCGACGAGTTGGCGACGATCTGAGCATCACGCCGGCCGGCGCGCGTCGAGTTCGACCCAGCGCCGCAGGGTCTCTTCCAGCAGTACCTCGATTTGTTCGCCGCGGGCGCGGTCGCTGCGGATTTGTTCCGGGCCCTGGCGATGGTAGTCGGCCCGGGCCATGCGCTGCTGCAAGGCGGCGAGTTCGCGTTCCAGCGACTCGATCAGGCCCGGCAGCGAATCGAGCTCGCGGCGTTCGTTGAAGCCGAGCTTGGCGGGTTGCTGGGCCGGAGGCCGCGCGTCTCGACCGGCGACCGGGGCCCGCGCCGGCGTGGCGCCGGGCTCGGCCGCGGGCCGCGCGGCGCGCTGGCGCTGCCAGTCGCTGTAGCCCCCGACGTATTCCCGCCAGATTCCGTTGCCCTCGGCCACCAGGCACTGCGTTGCCAGATTGTCGAGGAAGCGCCGGTCGTGCGACACCAGCACCAGCGTTCCTTCGTAGTCGGCCAGGGTTGCCTCGAGCATCTCCAGCGTCTCGATATCCAGGTCATTGGTTGGCTCGTCGAGCACCAGCAGGTTGGACGGCTGGGCAAATAGCCGCGCCAGCAGCAGGCGGTTGCGCTCCCCTCCCGAGAGCGTGCGCACCGGCGCTTCCGCGCGCCGCGGAGGAAAGAGAAAATCTCCCAGGTAGGCGATGACATGCTTGCGCGAAGAGCCGATCTGGATCCAGTCCGACCCGGGAGAAATCGTCTCGACCAGGGTCTTGTCCGGATCCAGCGCCTCGCGCTGCTGGTCGAACACGGCGACCTCCCGGCGGGTCCCGCCGCGCACCGCCCCGGCGTCCGGGGCGATCTGACCCAGGATCAGCTTGATCAGCGTGCTCTTGCCGGCGCCGTTGGGTCCGACCAGCGCCAGCCGGTCGCCGCGCATCAAGCGCAAAGACAGGTCGCGGACGATGACGCGCTCGCCGAAGCTCTTGCTCACGGCCTCGAGCTCCGCGACCATGCGTCCCGAGCGCTCGCCCGGCGCGACGCGCAGCGCGACCGTCCCCAGGCGTTCGCGGCGCTCCTCGCGCTGCGCGCGCAGGCGCTCGAGGCGCTGGACCCGGCCCTCGTTGCGCGTGCGCCGCGCCTCGACGCCCTTGCGGATCCAGGCCTCCTCCTGGGCCCAGAACCGGTCGAAGCGGCGCTGCTCCAGGGCTTCGGCCTGTAAGGCGAGCGCCTTGCGCGACTCGTACGCGGCGAAATTTCCCGGATAGGACTGCAAGTTCCCCCGGTCGAGCTCGATAATCCGCGTGGCCACGCGGTCCAGAAAGCGCCGGTCGTGGGTAATGATGACCGCCGCGCGCTGACCGCGCTGCTCGTCGATCAGCAGGTTCTCCAGCGTTTCGATGCCATCGAGGTCAAGGTGATTGGTCGGCTCGTCGAGCAGCAGGACATCGGGCCGGGAGGCAAAGGCCAAGGCCAGGGCCGCGCGCTTGCGCTCCCCGCCCGAACAATGGCGCGGGTCGATTGCGCCCTCGAGCGCGAAGCGCTGCAGGTATTCCTGCAAGCGCGAGGCGCCGCGCCAGTCCTCGCCCTCAAGCTCGGTGTCGGCTAGACCGCCCCGGGCCGCCAGGGACTCGCGCAGGCTGGCCCCGGCCGGCAGGACCGGATCCTGCTCGACCAGCAGCACGCGCAGGCCGTCGCGCCGGCGTACTTCGCCGCCGTCGAGCGCGAGCTGCCCGGCCATGGCGGCAAGCAGCGAGGACTTGCCACTGCCGTTGCGGCCGATGAAGCCGATGCGCTCGCCTTCGAGCACGCTCAGGGAGGCCGCGTCGAGCAGGGGCGTCATGCCGAAGGCCAGTTCGGCGCGCAGCACGGAGAGCAGGGTCATCGAAGTATTGTCGCCGCCAGGGCTAAAGTTTCCTCGCGCCGCGCCGAATGCTGGGCAATACGTCGGGATCCGTCCATGCTAAAGATCGCTCTTGCCGCGGGAATCGTCTACGAATGGGTGCTCGGTCCCGCCGTCGGCAGCTTCCAGTCGCTCGAATTCGCGGCGCTGCGGACCCTGTGTGCGACCCTGCTGGCCTGGATGGTTCTGGAGTTGGGGCGAACGCTGTTCCTGGCGGCCATGTCGCTCGACGGCCGGCCCGCGGGCGCGCAGCGCCACGGCGCCGCACGGCGCTAGCGCCTTGCCGCCGACCCATCCCGGGCGCGGCTTCAATCCTTGTGCTTCTTTCTTTTTGCCAGCATCGTCCGGCGGCAGTTGGGCGCGCCGCATAGGCAGCGGTACCGCTTCTTGAGCTTTTTGGTGATCTTGCCGTCGATGACCAGGCAATAATCGTAGTGCAGTTCCTCGCCGCGGCGAATGTCGCGCAGGGCCTCGATGAAAACGCGCCCGGACTCCGTTTCCTCGGTTTCGCAGTTGGGATCGCAGGAGTGGTTGATCCAGCGTGCCGAATTGCCGCCGACGTCGGCATCGATCACCCGCTTGCCGTCATCGAGCGAGAACAAGAAGGTGTGGTGCGGATCGTCGGGATCCGACGGCGGCCGCCGGTCGGCCTCCTTCCACGAGATGAGCTCCCCCGTGTACTCGATGATGCGTTCGCCGGCGCGGATGGCCCGCGCAGCGTAGACGCCGCGTCCGTGTATGGGCGAATCGCGAACCACGAACTTGGGGCGGCGCTTGGCCGCCTTGCGGGGGGCGGCCCGGCCGGCGCGTGCCGGGGCGGAGGTTGCAGCGGAATGGGCTTTGCGCGAGCCCGCTTGGGGTGTTTGCTTGGGCATGAGTGTCGAACGTCGAGGGAGTAAGGGAAATCAGCAGACCAAGGGAGCCGGGCGCCGATCCCGCGGGACACCCAGGCGCCTGGCGCCCGAACCGGGCGGGCAGCGCGCCCAGGGGTTTCCCGGCAGCGGATCGGTGCGCGGGGTGAAAGTATCGCAGAAGCGCGCACCGCCGGCGCTGGCGTCAGCCATCGCCGGCGCGCAGCGAGGCGATGAGCCGCTCGAGCGCCTGCAGCGGCGAGGTCTTCATCACCCGCAGCAAGTTGTTGTAGCCGTCGGTCCAGACGCCGACGTTGGCCTGCTCCCGCAGGGGCTCGCCGCGCTCGCCGATGGCCCCGGCCTCGAGCGTGTGCCGGTCGCGCGCGATGAGTACCCACTCGCTGCTGCTGGCGTGGGAGTTATCGGCGGTGATCTCGTCGTCGATCAGCCGGGCGCTCAGTCCCGTGGCCGCGACGATGTTGGCCAGTACCGGCTGCAGGTCGAGGAAGCGGTTGGAGATGTGCACCGCGATCACGCCGTCCTGGGCCAGGTGACGCTCGTAGGTTTCGATTGCTTGGCGCGTGATCAGGTGCACGGGTATCGAGTCGCTGGAGAACGCGTCGACCGCGAGAACATCGAAGCGCTGCGGCTGTCCCAGCGCCAGCTCGCCCTCGAGCGAGAGGCGGGCGTCCCCGAGCACGACCTCGATGCGCGCGGGCGTTGCCTGCAGGTAGGTGAAGCGGCTGTTGGCGATCTCCACCACGTCGCGGTCGAGCTCGTAAAAGCGGATGCTATCGGCCGCGCGTCCGTACGCAGCCAGCGTGCCCACGCCCAGGCCGACCACGCCGAGGCGCGTCGACGGCTTTGCCCGCTGCGCCCGGGCGATGGCCAGGCCGACCCCGGAGGTGGGCGTGTAATACGAGCCCGGCTTGGTGCAATCGGGCCCGCCGGTGGGCTGCTCCCCATGCAAGATGACCCCGTGCAGCAGCCGCCGCAGGCGCGTGCCGCCGTCGTCGATTTCGCGAACGCGCAAGGTCCCGTAGAAGTTGCGCTGCATGAGGACCAGATCGTGATCCAGAAAGCCGATGTAGTGCCAGTCGGCCCAGGCGATGGCGCCGGCGGCCGCACAGGCGCACAGCGACAGGCCGAGCGACCAGCGCCGCGACAGGCCGCGGCGGCCGAGCACGGCGAGCAGGCCGGCCACCGCGACAAAAACCAGTGCGAGCGGCAGTTCGTAGAGGGAGGCGAAGATGCGCGGGGCGACCAGTCCGACAAAGGCCCCGCCCAGCGCCCCGCCGATCGAGATCATCAGGTAAAAGCGCGTCAACTCCGTGCTTGCCGGCTTGCGCGCGGCCAGCTCACCGTGGCAGAAGAGGCAGGTGACGAAAAGACCCAGGCAGTACAGCGGTACCGCGAGGCTGACGTCGAGCACGCCGTTGGAGGCCGACAGTCCCGCCGCCATGAGCAGGGCCGCCAGCAGCGCGGCCGGCACGCCCCAGCGCGGGTTGTACCAGCCGCGGCCGCCGCGGCCTTCGAAGACGATCACGAAGCTGAGCAGGTACAGCGCGAGCGGCAATACCCAGAGAAACGGCGCCGAGGCGACGTTTTGCAGCAGTTGGTTGGTCGCCGAGAGCAGCAGGACCACGCCCAGTGCCGAGAGCCCGAGCCAGGTGGCGGCGCTGCCGCCCAGCCCGGGATCTTCGCCCGGCGCAGCCCCTGTGCGGCTCGGGCCTGCTGGCGGCGCGATGGCCGCGCTGCCGCGGCGGCATTGCCAGGCGGCCCAGCCGCAGGCGGCGGCGAACAGCAGGTAGCCCAGGCTCCAGGCCAGGGCCTGCGCGCGCGCGGTCAGCAACGGCTCGACCACGAACGGAAAGGCGACCAGGCCGAGCAGCGATCCCAGGTTGGATAGGGCAAACATGCGGTAGACGCTGCGGGCGGCAAACCGGGGCGCGATCCAAGCCTGGAGCAGCGGCCCGGTGGAAGACAGCAGGAAGTAGGGCAGGCCGATGGTTGCCAGCAGCACCAGCAGGATCGCCGCGGCCGCGTCGTGCCCGCCGACGGGCTTGAGCGCCGGGTTGGGGATGATGGGCAGCAGGGCGAGGCTGCCCAGCAGCAGCGCCGCGTGCAGGCGAAATTGGCTGCTCGGCTGCAGCCGGCGAACGACAAGGTGCGCGTAGGCGTATCCGGCCAGCAGGGTGGACTGGAAAAAAACCATGCACACCGACCAGACCCCGGCGCTGCCGCCGAACCAGGGCAGGATCTGCTTGGCGATGATCGGCTGAACGAGAAACAGGAGCAGGGCAGAAAGCGCGATGGTCGCGGCGAACAGCGGCATGGGCATGCGAACCGGGAAAAGAGAGCGATTCTCGCATGGCGCATCGCCACAACTGGCCGGCGGAGACCCCGTTTCTCGGGCTACCCGCGGTCGGGCTGCTACGTAAGCTATGGCGAGCCTTGGTCGCAGAGCGCGGTCGCCCTTCGGCGAACCGGGCCCTGGAGTGCACATTTGTTCGATATTCCACCCAGATCACCGGAGGGTCCGGCCGGCGAGGACGCGACGCCCGATCCGGTCACGCTCGACTCCCTCTTGCTGCGATGGCAGTTGCTGGTCGGTCGGGACCGGCGCCCCAAAGGCGTGCGCCTGGAGCTGCGCAACCGCGGCGAGGGCTCGCCGCTGCCCCTGAGCTCCCTGCTCGACGGCGTCGTCCGGGGCTTCGTCGACGATGGCACGACCCCGTTTCCGCACGGCCTGGTGCTGCTGGCGCCGGTCGAAGGCGCGATGGACGCCGCCATGTCGGCGTGGTCGGCGCCGCGCAACGTCCTGCTGGAGATTCCCGCCGCGGACCTGCAGGACGAAACGCGGGTGCGGATCTTGTTCGAGTCGCGCCGCCAGGGCGTGCGCCAGGCCCTGCGTTTGCAGGACACGATGCCCACGCGCGAGCGTCTGCAGTTCTTCCAATACCTGGTCGGTCCATCGTCGGCCGTCAAGCGGGCGCCGATTCCCGTGCTGGCGCTCGATTCGGCGACGCCGGCGCAGGCCGATGCCGCGCTGGCCGCGGGCGCGCACGCGCTCGTGGGTTGGCCGCTGTGCGATCCCGTCGCCGGCAAACCGCGCGAGATCTCGCCATCGCAGCGAGCGATCTTCGAGCTGGTGCGCCTGATCCGGGCCGATGCCGACATTCGCGCCCTGGAAAGGGTGTTCGAGGCCGAACCGCTGCTCGCCTACATGCTGCTGACCCTGGCCAACAGCGTGGCGTTTCGGCGCGGCACGCCGACGGCCTCGCTGCGCCAGGCGGTGGCGTCGATCGGCTACCAGCGCCTCGTCAAGTGGCTGGTGCTGATCCTGGCCATCTCCAGCAAGGATCGGCGCATCGCGCCGCTGGTCTACACCACGCTGGTGCGCGGCTATTGCATGGAGAACCTGTGTCTGGCGGGCGGGCGGCCGCAAATCGAGGCCGACGAATGCTTCATCGTCGGCGCCTTCTCCCTGCTCGACCTGATCACGGGCCAGACCCTGGCAATGCTGCTGGGCGAGGTCGGCCTGCCGCAGGACGTCGTCGACGCCCTCGTCGCCCGGCAGGGCCCGTACTTCGCGCTGCTCAAGGTGGCGCTGAGCCTGGAGGCCGACGACCCGCAGGCGCACACCCAGGCCTGCAGCGCGCTGGGGCTGGAGCCCGATGCCGTCAACCGCTCCTTGCTGCGCGCCATTGCCGCCGCCGACGCGCTGCTGTCCCTGATCTAGCGCCGCGCCCTAGCGCGAACCGCGACCACCCGAGGTCGGGCAGCGCGGCCGCGGCGCCGCGTACTGCGCCGGTTGCGACAGGCAGCGGGCGGCCCGCTCCGTCCAGAGGTCCTCGAGCGATGCATGCCAGGGCGGCAAGGCATAGAGCAGCTGCAATCCCAGGCCGTCGCAGACCCGGGCGAGCTTGCCCATCAGGCCCCTGCCGCGCTCTGCCGAATCGACCGCGTCGATGGACACCCCGGCGCGCAGCGCCAGCTGCCGGCGGCTCCAGCCCCGGCCAACGCGGCAGGCGCGCAGACTGGTGGCGCAGGCCGGCGCGACCAGCGCGCCGGCGCTCTTGTCAAATCCCACCAGCCGCGTCTGCTCGCCCGGCCAGATCACGTCCTCGGCGCACGCGGCCGCAACCATGCGGATGCGCAGGCTGCGCATGAGCCGCAGCCAGGTCGCCAGGCGCACCGTCAGCGGCCGCTCGAACGCCCGCTGCACGTTTTTGTACTCGACGCCGCTGTCGAGGCTCAGCCGATAGGCGGCCGGCGGCTGCAGCACCCGCATGCGCTGCGCCAGCTCCTCGAGCGTCAGGACGGTGACCGAGCCGCTGGCGCGCGCCAGCGAGCGCGGCTCTTGCTCGGTCGAGGGGTACGAAGCAGGCGCGGCAGACATGCCGGCAACGATGAGCCGCAGGCCGGCCGGCGGTCAATAGCAGGTCGAATATTCACACTTTGGCAAATGCGGTCTGCGCGCACGGTCGCGGCGCGCCGGGTGGGCTACTTGGCGCCCGTGCGCCGGTCGCTGCGGCGCGCGGCTTTGGCACCTTTGACGCTGCGCGCGGGCGCCTTGGGCGCCGGCGCCTTGCGGGCTGCGGGCGGCGCCGCCGGCGCGCGACGCACCGTCTTGCTTGCTTTGGCGACCTTGACGGCCTTGGCCGCCTTGCCCGCGGGCTTGGCACTCTTGGGCGCCGGCTTGCTGGCTGTGCCCGCCGGGGCGCGCTGCGGCCGGGGCTCGAACTCGAACCCGGTCGATCCATCGGGCTTGCGGATCAGGAAGGCCGCGAATTTGCGCCGCGTGCGATTGGAGACGAAGCCGCGCAGCAGATCCGTGCGGCCCTCGATCAGCAGCTTGCGCATCTGCTCGGCTTCGATCGGCTGCTGCAGGATCACGCGCCCGGAGCGAAAATCGCAGCTGCGCGCGGCGCCGACAGATTTTTCGCAGATGTAGGCCATTGGCTGCTCGTAGACGTTGGCGCCGCACTTGGGACAGGGCCCCAGCGCGGTGAGGCCGGTAAAGTCGACCTCGGCGGCATCGCCTTCGGCGTCGGCGTTGCCGAAGTCGAATTCCAGCTTGAACTCGGACGAGAGCTTCAGCGCTGCGGCAAACGGCCTGCCCATCTTGCTGCGAAACCCGGTCAGCGGACCGATGCTGCGCTCCTTGAGTAACTGCTCGACTTCTTCGTACTCGAAGGTGCGGCTGCCCGGGTGCTTGGGCAGGGAAAAGTCGCAGTTGGTGCAGGCAAACCGGCGGTAGTTCTCCTGCACCGTGCCGCCGCACTTGGGGCAGGGCGTGCGCAGCGTGGCGTAATCGCCCGGCACCGTGTCGGATTCGTAGCTCTTGGCGCGCTCAACCATGTGCTTGGTCAGCTGCGCGATCTCGCGCATGAATACGTCGCGGCGCAGCGAGCCATGCTCCATGAGCGCGAGCCGGTGCTCCCACTCGCCCGTGAGCTCGGGCGCGGTGAGCTCGTCGATGCCCAGGCCGCGCAGCAGCGTCATGAGCTGAAAGGCCTTGGCGGTGGGGTGCAGCTCGCGCCCGTCGCGCACGAGATAACGCTCGGCAATCAGGCCCTCGATGATCGCCGCGCGCGTGGCCGGGGTTCCTAGGCCCTTCTCCGCCATGGCGGCGCGCAGCTCGTCGTCGTCGACCAGCTTGCCGGCGCCCTCCATCGCCGAGAGCAGCGTCGCCTCGGTGTATCGGGCCGGCGGCTTGGTCTGCAGGCCGGCCGCGTCGATCGACTGCGTGCGCACGCGCTCGTTGGCATCGACGGCCACCAGCGACGCCGTTTCGGCCTGCGCCTCGCGCCCATAGACGGCGAGCCAGCCCGGCTCGACCAGCACCTTGCCCTCGGTCTTGAAGCGATGCCCCTCGACCTCCGTGAGGCGGGTCGTCACCAGGTACTCGGCGGCCGGGTGGAAGACCGCCAGGAAGCGTCGCACGACGAGGTCGTAGATCTTCTGCTCGGCCTCGGAGAGCGCCGCCGGCGCCTGCAGGGTCGGGACGATCGCGAAGTGATCCGAGATCTTCGTGTT
>Ga0209415_10008062_pt1 | contig 18288 bp, 4 predicted proteins | sample PeaSoiSIISIP2007_FD_187696 | JGI IMG/M metagenome (GOLD analysis project Ga0209415, IMG submission 187696) | Peat soil microbial communities from Weissenstadt, Germany - SII-SIP-2007 (SPAdes) (version 2) | ecosystem: Environmental > Terrestrial > Soil > Wetlands > Peat | place: Germany...
TGGAGTCGTTGACGATTCGGCGTTCGAGTTGGCGGCCGCCGCGCGCAAGATTGATCCCGCCGCCGCGCCAACTGCCATTCTCACGGGTTCTGGCTCTGACCTCGACGCCGCGTGCGCGGCTCTCGGTGCGTCTTATCCGGAGATTTGGAAAATTGCCAACCAGGCTCTTGCCTACCCCAACGCCGAACTCGTCCGCAAAGCCCTGCTGAAGGTGTTGCCGAGCGACAGCATTGTGCTGGTTGCTCATGAGCATTTCGGTATCGATCTGGCGCCAGGACTTTCGATCAAGCTGAATGCGGCTTTTGTTTCCGACGTGGTGGACGTATCCGGCGTTGCAGGCGCCGACCTCAAAGTAGTGCGCCAGGAATTCGGCGGACAGGTGAGCACTCACGTTGTTTGCAACATCTCAACCGGCGCGGTGGTCACGATACGTCCGGGCGCGTTCAAGGCGGTCGAAGGTCCTGCTGTCAACGGTAGCGTCATCGATAAATCGTCTGAGGTTGGCACTCTCACAGCGGGCCGCCGCTATCTGGAAACAATCGTCGCCGAGGCGGGTGACGTCGATATCACAAAGCACAACGTTTTGGTTTCGATCGGCCGCGGCATTCAGGAGAAAGATAATGTGGCCATCGCGCTGGAACTGGCGGACGCCCTCGGTGCAGCGGTCAGTTGTTCGCGACCCGTGGTCGACGCCAAGTGGATGGAGAAGTCACGTCAGGTTGGCTCCTCCGGAAAAACGGTCAAGCCCAAGGTCTATCTGGCATGCGGCATCAGCGGCGCTTTCCAGCATCTTGCCGGCATTAAAGGCAGTCCGTTCCTGATCGCCATCAACAAGAATCCGAAGGCTCCGATCTTTCAGGTGGCAGATGTCGGAATTGTCGACGACATTCTGGAGTTCCTACCGGAGCTGACCAACAAAGTTCGTGAACTGCGCGGCGTCGCAGCAAAGTGACTAGTGAAGTGAGGCAATCCCAATGATCACCAGCAAAACCCTAAAGTTAAGCTTGAAGTCGCTAAAAGACTTCGCCAAGAAGCGTCTGCCCGACGAAACGCTCCGCGAGCTTGATGACCGCGATGAATGTCCGCTCGATATCGTCCGCCACATGTGCAGTCCGGACAAGCTGGGCATTCAGCTTCTGTTCATTCCCGAAGAGTTCGGTGGCATGGGCGGCAATGCCTTCGATGTGTATTGCGTCTGTGAAGAAATGGCGCGCATCGATCTGGGCGTCGCCACGGCTGTGCTGGCTACCTTTTTGGGTAGCGATCCGATCACGGTTGGCGCCACTCCGGAGCAGAAGAAAATCTGGCTGACGCGCATCGCGGAAGAGGGATTACTGTTCGCTTACGGAGCAACGGAGCCGGAAGCCGGAAGCGATTTGGGCTCGCTGAAGACGACGGCGGACCCGGTCACCAAAGATGGCCGCGTTATCGGCTACAAGATCAATGGCAACAAACAGTGGATTAGCAACGGCGGAATTGCCGGCGCTTACACGGTCTTGGCGAACACGCCGAGCGGTCCGAGTTGGTTCATTGTCGAGCAAGGCGCGAAGGGTTTTACACACGACGAGCCGGAAGATAAACACGGCATTCGTCTGAGCAATACCGCAGCGCTTGCGTTCAGCGACGTTTATGTCGATGCCGACCGGCTCGTCGGCGGCGTCGAAGGTCAAGGTTTGAATCAGGCGCAGGCCGTGTTCGGTTATACGCGGCTGATGGTGGCGGCATTTGGTCTGGGAGCAGGATGGGCGGCACTTGACCGAGCAATTCCCTATTCCACGAAGCGCATTCAGGCTGGAGCACCGCTTTCTGAAAAGCAGGGATACACGCACAAGCTGATTGTGCCGCATGTGGTTCGCCTGGAGGCTGCCCGCTCCTATATCGAAGAAACCGCGGAGCGCATCGACGCCGGCGTCGAGGGCAGTTTAAACACCGAGGGCGCTATCGCCAAGTACATGGCAACCGAAGCCGGCAATGCCGCTGCCGAAGCCAGCATCCAGGCGCTGGGTGGCTACGGTTACACGCATGAGTACATGGTGGAAAAAATTAGCCGCGACGTGCGCATCACCACGATTTACGAAGGCACTTCCGAGATCATGGAGATGACCATCAGCCGCGACCGCTGGCAGTCTCATCTCAAAACGCGCGGACAGCACTATCACGAGCGGGCGAAAGAGTTCGAAGCGCTGCACGCGCGCCAGCCGAACGTGGGCGCTGACATTGCGGAACTCGCTATGCACGCACTGGCCGAGGTTATGGAGAAAGCGCGGGTGGCACGACTTACTCGCTATCAGCATATTCTTCTGCGCCTAGGCGAGTTGATCGCCTATGCCGAATGTGCCGGGAGTCTGTCCCGTCGCGCCGCGCTTTCGGCGCAGGGCAAGCTCAACGAGAAAGCGAACCGGCGTTTCGACGCGACCGCACTCGCTGCAATCAGCCGGATCTTCGCCCGCGATGCTGCGCTTAAGGCGGCCGAAGATGGCTTGCGTTGGGTGGTCGGAGCTGGAGGCGTAAACGATGCGGAGGTCGCCAGTTTTGAAACAAGTTTGGGATTGCCCGCGATTCACCGCGCGCAGTCGGGACTTATTTCAGACATGGATTACATAGCAGACGTACTGTACGGCCGCGCGGCTAAGACCACGGTGGTAGCCGCGTAGCGTTTTATCGATGCACTTTGCAGGAGTCTCGTCATGGAAAACACTTCTTATCGCGCCATCGCAATTGTGGGAGTTGGAGCCGTATTACCTGATGCTCCGAACGTAGCAGCCTTCTGGACAAACGTGAAGAACGGCCGCTACAGCATCACCGAGGTGGCGGCCAACCGCTGGGATCCGGCACTTTACTACGAACCCGATCATAGCGCCCCAGACAAGACTTACTCCAAGATCGGCGGCTGGGTGCGCGAGCATGTATGGGAACCCATGAAGTGGCGCCTCGCTATCCCGCCGCGCGTTGTCGATGCCATGGATGAGTCCCAGAAATGGGCGATCGCCTGCACCCGCGAAGCGCTGGAAGACTACGGCTATCCCAACCGCCCGCTGAACAACGATCGCACGGCGGTGATCCTGGGCAACGCCATGGCGGGAGAAAAACATTATTTCACCGTGCTGCGCGTTTTGTTTCCGGAATACGCGCGCGAACTGGCTGAGAGCGCGACTTTCGCCGCATTGCCGGCAGAGGTCCGCGGTGACATCACTCGCGAATTGCACGAGCGGATGGGCAAGCTGCTTCCCGAAATTACGGAAGACAGCATGCCCGGCGAGTTGTCCAACTGCATTGCCGGCCGCATTGCGAATGTTTTCAACTTCCACGGCCCCAACTATGTTTGTGACGCCGCGTGCGCATCGGCGATGGCGGCCATCAGTTCGGCGGTCGAGGGATTGGTAGCGAACGATTTTGACCTCGCCGTCACCGGCGGCATTGACCGCAACATGGGCGCCTCGACCTTCGTCAAGTTCTGTAAGATCGGCGCGCTCTCGGCTACTGGCACGCGTCCTTACGCCGACGGGGCCGACGGCTTTGTCATGGGCGAAGGCGCCGCAATTTTTCTGCTGAAGCGTCTGGCCGATGCCGAGCGGGATCAAGACAAAATCTACGCCGTTCTCCGCGGCATGGGCGGATCAAGCGACGGCAAAGGAAAAGGTATCACCGCGCCCAACCCGATCGGTCAAAAGTTTGCCATCGAGCGCGCCTGGCAAAATGCCGGACTATCGCCGGATACAGTGACGTTGATCGAGGGCCATGGCACATCTACCGCCGTAGGCGACGTGGTCGAGGTGCAGAGCATGATCGACGTGCTCGGTAATTCTCATCTCCCGCCGCACTCCGTGGCGCTGGGGTCGGTCAAGTCGAATTTTGGTCACCTTAAAGGAGCGGCAGGCGCTGCCGGACTGCTGAAAACCACGCTCGCGCTTCGCGATAAAGTGCTGCCGCCGAGCGTGCATTGCGAACATACCAATCCGAATATCGACTTTGTCCACTCTCCGATTTATGTCAATACCGAATTGAAACCTTGGACGATGCCGCCAGATGCTGTGCGGCGGGCCGGTCTGAGCGCTTTTGGTTTTGGCGGCACCAACTTCCACGCTGTGCTCGAAGAGTACATTCCGGGCAGGCTGAACGGGAACGGCAAGCGATCGGTGGCTGTGGGGGCCGTCAGCGGGATACCGCCGTACGCGAAAGAGTCAGTTATGAATACAGAAAATGTTTCCCGCAATTCTTCTTCCGGCACTGCCAGCTCTTCTTCTTGCAAAGCTCCGTTACGCGGAGTACTGGTAATCGGCGCTGCCTCCGAAGCGGCGCTCGTCGAGCGTCTGCGCGCGGTTGAAAAGGACGCGAGAGCGGGCCAGGCACCGGCGCCAACGGCTCCGGCTGAATCAGACCTGCGCGCGCCCGAGCGCGTGGCCATCGACTACGCGAACGCCACCGAACTGGCGGACAAAGCAGGCAGTGCACTCAAAGCGCTGGCGGCCAATCAGCCGGCGGTATGGAAAGCTGTGCGCGCGCAGGGCATCTTCCGCGGTCACGGTCCCGCTCCCAAGGTCGCGTTTCTGTATACCGGCCAGGGTTCACAGTACGTGAACATGCTCGAATTGCTCCGAGCGACGGAGCCGATTGTGGCTGAAACCTTTGCCGAAGCCGATCGCGTGATGACGCCCTTGCTCGGCAAACCGCTCAGCAACTTCATCTTCGTTGACCAAGCCGACGCCAATGCCGTTGCCCAGGCTGAGGACGATCTGCGCCAAACCGCGATTACTCAGCCCGCCGTGCTGGCCATCGACCTCGCGCTCACCCGGCTCCTGGCAGCCTATGGCATCGAGCCTGACTTCACCATGGGACACAGCTTGGGTGAATACGGAGCGCTGGTCGCAGCCGGTGGTCTGCCCTTTGTCGATTCGCTCGAAGCGGTCAGCGCTCGCGGCCGCGGCATGACCCAGGTGGCAATGGAAGACAACGGCCGCATGGCCGCCGTGTTTGCTCCGCTGGAAGAAGTCGAGCGAATCCTGAAGACGATCCAAGGCTACGTTGTGATCGCCAACGTCAACAGCAACCGTCAGGCGGTCGTCGGCGGTGCGAGCAAGGCCGTCGAGCAGGCCATGGAAGCGTTCCAGAAAGCTGGCTATGACGTGTCTCCGTTACCGGTCAGCCACGCCTTCCACACGTCAATCGTGGCAGGAGCCAGCGAACCGCTGCGGCGCGTTCTGGAGCGCTTGCATCTGGAATCACCACGCTTGCCCATCGTCGCCAACACGAACGGCGAGTTTTATCCCATGGGCCCTGACGTCGTACCCCAGATGTTGGACATTCTCACGCAGCAGGTTGCCTCTCCCGTCCAGTTTGTGAAGGGCCTGCGGACGTTGTATGACGCGGGTGCCCGCATGTTTGTGGAGGTGGGACCGAAGAAGGCGTTGCAGGGATTTGCCGAGGATGTGCTCGGCGGCCGCAACGATGTAGTCTCGTTGTTTACCAATCACCCCAAAGTCGGCGATATCGTCGCGTTCAACCAGGCGCTCTGCGGTCTGTATGCGGCGGGCTTGGGCCGTGGAACCGAGGAGGCCGTGCACCAGCCCTCCCTGACAACTGCGACCGTCATTCCCTCGTCGCCCGGAGAAACTTCCAAGTTAATTCCGGTGGCAGCGTCTGTGGCAAGATCTTCTGCCGCGGCGTTGATCGGCAAGAGCAACGGCGATCGTTACAGCGAACTCGGTCATTTGTTTGCCGATGTCCTCGATCGCAGCTACGAGATCTACCACGGTGAGAACGGCGCTTCTAACGGCGCGCCAGTTGTGATCACGGGGGCAGCGTTAGGACTGCCCGGAACCGAGCATATTTTCGATGATGGCAACATCGCCCGCATCCTGCGGGGCGATCAGTTCATCGATTCCATCCCCACACGCTTCCGGCGCGGCATGCTCGACAAGCACATCACGCGCCTGGTGAAGAGTGAAAACGGAGACGCCAGATTTGAAACCATCACAGATGTCGCGGATGTCATCAAGCTGGCGGGCCGCGGAGGCGCTTTTGACCTGGAAAGTGAGTTTGGAATTTCCGCCGAACGCGTGGACGCTCTCGACCGTGTCACCCAGTTGGCAATCGCGGCGGGACTTGATGCCTTGCGCGACGCCGGCATCCCGCTGGTCATGCGCTATAAGACCACCACCAAAGGCACACAATTACCGGAGCGCTGGGGATTGCCCGACTCCCTCCGCGACGATACCGGCGTGATCTTTGCTTCCGCCTTCCCGGGATACGACGCGTTCGCGGAAGAGATGGCGCACTATTACGCGGACCACGAACAGCGCGAGCAGTTGGCCATGCTCGAAGGTCTGCTCGCTCGCGCGGTCGAGGGGAATGGTCATTCCGTTCTCGCGCAGGAGCTCAACCGCCGCATCGACGAATTGCGCGCCGCCATCGACAAAGAACCGTATGTGTTCAACCGCCGCTTCCTGCTCCGAGTCTTGTCCATGGGACATTCACAATTCGCCGAATTCATTGGCGCTCGCGGTCCCAACACGCAAATCAATGCTGCCTGCGCGAGCGCCACGCAAGGTGTGGCGCTGGCGGAGGACTGGATTCACGCCGGCCGTTGCAAGCGGGTCATCGTCATCTCGGCCGACGACGTCACTTCCGACAACTTGATCGATTGGATGGGCGCCGGCTTTCTGGCCAGTGGAGCGGCAGCCACCGACGAAGTGGTCGCAGACGCCGCCGTTCCTTTCGACCGGCGGCGGCACGGGATGATTATCGGCATGGGCGCCGCGGCTGTGGTAGTCGAGAGCGCCGACGCCGCGCGCGAACGCGGAATCCAGCCCATCTGCGAAGTATTGACTACCATGACCGGCAACAGCGCTTTCCACGGTACTCGTCTCGATGTCCAGCACATCGGCCAGGTGATGGAAGCTCTCGTGGCCAAAGCCGAGGCGCACGGCGGCATTTCGCGTCACCAGATCGCGCCACAGACAGTTTTCGTTTCCCACGAAACCTACACGCCGGCGCGCGGCGGCAGCGCCTCCGCCGAGATTCATGCGCTGCGCAGCGTGTTTGGCGAGGTTGCCGATCGTATCGTGATCGCCAACACGAAGGGCTTCACTGGTCACGCCATGGCCACAGGCATCGAAGATGTGGTCGCGATCAAAGCACTCGAAACTGGCTGCGTGCCCCCGGTCGCAAACTTCAAGGAAGTCGATCCGGAGTTGGGACGGTTGAACCTATCGAAAGGCGGCGCCTATCCCGTCGAGTACGCGATACACCTGGGAGCGGGGTTCGGCTCGCAGATCAGTATGGTGCTGCTGCGTTGGGTGAAAACGAAAGACGGGATTCACCGCAACGCGAATTCTTTGGGCTACGCCTACCGCGTCGCCGATGCCGGCGCATGGAATAGCTGGCTAAGCAGAGTGGCGGGCCGTCCGGCCGCCGATCTGGAAGTTGTCCACCGCACGTTGCGCGTGCGCGACCAGGTCCGCGATCAGAAATTGGCGCCGCCGGTCGCAGACGCCGCGCGGAAGTCGCAAACCGCAACGTCCGCCCCTGAAACCACACGAGTTCCCTCACTCGCAGCGGTCCCTCAATCGGCACCCAAAGTTCAAGTCGTCGCTACCTCACACTCTGCAACGCCAAAGCCTGCGGCTAAGATCGATCCAAAAGTCGGTCCCAAGTTCGATCAAAAGACCGACCCCGTGAAAGAAAAAGTCCTGGCCTTGGTCGCTGAGAAAACTGGTTATCCGGTTGACATGCTCGATCTGGATCTTGATCTCGAAGCAGATCTGGGCGTCGATACCGTAAAGCAGGCGGAGGTCTTTGCCACGATCCGTGGGGCTTACAACATTGCACGCGATGAGAATCGCAAGCTCCGCGATTATCCGACGTTGGCTCACGTCATCCGTTTCGTCTATGAGAAGCGGCCCGACTTGACCGGCGCGACTCCGGCGGCGGCGCAGCAGCAAGTCAAGCTCACGACGCCGACAACCCCCGTAGTGGCTGAGACACCAACGCCCACTGCGACATCTGCCTCAGTCGCCACGGGCGATGCCGTCAAGGAACGTATTCTCGCGTTGGTAGTAGAGAAGACCGGTTATCCGAAAGACATGCTGGATTTGGATCTCGACCTCGAGGCGGACCTCGGCGTCGACACTGTCAAGCAGGCAGAGATGTTCGCGGCCATCCGGGAAATCTACAGCATCCCACGCGACGAGAACCGCAAGCTGCGCGATTATCCGACGTTGGCGCACGTTATCCGTTTCGTGTTTGAGAAGCGGCCCGACCTGGCTGCCGCCTCAACGAGAACGCGGGAAGAAGGCAAAGTCACAGCACCAGCAGCCCCTGTAGCGACTGAGAAATCGACGGCCACCACAACATCCAAGCAAACCGTTGCGGACGACGGCGTCAAGAAACGTATTCTCGCGCTGGTGGTAGAGAAGACCGGATACCCGGAAGACATGCTCGATCTGGATCTCGATCTCGAAGCCGATCTGGGCGTCGACACCGTCAAACAGGCGGAAATGTTCGCAGCCATTCGAGCGACATATGACATTCCCCGCGACGAGAACCGCAAGCTGCGCGATTATCCGACGTTGGCGCACGTCATCCGCTTCGTGTACGAGAAACGCCCGGACCTGGCTGGGGCGCCGGCGGCTGCACCCTCAACAACTGGCAGCGAGCCAACTCTGCCCACGTTGACCGCGGTCACCGCTCAAGCGGCACCGGATGATGCCATCCAAGAGAAAGTGCTGGAGATCGTCGCCGAGAAGACCGGCTATCCAAAAGAAATGCTCGACCTGGATTTGGATCTCGAAGCAGACCTCGGCATCGACACCGTCAAACAGGCGGAAATGTTCGCGGCCGTACGAGGGGCTTACAACATTCCGCGGGATGAGAATCTCAAGTTGCGCGACTTCCCTACCCTGGCCAGCGTGATCAAGTTCGCTCGCGACCGGCAGCCCGCTTTGGCGAAGGCGCGCGTCGCAAGCTCTGCCGCTATACCAGAAAAGGAAGAAGCCGTGCCGAAAAAGCCGGTAGTGTCTGCGACTTCTGGTTTGAAGCCAATTACAGCGCTGCGTCCCGCCCCCGCTAGTTTCGACGCCGCAAATCGCATTCCACGCCGCGTGCCAGTTCCCAACTTGCGTCCGCCCCTAGCCCTGTGCAAGCCAACCGGGGTGAAGTTCGGGTCCGGTCAACGAGTGATTGTAATGCCCGATCAGTCTGGCGTAGGTGACGCGCTCGCCGAACGGCTGCGGACTTTGGGCGTGGAAGTTCTCCGCATCGAACAGACGCTCGATGCCGATGCATTGGCCAATCGCCTCAAGAGCTGGTTGGCGGTGGGTCCGGTGCACGGAGTGTACTGGCTGCCCGCGCTCGACAACGAAGGTGACCTCACGGCGATGAACCTTGCCAGTTGGCGTGAAGCCATTCGAGTGCGCGTCAAATCCCTCTATGCCACCATGCGCGTTCTGTACGAGCACGTGGCAGCGCCGGGCACGTTCCTCGTATCGGCAACGCGCCTGGGCGGACAGCATGGCTACGATGAGGCAGGAGCAACCGCACCGTTAGGCGGCGCGGTCGTAGGCTTCACCAAAACTTATAAGCGAGAGCGGGTGGACACTCTAGTCAAGGTTGTCGATTTCGAAGCGGAACGAACACCGTCAGAGGTCGCCGACATTCTAATTGAGGAAGCCTTGCGCGATCCCGGCGCCGTCGAAGTCGGCTACAAAGAAGGCCTGCGCTGGACGGTTGGACTCCAAGAACAGCCGGCCGCCGATGGCCAGCCCGGCTTAACCTTGGACAGCAGCACCGTCTTTCTAGTCACCGGCGCGGCTGGAAGCATCGTATCGGCCATCACCGCTGATTTGGCAACGGCCTCCGGAGGCACGTTCTACCTGCTCGATCTGGTACCCGAACCTGACCCGGAGAATCCTGACCTCAAGCGCTTCGCGACCGATAAGGACGGCCTGAAGCGCGATCTGTTCGCGCGCATCCAGGCCCGCGGCGAGCGCGCAACGCCCGCCCTGGTTGAAAGGGAGTTGGCGGCACTGGAGCGAGCGCAAGCCGCATTGAGCGCGATCGCCGCGGTGCGAACCGCCGGCGGCACCGCACATTATTTCAGCGTCAATCTCACCGATGCGGACGCTGTCGCCAAAATCATCCAGCAAATTCGCGAGCGCAGCAACCACATCGACGTGCTGCTGCACGCCGCGGGTATCGAGCGCAGCCACTTCCTGCCTGACAAAGATTCGCGGGAATTCGACTTGGTCTTCGACGTCAAGAGCGACGGCTGGTTCCATCTTCTGCATGCCATCGGCGACATGCCTCTCGGAGCGACGGTCGCATTTAGTTCGATTGCCGGGCGTTTCGGCAACGCAGGACAAACGGATTACAGCGCGGCCAATGATCTGTTGTGCAAGATCACGTCGAGCTTCCGCACTACCCGGCCGGCGACACGCGGCATCGTCGTCGATTGGACAGCATGGGGCGGCATCGGCATGGCCACGCGCGGCTCCATTCCCAAGATGATGGAACTGGCGGGCATCGACATGCTGCCGCCAGAGGCGGGGATTCCTTTGATTCGCCGCGAACTGACTGAGGGAGGAACACGCGGCGAAATTGTCATTGGCCAGCGTCTTGGTGTTCTGCTCAACGAATGGGACGCAACTGGCGGGCTGGATACATCGGCAACCGAGGGCTCGAAGAATTGGGCGGCACAGGGATCTGGTTCGGGCCCAATGGTCGGCAAGATCTCGAGCGTAAACATTCAGTCCGGCCTCACCATCGAGACGACGCTGGACCCGAGGATTCAGCCTTTCCTGCATGATCACCAGATTGACGGCACACCAGTGCTGCCCGGCGTCATGGGCATCGAGGCGTTTGCCGAAGCTGCGTTGTGTCTACTTCCCGGCTGGCATGTTGCAGCACTCGAAGACGTCAACTTCCTGGCCCCGTTCAAGTTCTATCGCAACGAACCGCGTACGGTCACGGTCGAGGCGGTCGTCTATCCGCAACGCGACACCTCGACCTTGGTGGCAGACTGCCGGTTAACCGGCAGCCGATCGCTCCCCAACCAGGCCTCGCCTCAAGTTACAACGCACTTCACCGGCCGGGTGCGGCTCGCGAAAGAGACTCATGACGCAGTAACCGTGCCGGCTCTGGGCTTACCGGCCGGGCACGTCATCGAAGCCAGCGACATCTATCGCCTCTACTTCCACGGACCCGCATACCAAGTGGTAGAGCGGGCGTGGTGGGATGGACGCCGCATTGTCGGCCTGATGGCGAAGGGTTTGCCGCCAAACCATCTGCCGGCCGAGAGGCTAACTGAAATGTCGCCGCGACTGATTGAGCTTTGCTTCCAAACTGCCGGCCTCTGGGAGATGGGCGTACAGGGCCGCATGGGTCTGCCGCAGCATATTGATCGCGTTTCATCGTCGTTATTACGGGCGCCGATGCCGGCCGACGCGCGCTTCTATGCCGTGGTCACTCTCGATTCCGCTCACGCCAGCTTCGATGCTGAGGTGGTGGATACGAAGGGAAACCGCTATCTCCAACTGAGCGGCTACCGCACGGCAGCGCTTACCGGCGCCGTGGACGCCGAGCGCTTAAAGGCATTGCAGGCTGCGATGGCACTCGATGCCATCGCCGTGTAGAAAGCATGATCTGGCTGTACCGACGATGTTGTCCTGACGACTCATTGTCCTGACGATCGTTGATCTGGTGATCGGAGGACTCATGAAACACGAATTTCAGCGCATAGTCATCGTGAATCGTGGCGAAGCCGCCATGCGTTTTATCCAAGCGGCCCGCGACTTCAATCAAGAACACGGCACATCGTTGCGCACGATCGCGCTTTTTACCGAGCCTGACCGCCATAGCATGTTCGTGCGCGAGGCAGACGAGGCCGTGTATCTCGGTCCCGCCCAGATCGTCGATCCCAACACGCACCAACTCAAGAGCAGTTACGTCGATTATGGCCGTCTTGAACGCGCGCTGGCAGGCGCACACGCGGAGGCGGTCTGGGTAGGATGGGGTTTTGTGGCCGAGCACGCCGCGTTCGCCGACCTTTGCCGCGAGATCGGGGTCGTGTTTATCGGTCCGGATGGCGATGCCATGCGGCGCGTGGGAGACAAGATTGCCTCCAAACGACTGGCCGAGCAGGCGCAGATACCGGTCGTGCCCTGGAGCAATGGACCGGTGGAAACGCTGGCTGACGCCTCGAGCCATGCCCAGCGACTGGGCTATCCCCTCCTTATCAAAGCCACCGCGGGAGGAGGCGGTCACGGGATTCGCCGGGTGCGGTCGGAGGCCCAACTCCAAGAAGCCTTTGCCAGTGCCCGGTCCGAAGCGTTCAAGGCGTTCGGCGACCCAACCGTTTTCCTGGAGCAGTGGGTGCCCTACGTGCGCCACGTCGAGGTCCAAATCATTGCCGACCACTACGGAACGACCTGGGCCGCCGGCGTGCGCGACTGCACCATCCAGCGCCGCCACCAGAAAATTCTCGAAGAAGCACCTTCTCCGGCGCTTTCTCCCGAGCAGGATGAGGCGCTGCGCGAAGCGGCGGTGCGCTTGGGTCAAGCAGCGGGCTATCGCAACGCCGGTACTGTCGAGTTTCTGTACCAGCCGGAAATCAACCACTTTTCGTTCATGGAAATGAATACGCGGTTGCAGGTCGAACATCCGGTGACCGAGTGCACGACGGGACTCGATCTCGTGAAACTTCAGATTCACGTCGCGCGCGGTGGCCACCTGGAAGGCGAACCACCGCATACCAGCGGTCATGCCATTGAGGTGCGGCTCAATGCGGAAAATCCGCACAACGACTTTGCTCCTGCTCCGGGAACGATCGAGCGATTCAGAATTCTGCCGGGACCGGGGGTGCGTGTCGACACCGGCGTGGCGGAAGGCGACGCCATCCCCTCGGACTTCGATTCGATGATAGCCAAGATCATCGCTCATGGCCGGAACCGCAACGAAGCGCTTTCCCGCCTGCAACGGGCCCTGCGCGAGAGCGTGGTCGTCATCAAGGGCGGGACCAGCAACAAAGCGTTTCTGCTGGAATTGTTGAACCGGCCCGAGGTGCAGTGTGGTGAGTTTCACAATGGATGGCTGGACCACCTGGCATCAACCGGTGGACATCTTTCCCGGCGCTACGCCGATGTGGCCTTGGTCCAAGCCGCGATTGAGGCTTACGATGCTCAGTTGGGCGTGGAGCAAACGCAGTTTTATGCGTCGGCAGTGCGCGGGCGGCCGCAGGTTCGCGGAGAAGTAGGCTGGACGGCGGAGCTAAACTATCGCGGCCATTGTTACTCGCCCAAGACTTGTCGCCTCGGCCCTCAGCGATACCGCGTGGAAGTGCAAGGGTCGAGCATCGACGCACAGATCGAGCGCTCGGGTCAGTTCGAAGGCTGGCTCACTGTCTTCGGGCGCCGTTTTCGGATCGTCTCCGTAGTCCAGGGACTAAGCTATCGGATCGAGGTGGACGGCGTATCGCACCAGATTGATCGCGATGACGGCGGCGTGGTGCGCGCGCCGGCGCCGGCGGTAGTGGTTTCGATTCTGGTCAAGCCCGGCGACAAAGTTGCGGCCGGCGACCGCCTGGCGGTGCTCGAGGCCATGAAAATGGAGACGCAGGTCGTGGCCCCATTTCCCGGAAAAATCCGCCAGGTGATGGTCATTCCCAACGTGCAGGTGGACACCGGAGCCCCACTTTTGCAAATCGACGCTGTTGCCGGCGCCAATATCGTCGCGGATGGTGAGCGCGTGGTCTTTGGCACCTCGCCTACCTCGAACGGAAACGGGGAAACCATCCAATCGAGCTGCCGGCAGAGCCTGGACGAATTGCGCCAGCTCATGTTGGGTTTTGACGTCGACCCCAAACGAACCGCGCAACTGCTCGCCACATGGAGCGAGAACTGCCCCGTGGAGAGCGACGAAATAAGAGAGCTTGAAGACGAGATTCTCAACATTTTTGTGGATATCTGTTCCCTCTTTCAACGCGATCCGGGAGTAAACCAAGCTAGTGGTGAAGAACCGAGCGCCGAGGTCTATCTGTTTTCTTACTTGCGCATGCTGGAGACGCGCGGTCACGGACTCCCATCAGCTTTCGTCAGCGCGCTCGAACGCGCGCTGGCTCACTACGGCGTGCGAACGCTGGATCGTTCGCCTGCCCTGGAAGAGAGCTTGCTCTGGATCTACAAATCGCATCAGCGCGTGGAACAGCAGATCGCGCCAGTTCTGGGTGTTCTCGAAAGACGTTTGCGGCGCGTCCTCAAGCTATCGCCGCTCGCTGAGGAATCATTTCGGGCACTTCTCGACCGGATGGCCTCCCTGACCAATGGGCTGTTTCCCGCGGTCACTGACCTGGCTCGGGAGGTACGCTATCGCTACTTCGACCAACCGCTGTTTGAACGGGCACGACAACAGGTGTACGAACAGGTGGAGAGCCATCTCGCTTACATGGCGGCCAATCCCGATGCGCCGGACCGCGAGGAGAGAGTCCGGGCCTTGATCGAATGTCCGCAGCCGCTGGTCAGCCTATTCTCCAATCGTTTTGCGGCAGCCAGCGAGGCCATGCGCAAGTTGATGTTGGAGGTGCTCACATGGCGGTACTATCGGATTCGGAAGCTCACGAACTTTCGCTCCGTGGCGATGGACGGAGGGCAATGCTGCGCCACGGCGGATTACGATTTTGAGGGAAAGCGCCTCCACGTCTTCACCACGCATGCCGAGTATTCCCGGCTCTCAGAGTCGGCGCAGGCGTTGTTTCCGCTGCTCGCGGAAGTTCCATCGGACCACGACATTCTCATCGATTTTTACGTTTTCCATCCCGCCCGGCAGGCCGACCCGGAGATAATGCAGCAGGAACTGCGTTCGGTGCTCAACCAAACTGGCTTCCCGCGCTCCATCCGGCGCATCGTGGTGACCGTCGCCAGCCCCGGCCACAGCCATGGAAGGGCCGGCACGCAGCATTTCACTTATCGCCCCAGTGAAAGTACGGGCGGGAATACTTACGAAGAAGAGAAGCTCTACCGCGGAATTCACACCATGATGGCAAAGCGGTTGCATCTCTGGCGGCTCGCCAATTTTAAGATTGATCGCCTGCCGTCCGTTGAAGATGTGTACCTGTTGCATGCCGTTGCCCACGATAATCCGAAGGATGAGCGGTTGTTCGCGTGCGCGGAAGTGCGCGACGTGACTCCGGTGCGAGATAAGGCAGGTCGCATCGTGCAACTGCCGCATCTGGAGCGCATGTTAATGGAAGCGATGGCGGGCATCCGGCGATTTCAGTCGCGGCGGCCAACCCATCAACGCCTCCATTGGAATCGCATCCTGCTGAACGTGTGGCCGCCATTCACCCTTGGACGGGATGAATTGCGCGATCTGGTGCGCAAACTGGCGCCCGCAACTGACGGCCTGGGCCTGGAACAAGTGGTGGTGCGCGCTCGCATTCCCAGTCCGGTGACGGGCGAGTTGCGCGATATGGTGGTGCGCATCTCGATCCCGGGCGGCAGCGGCATGACTATCACTTTCCGCCCCGCCGACCAGATGCAACCCATGCGTCCACTGTCCGAGTACGAACAAAAAGTCGTCCGCATGCGCCAGCGTGGGTTTATCTACCCTTACGAAATCATCAAAATGCTGACGCCCGCTCCAGAGCACACACGAGCGGAATTTCCCGCCGGCGATTTCATCGAGCATGATCTTGACTCGGAAGGCCGCCTGGTCACGGTCGATCGTCCCTATGGTCAAAACAAAGCCAACATCATTGTGGGCGTCATTCGCAACTTTACAATCCAGTATCCCGAGGGCATGACCCGCGTTCTATTGCTGGGAGATCCAAGCAAAGATATGGGCGCGGTAGCGGAACCAGAGTGCCGGCGCATTCTCGCAGGTTTACAACTGGCGCAAACGATGGGCGTTCCCCTCGAATGGTTCACGCTTTCCGCCGGCGCCAAGATCTCGATGGAGAGCGGAGTCGAGAACATGGATTGGATTGCCCGCGTGCTGCGCGGATTAATCGAGTTCACGCAAGCGGGCGGCGAGGTCAATCTGGTGGTGAATGGTATCAACGTCGGCGCGCAACCGTACTGGAACGCCGAAGCCACGATGCTGATGCACACTCGGGGCATTCTGATCATGACGCCAAAAGCGGCGATGGTGCTGACCGGCAAGCGCGCGTTGGAATTCTCCGGCAGCATCTCGGCCGAGGATAATCAAGGCATCGGCGGTTACGATCGCATTATGGGTATCAACGGCCAGGCGCAGTACTGGGCGCACGACATCGAGGAAGCCTGCCACATTCTGCTGCGCCACTACGACCACACCTATGTGGCGCCGGGCGAGCGTTTCCCACGCCGGGCTGCGACTACCGATCCCCTGGATCGCGACGTCCGAGTCTATCCTCACGGCCGGAATGGCAATGGCAATTCCACCGACAATAGCGAAGCCGGATTCGAAACCATCGGCGAGATCTTGTCGGACGCGACCAATCCTGGACGCAAGAGATCCTTCGACATTCGCAAAGTGATGATGGCGGCCATCGACCAGGACCACCCTCCGCTGGAACGCTGGGCTGGCATGCGCGCGGCGGAAACCGCAGTGGTGTGGGACACCCATCTCGGGGGCTATCCCGTTTGCCTGATTGGCATCGAATCACAGCCTTTGCCGCGGTTAGGTTTTGTTCCCGCCGACGGGCCCGATCAATGGACCTCGGGCACGCTCTTTCCGCAATCCTCCAAGAAGATTGCGCGCGCCATCAACGCGGCGAGCAACAATCGACCGGTGGTGGTCCTGGCCAACCTGTCGGGGTTCGATGGTTCCCCGGAATCAATGCGCAGGCTGCAACTGGAGTACGGCGCAGAGATCGGGCGGGCGGTGGTGAATTTCAAAGGTCCTATCGTGTTCTGCGTGATCTCCCGCTACCATGGAGGCGCATACGTGGTTTTCTCACGGGCGCTGAATGAAAACGTCGAGGTGGCGGCCTTGGAGGGAACCTATGCCTCGGTGATCGGCGGCGCTCCAGCCGCCGCCGTGGTTTTTGCCGGTGAGGTCGAAGCCCGGGCCAAGAAAGATCCGCGCTTGCAGGGGCTGAGCCAGCTGATGGCAAAGGCTGAGGGCATCGAGAAAAGCCGGTTGCGCGCCCAGTTCGACGAGCTTTTCAAAGTCGTGCACTCCGAGAAGCTAGGCGAGATGGCTGCTGAATTTGATCGCGTGCACTGCGTACAGCGCGCTCTCGACGTGGGCGCCCTCAATTACATTATTCCACCCGAGAACCTGCGTCTTTATCTTATTGATGCGGTCGAGCGCGGAATTGCCCGCGTGGAGGAATCGGGAAGCACAAAATCGAAAGACAAGCTAACGGTTGCGGCCTAACCTCGCGGTGAGTTTTATGAACGTGTATTGGTTGGAACAAACCGAGGCCGACGTACCGGCGGAGAATGATTGGCTGAGCGCCAACGAAGCGCTCTGCCTCGACGCCATGCGTTTTGCCAAACGCCGCGCCGACTGGCGGCTGGGACGGTGGACCGCGAAATGCGCTCTGTCCGTTTATTTGGATGTACCTGCCCATCTCGATATCTTTAAGAAAATGGAAATACGCCCGGCGGCGACTGGCACGCCCGAGGTCTTTTTTGGCGACCTCGCTGCCTCCGTCACCATCTCAATCAGCCACCGGTCCGGCAGAGCAATTTGTGCGGTAGCGATGGCGGGCGTGGAGATCGGTTGTGATCTGGAAATAGTTGAGCCGCGCAGCGACGCTTTTGTCGCCGACTATCTCGCCATCGAAGAACAACAGCTGGTTGCGAGTGCGGCAGCGGCGGACCGGGATCGGCTCCTGGCCCTGCTTTGGAGCGCGAAAGAGAGCACTCTCAAAGCGCTCGGTGCCGGGCTTCGGCTCGATACCCGGTGTGTGATCGTGAATCCATTTGTCGAGTCATTCGACTTCATTAGCTGGAACCCTCTGCAGGTTCGTCATACGGGCGGTCGCGATACAGGTGATCATTCCGCAGGAGATCGTTGCACCTTAGATCGTTCCACTGAAGATCAGGTCTTCCACGGCTGGTGGCAACATGCAGACAACATCGTGCGAACCGTGGTTGGCGCTCCGCCGCCGAATACGCCGATTGCCTTAACCATTGCCGGTCATTCTTTCCACCGCGCCTCCCGGCTCGCGTAGAAATGGACGTGGTAGAACTGCAAATAGAAGGTTGGCGCTTGGTATGACTGCACTGCTACATTTCAGGGGCCCAGTGCGCTATCGGCTCCGCAGCGCTGCCAATCTGAGCCAATCCGTTCTTGAGGTATCGGCTCCCC
>Ga0209415_10008063_pt1 | contig 18288 bp, 14 predicted proteins | sample PeaSoiSIISIP2007_FD_187696 | JGI IMG/M metagenome (GOLD analysis project Ga0209415, IMG submission 187696) | Peat soil microbial communities from Weissenstadt, Germany - SII-SIP-2007 (SPAdes) (version 2) | ecosystem: Environmental > Terrestrial > Soil > Wetlands > Peat | place: Germany...
AAGGCCGGGTCGTGGCTGAACTTCTTGATGAAGCTGAAGATGTAGTCCCAGCGCCCGCAGTTGAGCCCGACGATGTAATCCCGGAGCTCGTGCAGGATCTCGTGCAGCTCGAAGGCGGCAAGGATCGTCTCGATCAGCACCGTGCATTTGATCGTGCCGTGCCGCATTCCGAGCCGCTGCTCGGCAAAGCCGAATACGCTGTTCCACAGGCGCGCCTCGAGGTGGCTCTCGAGCTTCGGCAGGTAGAAGTAAGGGCCCGTGCCGTGGTGTGCCAGCTCGGCATGGTTGTGAAAGAGGTACAGGCCGAAGTCGACGAACGCCCCCGGGATCGGCGCGCCGTCGAGCAGCCAGTGTTTCTCGTCGAGGTGCCAGCCGCGCGGCCGGACCATCAGGACTGCGGTCCGGTCGTTGAGCCGGTAGCTCTTACCCTCCGCGCTCGTGAACTCAATCGTGCGCCTGACGGCGTCGCGCAGGTTGATCTGGCCGGCGATCAGGTTGGCCCAGCTCGGGCACAGCGAGTCCTCGCAGTCGGCCATGAATACGTTGGCGCCGGAGTTGAGCGCGTTGATGATCATCTTGCGCTCGGTCGGGCCGGTGATCTCGACTCGGCGGTCGAGCAGGTCCGCGGGAATCCCCGCGACCGTCCAGTCCGACTCCCGCACGCCCCGCGTCTCGGGTAGGAAGTCCGGCAGCACGCCGGCATCGAGCGCCGCTTGCCGCTGATCGCGGCGCGCGAGCAATGCTTTGACATCCGGACTGAAGCGTCGGGCGAGTTCGGTGACGAACCCGATCGCGGCCGGCGTCAGGATCGAGTCGAAGCCGGCCGCCATCGCGCCCCGGATCTCGGACCCGGGCAAGGCGCGGCTCGCGGACGCTGCAGATTCGATTTTGGTCACTGGACCCCTGGCGGACGGGCAGGCCCGGCTCGGGGAGCCGGAACGGGGCGGAGCGGTCTGTTGCGGCGCAAAATGATACCGGCCGATACACTCCCTGCGCAACCGAACAGTCCGTAATTCACTCGTCTGCCGGCCATGCGCCTATTACTGTTCAATAAGCCGTTCCGGGTATTGACGCGGTTCACGAGCGGCGATGGGCGCCCCACCCTCGCCCGATACCTCAGCGCAGCGGGGGTCTACCCGGCCGGCCGGCTGGACTATGACAGCGAGGGGCTCTTGCTTCTGACCGACGATCCGCGGTTGCGCGGCGCGATCACCGAGCCCGGGCGCGCGCTCGAGAAGACCTACTGGGTCCAGGTGGAAGGGGAGCCGACCGACGCCGCCCTCGCATCGCTGAGGCGCGGTATACAGCTGGCCGATGGCCCGACGCGCCCGGCGCGTGCGCGCCGGATCGAGTCCCCCGCGGGCCTGTGGCCTCGGGAACCGCCGATCCGCATCCGCCTCCGGCTTCAGACCGCGTGGCTCGAGCTCGCCATTTGCGAAGGGCGCAATCGCCAAGTCCGGCGGATGACCGCCGCCGTCGGATTTCCGACGCTGCGGCTCATTCGGGCTGCGGTCGGCCCGTTCACCGTCGCGGGGCTCGCGCCGGGCGAGGCCCGGGAGGCGGAAGCACTGCAGGCTGCAGCATTTCGCGCCGGGCTGCTTGCGGTCAGCGGACGTGCGCGTGGCGTGCGATCCGCATCGCCACCTCCATCGCCTGCTCGTAGTTCAGCCGCGGATCGACGTTGGATCGGTAGGCCCGGCCGAGATCGCCGTCGATGAGACCCCGTGCGCCACCGGTGCACTCGGTGACGTTGTCGCCGGTGAGCTCGAGGTGCACGCCGCCGAGCATCGAGCCATGGGCGGCGTGGATCTTGAACGACGACTCGAGCTCGCCCAGGATGTTGTCGAAGCGCCGCGTCTTGATCCCGGTACTCGTCGTCTCGGTATTGCCGTGCATCGGGTCGCACATCCAGACGACCTCGGTGTTCGCGGCGCGCACCGCCTCGATCAGGCCCGGCAGTTTCGCCTCGACTTGACCCGCGCCCAACCGGTGGATCAGCGTCAGGCGCCCCGGGGTCCGTTCGGGATTTAGGGCTCGCGTCAGCTCCTTGATGTACTGCGCATCGCTCGCGGGGCCCACCTTGACGGCAATCGGGTTCGCGATGCCGCGGAAGTACTCGACGTGGCCATCACGCAGCCCCGCGGTCCGCACGCCAATCCACGGCAGGTGCGCCGACAGGTTGTACCACCGGCCGCGCCGCGGGATGAACCGCGTTTGGGCCTGCTCGTACAGCAGGTGCAGGCCCTCGTGGCTCGCGTAGAAGCTCACCCGCTGCGAGTCGTGCACCGGGCGGCCGGTGACCGACTCGAAGAAATGCAGCGAATCGCCCAGCGATTCGACGATGCGCTTGTACTCCTCGTACTTCGGCGAGTGGCGCATGAAGTCGAGGTCCCAGGCTTCCGGGTGATGCAAGTCGGCGAATCCGCCATCGATCAGCGCGCGGACGAAATTGAGGGTCAGCGCCGCCCGTTCGTAGCCGCGCAGCAGCAGCTGCGGATCGGGCTCGCGGCACGCTGCATCGAAAGGTGGGCGGTTGACGATATCGCCGCGGTACGACGGCAGGCTCACGCCGTCGCGCGTCTCGAGGTCGGCCGAGCGTGGCTTGGCGTACTGGCCGGCCATCCGCCCGATGCGGATGATCGGCTTCTTGAGCCCGTGCATGAGCACGAGGCTCATCTGCAACAGGATCTTGAGCTGCTCGACGATGCGTTCGGACGTGCAGTCCTCCAGCGATTCGGCGCAGTTGCCGCCCTGCAGAATGAACGCCTGGCCGTGCTGCACGGCTGCGAGGCGCTCGTGCAGTTCGTCGACCTCGTAGGACACGACGATCGGCGGCAGGCTCGCGAGCTCCACCAGCGCGCGGTCGAGCGCGGCCGGGTCGCGGTAGACCGGCTGTTGGAGCGTGGACCTGCATTGCCAGGACGCCGGGTTCCAGTCATCGGTGCGCGGGGCAGTGACCATGAATCGATCCTACCATCAGCCGCCCGCTCGTTTGCAGTGCAATAAGTCGCGATTTGCGCCGGCCGGCGCGGTCCTGAACGGTCCGCCGGCCGACGGCGACCGTCAGTCAGGCCGTCCTCAGGGTCGGCGACCCTCTCCGGCTTTCGCCTCTTGCCAGTACGCCTCGAGCGCTTCGGCATCTGCCGCCCCGGTCGCGCGAGCGCGCTCCTCGACGTGCCGGAAACGCGCGGTGAAGCGACCGTTCGCGGAGCGCAGCGCAGCTTCGGGATCAATGGCTAGGTGGCGGGCGAGATTCGAGATCGCAAGCAGCAGGTCCCCGAGTTCGCGTTCGACCGCAGCGGGCGCGCCGGCGACGCGCGCCGCGTCAAGCTCGGCGAGCTCTTCGGTCACCTTGTCGCGCGCACCCTGGGCATCGGGCCAGTCGAAGCCGACCCGCGCCGCGCGGGTGCCGAGCTTGACGGCACGGCTGAGCGCCGGGAGCGCGAGCGGGACGCCCTCAAGCACGCTCGCGTGTCGCCCGGCAGCAGTACGCTCGACGGCCTTGATCTCCTCCCACCGGCGCGACTGTGCCGCCGCGCTGTCGAGGCGCTCGCCGCCGAACACGTGGGGGTGGCGCCGCACGAGCTTCGCCGAGATCGCCTTCACCACCGCCGCAAAGTCGAATGCGCCCTGCTCGCGGGCGAGCTGCGCATGAAATACGACCTGCAGCAGCAGGTCCCCGAGTTCCTCGCGCAGCCCCGCGAGATCGCCGCGCTCGATCGCGTCGGCCACCTCGTAAGCCTCCTCGAGCGTGTACGGCGCGATCGTCGCGAAGGTCTGCTCGAGGTCCCACGGGCAGCCGCTCACCGGGTCGCGCAGCCGCGCCATGATCGCGAGCAGCTCATCCACGACCGGCTGTCTCCGCAGCGCCTGCCCCGCGCGCCAGAACCTCGGCGAGCCCGACCAGCATCCCGGCGGTCGCGCCCCAGATGTTGCGGGTGCCGCAGGGGATCTCGTACACCATCACGGACCTGCCGCCGAGGGTCCTCTGGCGCGGCCGGTGATTCGCCGGGTCGAGCACGTGGCGAAGCGATACCTCGAAGACGGCCGCGACCTCGACGGGGTCGAGCTTGAACGCTGTGCCAGGTGCCACGAGCGCAACCACGGGCGTCACCCGGTAGCCGGTGATGATCAGCTGATCCGGCAGGAAGCCCAGCACTTCGACGTAGCGGCGATCGAGGCCGATCTCCTCTTCCGTCTCTCGCAGGGCCGCCGCAACGGGGTCCGACTCGCTCGGTTCCAGGCGCCCTCCCGGGAATGAGATCTGTCCGGGATGATGCCGGAGGTCCGCGGCCCGCTCGGTCAGGAGCACTGTGAGCTCGTCCGGATGATCGACGATTGGGATGAGAACGGCGGCCGGCGTCGGGTGTTCGGGAAGAAGGTGCCTCAGCGGTCGGCTGATCTCGGGCGGGAGCCCGGCGATCCGCGCGTCGGCCGGATCTCCGGGTGCCGTCCCGGCGAGGCGCGCTCGCAGCAGCGAACGCAGGTCGCGCTCGGCGACGGGCGACAGGTGCGGCGACGGGCTCACCCGGGATTCGGGTTGCGCGTCAGCCGACGCGGATCTAGGAGCTCCACGAGCTGCGCGCGTGGCAGTCCCGTAAGCCGCACCGCGACCTCGAGCACGGGCTCGCCGGTCGCGTAGGCCTCCTTCGCGATACGCGCGCCCGCCTCGTAGCCGATCAGCGGATTGAGCGCCGTGACCAGGATCGGATTGCGGGCGAGGGCCGCGGCGAGCCGCGGCTCGTTGACCGTGAGCCCGGCGAGCGCGCGGTCGGCAAGCGCGCGGGCGGCGTTGGCGATGAGCCCGAGGCTCTCGAGCAGATTGCTGGCAATGACCGGCAGCCCGGTGTTCAGCTGAAACACGCCGAACTGCGCCGCCATCGCGATGGTCGCGTCGTTCCCGACGACCTGTGCGGCCGCCATCGCGACCGCTTCCGGGACCACCGGATTGACCTTGCCCGGCATGATCGAAGAGCCCGCCTGCAGTGCCGGCAGCGAGATTTCCCCGAGCCCGGCGAGCGGCCCCGAGTTCATCAGCCGCAGGTCGGTGGCGATCTTGAGCAGCGTGATCGCGGCCACGCGCGTCTGGCCGGAGAGCTCGACAGCGGTGTCCTGACAGGCGATCGCCGCGAAACAGCTGGGGTTCGGGATGAATGCGAGCCCGGTGCGCGTGGCGAGCTCCGCCGCGACCCGCGCGCCAAAGCCCGGCGGTGCGTTGAGTCCCGTACCAATCGCGGTGCCGCCCTGCGCGAGCCGCAGCAGGCGCGGCAGCGTCGCCTCGAGGCGCGCGACGGCATCGTTCACCTGCGCCTGCCAGCCGCTCCATTCCTGGCCGACCGTCAGCGGCACGGCGTCCATCAGATGCGTGCGGCCGGTCTTGACGATGGCCTCGAGCGCCGGGATCCGCCCGCCGAGCGTGGCGCTCAGGTGGCGCAGCGCCGGCAACAGCCCCGCGTGCGTGCGCAGCGCCGCGCTGACGTGGATCGCCGTGGGGATACAGTCATTGCTGCTCTGGCTGCGATTGACGTCGTCGTTCGGGTGCACCGGCGCACCGAGGTCCTGAGTCGCGAGCTGCGCGACGACCTCGTTGACGTTCATGTTGGTGCTGGTGCCGGAGCCCGTCTGAAAGACGTCGAGGGGGAAGGCCGTGGAGTGCGCGCCCTCGGCGATCGCGAGCGCCGCGCGCTCGATGGCGGCGGCCCGCGGCGGGTCGAGTGCGCCGAGGGCTGCGTTGGCGCGGGCCGCGGCCCACTTGACCAGTGCCAGCGCCCGGATGAAGGCCGGCGGCAGCACGCGCTCGCTCAGCCGGACGATGTCGAGCGCCCGCTGGGTCTGCGCGCCCCACGGTGCACCGGCCGGAATGGCCACGGCACCCATGCTGTCGTGCTCGACCCTTAAGTCCTTTTCGGGCATTCCTTCGGGAGCGATAGACTATGGATGTTCATCCTAGCACTTTAAGGACGGGCCGCACCGTGACCGACCGCCCCCAGCCGCCCTCCGCCGCGCTCGATGCGCTGTCTCCCGTCGACGGCCGGTATGCCGGGAAATGCGCGGAACTGCGGCCGCTGTTCAGCGAGGCGGCGCTGATCCGCCATCGCGTGCGCGTCGAGGCCGAGTGGTTCCTGTTTCTCGCGCGTGACCTGGCGTTGCCGGAGCTTCGCGCCACGCCCGCGGCAGTGCTCGCGGCCGCGGCCGCGCTGGTCGCGCGCGCGGCGCCGGGCGAGGCAGTGGCGGTCAAGGCGGAGGAGCAGCGCATCGCCCACGACGTCAAGGCGGTCGAGTACTTCGTCAGGTCGCAGCTGCAGGCAGCCGGCGCCGGGAGCGCCGAACTCGAATTCGTGCACTTTGGCTGCACCTCCGAGGACATCAACAACCTCGCCTACGCGCTGATGCTGAAAGCGGCTCGCGACGAGGTGCTGCTGCCGGCGATCGGCCGCATTCACGACTGGCTGGTCGCACACGCGCACCGGCATGCGGAGCTACCGATGCTGTCGCGGACGCATGGGCAAGCGGCGAGCCCCACGACGCTCGGCAAGGAACTCGCCAACGTCGCGGCGCGACTCGCTTCGACGCGCCAGGCGTTCGCCGCGGTGGCGGCGCTCGGCAAGATCAACGGCGCGGTCGGCAACTGGAATGCGCATCTGATTGCCTACCCGGATCGCGACTGGCGCGCCGCCGGCGAGCGTTTCGTCACCAAGCTCGGGCTCGGCTGGAACGAATACACGGTGCAGATCGAGCCGCACGACTGGATCGCGGCGTACTGCGATGCGCTCGCGCGCCTCGACACCGTGCTGATCGACTTCGCGCGCGACGCCTGGGGCTACATATCGCTCGGCTACTTCAGCCAGCGCGCGGTCGCGGGCGAGGTTGGCAGCTCAACGATGCCACACAAGGTCAATCCGATCGACTTCGAAAACGGCGAAGGCAATCTCGGGCTGGCGAACGCGCTGCTGCGCCACTTCGCCGACAAGCTGCCGGTGTCGCGCTGGCAGCGCGACCTCACGGACTCGACAGTGTTGCGCAACCTCGGCGTCGCACTGGCGCATGCGCTGCTGGCCTTCCGCTCGATCGAGCGCGGCCTCGGCAGGCTCGATGCCAATGCCGCACGAATGCGCGAGGACCTCGACGCCAACTGGGAGGTGCTGGGCGAGGCCGTACAGACCGTGATGCGGCGCTACGGCGTGCCGGATGCGTACGACCGCCTCAAGCAGCTGCTGCGCGGCCAGCGGGTCGACGCGGCGGCGCTGCGTGCGTTCGTCGCCGACCTGCCGATTCCGGCCGCCGAGCGCGAGCGCCTGGCGCGACTGACGCCGGCCGACTACACCGGCCTTGCACGGGAGCTGGCGCGCGATGTGTGAGCGGGGTGACGTCGCGGTCCGGATCACGGACTCATATGCCCGCGGCACCGGTGCCGGTGCGATCCGGCGGGCCGCGTGCTGTATCCAACGGCGCATCGCCGAGGCCGACACATGCAACCGGGCCGACTGCGACGCAGCGCACGTTCTCGTGTCCCGCAAGCGTGACCCGGTTGGCACCGGGCCGCCGCTGGCCGCCGGTAAGCTCGGACGGCTGACGGTACTCGATACCGTCCGGCGACTCGGTGTCGACAGCCTGATGCTGCACCGCCCGGTGGAACTCGCGCGGGTTCGCACGCTCGACGCGGTCCCCCCGCACGCGCAGCTCACGGCGCGCCGCTTGGATGGCGCGCAGGGCAGCAGTTCCGGCGCCAGGTTCGATGCAGCAGGGGTCCGTCATCGGAGGATGCGGCTTGCATTTTCCGCCGAGCAACGTCCTGATCCCGCGGCTGACGGAGCCGCGCACACTGCTGTCGACCGTCGAGGGCATCCGCACCGCCGCGACCACGGTCGCCGCCAGCGCGCAACGCGTGCTGACCCTGTGCACCCACGACCTTGAGCCGGCAATCTATGAGTATCCGCCGTTCCTCGATGCGGTGAAGCGCCTGGTACTCGGGCCGCGGTTCGCCAAAGTGCGCGTGCTGGTATTGAATCCGGGCCGGATCATGTACAGCCGGCACGAGTTCATCACGCTGGCCCGAAAACTCACCAGCTACATCGAGATCCGCAACGCCCAAGCCCCGTTCCGCGACAACCCGTCGACGTTCATGGTCGCCGACGACCGGGCGACTCTGTACCGGCTGCAGCACACACGCTGGGACGGAATCTGCGAACTTCGCAATCCCGACGTCGCGCGCATGCACCTGGACCGCTTCGACGAGGCCTGGAATCCAAGCGCCGCGCCGCGCACCCCGGCCACGCAGCACAGCTGAGCCCGGCCCGCGGCCGGCTATACTCCGGTCATGAACGAGCGGGTCATCGTCGCGCTGTCCGGCGGCGTCGATTCGGCCGTCGCTGCGCTGCTGCTGCGCCGCGCCGGCCGCGACGTCGAGGCGTTGCACATGACGAATTGGGACGAGGATGAGGCTGGCTACTGCACGGCCGCGGCCGACTGGCAGGACGCGCGCCGGGTGGCCGACGAGCTCGGGATCTCGCTGCACCGGGTCAGCTTCGCCGCCGAATACCGCGAGCGCGTCTTCAGCCAGTTTCTCGCCGACTACGCGGCCGGGCTCACGCCGAATCCGGACATTCTCTGCAACCGCGAGGTCAAGTTCGGCGCCTGCCTCGACTACATGCGCCGGCTCGGCGGCCGCTGGCTCGCGACTGGCCATTACGCGAGGATCGGCACCGCCGACGGGCGCCAGCAGCTGCTGCGGGCGCGCGATCCGGACAAGGATCAGAGCTACTTCCTGCAGCAGATGCCGCGCGCGGCGCTCGCCGCGACGCTTTTTCCGCTCGGCGCTCTGACCAAGGGCGAGGTGCGCGAGCTGGCGCGACGCGGCGGGCTGCCGGTCCACGACCGGCCCGACAGCACCGGCATCTGCTTCATCGGCGAGCGGCCGTTTCGGGCGTTCCTCGCCACCTACCTGAAGCCGCAGCCCGGCCCGATCGAGAGCGCCGACGGCGAGCCACTTGGCCGCCACGATGGGCTGATGTACCACACGATCGGCCAGCGCCACGGCCTGCGCATCGGTGGGCGCCGGCAGCACGCCGGCACTCCGTGGTACGTGGCGCGCAAGGACCTCGCACGCAATGCCCTGATCGTGGTCCAGGGTCACGACCATCCGCTGCTGCGCGTCGCGGCGCTTTCGGTTGGGCCCGTCGCGTGGCTCGCTCCCGCGCCCCCGGCGCGCATCGAGTGCAGCGTGCAGGTGCGCCACCGCCAGGCCGCAGTGCCATGCCGCCTCGAGTGGACGACGGGCGGCGCACAGGTCTGGCTCTCGACCGCGCTGCGCGGCGTCGCGCCGGGGCAGCACGCCGCGTTCTACGCGGGCGATGAATGCCTTGGCGGCGGCATGATCGTCGCCGCCGAGTCGGGCGCGGGCGCGCATCTCGATTCGTCGGCGGCCTGAGCCGGACCCAAGGCGTGTGCCGTCTCTGCCGGCGGTCGCACCCGCTATAATTGCGGAGTCGACGCCGGAGGACCCATGACCGACAGCTTCAAGACGCGCGCCACGCTCGATGTGGCGGGCCGCAAGTACCACTATCACCGTCTGCCGGCGATCACCACGCACGATCTCGGCCGCCTGCCCTACTCCCTCAGGATCCTGCTCGAGAATCTGCTGCGCTTCGAGGACGGCGTCAACGTCACCAAAGCCGACATCGAGGCGCTACTCGACTGGAACCCCGCGGCCGCGCCGTCCCACGAGATCGCGTTCACGCCGGCGCGCGTCGTCATGCAGGATTTCACCGGCGTTCCCTGCATCGTCGACCTCGCCGCGATGCGCGAGGCGATCGTCCGCCTCGGCGGCAACGCCGGGCGCGTCAATCCGCTCGCGCCGGCCGAGCTCGTGATCGACCACTCGGTCCAGGTCGACGCCTACGGCGGGCCGGACTCGCTGGCCAGGAACACCGAAATCGAATTCGGTCGCAATGGCGAGCGCTACTCCTTCCTCCGCTGGGGCCAGACGGCGTTCAACAACCTCAAGGTCGTGCCGCCGAGCACCGGCATCGTGCACCAGGTCAACCTCGAGTATCTCGGCCGCGTGGTGTTCAGCAAGGACCAGGGCGGCGCGAGCTGGGCCTACCCCGATACGCTGGTCGGCACCGACTCGCACACGACGATGATCAACAGCCTCGGCGTCGTCGGCTGGGGCGTCGGCGGCATCGAGGCGGAAGCGGCGATGCTCGGCCAGCCAGTTACGATGCTGATCCCGCAGGTGATCGGCTTCAGGCTGAGCGGCAGCCTCGAGGCGGGCACGACTGCCACCGATCTCGTGCTGACGATTACCGAGGTGCTGCGCAAGAAGGGCGTCGTCGACAAGTTCGTCGAGTTTTTCGGCGACGGCCTGCGCGGGCTGCCGCTCGCCGACCGCGCCACAATCAGCAACATGTCGCCGGAGTTCGGCAGCACGATCGCGGTGTTCCCGATCGATGCGGAGACGATTCGCTACCTGCAGCTGACCGGCCGGCCGGCCGAGCAGGTGGCGCTGGTCGAGGCTTACGCCAAGGCGCAGGGCCTGTGGAGCGCGCCGGGCACGCGTGCCGCCGAGTACAGCGACGTCGTCGAGCTCGACCTGGCGACGGTCGTGCCCTCGCTCGCGGGACCGAAACGCCCACAGGACCGCGTGCCGCTGACCAGGGCCAAGAGCGTATCGCAGGGAGCCGTCAGCAAGGCCGCCGAGGAACGCGCGGCGCGCAACCCGTCGGCAACAGGGCGCGCACCGGTCGTCGGCGGCGGCTACGAGCTCAAGGACAACGCGGTGCTGATCGCTGCCATCACGAGCTGCACCAACACCTCCAATCCCGCCGTGCTGGTCGCCGCGGGCCTGCTCGCGCGCAACGCCCGGGCGCGCGGGCTGAAGTCGCGGCCCTGGGTCAAGACCTCGCTCGCGCCCGGATCGCGCGTGGTGACCGATTATCTCGCCAAGGCCGGGCTGCTCGCAGACCTCGAGGCGGCCGGGTTCTACACCGTTGGCTACGGCTGCACGACCTGCATCGGGAATTCCGGGCCCCTGAAGCCGGAGATTTCCGCGGCAGTGAAGGCCGGCGACATCACGGCCGCCGCGGTGCTGTCCGGAAATCGCAACTTCGAGGGCCGCGTGCACCCCGAGGTGAAGCTGAACTTTCTGGCCTCGCCGCCCCTGGTCGTCGCCTACGCGCTCGCCGGGAGCATGGATGTCGACCTGACGTCGGAGGCCCTCGGCACGGGCAGCGACGGCAAGCCCGTATTCCTCAGCGACATCTGGCCGACGCCGGCCGAGGTCGATGCGACGATCCGCGAGTCGGTCGATGCTGCGATGTTCAAGAAGAGCTACGCCGCGGTGTTCAAGGGCGACGAGCACTGGAACGCGATCAAGGTACCGGCCGGCCTCAGCTACGCATGGCAGCCAGCGTCCACGTACGTCCGGAATCCGCCCTACTTCGACGGCATGAGCATGACGCCCGCGCCGATGGCCGATATCCGCAACGCGCGCGTGCTGGCGCTGCTCGGCGACTCGGTCACGACTGATCACATCTCGCCCGCCGGCAACATCGCGAGGTCGAGCCCGGCCGCGGGTTACCTCGTCAGCCAGGGCGTGCAGCCGGCCGACTTCAACTCCTACGGAGCGCGCCGCGGCAATCATGAGGTCATGATGCGCGGAACCTTCGCGAACATTCGCTTGCGCAACCTGCTGCTGCCGGGAACCGAAGGTGGCGTGTCGGTGCACATTCCGAGCGGCGTGCAGGGCTCGATCTACGACGTCGCGATGCGCTATCAGGCCGAGCACATCCCGCTCATCGTCATCGCCGGCAAGGAATACGGTACCGGCTCGTCGCGGGACTGGGCCGCCAAGGGCACGATGCTGCTCGGCGTGAAGCTGGTGCTGGCCGAGAGCTTCGAGCGTATTCACCGGTCGAATCTGATCGGCATGGGCGTGTTGCCGCTGCAGTTCGTCGCCGGCGCGACTGCCCAGTCGCTCGGCCTCACGGGCCGCGAGACCTTCGAGGTAGTCGGGCTCGACGGCGGCGCAGTCAAGGAGGTCAAGGTCGTCGCCACCGGCGAGGCCGCCAAGCAGACCGTGTTCGCGGCCCGCGTGCGCATCGACACGCCGAAGGAACTCGACTACTACCGCCACGGCGGGATCCTCCAGTACGTGCTCCGCAGCCTCGTCGGCAAGGGACAGGCAGCCTGACCGAGGTATCCGCGCCCCCCGCCGGAGCACCGCGCGACGGCGGACGCGGCGCGGCGGTATTCGACCTGGACGGGACCATCACCCGTCGCGACACGCTGCTGCTTTATCTGCTGGACGCGCTGCGCGCGCACCCGGCGCGCGCCTGGCGGGTGTGGGTCGTGCCGGGCGCGCTCGTGGCCTTTGCCTTCGATCGCGATCACGGGCGCCTCAAGAGTCGAGTGATTCGCGCCATCCTCGGCGGATTGTCACGCGAGGCGATCGCCCGGCTGACCGGGCGGTTCCTCGATCGTGAGTGGCCGCACCTCGTGCGGCCCGGCGCGCTCGCCGCACTCGCGCGGCACCGCGAGGCCGGCGATTACCTGGTGCTGCTGTCCGCGAGCACCGAATGCTACGTGCCGGAGATTGGCGCGCGGCTCGGTTTTGACGAAGTGATCTGCACCGAACTGCGCTGGGACGGCGAGCGGCTCGACGGCGCGCTCCGATCGCCGAACCGTCGCGGCCCGGAGAAGACCCGCTGCATCGAGAGGCTGCGGGACGCGCATCCGGGCCTGCCCATCGCAGCCTACGCCGATGCCGCCTCCGACCTCGACCACCTACGACGGGTCGAACATGGCGTACTGGTGGACGGCTCGCGAAAAACGCGTCGCGAGGCGCGCGCTGCGGGCCTCGCGTGCGTCGACTGGGACTGAGCCGGGTGCAGTGCACGCCCGGCCCGGCGTCGCGCAAGCAGTCGTCTGACCCAGACGTGCGCTTCGTTATAATAACATGATGTAAAACAGTGTATTAAGAACACAATCTCGAAGTGACTGCATTTCGAGGCACCACTGTGACGGTGCGCAGCGGCAGGCCTTGTCCCGCCTGACGCGCCGGCCGATGGCCCGCCGTTGAGCCCGGGGGCGCCTCCCTCGGGCGGGCTGTGAAATCTACCCGGCTCCCGGCCGGTCTCATCCAGGGGGCCGGCACGTCCGAACGGTTGTGACGAGGGTCCTTTCTCTGCTCTAGTGCGTCCGGGAGAGTGCGTGATGCCGATGCGTCCACAGCCGGGTCTGAAGCCCTCCGAGATCACCCCGCCCGAGGTGTATGCGGCCCGGCGTCGCCTGCTGACTGGCGCACTCGGCCTCGCGGCCGCGAGCATCGTGCCGCGCGCATTGGCCACCGCCCAGCCCGTCGGTGCAGCCCTCGCCTTCCAGCGCAACCCCGCGCTCAGTACCACGGAGACGCCGAACTCCTGGGATGACATCACGACCTACAACAATTACTACGAGTTCGGCACCGACAAATCGGATCCATCGTCGAACGCGGGTAGTTTCCGGACCCGGCCATGGTCGGTGGCGGTGACGGGCGAGGCCGAGGTCAAAGGCAGCTTCGCGCTCGAGGATCTGCTGAAGCCGCACGCGCTCGAGGAGCGCATCTACCGGTTGCGCTGCGTAGAGGCGTGGTCGATGGTGATTCCATGGGTCGGCGTACCACTCGGCGAGGTGCTGAAGCGCTTCCGGCCCACCTCGAAGGCCAAGTACGTCGCCTTCACGACGCTCGCGGATTCGCGCCAGATGCCGGGCCAGCGCTCGAGCGTGCTCGACTGGCCGTACGTCGAGGGCCTGCGGATCGACGAGGCGATGCATCCGCTGAGTCTGCTCGCGGTCGGCCTCTACGGCCGCGTGCTGCCGAACCAGAACGGCGCGCCGCTGCGGCTGATCGTGCCGTGGAAGTACGGGTTCAAGGGGATCAAGGCGATCGTCAGGATCAGCTTCACCGGGCAGATGCCACCGACCAGCTGGAACCGCGCCGCCCCCTACGAATACGGCTTCTACGCCAACGTCAACCCGGCCGTCGACCACCCGCGCTGGAGCCAGAAGACCGAGCGCCACATCGGCAGCGGCCTGTTCGCGCCACGGCGCCCGACGCTGCCGTTCAACGGTTACGCCGAGCAGGTCGCGAGCCTGTACACCGGGCTCGATCTCAAGAGGAACTTCTGAACCGCACGGTCCTCCTGCGCTGGGTCGCAAAGCCGGCGGTGTTCGTGCTTGCGCTCGCACCGTTTGCGAGCCTCGTGGTGCGCGCATTCGGCGTCTGGGGCACCGGACTCGGGGCCAATCCGGTCGCAATGGTCACCGACACGCTTGGGCTGTGGGGTCTTAGGCTGCTGCTCGCGACGCTGGCGCTGTCGCCGCTGCGGTACGCGACCGGCTCGAGCGACTGGCTGCGGTTCCGGCGGATGCTCGGGCTGTTCGCGTTCTGCTACTTGTCGCTGCACTTCACGATGTACGTGGCGATCGATCAGAGCTTCAACGTCGGGATCCTGGTCGAGGACGTGGTGCGACGGCCCTGGATCACGCTCGGGTTCACGGCGCTGCTGCTGTTGGTGCCGCTCGCGCTGACCTCGACGCGCAGCGCCATGCGCCGGCTCGGACGCCGCTGGCAGCAGCTGCACTACGCAATCTATCCCGCGGCGCTGCTCGGCTGCTGGCACTACTACTGGCAGGTCAAGCGCGACGTCCGCAGCCCGCTGCTGTACGCCGCGGTCTTTGCGGTGCTGATGGCCGCGCGCGCCTGGCATAAGCGCGCCGCGCTCGCGCAGCGGCTCACCGCCGCGCCCGCCGCGCCCGCCGCACACGAGGCGCGTTGAGGTGTGCTGAGGCGCTTGGTACGCGGCGCGGCTGCGGCCCCGCCCCTACATCGAGGTCCGTGCCGACCACAGCTCCGGGAAGAACCGCAGCTCGAGGGCCTTCGCCAGGTACGCCACACCGCTCGTGCCGCCGGTGCCGCGTTTGTAGCCGATGATCCGCTCCACGGTCTTCATGTGCGCAAAGCGCCACAGCTGGAAGCGGTGGTCGAGGTCCATCAGCTTTTCGGCGAGCTCATACAGGTCCCAGTGGGTCTCGACGCTGTGGTACACGGCGAGCCACGCGGCCGTGACCTGCTTGTGAGGGACATACGGCGCGGTGAAGTCGCGATCGAGATGGTCGTTCGGGATCTCGAATCCGCGCCGCGACAGCAGCCGCAGGCACTCGTCGTACAGGCTCGGCGCCTCGAGCGCGCGGGTCAGCTCCGCGTAGCGCACCGGGTCGGCGCGATGCACGGCGATCATGTCGCGGTTCTTGTTGCCGATCAGGAACTCGAGCAGCCGGTACTGGGCCGACTGGAACCCGGAGGACCGCCCGAGGTGGTTGCGAAAACTCGAGTAATCGAAGGGCGTCAGCGTTGCGAGCACGTCCCACGAATGCACCAGCTGGGTCTGGATGTGGCCGATTCGTGCCAGCATCTTGAAGCACGGCGCCAGATCGTCGCGCTGGATGCAGGCGATTGCAGCCCGCAGCTCGTTCAGGCACAGCTTCATCCACAGCTCGCTCGTCTGGTGGACGATGATGAACAGCATCTCGTCGTGCTCCGGCGAGCGCGGATGCTGGGCACCCAGCAGACGTTCGAGATCGAGGTAGCCGCCGTAGCTCTGCTCCGCCGGCAGGTCCCAGAACACCAGCTCGTCCGATACGTCGACCTGCACCGGCTCCTGCGATTCGACCGGGCTGTCGGCGGGCCGGCCGGTTGTCGGGCGCTTGTCGTGCATTGAGGCTCCTAGCCGTACACCCAGTCCGGCACATATTGCCAGCCGCGCGTGAGTGCGCGATCGAACGCACGGTACTGCGGCTCGCACTCGGCGACCAGCTTCCAGAATCGGTCGGAATGGTTCATGTGTCGCGTGTGGCAGAGTTCGTGCAGCATCAGATAGCGGGCGACCGCCGGCGGCTGGAACAACAGCGAGACGTTGAGGCTGATCGTGCCGGTGCGCGAGCAGCTGCCCCAGCGGGTCTGCTGGCGCCTAAGCTGCAGGCGTGCGAACTCGAAGCCATGTTCCGCCGCGAGGCGCGCGAGCCACGGCTCGAAGCCGGCCCGGGCGCTGTGAGTGAGCCAGGCCCGGAGAACGGCGCGGGCGCGCGGCGTGGCATCGGGGTCACCGTAGACCTCGAGATTATAGTCACTGACGATGCGCCAGCCCGGCCGCGCACGGCGCACGTAGCGCACCTGCCACGACTCGGCGAGCGCCTGCAGCTCAACCTCGACCGGCAGTGGCTGCTCGGGCCGGTGGTGCGTCGCCAGCTCCAGAACCCGCGCGTCGATCCACGGCCGGTGCCGGCTCACAAAGCGCTCGACTGCGGCCGGGCGCGTCCCGCGCGGCACAGTGACTTCGACTCGGCCACCCGGATAGACGCGCACCGTCAGACGGCGACTGCGCGGGCTGACCCGGACGCCGATCTCCGGCGCGAGGCGCTGCGCGTCGAACAGCGGCAGCTGGCTGAGCGGGGCTGGCAGCGCGCCGCTCACAGCCGAGCCGCAAGCTCGGCGCCCTGGCGGATTGCCCGCTTGGCGTCGAGTTCGGCGGCGACGTCCGCGCCGCCGATCAGGTGGGTGTCGATGCCGCGCGCCCTGAGCGGCTCGGCGAGTTCGCGCAACGGCTCCTGCCCGGCGCACACGACGATCGTGTCGGCCGCGATGAGTTTTGGCTGCTCGCCAATGCGCAGATGCAGGCCGTCGTCGTCGATGCGGTCATAACTGACGCCTCCAACCATCTGCACGCCACGCCGCCGAAGTTCGATCCGGTGCACCCAGCCGGTGGTGCGGCCCAGGCCCTCGCCGAGCTTGGTCGTCTTGCGCTGCAGAAGCCATACCTCGCGGCGCGCGCTCGCCGGCTGGCCGTGCCTGGAGGCGAGCCCGCCACGGGCGGTGAGCGTGAGGTCGATCCCCCAGTTGCGCGCGAAGGTCTCGACGTCGAGGCTCGCGGCGTGGCCCTCGTCGTGCGTCAGGAACTCCGCGACGTCGAAGCCGATGCCGCCGGCCCCGACGATCGCCACGCGCCGCCCGACCGGCGCGTCGCGCAGCAGCACGTCGGCGTATGACACGACCTTGCGGTGCTCGACGCCCGGGATCGGCGGCCACCGCGGGCTCACGCCTGTTGCGAGTACAACGCTATCGAAACGCCCCGCCAGTGCCTCGACACCTGCGTCGGTCGACAGCCTCAGGTCGACGCCCAGGATCTCGAGCTGGCGCCGGAAGAACCGCAGGGTTGCGTGGAACTCTTCCTTGCCCGGCACGCGCTTCGCCATGTTGAACTGGCCGCCGATCTCGGCGGCGCGCTCGAACAGCGTCACCCGATGGCCGCGTTCGGCGGACACGGTCGCGCACGACAGGCCCGCGGGCCCGGCGCCGACCACGGCAATGCGGCGCGGCGTGTCGGCGGGGCGGTAGATCAGCTCGGTCTCGCGTGCGGCGCGCGGGTTCACGAGGCAGGTCGCGGTCTTTTGCTCGAACACGTGATCGAGGCACGCCTGGTTGCAGGCGATGCAGACGTTGATCTCGTCGGCGCGGTTGTCACGCGCCTTGTTGACGAACTCCGGATCGGCGAGAAACGGCCGGGCCATCGACACCATCGCCGCGCCGCCTCTGGCCAGGATCGCCTCGGCCACCGCCGGGTCGTTGATCCGGTTGGTGGCGATCAGCGGCACCTTGACGTGCGGCATCAGCCGCTCGGTGACCCAGGCAAAAGCTGCCCGCGGCACCATCGTCGCGATCGTCGGCACCCGCGCCTCGTGCCAGCCAATTCCGGTATTGATCAGCGTCGCCCCGGCGGCCTCGACGGCCTGCGCGAGCTCGACGACCTCGGCCCAGGCACTGCCACCCTCGACGAGATCGAGCATCGAGAGGCGGTAGATCAGGATGAAGTCGGGCCCCACGGCTGCGCGCGTGCGGCGCAAGATCTCGACGGGAAAGCGCATCCGGTTCCGGTAACTCCCACCCCACTGATCGTCGCGGCGGTTGGTGCGCGCGCTGATGAACTCGTTGATCAGATAGCCTTCCGATCCCATGATCTCGACGCCGTCGTAGCCGGCAGCCCGGGCGAGGGTCGCGGCGCGCACGAAGGCCGCGATCTGACGCTCGACGCCGCGGCTCGACAGCTGCCACGGACGGAACCGGCTGATCGGTGCCTTGATCGCCGATGGCGCGACCGACAACGGATGGTGCGCGTAACGGCCGGCGTGCAGGATCTGCATGCAGATGTGGCCGCCCTCGGCGTGCACCGCCTCGGTCACCAGCCGGTGGCGCGG
>Ga0209415_10008064_pt1 | contig 18287 bp, 11 predicted proteins | sample PeaSoiSIISIP2007_FD_187696 | JGI IMG/M metagenome (GOLD analysis project Ga0209415, IMG submission 187696) | Peat soil microbial communities from Weissenstadt, Germany - SII-SIP-2007 (SPAdes) (version 2) | ecosystem: Environmental > Terrestrial > Soil > Wetlands > Peat | place: Germany...
CGACGCCAGGGGCCAGATCCGCCGTGCCCTCGCCGCCGGCGCCGCGCCAAGCGCCGAGCGGACCCGCACCGCAAGCGACCGCGAGCACCGCCGAGCGCCGCGCGCTCGGCGCTGGCGGGGAACTCGATTTCGCGGCGATGCTCGCGGCGGCCGGCGTCGATTCCTCACAGGTCACGCCGGAACTCGCCGAGCAATTCGGCCAAATCCTGCGCGTCGTGGTCACCGGCGTCATGGACGTGCTGCGCGCGCGCGAGCGGATCAAAGACGAATTTCGCATGCGAATCACGACCTTCAAGGCGGCCGACAACAATCCGCTGAAGTTCTCCGCAAACGTCGAGGATGCGCTGCATAACCTGCTCGTCAAGCGCAACGCGGCTTACCTCGGGCCGGTCGAGGCGTTCGAAGACGCCTTTCAAGATATGCGCAATCACCAGATGGCGATGCTCGCCGGCATGCGGGTCGCCTACGACGCGATGCTCGCCGATTTCGAGCCGGGGCGCCTGCAAGAGGAATTCGACCGGCAGCTCAAGGCCGGATCCTTCTTGAGCGGCCCTTCCAAACTCAAATACTGGGAACTTTATCGCAACAGGTTTCATGATATGGTCAAGGATGCCGATTCCAGCTTTCGCAATTTATTCGGCGACGAGTTCGCGAAGGCTTACGAAGAACAGCTCGTGCGGCTCAAGACCTTGAACCGCGCCGAGCGCAGATAACGGAACAGCGGGATGAGCAATCACTGGCGGGGTGAAACAATGCGGACGTTTCGAGCGATTCCCATCGCATGTGTTTTGGCGGCCTGCACGATGGTCGCAGCTTGCGCTTCGGCGCCGAAGCCCCAGCCGGTCAACGTCAAGTTGAACATCGTCGTGAGCGCTGACGTGAATCCCGACGCGCAGAATCGGCCCTCGCCGATCGTCGTGCGGATCTTTCAGCTCAAGGACGACGCGGCCTTCAAAGATGCCGATTTCTTCACGCTCTACGACAAGGAAGAGGCGACGCTCGCCGCCTCGCTGGTTTCGCGAGTCGAGTACGAATTGGCGCCCGGCGAGTCGCGCGGCGTCGACTACTCGGTGAGCCCCGACACGCGCTTCATCGGCGTGATCGCCGCCTATCGCAACATCCGCGATGCCCAGTGGCGCGCGCTGAGCGGTCCGGCCGACAAAGGCGCGTTCGACGTCGTCAAGAGCGGCAAGCTCGGTCTCGCGGTGGAGCGCTCGCGCGTCCACTTCGCGGCGTCGAAGTGAAACGCCATGAATGAGACGCCGTAGGTCGCCTCCCCGTGTCCGCCTATAACAAGGTGCTCTGGTCTGAAGGCTTGTTCCTACGGCCGCAGCATTTCCAGCAGCAGGGCCGGTATTTCGAGCGGCTCGTCGAGACGCGCTCATTCGCGCTGCGCAGCCACCCCTGGGGCTGCGTCGAATTGGAATTCGAGCGCGACATGCTCAGCATCGGCAAGCTCGCGCTGCGACGCGCGGTCGGCGTGTTTCCCGACGGCACGCCATTCCGCATTCCGGACGACGATCTGGCCCCGACGCCGCTCGAGGTCGGTACGCAGGTGCGCGACGAAACGGTCTATCTCGCGTTGCCCGTGCGCCAAGCGAATGGCGCCGAGGTCGATCGCAGCAACGCCCAGGAGGGCATCGTGCGGCACTCGATTCGGGAAATCGAGGCGCGCGACGCGACCTCGGACGCAGGTATCACCGCACCGCTCGAAGTCGGGCCGCTGCGCGCGCGTCTCATGCTCTCGCACGAGTCCCTCGACGACTATGCGCGTGTTCCGATTGCACAGATCATCGAGCGCAGATCCGATCAGCGCGTGATGCTCGACGATCGATTCATGCCGACGTGCATGGATGTGCGCGCAGCGCCGGTGCTTGCGACATTCATGACCGAGCTGCAGGGCCTGCTGCATCAACGCGGTGAGGCGCTTGCGGGCCGCGTGTCGGCGACCGGGCGCGGCGGCGCCGCGGAGATCGCGGATTTCCTGATGCTGCAGGCGATCAACCGCTATGAGCCCCTGATCACGCACCTCGTGGCCGGCGGCCTCGTGCACCCCGAGGATTTCTATCGCTTCTGTGTCGCCGCCGCCGGCGAGCTCGCGACCTTCACGACCGTCTCGAAGCGCCCGGGCAGCTGGCCGACCTACGCGCACGACCGGCTGCGCGAGAGCTTCGATCCGGTCATCGCGGCCCTGCGCTCGAGTTTGAGCGCGGTTCTCGAGCAGTCGGCGATTTCGATTCCGATCGAACCGAAGAAATTCGGGCTGAGCGTCGCAACGGTCGCGGACCGAACGCTGTTCGGAACCGCGGTGTTCGTGCTCGCGGTGCGCGCCGACACGCCGGCCGAAGAGCTGCGCAAGCGCTTTCCGTCGCAGTTGAAGATCGGGCCCGTGGAAAAGATTCGCGACCTCGTGAATTTGCAGTTGCCGGGCATTGCGTTGCAGCCGATACCGGTCGCGCCACGCCAGATTCCGTATCACGCCGGCTTCGTGTATTTCGAGCTGGATCAGGCCAACGAGCTGTGGAGCCAACTCAAGGTTTCCGGCGGCATCGCATTGCACGTCGGGGGGGAGTTCCCCGGCCTCAAGATGGAGTTCTGGGCAATACGCGGCTGACCCTCAAGTACCCAAGAGCCGAACACGATGAGTCAGGACAACAACGACGATCCGTTTGCGCCGCCGAAGGATGCGACCATATTTCGGCCTCGACCGGGCGCCGGCAAGCGCGGCCCGGATCGGCCGGCGAGCCCTGAGCCGCCGCGCGCGTCCGCGGAACCGCAGCCCTCTGCGCCGCCCGCGCCAGGACGTGCCCCGTCGCTCGCGGCGCTCGCCGATTTCACGGGCACGGGACTGAATCCTCTGGTGCAGGCCGCAAGTCCCTTGCTGATACTCATGGGGCGTCTGCGCACGAGCTTGAGCCATGCGGACATCGGCGGCTTGCGGCGCCAATCGCTCGAGCAAATCCGCGAATTCGAGGAGCGCGCGCGCGCCGCGGGTGTCGCGCCCGAAACGACGCTCGCGGCGCGCTATGTACTGTGCTCGGCGATCGACGAGGCGGTGCTCGCGACGCCCTGGGGCAATCAAAGCGAGTGGGGCGAACAGACGCTGCTCGTGACTTTGCATCGCGAGACCTGGGGCGGAGAGAAATTCTTCGACATGTTGGAGCGGATCTGCCGCGATCCGTCGCGCCACATCGATCTGATGGAACTGCAGTACCTGTGTCTCGCGCTCGGATTCGCCGGCAAGTACCAGGTCCTCGACCGCGGCCATCAGCGCCTCGCGGAGGTGCAGGCCGACCTCTATCGTCAGATTCGCGCATTCCGCGGCGTGCCGGCCTCGGAGCTGTCGCTGCATTGGCGCGGCATGCAGGATCGGCGCAATCCGCTGATTCGCTATGTTCCCTGGTGGGTCGTCGGCGCCTTTACGCTGGTCGTGCTGACCGGTGCGTTTCTTTTTTTCCATCTTGGGTTGGCGGGCTACTCGGCGCCGATCGACGATCGACTCGCACACATCGGTCTCGTCGAGGCGCCGGTCGCGCAAGCCGCACCATCGGCGCCATCCGCGGCGCCGCGGCTGCAGCAGCTGCTGCACGACGACGCGGCCGCCGGGATATTGAGCGTCGAGCAGCGCAACAACCAGACGATCGTGACCTTGATCGCGCCGGATTTGTTCAGTTCGGGCAGCGCGCAGGTCAACCCGCACTATTACCTGACGCTGCAGCGCGTCGCGCATGCGCTCAGCGAGGTGCCGGGGCGCGTGTTCGTCGTCGGCCACACCGACGATCAGCCGCTGCGCTCGCTGCGCTATCGCGATAACTTCGATTTGTCGCGCGCGCGCGCCGACGAGGTCGTCAAGCTGCTCGCGCTCGCGATCGACAACGCGGCGCGCCTGGAGCCGAGCGGCGTGGGCTCCTCGGAGCCGCGTTACAAGCCCGAGTCCCAACCTGAGAATCGCGCGCGCAATCGCCGCGTCGAAATCATCCACGTCGGCGAGGGGTGAGCGGGGCCGCCATGAAGTTCTTCAAGAAGCGCGCAGTGTTGGTGTTCCTCGGGCTGCTGCTGCTGTCCCTGTTCATCTGGTTCGCGGGGCCTTATTTTGCGTTTGCCGATTACAAGCCGCTCGAGCCCGTGCTCGCACGCCTGATCGCGATCCTGCTGCTGTTCATGATTTGGGGTCTCGTCGCGCTCGTCAAATGGCTGCGCGCGCGCCTCGCGGGCGTGAAATTGGCGCAGGCGGTCGTCGAGAATGCGGCGCCGGCCGCGGCCGCGGCCGCGACAGGGCGAGAATCCGTGCAGCTGCGCGAGCGCTTCGAGGAGGCCGTCGAGACGCTCAAGAAGACCCAGAAAGACGGCCGCAGCCTCTACGACCTGCCGTGGTACGTGATCATCGGGCCGCCGGGTTCGGGCAAGACGACCGTGCTGATCAACTCGGGCTTGAAGTTTCCGCTCGAGCAGCGCTTCGGCAAGGAGGCGTTGCGCGGCGTCGGCGGCACGCGTAATTGCGACTGGTGGTTCACCGACGAGGCCGTGCTGCTCGATACCGCGGGGCGCTACACGACGCAGGATTCCGACGCTTCGGCCGACAGCGCCGGCTGGGCGGAATTCTTGAACCTACTGACCAAGTATCGCAAGCGCCGGCCGCTCAACGGCGTCATCGTGACCTTGAGCGCCGCGGATTTGATGACTCAGAGCGGGCCTGAGCGCGAGGCCAACGTCGCCGCGGTGCGGCGCCGGCTCGATGAATTGAACCGCAATCTCAAAGTGCGGTTACCGATCTATGTGCTGGTCACGAAGAGCGACTTGATCGCCGGCTTCAGCGAGTATTTCGACGATCTCGATGCGGCCGGACGCTCCCAGGTCTGGGGTATGACCTTCGCGCCCGAGCGCAGCCTCGCAGGGACCGCGGCCGAGGATTTCACGCGCGAATTCGATGCGCTCATCGAGCGGCTCAATCAGCGCCTGTTCGGGCGCATCGAGGAGGAGCGCGACGCGCGGCGGCGCACGGCCGCGTTTGCGTTCCCGCAGCAGACTGCGGGCCTGCGCAACCTGATCGGCGCATTCGTCTCCGAGGTGTTCTCGGCAACGCGTTTCGACGGCCGGCTGCTGCTGCGTGGCGTCTATTTCACGAGCGGCACACAAGAAGGCACGCCGATCGATCGGCTCATGAGCGCGATCGGACGCGGCTTCGCGCTCGCGCCCGACGCGGTCTCGGGGAGCGCCGCTGGTCGCGGCAAGGCCTACTTCATCGAGCGGCTGTTGCGCGACGTATTGTTTGCCGAGGCGGGGCTCGCCGGCGTCAATCGGCGCCGCGAACTGCAGAAAGCGGCGCTGCAGCTCGGCATCTATGCGGCGCTCGTCTTGATCGCGATCATCGGGGTCATCGGCATGACGTTCAGCTACAGCCGCAACAAGGCCTATCTCGCCGACGTTGGTGCATCGCTTGATCTGCTGGGCACCGTCGCGATGCCTTCACCTCAGCAAACGCTGCCGCAAATGCTGCCGGGGCTCGAGGCGCTGCGCAACGTCAGCGAGACCGCCAATGCCTATCGCGGCCAATGGGCGCTGAGCCGGCATTGGGGGCTCTATCAAGGTGAGGCGGTCGGCGACGAGGCGCGCGAGGCCTACCAGCGCGAGTTGAACGGCAGCCTGCTGCCGAAGATCGGCGACGACTTCAAGATGAAACTGCAAAGCGCCGCCGCACAGCCCGACAAGCTCTATCAATACCTGAAGGCGTATCTGATGCTCGGCGAGCCCGAGCACCTCGACAAGACGCAGCTCGCGTTCCTGATCAATCTCGACTGGCAGGATACCTATGCGGCCTATCCCGATATCCTGACCGCGCTCGGCAACCAATTGCACAGCCTGATCGAGGATCAGAAGCGGCTGCGGCCGTTGCCGATCGATGCCTCGCTGGTCGCGCAGAGCCGCAACACGGTGCGCCAGGCCTCGATCGCGCGCCTCATGTACGATCAATTGAAATTGATCCGCGCCGACGATACGAGCCATGACTTGCGGCTCGACGTCGCGGCCGGCATCGGCGCCGAGCGCGTGCTGCTGCGCAAGAGCGGCAAGAAGCTCTCGGACCCGATACCCGGTTTGTACACGCGCGCGGTCTTCGACCAGGTTTCGGCGCTCGGCACCTTGGAGCTCGTCAAGCAGTTCTCGCAGGACAGCTGGGTCATGGGCGACAGTGCCTTCGATATGCAAGGCTCCGCTCGCATGGCGAGCGATGTCATGGAAGTCTACGCCGACGATTACATCAAGGCCTGGGACGGCATCCTCGCCGATGTGCAGGTCGTGCCCCTGCAAAATCTCGCGCAGGCCGCCGACGTGCTCGGCATCCTCGGCGGGCCGACCTCGCCGTTGCGCGGATTGCTCGCGACCGTCGAGTCGAACACGAACATGGCGAAACCGCCCGAGGCAGGGCAGCCGGCCGCGAGCCTCGCGGCCGCCGCCGCCAAGGCCGTCATGAATCCGCTCAACAAGCTGTTCGGCTCAAATAAGCCCGCGGCCGGGCAAATGAGCCCCGCCGAAAGAATCACCGCGCATTTCGCAGCGGTCGATCAATTGGTCCAAGGCCCGCCGGGCGCGGCGCCGATCGACCGCGTCATCGGGCAAATCGCGCAAATTCAGCAGAAGATGAGCGGCCTCGGGACCGGTGTCGGCGAGACGAATCCGCTCGATGCGCTCGCGAAATCCGGCCAGGGCGATGCGCTCAAATCGCTGCAGCTGCAGGCATCGACCCTGCCGGCGCCGATCGGGGCGCTGGTTGCGCAAGTCGGCGGCCGCAGCGAATCCCTCGCCGTCGGCCAAGCGCGCGGCGAGCTCGACCAGCGTTACCGCGAGCAGGTCGTCAAGCAATGCCAGGAGATCATCGGTGGGCGGTATCCGTTCACCGCGAGCAGCGGCATCGACGTGCCGCTCGCGGATTTTGGGCGGCTGTTCGGTGTCGGTGGCGTGTTCGACCAGTTCTACAAGGCAAATCTCGCGCCGCTCGTCGACTCGACGCGCAGCCCCTGGGTCTGGCGCGCGGGCGGCAGCGGACCGGCGGGCGCCTCGACCGGAATGCTGCGCCAGTTCGAGATGGTCCAGCAGATTCGGGAGCTGTATTTCGGGCCGGGCGGCCAATCGCCGGAACAGCAATTCACGCTGACGCCCGGCGATCTGGACGCGGGCGCGACGCGCTTCACGCTGGAGATGGACGGCCAGACTCTCGATTATCGCCACGGCCCGGTGCGCAGCATGCTCCTCAAATGGCCGGGGCCTTCGCCGGGCGCGGCTGCCGCGACCTTCGAGGATCGCAGCGGCGCGCATCCGAACTTAAGCTTCCAAGGACCCTGGGCTTGGTTTCGGCTGCTCGACGCCGCCACGATTCGCGCCGAATCCGACGTGCGCTTCGATGCGGCGTTCCAGAACAGCGGTCACCAGGCAACGGTGATCATCGAGGCGACCAGCATCCGCAATCCGTACCAGAAGTCGCCCGTACATCAATTTCGCTGCGGCACCTGAACCGCATTGGTTCAGCCCAAGGAGGGAGGTCATGGACGTTGGGCTCTACGGCAAACTGCCGACGCACGGCGATTTTCTGCGTCGGCGCGTCGCGGATGAATTCGTGACTCCCTGGGATCATTGGCTGCAGCACGCGATTGCCGATAGCCGCTCGGTGCTCGGCGAGCAGTGGCTGTCGATCTACCTCACGAGTCCGATCTGGCGATTCGCCTTGGGTCCGAACGTCTGCGGGCCGGCGCCGGTCGCGGGCCTGCTGCTGCCGAGCGTCGATCGCGTCGGCCGCTACTTTCCGCTGACGCTCGTTTGGCCCACACCGGCCGACCTCAGCACGCTCGAAGTGGCGGCGCGCTTTCAGCGCGGTTTCGAGCGCGCCGAGCAATTGCTGCTCGACACGCTCGCACAGGAGCGTTTCGAGTTCGCGGAATTCGATCGGCGCGTCATGGATCTCGCGTCGCATTTGGAGGACCTCGCGCCCGCGGGCGCGCGGCGCCTGACGCGCTCTGCGGCCGCGGCCGTGCTCGCCGGCGGCGGCCGAGCGCGCTGCATCCCGCTGCGCACGGTCTCCGCGCTCGACGTGCCCGCATTCCAACTGCTCGGCAGCCACCTCGACGCGAACCCGGCGGGCTTCGGTCTGTGGTGGACCGACGGATCCTCGGTCGTCGAGCCGATCTGCCTGTTGACCACGGGATTGCCCGAGCCCTCGCACTACAGTGCGATGCTCGACGGTGCCTGGATGGAAGCCGGATGGGGCATCGCCGAAACCGAGCCGGAGCGCAGCGCAGCGGTGTTTCGCCCCGAACCTGACGGCGGGCCGTTTCAGATCCGCTCGGCCGCGCTGACCGACCGTGGGCCGGTGCGCTCCAGCAACCAAGATGCGTTCATCGAGCGGCCCGATCGAGGATTGTGGGGAGTCGCCGATGGAATGGGGGGCCTCGCCGACGGCGAACTCGCGAGCCGCATGGTTTGTGATTCGCTCGCCGATGCGCCGGTCGTCGCGAGCTTGGACGAGCAGAACGATGCGGTCATCGTGCAGCTGCGCCGGGTCAATGATTATCTGCGTCGGGCCGCGACCCGCCCGGTAAAACCGGTGCAAAGCGGCAGCACGGTCGTCGTGCTCGTGATCCGCCAAAGCGAATGCGCAATCCTCTGGGCCGGTGACAGCCGCGCGTATCGGCTGCGCGGCGGCGTGCTCGAACAGCTCTCGACCGACCACAGCTGGCTCGCGCAGGGTGGCACGGCGACCGGCGGCGCCGACGATCAGGCGATCACGCGTGCGGTCGGTGCCGAGGACGATCTGCTGGTCGACGTCGTGCGCACCGATGCGCGCGCCGGCGATCGCTTCTTGCTCTGCAGCGACGGCATTGGCCGCGAGTTGGATCCCGCGCAGCTGCGCGAGATCATGGGCGCGCATGCGGCCGAGGACTGCTGCCGCGAACTCATCGCGCAATCGATCGCCAACGGCGGTACCGACAATCTGACCGCAGTCGTCGTCGATTGCGCGGGATCGGATGGCCTCAGCGCATGAACTCCGACACACCGGATCCGGGAGCCACGCGCATGCGCGGCGCGCCTGATGCGAGCGCGGGCAGCGAGACCAAGAGCCGCGATTCGCGCACGCGCCAGCGCGCGCCCGAGCGCGGCGCCGCTTCCGCGGCCGCGGAATTCGAAGCCGGCGCGTTGCTCAAGGGCCGATTCGAACTCACGTCGCTCGTGGGACGCGGCGGCATGGGCATCGTCTGGGCCGCCGTGGATCGGCGCAAGCTCGAGGCGCGCGATCCGCACCCTGAGGTCGCCGTCAAGATCCTCAATAGCAGCGCCGCACAACACCCCGATGCATTCGTCGCGTTGCAGCGCGAGGCGAGCAAGGCGCAGACGCTCGCGCATCCGAACATCGCGACCGTGTTCGATTTCGACCGCGATGGCGCCAACGTGTTCATCACGATGGAGCTGCTGCGCGGTCAGCCGCTCGACAAGACGATCGGCGCAGCACACAACCACGGCATCGGGCGCGCCGCCGCGCTGCCGATCATTCGCGGCATCGCCGAAGGGCTCGCCTACGCGCACCGCAAAGGCATCGTACATTCGGATTTGAAACCGGCCAACATATTCCTCGGCCCCGATGGAACGCCGAAGATCCTCGACTTTGGGATTGCGCGCGCCGTGCCTTCGGCCGGCGGCGAGGCGCCGCAGGATGCCTGGGACGCAGGGTCCCTCGGCGCCTACACCGAGGCCTACGCGACCGACGAGATGGTCGAGGGCAGGGATCCTGCGCCCGCGGACGACATCTATGCGCTCGGCATCATCGCCTACGAACTGCTGACCGGTAAGCACCCATTTCACGGCATGGCGATGGCCGCGGCGCGCGCCGCCGCCGTGACGGTGCCGCCGATACGCGGCCTGCGGCGGCGCGAATCGCGCACGCTCGCGCGCGCGCTGTCGTTCGAGCGCGCACGGCGGCCGCGCGATGCCGCCGAATTCATGCGCGAGTTCTTCGGCTCGACGCGCACCCGCAACGTGCTGATTGCCGCCGTGGTATTGCTGGCTTGCGCGGCGGCCTTCTTGTGGTATCGCAACTATCAGCAAGCGGGTCCGGCGGTCGCGTTCGAGGATCTGCCGGCGGAAGTTCAGCAGAAGATCAAATCGGATTTCGCCGAGGGCGACGAGGGCTGGGCGTTGTATACCCAAGATACGGAACGCAATGCGGACGGCCTGGCGAGCTCGCTGAGCTTCTATGCTGACGCCTATAAAACGCATCCGCGCGATCGCGAGGCGGCGCGACGCCTCAAGCGCTCGGCCGACGAGATTCTCAAGCGCGCGCGCGCTGATCCCGCGCGCTTGCGCGAGACCGCTCAGGGTTTGGCGACCCTCAGCGATTTCCTCAAGACCTATCCCCCGGTCGTCGATGCGCTCGGCCAATGACCGATGCGCCTTGACACCCGAGCGAGACCCGGATTAGCTTGCGATGGATCGACAGCGAGGTGAGGCGATGAGAGTCCTGGTGGCCGCTTGTCTCGTGAGCGCGAGCGTGATCGCCTCCGCGGCGTCGAAGCCCGATGCGGCTGCGACCCAGGGAATCGTGCGGCGCGAGGATCTCGAGATCGTCGATTGCCTCTTGCCCGGTCAGGTCCGCCAGCTCGGCAGCATGACCTATCTGACGCCGCGCCGCCCCACCCACACGACCGCGAGCGACTGCCGGATCCGCGGCGGCGAATACGTCGCCTATGATCGCGCCGACCTGAAGTCGGCGCTCGGCGTCTGGCTGCCGGCAGCGCAGGGCGGCGATGCCGAGGCCCAGACCAACGTCGCGGAAATCTACGAGCGCGGTCTCGGCGGCCCGCCGGATCTCGGGGCCGCGGTGCTCTGGTATCAGAAGGCGGCCGACCAAAAATATTCGCGCGCGCTGTTCAATCTGGGCACGCTCTACGAGCAGGGCATCGGCGTGCCGCAGGACAAGCTCAAGGCGCTGAATCTCTATCGGCAGGCCTGGGGCTTGCCGGAAGACAGCGTCATGTACCAATCCGCGGCACGCGACGAGCAGGAGGCGCTGCGCGCGGAGCTCGAAAAGCAGCTCACCGAAAAGGACGGTCAGCTGCAGCTGCTGCAGCATCAACTCGAGAGCCTGGAGAAGCAACTCGCGAGCCGCCCGCCGCAGAGCACCGCGAACCCCAATCCTCAACCCAAGTCCGATGGCACGACGGCGGACTCCAAGTCCGAGATCGAGGCGCTGAAGAAATGGATCGCGCAGCTCGAGGCCGAGCGCGCCGCGAGCAACAGCCGTTTGGCGACGCTGCCGAAACTGCGCACGCCGGCGGTCACGGCCACGATGCCGACGATCAATCCGCAGGCCGACGTCCGCTCGGTCGGCAATTTGAACTTCGGCCGCTATTACGCGCTCGTCATCGGCAACCAGCATTATCAGATCATCGAGAGCCTGCAAACGCCGGTCAACGACGCGGAGCGCACCGCGCGCGTGCTGCGCGAACGCTATGGATTCACGGTGCAGGTGCTCGAGGACTCGAGCGACGTCGGCATGCTCAAGGCGCTCAACGATCTCAACGATGTGCTCAAGCCCGACGACAATTTGCTGATCTATTACGCCGGCCATGGTGCGCGCTTGCAAAACCCCTTCGACGTCGCCGGCTATTGGCTGCCGATCAACTCGGAAGCGCCGCCGAAGGATACGTTCTGGGTCCCCAACGAGCAGATCACCGCGCATCTCGCGCGGCTCGTCGCCAAGCGCATCCTCGTGGTCGCCGATTCCTGCTATGCGGGGCTGCTGTCGAGCGATCCGAGCTACCTGTTCGCGGGTGGCAGCGGCGGCTACACGAAGGAATACATCGCCTACAAGCTGCCGAAGCGCGCGCGTTTGCTGATCGCCTCGGGCGGCGATCAGCCCGTGCTCGACACCGGCGGCGGAGCCAATTCGGTGTTCGCACTCGCGTTCGTCAACGAACTCGAGGCGAATCAGGGCGTGCTCGCGGCGCCCGAACTGTTCAGCCGGATTGCGAAGCGCGTCGAGGTCGAGGCCGTGAAAAATAAGTTCGTGCAGAAGCCCGAGTTCAAATCGATCAAGGGAGCGGGGCACGAGGTCGGCGATTTCTTTTTCGTACCGAAGGATTTGAAATAGCAGCAAGGGAGATGCAATGGCTATCGAGACCAAGGCAACGGATTGGCAGGTCTGCATGCTGTTGAACGCGGCGGCCGGTGCGGGCGCGGCGGCCGGCACCTTTCGCTTCGATTTCTACAGTGCGACGGCGGGGATCACGGCACGATTCAAGTTCGTCGGCGTCGGCGTCGGCGAGGGCGGAAACTTGAGCGGCACGGTGCTGCCGGCCGACATCGGGTCATTTGGTCCGTGGTCGAGCATCAAGTGCGACATGCCCTTCTCGGTTTGGGATCTCAACGGGTCGTGGGGCCGGTTGAGCACCATATCGGTCGGCATGGGCGTGACGCTGGGCCCGATGTATATATCCGCCGCGAAGAACTTCTGGAGTTTTGCGAGCTGGTTTCATTCGCAGGACGTCGGCGGCTTCGGCACCGGTCCCGGCGGCCTCGGCGGTGAGGTGTTGATTGGCCGCTGGACCTATCTCGGCACCTCTCACAACGTGCCGGGATCGAGCGACGCCGGCAGCACCGTCGCATGATGCGCCCGGCGCCGGGCGCTGCGCATCCGCGTCGACGTCCTTGACGATGCCCGATCCGCACCTGGCGTTGGCGAGCGCCGACGCCATGCTCGCGAGTGGCCGGCTTGCCGAGGCCCTCGATTGCCTGCGGGAGGCGCACGATCGCTACCCGTGGCACGCCGGCGTCGCGGCGCGCCTCGCCGACGGACTGCAGTCGGCCGGCCGCCTGCCCGAGGCGGTCTCGCAGTACGCCCGCGCGCTGCAAATCGACCCGGCGTCGACCGAGGCCTGGTACGGCGCCGGCTGCGCGCATCTCGCGCTTCGAGCGTACGGCGCCGCGGCTGCCGCGTTCGGCAAAGCCTGCCGATTGCGGCCGATTTCCGGTGCCGCGCACTACAATTTGGCGGCGGCGCTGTTCCAGTTGGGTCGTATCGAGAGCGCGATCGCGCACTATGAGTGCGCCGCAGGGCTCGACGCCGAACTCGCGGCGCGCGCGCAGGCGAATATCGCTTGCATCATCCCGGGCAGCATCGACGCGGACAATGCAGCGGTGCTGCGGGCGCGCAGGCTCTGGGCCGATCAGCAGCAACAGCGAGCGGCGCACGCGCCGCCGGCCGACGCGGCGGCGCGCGCGCAGGACCCGGCCGCGACGGTGCCGCCGCGAACCGGCAAGCTGCGGATCGGCTATCTCTCGGCATTCTTCGGCAACCGCAATTGGATGAAGGCGGTATTCGCACTGATCAACCGCCATGATCGCAACGCCTTGGAAATTCATTTGTTTTCCGACGGCGACCCGCCGTCGAGCGAGAGCGGTTATCGCGATCACGACGCCGATGTCGTGCACGATATGCGCGGCGCCAACAACGAGCGCGCGGCGGCGCACATCGGGCAATGGGACATCGATGTGCTCGTCGACTTGAATGGCTACAGCTTTCCGAGCCGCCTGCCGCTGCTGATGGGCCGGCCGGCGAAGCAGCTGGTCGGCTGGTTCAACCTATTTGCGACCTCGGGGTTGCGCGCCTTGGATTGGATCGTCGGCGATGCGGCCGTGATCCCGAGCCGCGAGGAACCTTACTATTGTGAGAAGGTGCACCGGCTGCCGGGCACCTATACGGCGTTCGAAGTGCTCTATCCGGTCCCGGAAGTCGCCCCGCCGCCCTGTCTCGCCGCGGGCGGCGCGATCCGCTTCGGTTACCTCGGTTCGCACTACAAGCTCACCGATGTCGTCGTCGGCAGCTGGGCGGCGATCCTGCAGCGCGCGCCGCAGGCGGACCTGTTCATCAAGACCGCGGCGCTCGATGACGGCTCGACCCAGGCCGATTTGCGCTCGCGATTCGAGGCGCTCGGCATCGATCCGGCGCGGCTTTGCTTCGAGGGGCGCAGCGAGCATTTCGATTTCCTCGGCGCGTACCGCCACATCGACATCGCGCTCGATACGTTTCCCTACAGTGGCGGCACGACGACGATGGAGGCGCTGTGGCAGGGGGTGCCGGTGTTGAGCTACGACGGCGATCGATGGGCATCGCGCACCAGCAAGTCGCTGCTGCTCGCTGCGGGACTCGGCGAGTGGCTGCGGCCGGACCGCGCGAGCTACGTCGAGCATGCCGTGCGTCTCGCCACCGACCCCGAGACCCCGGCAATGCTCGCGCGGCTGCGCACCGGCATGCGCGAGCAGCTCAGGGCTTCGGCAGTATGCGACGCCGACGGCCTGTGCAAGGCGATGGAGGCGTTCTATACGCAGATCGTCGCTTGAGTTTCTGCGCCGCGCCGAACACGCGCCTGGGCGCGTGCGCGCGCCAAGCCCTCACTTCGTCTGCAGTTCGATGCGTATCCCGAACGCGATGTCATGCACGCGCTGCACCGGGCTCTGGATCGCATTGTAGTCGGCAAACGCGGAGATGCCGTACGCGAACTGTGCGGTTACGCCAGCGGCCCAGTCGAAATAATTCTTGTTGGGCGGATCGGTAAAGACCAGAAAGTTGCTGACGGGCCCGATCGGCGTGCCCGAATCCGGATCGTTCGTGAAATGCACTCCAAGCGAGCGCTGTTTATCCTCGAACTCGTGGATGTAGTGGATGCGGGCCTCGGGCAGGATCACGCCGAACGAGGTCTTGAGCGCATACGAAAAATGTCCGCCAGCCTTGGCGATCAGCGATTCGCCGACGTCTTCTCCGTAGCTCAGCGCGAGCCCCGATTGGCTCGGGTCGCTTTCGCTGAAGGCATTGACCTTGATGTGGGTGTAATCGACCGCGACATCCGGGCCCCAGACGAAGGCGCCCGCGATGAAGCTGTAGCCGAGGTTACCGCTGAATGCGAGCTGCTGCGCGCCCGTCGAGCCGGTCGTGTTGACCGAGCAATCGCTGCCGGAGCAGTTGCTCGGGGCGCCGACGGTGTTCGGATTGATCGAGAACGAGGTCGACCGCGTCGCATCGTAGGAAATGTGACCGTAGGTACCGATGAAGTCGAGATAGAACTCCTTGTTGTAGAACGTGCCGTAAAGGCTAGCCGAGGTGTTGCGCGAATCGAGCCGGCCCGTGCCGTCGGTGAAATCGGTCGAGCCGCTGGAATGGTTCAGCGCCAAGCCGAACACGAAGCGGTCGCTGAACCGGTAGTCGACGCCCGCGGTGATCGTGTTGGACTTGAAATCGAACGGTGTCTCGTAGGTCGTCGTGTCCTGGCTGCCTCTACGCAGGCTGCCGTTGATGAAAACTCCCCAGCGGGTCGAAGCGCCGATCGATGAACCCGGATCGCCGCCGCCGCCGCCGATCGACCCCAAGTCCGTGTCGGCGGCCCCGGCACCGGCCGCCGGTTGGCCGCCCGCGGGTGCGCCGCCCGGCCCAAAATCATGGGCGAGCGCCGAGAGCAGCTGCGCGACGCCGTTGCCCGCGGGCAGTCCCGGATCCAATCCCGCGAAACTCGCGCCGCTGACGCCCTGGCGCAGCTGGGCCAAGCGCGTGCCGATATTGGTGAACTGCGCGCCGGAGAATTGGACGCCCGTGCGCTGTTGCGCGGTCGTCTGCTGGCCGGAGAGCGCATCGAGCGTGTGCTTGAGGCCGGCGGCGTTGACGCCGCCGCCGTAGGTGCCGAGGATTGCGAGGCAATTACCGAGCAGATTGCGTTGTGCAACCGACAGCGTCGACGGGTCCGCGCTCTGCAGCGCCGCGCAGACGCGTTCGATCGCCGCGGCTTCGCTCTGCTGATACGGCTGCACGAAGCCGCTGACCGAGGTCAGCGGCTGATTGGGGTTCGTGGCGCGGCCGGCTCCGGTCGAAATGCTGACGGCGACCGCAACGCCTCCGGCGACGCTCGTACCGGCGGCCGGTGTCTGCGTGAATACCGCGTTATAGGGAACCGTGGCCGGGCCCGGCGCCTTGGTGACCGCGCCGAGAGCGAGGCCCGCGGACTGCAGCGCCGTTGCGGCCGCGGTTTGCGAGAGACCCACGATGTTCGGTACGACGACCGCCGCCAGCACCGTGAGCGTACCGCTCGCGGGGGCCGGATTGCTGCCGATCGTCGTCACGAGCGCACCCGCGGGAATCGAATCCGTGTAGTAGGTGCTGCGCGTCGCACTCGTACCCGTGACGTTGACCGTGATCGTGCAGCCGCCCGACGGCAGCGGCGAGCCCGTCGCGTAGGTAATCGAGCCGCTGCGCGGGACCGCGCCGACATCGCCGGCCGGGCAGGTTCCGCCGATTCCCGCCGGATTCGCGACCGTGAGCCCGGCGGGCAAGGTGTCGGTCAGCGTCTGCGTCAAGGTCGCCGCGCTTCCGACGGGCCCGGCATTGCCGAGCACGATCGTCAGCTGGCTCGCGCCGCCGCTCGGGATGCTCGCCGGCGCGAACGTGATTTGCGAGATGGTTTGCGCGAACGCGAACGCAGGGGCGCCGAGCAGCAGCAGCGCGAGCAGCAGCCGCCGCAGCGCGAGCAGCTGCGGTAGCGCGAGCGGCCGCGGCAGCGCAGCCCATTGCGACCGCTGCCTGTCCCGACCAGACCTGCTCGCCATTGCGATTGACCTCTGCCTTGTGAGTCTCGAGTCCATCTGCTGCTAGCTGCCGAGCAACCAGAACGCGCTGGAAGTCGGCGCCGCTCCAGATGCGAATGGGCTGCCCGGCACCGGCGTCAACGCGCCGGTCGTCGCACTGATGCTATAGACCGAGATATTGTTCGATTGCCGGTTGATCGCGATCAAATAGGTCTCGGTCGAGGTGAAAAACACGACCTGGAGCGATACCGGATCCGTTCCCGTCGCGATCGTCAGGGGACCGGTCGCGTCGGCGGCGACCTGATTCAATTGACCGACGGGTTCGGGGCAGGGCAGCGTGCAGGTGTTCGGGATCGTCGTGTTGATCTGATAGGCCGACAGCGTGTTGTCGGTGGCATTGGCTGCATAGAGATAGTAGCTGAACGTCGCAGTCGTGCCGTTGTAGAAATTCGCCGATGCCACGGCGCTCGGTGCATTGCCGGTCGTCGCGGGCGCGGTGACAGCCAAGTTGACGAGCGTGGCGCTGGCGGCGCTGAAGACGTACTCGGATATGCTGTTGGAACCTTGATTGGCGACATAGGCAAAGTAGGACTGCGGATTGGAAGTCGAACCGCCCGGGTAGACCGGCACGATCGTGATCGCATCGGGATTCGTGCCTGCCGGGATCGTGCTGCTCGGTGCGCCGAGAGCGCCGGTCGTCGTATCGAGCGACAAGGTCGAGACGTTGCCTGCGGCCTCATCGACGACGTATTCGTAAGTCGCGGCGCCCACGGTCAAATTCGTCGCGGCGACCGGGTCGGTATTGGCGCCGACAGCCACCGGATTGCTGACCGCGGTCAGCGTGCCAACCCCCGCCGTCGCGAGATAGGAGGAGGCGGCGTTCGACGCGCCATGCAAGGCGATGACGACGCAACCCGTGCTGATCGTGAAGTCGAGGAATTCAGGACTCGGGGTAGGCTGCGTCGTGACGGGGCCGCCCAGGCTCGTGATCGCTCCGCTGCTGAAGTCCAGCGAATATTCCGAAATGCTGTTCGAGCCGGCGTTCGCGACGTAGAGGCTGCCAAAATTGCCGATGAAGCAGCCGCTGACAATCGACGTCGGCTGCGGCGTGCCGGTCGCAACGGGGCCTCCCGGGAGCGGCAGCAATGCGCCGAGATTCTGATCGACGCCATAGCCGGAGATCGTCGCATCACTCGAGTTGGTCACGTACAAATAAGCGCTGACGATTCCGCAGGTAACCGCGACATTGCCGACGGCGGCGGTCGTGACGACGCCTGAAGGATTCGCGACCACGCAGGTCCATCCCGCGGGCACCCCAAACACGGTCACGTCGTAGGCAGTCCCGCTGAGCTGCGGCGGGAACGCGAAAGCACCGTTGGCGCCGATCGGCAGGTTATTAGCGCCATTGTTCTGAAGCACGAGTCCGGCGATCCCGGCGGCCGGCCCCCCTGCCCTACCCGACGGCCCGTGCGGCTGCGCAGCAGTCGTTTTCGGCCTGTTTGACGGGAAATTTCCTTGGCCAAATACCCCGGAGAGCGGGAGAGGCAGTGCCTCTTGTAGATGAAAGGATCGTTCGGGCGCGTCCCGCCCTGCGGGGCGGGCTCTACTCGGGCGAAGAGGCCCTCGCCGAACCGCGGCTGCGTCTCGGCCTGACGGTGACGATCCCTCGCGCTGAG
>Ga0209415_10008065_pt1 | contig 18287 bp, 15 predicted proteins | sample PeaSoiSIISIP2007_FD_187696 | JGI IMG/M metagenome (GOLD analysis project Ga0209415, IMG submission 187696) | Peat soil microbial communities from Weissenstadt, Germany - SII-SIP-2007 (SPAdes) (version 2) | ecosystem: Environmental > Terrestrial > Soil > Wetlands > Peat | place: Germany...
CGCCCGAACTCGCGATGATGGCCGCCCTCGACCTTGCCGCCGAGCTGGTGCGCCATCACCTGCTCGCCGTAGCAGATGCCGAGCACCGGTATGCCGGCGGTATAAAGCGCGGTCGGCGCGAGCGGCGCATCGTCGTCGAGCACCGAGGCGGGGCCGCCCGACAGGATGACGCCCTTGGGTTTCATCGCCGCGAGCGCGGCCTCGGCCTTCTGGTACGGGACGATCTCCGAATAGACCCCCTCCTCGCGCACCCGCCGGGCGATCAGCTGGGTGACCTGGGAGCCGAAATCGACGATCAGGATCTTGTCGTGCATCTGGGAACCGTTGCGTTCTGCACCGGCGGTTCCGTCGCGAGCGAGAATGGCGAGAATCGTGCACAACGGCCGTTCGGATACGCTATGTGCGGTGCGCAACGCCGCCGGTCAAGCCTGCGCCCGGTCATGCGGGCCGGCCTCGGCGGCCCGTTGCATTGCTGGAGTCATCGACTCCGCCGCAGCCGGCCCCTCGAGTCCAGGGGCGCTACGCCACCGGTCACTCCTCCGCACGGGCCGTGCTTGCCGACTCGGCCGCCCATTGCATAGCTTCCCGTGACATTCGCGTGGCGTGCGCCCAAGGGGGACATCGCATGGAGATCGATCTCACCGGCCGTACGGCCATGATCACCGGGGCGAGCAAGGGGCTCGGGCTCGCCATTGCGACGCGCTTTGCCGAAAGCGGCGCCGACGTGGCCATGCTGGCCCGGACGCCGGACGTGCTCGAGGCGGCGGCCGCCGCCGTGGCGGCGACCGCCAAGGCGCGGGTGGCGGTGTTTCCCTGCGACGTCTGCAAGGCCGACGACATCGGGCGCGCGCATGCCGGCATCATGGAGCGGTTCGGCAAGGTCGACATCCTGGTGAACAATGCGGGCGAGTCGCGTGCCATGCCGTTCGCCGAGGTCACCGACGAGATCTGGCAGGCCGATCTGGACCTGAAGCTGTTCGCCGCCATCCGCACGTCGCGGCTGGTGCTCGACGGCATGAAGTCGCGCAAATGGGGGCGCATCATCAACGTGCTCAACATCGGCGCCAAGGCGCCGCGGGCGGGCGGGGCGCCGACCGTGGTGTCGCGCGCCGCCGGGATGGCGCTGACCAAGGTGCTGGCGGGCGAGTACGCGCCGCACAACGTGCTGGTGAACGCGCTGCTGGTCGGGCTCATCGTCAGCGATCAATGGATGCGGCGCCATCGCAACCAGGGCCAGAACGTGACGTTCGAGGAGTTCACCGCCAAATTGGGCGCCAACATCCCGCTCGGCCGCATGGGCACCGCGGAGGAGTTCGCCAACGTCGCCTGCTTCCTCGCCTCCGACGCCGCCGGCTTCGTCACCGGCACGGCAATCAATGTCGACGGCGGCATGTCGCCGGTGGTGTGAAAAGCCTCACGACCGTTTGTTCGGTCCGCCGACGCCCGCCCGCCGCAGGGCGTCGGCGAGCGCTCCTCCCGAGGAGGCCCGGCTCGGCTGCGTCGGTGCGCCGCTTTTGCCGTCGCGGCGCGACTGCGCCGTGTCGGGCGAAGGGGTGCTGGCCTCGTCGTCGAGCCGCAGCGTCAGGCTGATGCGCTTGCGCGGCTGGTCGACCTCCAGCACCTTGACCCGCACGATGTCGCCGGGCTTCACGATCGTGCGCGGATCCTTCACGAAGGTCCTGGCCATCGCCGAGACGTGCACCAATCCGTCCTGATGGACCCCGATGTCCACGAACGCGCCGAACGCCGCCACGTTGGTGACCACGCCTTCCAGGACCATGCCGGGCTCGAGGTCGCCGAGGGCTTCCACGCCCTCCTTGAAGACGGCGGTCTTGAAGGCCGGACGCGGATCGCGGCCCGGCTTCTCCAGTTCGCGCAGGATGTCGGCCACGGTCGGCAATCCGAACGTCGTATCCACGAACGCCCGCGGCGACAGCGGCCGCAGGATCGCGGCATTGCCGATCAACGTCCGGATATCGCTCTTGGTCGCCGCGATGATCCGCCTGACGACCGGATACGATTCCGGATGGACGCCTGACGCATCGAGCGGATCGTCGCCGTTCTGGATGCGGAGAAATCCGGCGCATTGCTCGAACGCCTTGGGGCCGAGCCGCGGCACCTCCTTGAGCGCCTTGCGCGAGGGGAACCGACCGCGCGCATCGCGGTGCAGAACAATATTGAGCGCCAGCCCCGAGCCGATCCCGGAGACGCGCGCGAGCAGCGGCGCCGAGGCCGTGTTGACGTCGACGCCGACGGCATTGACGCAATCCTCGACCACCGCGTCGAGGGCACGCGACAGCTTGGATTCGGTCAGATCGTGCTGATATTGCCCGACGCCGATCGATTTCGGATCGATCTTGACGAGCTCGCCGAGCGGATCCTGGAGCCGTCGCGCGATCGACACGGCGCCGCGCAGCGACACGTCGAGATCGGGCAGCTCCTCCGACGCGAAGGCCGAGGCGGAATAGACCGAGGCCCCGGCCTCCGACACCATGACCTTGGCGAGCTTCAGGTCAGGGTGGCGGCGGATGAGGTCGGTTGCGAGCTTGTCGGTCTCGCGCGACGCCGTTCCGTTGCCGATCGCGATCAGCTCCACGCGGTGCTGGCGCGCGAGCGTCGCCAAGGCCGCGACGGCGTCGTCCCAGCGCCGCTGCGGCTCGTGCGGATGGATGGTCGACGTCGCCACCACCTTGCCGGTCGCATCCACCACCGCGACCTTGACGCCGGAGCGGAATCCGGGATCGAGCCCGATCGTTGCCCGCGCGCCGGCCGGCGCGGCGAGCAGAAGGTCACGCAGATTGGCGGCGAACACCCGCACCGCCTCCTGCTCCGCCGCGTCCCACAGCCGCAGACGCAGGTCGATTGAGAGATGGATCAGGATTTTGCCCCGCCACGCCATGCGGGCGGTCTCGACCAGCCAGCGGTCGGCGGGTCGACCGCGATCGGCGATGGCGAAGCGCTGCATGACACGCAGCTCGTAGGACGACGGGCCGGTCGGCGTCGCCGCCTCCGCCGGTTCGACGGTGATCACCAGGACCTCCTCGCGCTCGCCGCGGAACAGCGCCAGGATGCGGTGCGACGGCAGCCTGGTGAGCGGCTCGGCGAAGTCGAAATAATCGCTGAACTTGGCGCCCGATTCGGCCTTGCCGTCGCGCACCCGGGCGGTGATCCGGCCGCGCGACCACATCTCCTCGCGCAATGTCCCGATGAGGTCGGCGTCCTCGGCGAAGCGCTCCATCAGGATCGCGCGGGCGCCATCGAGGGCGGCGGCCACGTCCGCCACCTGCTTCTCGGGATCGACGAACCCGGCCGCCGCCGCCTCGGGCACGGTAGCGGGCTCGGCCAGCAGTGTGTCGGCAAGCGGTTCGAGCCCCGCCTCCCGGGCGATCTCCGCCCTGGTGCGCCGCTTGGGCTTGTACGGAAGATAGATGTCCTCGAGCCGGCTCTTGCTGTCCGCCGCGAGGATCGCGGCTTCGAGCGCGGAATCGAGCTTGCCCTGCTGGCGGATCGAACCGAGGATCACCTGTCGCCGGGCGTCCAGCTCGCGCAGATAGCTCAGCCGCTCCTCGAGCCGGCGCAATTGCGTATCGTCGAGCGTGCCGGTCGCCTCCTTGCGGTAGCGCGCGATGAACGGCACCGTGGCGCCGCCGTCGAGCAGAGCGATCGCGGCCTCGACCTGCTGGAGGCGAACGCCGAGCTCCTCGGCAATGCGTTGCTCAATTGATCCGGTCACACCGAACACCTCACCGAGCATCTTGTCGGTCAATGCGCCTCGGCGCATTTGCGGACGCGCATATGGACGACCGACCAGCGATTCTTCAACCCCTTTTGCGGCGAGGCTGTGGATGGGTATCGGGATGGAGCGAAGCGCAATCCGGATGCCCACGCGACTCGCGCGAGGAAACCTGCGGCCGGCCTGTTCGGCCGAGGATCGAGACTGTTCCGGTTGTATCGCTTTTCAAGCGGCATCCCCAGCCAGTGCTGCTCATGGTCGGTTGCGATCACATGCCAGTGGTAGCCCATGTCATGCAGGAATGCGGCGACCTGCTCGACCGTCTGACCATAGTCCTCGACCAGCGCCGGAGGATGAACACTCAGCAGAAGCCGAGGTCGTGCGGCGGATCCGTCGCGCGATGTTCCGAAGCATATCGACAGCCGCCCCGTGGATGGAACAAGGATGGTTGCCGCGCACCATCGGCACGGTCAGCCTGGCCGCGCGATCGTCACAACGCCGGCCAAGCGCTGGTCAGAACTAACCTGTCGGTGCCCGGCGCACCAGCACAGCGACGTAGAATCCGTCGGTGCCGGTGAGCAGCGGCGTCATCAATAGTCCCTCGGGCGAGATGGTGACGGCACGGCGGAACAGGAAGGCGCGCTCGCCGAGCGCCTCGGTCACCCGATCGGGCGGCACGACCGCGAAGTCCGGATGCCGGGTGAGAAAGTCCCGCACCTGGGCGCCGTTCTCCTCCTCCAGCACCGAGCAGGTCACGTAGGCGATGCGGCCGCCGGCCTTCACCAGGGGCGCGGCGCGCGCCAGCACCTCGGCCTGCTCCTTCAGCCGCTCGGCCAGCGCACCCGGCCGCATGCGCCACTTGGCGTCGGGGTTGCGGCGCCACACGCCGGTGCCCGTGCACGGCGCGTCGATCAGCACCAAGTCGGCGCGGGCTGCGAGATCGGCCAGCGTGTCCTTGCCGCCCCGCGGGGTACGGACCTGAACATTGCGTGCGCCGGCGCGCTCGAGCCGGGCGTGGATCGGCGCCAGCCGTCGCTTGTCGCTGTCGGTCGCATAGACTTGGCCGTGATTCTCCATCTGCGCGGCGAGCGCCAGCGTCTTGCCGCCGCCGCCGGCGCACAGATCGACCACCTGCTCGCCGGCTTTCGCGCCCGACAGCAGCGCGGCGAGCTGCGAGCCCTCGTCCTGGATCTCGACCAGCCCCTTGAGGAAGGCCGGCTCGGCGTGAAGCGCCGGGCTCCGGGCGTCGGGCGCAACCTCGATCCGCAGTCCGACCGGCGACCATCGCGTCGGCGACGGGCGGACATCGGCGAGCGCCGCCGCGGCCTGCTCTCGGCTGCCCTTGAGGGTGTTGACCCGCAGGTCGAGCGGAGCCCGCCGGGCGAGCGCCGCGAGCGCGGCGCCGCGGTCGTCGCCGAAGGTGCGGGCGAAGTGCCCGTCCAGCCAGTCCGGATAGTCGCCGGCGACCGGCAATGGGGCGCCCGCGAGGCTCGCGCCAGCGAGCCGCGTCCGCTCGGCGGCGGACAGCGGCGACGGCGCATGCCCGGCGCCGTCGCACAGCGCCGCGATCGCCTCGACGTCGAGGCCGCGCTCGAGCCGCAGCGTGCCGAGCAGATTGGCGCGCGGCGTGTCGTCGCCCATGATCCAGGCGCTCGACGACCGCCGGCGCAGCGCATCGTAGACGAGCCCGGCGATCGCCGCGCGGTCACCGGAGCCGGCGAAGCGATGCGCGAGGCCCCAGTCCTTGAGCGCGTCGCCGGCCGGGCGCCGCCGCGCCGCGATGTCGGCCACCACCTCGATCGCGGCGGAGATCCGTGCCGCCGGCGTCATCCGAGGCCGAGCAGGATGCGCGCCGCGAACAGCGCCCACATCAGCAGCAGCACCACCGCGCCGACCAGGTAGGCCATGAACCGACGCGGCACCACGTTGGAGCCGGTGTGCACATAGGCATGAGCGAGGCGCGACACCACGAAGATCCACGCCGAGATGACGAAGATATAGTCGGCATGGCGCAGGACGTACGCGAGGACGACCAGCACGTAGAACAGCAGCGGCAGCTCGAACTGGTTGTGGAAGCAGTTGGCGATCTGGCGCACCCGCGGCGGCCAGTTGGGATCCCCCAGCGCGGTGTCGCGGACGCTTGCCTCGCCGCGGCGCACCGCCTCGGTGCGGGCCGCGGCCATCCACAGCATCAGGGCGAACGTCAGTGCGACCTGGACGAACACGGGCGCCAGAATGGCGGCGGCGGACATGATCAGGGCCTCCGGGCAACAGGCGTCAGGTCGGAAGCTTCGTCCACTTGCCGTTGGCGCGCGACGATGCCACCGCCGCCTCGATGAAGGCGAGGCCTTTGACGCCGTCGTCGACCGTCGGGAAATGCACGCCTTCGGGTGGCTTCTGGCCGGTTCGCGCGGCCTTGATCGCCGTCGCGATCTCCGCATAGATGTTGGCGAACCCTTCCAGATACCCTTCCGGATGGCCTGTGGGAATGCGCGTGACGCGCGCGGCGGCGGCACCCGCGTCCGGGCCGCCGCGGGTGACGATGCGCGTCGATTGGCCGAACGGTGACCACAGCAGCACATTGGGGTTCTCCTGCACCCACTGCAGGCCGCCCTTGGTGCCATAAATCCGCAGGCGCAGGCCGTTCTCGTTGCCCGGCGCCACCTGGCTCGCCCACAGCGCGCCTCGCGCGCCGTTGGCGTAGCGCAGCATGATCTGCACATTGTCGTCGAGCACGCGACCGGGGCCGAACGACGTCAACTCGGCCGCGAGCTCGCTGAGCTCCAGGCCGCTCACATAATCGGCGAGGTTATAGGCGTGCGTGCCGATATCGCCGATGGCGCCGCCGGCCCCTGACCGCGCCGGATCAACCCGCCATTCGGCCTGCTTCTGGCCGGTCTTCTCCAGCGGTGTGGTCAGCCAGTCCTGGGGGTATTCCACCTGCACGAGGCGGATGTCGCCCAGTTCGCCCGCCTGGACCATTTCGCGCGCCCGCCGCACCAGCGGATAGCCCGTGTAGTTGTAAGTCACCGCGAAGATGCGCCCCGACTTGTCGGCGGCGGCCTTGATCTTCCTCGCCTCGGCCAGCGACGTCGTCAGCGGCTTGTCGCAGATCACGTGGACGCCTGCCTCGAGGAAGGCGTAGGCGGGGCCGGCGTGCATGTGATTGGGCGTGACGATGGCGACGGCTTCGACGCCGTCCGCGCGGCCGGCTTCCGCCTTCGCCATGCTGGCGTAGTCGTCGTAGACGCGCTCGGCGGGCAGGCCCAGCGCCTCGCCGGAGCGCCGCGACTTCTCCGGCGTCGAGGACAGCGCGCCGGCCACCACCTCGTAATGATCGTCCATGCGCGCGGCGATGCGGTGAACGGCGCCGATGAAGGCCCCTTCGCCCCCGCCGACCATGCCGAGGCGGATCCGGCCGCCGCTGCGCTTGTCCTCGCGTCCTTCGATCGCCATGGCGGGCCCTCCCGTGAAATCAGCGCAGGCCGAGCGCGCGCGCAACCTTCGTGGCGTCGGCGGCGCCGCCGGCGAAGTCGTCGAACGCCTTCTCGGTCACCCGAATGATGTGATGCCTGATGAAATCGGCGCCCTCCCGCGCGCCGTCCTCCGGATGCTTGAGGCAGCATTCCCATTCCAGTACGGCCCAGGATGCGTAATCGTACTGCGCCATCTTCGAGAAAATGCCGCCAAAATCGACATGCCCGTCGCCGAGCGAACGAAAGCGTCCGGCGCGATCGATCCACGAGGCATAGCCCGAATAGACGCCCTGCCGGCCGGTCGGGTTGAACTCGGCGTCCTTCACGTGAAACGCCTTGATGCGCTCGTGATAGATGTCGATGAAGGCCAGATAGTCCAGCTGCTGCAACACGAAGTGCGACGGATCGTAGAGGATGTTGCAGCGCTCGTGACCCTTCAGCGCATCGAGAAAGCGCTCGAACGTCGCGCCGTCGAACACGTCCTCGCCAGGATGGATCTCATAGGCGGCATCGACGCCCGCTTCGTCGAACGCATCGAGGATCGGCCGCCAGCGCCGCGCCAGCTCGGCGAAGGCCGTCTCCACGAGGCCCGGCGCGCGCTGCGGCCACGGATAGACATAGGGCCACGCCAGCGCACCGCAGAAGGTGGCGCACGCGCCGAGGCCCAGATGCCGCGATGCCCGCGCCGCCTGCAGCATCTGCCCGACCGCCCATTTCTGCCGCTCCTGCGGGCGACCGTGGACCTCCTTCGGCGCGAACACGTCGAACGCCTCGTCGTAGGCCGGATTGACCGCGACGAGCTGGCCCTGCAGATGGGTCGAGAGCTCCGTGATCGCCAGGCCATGGCTCTTGGCGACGCCGGCGATCTCGTCGCAATAGGTCTTCGATTCCGCGGCTTTGGCGAGATCGAACAGACGCCCGTCCCAGGTCGGGATCTGCACGCCCTCGTAGCCCAGCGACGCCGCCCAGCGGCAGATCGCGTCGAAGGAATTGAACGGCGCAACGTCGCCTGCGAACTGCGCCAGAAAGATCGCAGGACCCTTGACGTTACTTGTCATGTGCTCGCCCTCATCGTGTGAGTCCAAAGGTCGCGGTATCAGCCGGACAGCGCCGACTCCCTGGCGCCATGCGGTAGTCGTCCTTGAAGAAACGCGTGTTGAAGATCAGCGCTCTTGCGATCCCCACGAGCTGCGCCGCGATCGAGAGTGCGGCGGACGCGCCAAAGCCCAGCTCTGAATGTCTCCGGCCGCGCCGCTGCTCCCTCACCCGCAATACCGCCCGCTATTCGGCCGCGATGCGGTGGTGCCCCGCGGCCCACACGCGCGGATCGCGATGCATCTGCCCGTCCTTCATGATCATGGCGAAGCGCGACGGGCCGACGAGGATCGACAGGTCGGCGAGCGGATCGCCGTCGACCAGCAGGAGGTCGGCCAGTGCCCCTTCCTTGACCAGGCCGAGCTCGCCCTTGTGGCCCATGAGATCGCCGCCCACCTGCGTGGCGCAGCGCAGCGCGGCGGCCGGCGAATAGCCGAAGAACTTGACGAAATGCCCGATATCACGGGCATTCTGACCCATCGGCGTCAGCGTGAAGCCGTAGTCGCCGCCGACCACGACCTTGATGCCGCGCTTGCGGATCTGCTCGTAGGTCCGGCAGGTCGCCTCGAACTTCCGCGGCAGCCCGATGCGCTCGACCGTCTCCTTGGGGACGCCCGCGCGCTCGCTCTCGAACACCGCATTGTGGACGAGGCCGAAGGCCGGGCCGACGATGACGCGGTCCCTGGCGGCCTCGAGCATGTCGAGCGCTTCCTCGTCGGCGAAGTCGCAGTGATAGATGCAGTCGACGCCGTGGCGCAGCGCGCGCTTGACCGATTCCGCCGCTCGCGAATGGGAGGCGACGCGCCTGCCCCATTCGTGCGCCACCTCGACGGCCGTGGCGACCTCGATCTCGCTCATCGAGCACACCTCGGCGCGGGCGTGGCTGACGAACTCGTCGCCGGAGATGTTGATCTTGATGTTGTCCACGCCTTCGCGAATGCACAGCCGGACAGCCTTGCGAATCTCGTCGGGACCATCGGCGATCATGCCGAAGCTCTCCGCGTGCATGTGCTGCCGGCGCTCGTCGCCGAGACCGCCGGTGACCGTGATCTCCGGGCCGGCCGCGCGATAGCGTGGGCCGGCGAGATACCCGTCCTCGATCTCCTGGCGCACCACCACATCGAGGCGGAGCTTGGCGGAGGCCGCCGAATAGCAGCTGGTGAAGCCGTGATCGAGGATGAGCGTCGCGTTCCGGCACGTCCGCAGCAGATGCTCCTCGGGAGGAATTTCCCCGAGATCCTGGTTGCGGGCCGGTCCCACGAAGGAGAGGTGGCAGTGACCTTCCACGAGGCCCGGCATCAAGGTCATGCCGCCGCCGTCGATCACGCGAGACGCGCGCTCACGTGCGATCTGGTTCGCGCCGCGGGCGACCGCCTTGATACGATTGCCTTCGACCAGAACCTCCCCGGCGAACGGCGCATCCGAATCGCCCTCCCATACCATGATGTTGTTGAACAGCGTGGCGGCCACGGCATGCCTCCCTCGCCGCTTCGTCGGTTGATTCTTTGCGAAGCGGCTGTGCGCGTTTTTGAGCATCGCGCTATTGACCGACGTCACATTGTCGCAAAGTCCCGCAGAGCGCAAGCGCGGTCACTTTTCGGCGTGGCCGTCCGCTTCCGAATGCGTCTTGCGGCGTCAGCCAACCTCGCGTCGGGCGGCCTCGTCGCCGGCGAGCTCGGCGGCGACCACGAGGCCGAAGTCGATGCCGGCCGTCACGCCGCCGCCGGAGATGCGGTTGCGGTCGCGCACCACGCGCTCCGCGACCGACTCGGCGCCGAGCGGCACCAGCATGTCGCGCCACGCCCAGTGGCAGGCGGAGCGGTACCCCTTCAGCAGGCCGGCGGCGCCGAGCACCAGCGAGCCCGTGCACACCGAGGTGACGTAGCGCGCGGTCGCGGCCTGGCGGCGCAGGAAGGCGAGCGTCTCCTCGTCGGTCATCAGGGATAGATCAGGAGCCCGATCTCGATGGCAGTTGGCATGGTGGCTCGCCTTCGTGCCCTCACCTCCCGACGCCGGCGAGCGCCAGCAGCCCGACGTGGCCGACCAGCACCAGGAGGGCGAGGAAGTTGATCATGAAGACGCGGCCGCGCAGCGGCACGTCGTCGGTCAATGTCTGAACCGCGGTGTGGATGATGCGGCCGGCAACGAAGATCCAGGCCGCCGCGACATCGATCGTCGCGACCCGGCCGAGCGCCACCAGCAGCACCACGACGGCGTAGAAGATAACCGGCAGCTCGAACTGGTTGCCGAGGTTGCGGGTGATGCGGGCGACGTTCTTCGGTTCATCGCGGCCGAGCACGAAACTGGCGAAATCGACCTGGCCGCTCCTGACCGCGGCCGCCCGGGCGACGGTGAGCCAAGCATAGAGTGCGCAGGTCAGGACGATCTGCGCCAACATCGGCCACAGCAGCGACGCCATCGGACAGCCCTCCGCGCTAGATCCGCGACGGATAGTTCGGGCTCTCGCGTGTGATCGTGACGTCGTGGACGTGGCTTTCGCGCAGGCCGGCGCCGGAGATGCGCACGAACCGTGCCTTGCGATGGAACTCGGCGAGGTTGGCGGCGCCGACATAGCCCATCGCGGCGCGCAGGCCCCCGGAGAGCTGGTGGATGACGGTGGCGACCGCGCCCTTGTAGGGCACCTGACCCTCGACGCCCTCGGGGACGAGCTTGAGGGTGTCCTTGATGTCCTGCTGGAAATAGCGGTCGGCGGAGCCGCGCGCCATGGCGCTGACCGAGCCCATGCCGCGATAGGTCTTGTAGGTGCGGCCCTGATACAGGAAGACCTCGCCCGGGGTCTCGTCGGTGCCGGCGAGCAGCGAGCCGACCATGGCGCAGTCGGCGCCGGCGGCGAGCGCCTTGGCGAGGTCGCCCGAATACTTGATGCCGCCGTCGGCGATCACCGGGATGTCCGCCGCGCGGGCGGCCTCGACGGCGTCCAGGATCGCGGTGAGCTGCGGCACGCCGACGCCGGCGACGATCCGGGTGGTGCAGATCGAGCCCGGCCCGATGCCGACCTTGACGGCGTCGGCGCCGGAATCGATCAACGCCCTGGCGCCGTCGGCGGTCGCGATATTGCCGGCCACCACCTGCACGGCGTTCGACAGCCGCTTGATGCGATTCACCGCATCGAGCACCCGGCGCGAATGGCCGTGGGCCGTGTCGACCACGACGAGGTCGACACCGGCCGCGATCAGCCGCTCGGTGCGGGCGAAGCCCTGCTCGCCGACCGTCGTGGCGGCGGCGACCCGCAGGCGTCCCTGCTCGTCCTTGCAGGCATCCGGATTGGCGACCGCCTTCTCGATGTCCTTCACGGTGATCAGGCCGACGCAGCGATAGTCGGCGTCGACCACGAGCAGCTTCTCGATGCGGTGCTGGTGCAGGAGCCGCTTGGCCTCATCCTGTGAGACCCCCTCGCGCACGCTGACCAGGCCCTCCTTGGTCATCAGGTCCTTGACCGGCTGGCGCGGATCGGTGGCGAAGCGGACGTCGCGGTTGGTGAGAATGCCAACCAGCTTGCCGGCCTTGAGGTTGCGGCCGCCCTCGACCACAGGGATGCCGGAAATGCCGTTCTGCTTCATCAGTTGCAGGGCATCCGCCAGCGTCGCATCGGGATCGATGGTGACTGGATTGACCACCATGCCGGATTCGAAGCGTTTGACCTGACGCACCTGCTCGGCCTGGTCCTCGGGCTCGAGATTGCGATGAATGACGCCGATGCCGCCGGCCTGGGCCATGGCGATCGCCATCCGGGCCTCGGTGACGGTGTCCATGGCGGACGCCACGATCGGGATGTTCAGCCCGATGGACCGGGTGATCCGCGAGCCGACATCGACCTCGGACGGCATTACATCGGAGAGCCCGGGCTGCAGCAGCACGTCGTCGAACGTCAGCGCTTCGCGCAGGTTGCCGTTCGGGTTTTCGGCCATCGCCAACTCTCCTTCATCGCGCCGCGGGATGAAGACAGCCCTGGCCGGCGGAAGCCACCGGACCGCGACTCGGGACACCCCTTCGGAGTTGGCGGTGGTCGATAGCACGGCCGCACAAACGATGCAAAGACGGCCCGCGCGCGACCCGTCGCGACAGCGCCGAGGCGCCTCTGCGGTGATGGCACAAAGACGTCGCCAGGCTGAGAAAATCGAATATAGAGGGGCAGTTTCCGGCTGGAACGCGAGGCGTATGACGGCATGCCGCGTCGCTGGCTTTATCTGGTCATCGGGCTCGCCGGCCTGGCGCCGCTGCCGACCGCGGCGGATCCGTCGCCGGAATGGCAGCTCTGCGCCGGCAGCGACACCAGGCCCGACGAGGGGATCGCGGCCTGCTCGGTGATCATCGCGGCGCAGCGGGAGAGCGGCCGCAATCTGGCGATCGCCTACTTCGATCGCGGCAACGGCTGGTTCGCCAAGCGGGAGCCCGACCACGCGATCGATGATTTCGACCAGGCGATCCGCTTCGATCCGGGCAATTCCAGAGCCCACTACAACCGCGGCGTTGCTCTCGCGGCCCTCCACGACCTGGGCGGCGCCATTGCGGCATTCGACCAGGCGATCCGGCTCGATCCGGCGTTCGCGTGCCAAGGCCTACGACACCCGCGGCCACATCTATGTGAAGCTCGGCCTCCGCGACCGGGCCATCGAGGACTTCAAGAAGGCGCTGGCGCTCAATCCGAGCCTCAAGGATTCGGCCGACGCCCTGCGACGGCTCGCATCAGGACGCTGATGCTCGTTGCCTGATGTCTGATGCGCTTTCGGAGCTCGGACGTCGAAGCATGTCTCCCGACAGGCCTGTCCGGTTCAAATAATCCTCCGCCTGCGTGTCATGAACCGTTTTCTCCGGTGCCACGACCAATGGTCCGAAGTGAACGTCAACCTTGCAACCCGAACCTCACACCCCAGGAGAATCCCATGTCCCGCAAGACCATCCTTGCGCTGGCGGCCATCGCCGCCCTCGGCATCGCAGCCCTCGCCCCGACCTCGGCTTCGGCATTCGGCCACGGCGGCGGCGGCCACGGCGGCGGCGGCCATTTCGGCGGCGGCCATATGATGTCGCGCGGCCCGATCGGCCACCACCAGACATTCAACCGGATCGGCCACGGCCCGCGCGGCCCGCACTTCGCCCGGTTCGATCGCGGTCGCGGCCACCACTTCTGCCATTTCAATCATTGCGGCCCGAGGATCGGCTGGTGGTGGAGGCATCATCACCACCCCTACTGGGTCTATCCGGTCGGCGGCGAGGCGGCGGTCGAGACCGAGGGCGCGGCAGCCCCGGCCTACTCCGCCCCGGCCGCCAGCAACACCTGCACCTGCCTGACCAAGAGCTACCTGCCGGACGGCAGCGTGATGTTCAAGGACGTGTGCACCAAGGAAGCCGCCGTGGCGACCCCCGACGAGCTCAAGGCCCAGGCCGCCGGCGTCCCGCCGGCCGCCGAGACCAAGTAAGCCTCGATATCCGGTCCCGCGTCGACGAGAGCCCCGGTTTTCCGGGGCTCTCTGTCGTTGCGACGCAGGCCCGTCGGCTCAGCCCGACGGCGCCCCGATCCTGTCGAGATAGCGCCGCACCGAGCGCTCGACCGCGGCGTTGCCGCCCGACGCGATCGTGCGCCGCCAGAACCCCCCATAGACGCGATCGAACCTGAAGGGCGCCACCGCGGCGCCGATCCGCGCCACCGTCCGGGCGTCGAGCGGCACGATGTTGGGGAAGCTGTACATGAAGCTGACGAACCTGCGATCCATGGTGACCTGCAGCGTGTCCCCGCAAAAGATCGCGCCGGCGCCGGCGTTCCAGCCGGCCCAGTGCAGGACGGCGGCTCCGGGAAAATGACCACCGCAGCGGATCAGCGTCACCTCGGGCGCAATCTCCAGCGTTTCGCCCGACCAGTGGACGATCGCACTCGAGCCTCGCCGGACCCACTCGCGGTCGTCCGCATGGAGGTAGATCGGGACCTGGCCGAACGCATCGCTCCACTCCACCATCGTGGTGTAGAAGTGCGGATGCGAAATCGCGATCGCCGAAAGTCCGCCGGCGGCATTGATCCGCTCGACGACGTCGCGATCGATCAGCGCGACGCAGTCCCACAGGATGCTGCCGTGTGGCGTCGCCAGCAGCAGCGCGCGCTGCCCGATCGCAAAATGCGGCACCACCTGCAATGCCGTCACACCGGGCTCGTCCGCCTCCCACTCGATGGTGTGACTGCGCCGCAACTGATCGAGGGTCAGCCAGGCCTGGCCGTCCCAGCGCACGTACTGGCGATCGTCCTCGCAGACCGGGCAGGACGGCGGCGGCTGCGCGCTCTCCGCGTACTGGGTACCACATTGTCGACAGATGAATGTGGCCATTGTCACCTCCGCGGCAGCGCCCGCACGGCCAGCGATGAACCGGAGCAGGCGACCGCGCGACTAAGTGTACGTCCAGGCCTGTAGCCGGAGGGGCGCGCCATGTTCCACAAGACCCTTGCGATTGCCGCCGCGTTCGTCCTGGTGGCGTTCGCCGAGCCGGCCGCCGCCGCGCGATTCTTCGGCGGCGGAGGCCATTTCGCCGCGCCGCGAACCAACATGACGGCGCACCGGCCGGCATTCAACCGACCCCACGGCCCCTCGTTCCAGCACGAGCATGGGTCGTCACGGACCGTGAACCGTCACCATGACACGCGCGACCGGACGACGACATACCCTCGCCATCCGACCGGGCATGAGGCGAATGGCTGCGGCGACGGACGATGTCCACCGAAGAACCCGCCGCCCGGCAGCACCGAGTGCCGGAGGGGAAAATGTCCGCCGGTCAACCCTCCGGGCAGCACCACCGAGTGCCGGGACGGCCGATGTCCGGGCCCGCGGCCCTATCCGCTGCCGCCCGGCGGGCCGGTCATCGGAGTGCCGGTCAATCCGGCCCTGCCGACCGGAACCGGCTCGGCGACCTCGAATCCGCCGCCGACCATGATGTCGACCCGGCAGCCGTCCGGGCCGTCCGGTCAGCAGCAGGGCAGCGCACAGCGCACCGCGTTCGACATCCCGCCAGCCAGCGAGCGGCGCTATCGCCCCGACGAAGTCCTGCTCGACTTGGGCCCGACCGCATCGCCCGAAAGCCTCGACGCGATGATCCGGCGGCATCGGCTGACCCGGCTGGAGACCTACCGGATCCGCCTGACCGGCACCACGCTGCAGCGGCTTCGCATCCCCGACGGGCGCGCGGTGCCCGAGGTGATCGCCGACCTGTCGCGCGATCCGCGCATCGTCTCGGCGCAACCCAACTACCTGTTCACCCTGCAGGACGGCGCGCGATCGCCGGCGCCCGTGGCGTCCGAGGACCAACCGCAAGGAGACGACACGACGCAATACGTGGTGGCGAAGCTGCGGCTCGCCGAAGCGCACCGCATCGCGACCGGGAAGCGGGTGACGGTCGCCATGATCGACACCGGGGTCGACGTCTCGCATCCCTATCTGTCCGGCAGCGTCGCCGGCTCGTTCAACGCGCTCGGCGGTGACGACACGCCCGACGAGCACGGCACCGCCATGGCGGGCGCCATCGTCGAGCACGGCGACCTCGTCGGCGTGGCGCCCGGAGCGCGCCTGCTGTCGGTGCGGGCCTTTGCGCGCGACGCCAACAAGCAGGCGACCGCGCTCGCCATCATCCAGGGTATCGACTGGGCGGTCGAGCACGGCGCCCGGGTCATCAACATGAGCTTTGCGGGTCCGCGCGCCAGCTACATCGAGCCGCCGATCACGGCGGCGTACCGGCGGAACGTCGTGCTCGTGGCGGCGGCGGGCAACGACGGCCCGCGCGCGGCCGCCGCCTATCCGGGCGCGCTTCCCGAGGTGATCGCCGTGACGGCGACGGACGTAGACGACCGGCTGTTCGACTACGCCAACCACGGCGACTACATCGCGGTGGCGGCACCCGGCGTCGACGTGGTGGCGCCGATCCTCGAGTCGGCCGTCAAGCCGGTGAGCGGCACCTCGATCGCCGCCGCCCATGTGAGCGGCGTGGCGGCGCTGCTGATCGAGCGCAACCCGTCGCTGCGTCCCCAGGACATCCGAAAGATCCTGGCCGCGACCGCCGTCAGGACCAGCCCCGGCGCCCGCGCCGACGAATTCGGCGCCGGCCGGATCGACGCCCTGGCGGCGATCCAGTCGCTCGGCCCGGGCACCAGCGCGGCCGAAGCCAGGATGCATTGAGGGCTTGTCCCTGCGCCAGGCAACTCGGTGGGCGCGACACGGCATGCTCGTCCTGGCTCGACCAGGCACATGCTGCGGTTCCAGCGCTCGATTCCCACGACATGAACGCCAGCAGGCGTGATGCGCGGCGATAAATTGCCGTATAGTGCCGCCCCAGCGACAGGTGCCGGCGTCGCCGCGACAACGAGAACATGGCCGGCGCCACGGGGGAGACACCACATGACGAGCGCGCGCAACGATCGCCCGAGGCTCCACAACGCCATGTGGCCCGGCCTGGTCGGCAAGGGACCGGATTCCGAGCCGCCGATCGGACTTGACGAGATGCTCGACCTGACGGCGGCCGCCGAGGTCGACGGCACGCGGTTCGAGGGCGTCGATCTCTTTCTCGCCGACCCGCATACCAGCATCGATTCCTCCAAGTCCGACATCGCGGCGCTCGCCGAGAAGATCGCGGCAAGGAAGCTCGAGGTGGGCTCGCTGGTGGCGCCGGTGTGGCCGCCGGTCGGCGGCGGGTCGGCCATGGGCAGCGCAGAGGATCGCAGGCGTTTCGTCGACATGGTGCGCAAGGCCTGCGGCATCGGGCGCTGGCTGCGCGAGCTCGGAATCCGCAGGTCGGGAGTGGTGCGCATCGATTCGGCCACCGGCGTCGAGGACTGGGCCAAGGATCCGGCCGGCAACACCCGGATCATCGCCGAGACGTTCCGCGAGGCCTGCGACGTCGCCGAGGATCACGGCGAGCGGCTGTCGGCCGAGGGCGAAATCTGCTGGGGCGGCATGCACAGCTGGAAGGCGATGGTCGAGCTGCTCGAACGGGTGGATCGTCCCGACACGCTGGGTTTCCAGGCCGACATGGCGCACACGCTGCTCTACACGCTAGGCTACAACGCCCCGGAGGCACGCATCCTTCCGCCCGACTTCGACTGGAAGCAGAAGGAGGTGTTCGACGCGGCGCTCAAGACGCTGACCGACGCGCTGCGGCCGTGGACCAACGATTTCCACGTCGCGCAGAACGACGCCACCGTCAAGGGAATGGGAAGCCACGACAAGACCGGTCGCCACTGTCTGGTCGACGATCCGGCCGGCAAGCTCGACATCGTCCACAGTGCCGGCTACTGGCTGCGCGATGCCGACGGCAGGCCGACCCGGGCGATGGCGCATATCTGCTGGGACGGCTGCATGTTCCCCAACGGCGTGATGCGAAACCCGGAGACTTGGAACAAGGTGCTCGCAGTCATGATCGACGTGCGCGACGCCCACGGCTGGCGCCAGTGACACGGGGGATCGGCCATGAGCAGCGGTAAACCCCTCAATGTCGGCCTCGTCGGCTACGGCTTCATGGGACGCACCCATTCCAACGCCTTCGGCAAGGTCGCGCAATTCTTCGACGTCGAGCGCCGGCCGATTCTCAAGGCGGTGTGCGGGCGCAACGAAGCCGGCGTGAAGACATTCGCCCGGCAATGGGGCTACGAATCCGTCGAGACGGACTGGCAGAAGCTGGTCGAGCGCGCCGACATCGATCTCGTCGACATCGCCACGCCCAACGACAGCCACGCCGAGATTGCGGTGGCGGCGGCGGCCGCCGGCAAGATGGTGATGTGCGAAAAGCCGCTCGGCCGCAACCCGGCCGAAGCCGCCCGCATGGTCGCGGCGGTCGAACGCGCCGGCATCCCCAACATGGTCTGGTACAACTACCGCCGGGTGCCGGCGGTCACGCTCGCCAAGGAGATCGTCGCGGCGGGCCGCCTCGGCAGGATCTTCCATTACCGCGCCAAGTTCCTGCAGGACTGGACGATCTCGGCCGACCTCCCGCAG
>Ga0209415_10008066_pt1 | contig 18286 bp, 32 predicted proteins | sample PeaSoiSIISIP2007_FD_187696 | JGI IMG/M metagenome (GOLD analysis project Ga0209415, IMG submission 187696) | Peat soil microbial communities from Weissenstadt, Germany - SII-SIP-2007 (SPAdes) (version 2) | ecosystem: Environmental > Terrestrial > Soil > Wetlands > Peat | place: Germany...
AACATGACCATCGACCGCCAGGCCGAGGAAGTGGACCGCGTGAAGCGCTCGGAAAGCGGCATGATCGTCGATCCGGTCACGATCGGGCCCGAGATGTCCGTCCGGCAGGCGCTGGACATCATGAACAAGTACAAGGTTTCCGGGCTTCCCGTCACGCGGGGGCCGCGCCTGGTGGGCATCCTCACGAACCGCGATTTGCGCTTCGAGCGTAACCTTGACCAGCCCGTCAGCAACATCATGACGAAGGAGAACCTGGTCACCGTGCCGGTGGGAACGACCCTCGAGGAAGCCGAGCGCATCCTTCAGCGCCACCGTATCGAAAAGCTGCTCGTCGTGGACAAGGACTTTAACCTCAAGGGCCTCATCACCGTCAAGGACATCCAGAAGAAGCTCGAGTTCCCCAGCGCCACGAAGGACGAGCAGGGACGCCTCCGCGTCGGCGCGGCTATCGGCGCCACGGGAGACTTTCTCGAGCGCGCCGAGGAGATGGCCCGCGAAAAAGTGGACGTGTTGGCGATCGATACCGCGCACGGCCACACCACGCGCGTGATGGACGCGATTCGCGCGGTGAAGCGCAAATTCCCGGAACTGCAGTTGGTCGCCGGCAACGTCGCAACGGCGGAAGGCACGCGAGATCTGATCGCGCTCGGCATCGACGGCCTCAAGGTCGGCATCGGGCCCGGCTCGATCTGTACCACGCGCGTCGTCACGGGCGCGGGCGTGCCGCAGATTACGGCGGTCGCCGAATGTTCGCGCGCCGCGCTCGGCAGCGGCGTGCCGATCATCGCGGACGGCGGAATCAAGTTTTCGGGCGACATCACGAAGGCCATCGCCGCGGGCGCATCGGCGGTGATGATCGGCAGCCTCTTCGCCGGCACCGAGGAATCGCCCGGCGAGACGATTCTCTACCAGGGCCGCACGTTCAAGTCCTACCGCGGGATGGGTTCCCTCGGCGCCATGGAGGCGGGTTCGGCAGACCGCTACGCGCAGGAAACCGCCGAGCGCGGCAAGTCCGTTCCTGAAGGCATCGAGGGCCAGGTGCCGTACAAGGGGCCGCTGGCGGGTCTGGTCGAGCAGCTTGTCGGCGGGCTGCGCAGCGGGATGGGCTACTGCGGCACCCCGACCTTGAGGGAATTGCAGGAACGGGGCAAGTTCATCCGCATCTCTCAGGCAGGCCTGCGCGAAAGCCACGTCCACGACGTGATCATCACACGCGAAGCGCCCAACTACAGGCTCGAGTAATGAAGCATCGCCCTTCAGGGGCGCGTTAGAATGCGCTGGCTCAGGACGTGGTGGCCGGCGCTGGTCTGGGCCGCGGTCATCTCGATCTTTTCGACCGGCGCGTTCACATCGGAAAACACCAGCCGCGTCATCCTTCCGATCCTCCACTGGCTATTTCCGCACGCTTCGCAGGCGACGCTCGGCTTCATGCATCACGTGATCCGGAAGTGCGGGCATTTCACCGAATACTTCATTCTGAGCCTGCTGATCCTGCGAGGCATCCGCGCCGGAAGGCATGAGACGCATCTCGCCTGGGCGCTCGCGGCCATCGCAGTCGTTGCGGGTTACGCGGCACTCGATGAGTTGCACCAGCGGTTCGTGCCGGGGCGCACTCCGGCCGTCCGGGACGTGCTGATTGATACGGCAGGCGGCGTGGCCGCTCAGGCGATCGCAGCCCTCTTCGCTCTGTGGGTCCACGTCCGGCAACGGCGAGCGCAGGAAGAAGGCGCGGGCGGACACGCCTGAAATGAAAAAGCCCGTCTCGATTTATCGGGACGGGCTTTGTAATCCTGATACGGATCGCTTCTACTTCTGGGCGGCGGCCGCTTCCTTTTCTTCCGGCACTTCTTCCGCGACGGCCTTCTTCGATTTCTTTTCCTTCTTCTTCAGTTCCGAGCCGATAAATTCGAGAATCGCGAGCTCCGCCCCGTCGCCGATCCGCCAGCCGGTGCGGATGATCCGCGTGTAGCCTCCGGGGCGGTCTGCGAAGCGCGGCGCGAGATCGGCAAAGAGCTTCTTCGTCGCGTCCGGGGTCATCAGGAACGCGGCGGCCTGTCGCCGCGCATGGAGCGAATCGCGTTTGCCGAGCGTGATCATGCGCTCGGCAATCGGGCGCGCCGCCTTCGCGCGGAGCACCGTCGTGTGGATGCGCTCCTTCTCGATCAGGTTCGTCACTAGGTTGCGGAGCGTCGCGCGGCGGTGCGCCGGTTGGCGTCCGAGTTTGTGTCCTGAAACTAGGTGTCTCATGTTCCGACCCGTGGCCCTTTCGAGTGGCTTAGATGGACGTCGCTTCCTCGGACGGCGGAGGAGCGGTCTGGCTGGGCAGCGGCGGCCAGATGACGCGGCCGTGCTCGTCGAACTTCATTCCCAGGCTCAAGCCCATTTTGTGCAGGATGTCCTTGATCTCGTTCAGCGACTTCCGCCCGAAATTCTTGGTCTTGAGCATTTCGGACTCGGTCTTCTGCACGAGCTCGCGGAGATTCTGAATGTTCGCGTTTTTCAGGCAGTTGTAGGAGCGCACCGAGAGCTCGAGCTCCTCGACCGAGCGGTCCAGGAATTCGAGGCGCGGATCGGCGTAGTTCTCGACCGCCTCTTCCGGAAGCTCCGGCTGCTCCTCGAAGTTGATGAAGATGCTCATGTGGTCCTTGATGAGCTTCGAGGCGAGGCCGATGGAGTCCTGCGGCGTGATTGCGGCGTTCGTCCAGACCTCCAGCGTCAGCTTTTCGTAGTCGGTCATCTGGCCGAGGCGCGCCGCCTCCACCGCGTAGTTGACCTTGCGCACCGGCGAATGGACCGAGTCGATCGGGATGTAGCCGATCGGCAGGTCTTCGTCGAAGTTGCGGTCGGCGGCCACGTAGCCGCGGCCATTCTTCACGCGTAATTCGAGTTCGAGCTTGCCGCCTTCGCTCACCGTCGCGATATAGACGTTCTTGTCGAGCACGGCGATGTCGGCGTCCTCTTCGATCTTCGCGGAGGTCACCGGGCCGGGCGTATCGACGCTGAGCGTGATCGTCTTCGGCTGGTCCGTGTTGAGCTTCAGCGGGACCTGCTTGAGGTTGAGGATGATGTCGGTCGCGTCCTCGACCACGCCTGGAATCGGCGAGAATTCATGCAGCACGCCTTCAATCTTCACCGCGGTGATCGCGGCGCCCTCAATCGAGCTCAGCAGCGCCCGCCGCAGTGAGTTTCCGACCGTCGTTCCCCAGCCGCGCTCAAACGGCTGCGCGGAAAACTTTCCGTACTTGTCGGTCAGTGACTCGGGTTCTGCCGCCAACCGCTTTGGTTTCTGAAAGCCTTTCCACATTCTCGTCCTTCCTTCCGGCCCGCCCGCGGCGGACCCGTTACCATCCGAAGAAAATCCGAATCCGCGTTACTTCGAATACAATTCGACGATGAGCTGTACGTTCATCGGCGGAGTTTGCACGTCCTCGCGCCGCGGCAGCGCCACCACGCGCGCCTTGAAATTCTCGCGGTCGATATCGAGCCACGGCGCCACTCCCTGGCTTTGCGCCAGGTTGCGCGCTTCGAGCACCATCGTGTTCTGGTGCATCTTGTCCTTGAGCGCGATATCGTCGCCCACCTGCACCAGGTAGCTGGGAATGTTCACCTTCTGGCCCTTCACCCGGATGTGACCGTGCAACACGAGCTGCCGCGCCTGCGCGCGCGATCCGGCAAGCCCGGCGCGATACACCGCGTTGTCAAGGCGCCGCTCGAGCATGATCACCAGGTTGCCGCCCGTCGGCCCCTTCGCGCGCGCCGATTTCTCGAAATACGCGCGGAACTGCCGCTCGAGCAGCCCGTAGGTGCGCTTCACCTTCTGCTTTTCGCGCAACTGCACGCCGTAGCCCACCATCTTCGGCCGCCGGGCCTGGCCGTGCTGGCCGGGAACGAAATTGCGCTTCTCGATCGCGCACTTTTCCGTAAAACACCGGAGGCCCTTCAAGAAGAGCTTCTGCCCTTCCCTGCGGCACAGCCGGCAAACTGCTTCACGATGTCTTGCCAAGTGCTTCTCCTTTTCCCTGCAACAAACGATCTAACGCTTATACGCGGCGGCGCTTCGGCGGACGGCAGCCGTTGTGCGGCACGGGCGTGACGTCCTTGATCGCGTTGATGTGCAGCCCCGAGGAAGCCAGCGCGCGCACAGCAGACTCGCGTCCCGCTCCGGGGCCCTTCACCCGCACTTCCACCGATTTCATTCCGTACTGATCGCGCGCCACGCCCGCCGCTGTCATCGCGGCCTGCTGCGCCGCGTAGGGCGTGCCCTTGCGCGAACCCTTGAATCCCGAAGACCCGGCGGAAGCCCAGCTCACCACGCGCCCGTCCGGGTCGGTGAGCGTCACGATCGTGTTGTTGAACGTCGCCTGGATGCACACCAGTCCGTGCGGCACGACGCGCTTTTCCTTCTTCTTGCGAAATTCCTTCTTTCGCTTCGACGGTTTTGCGCCTGCCGCCGGAGCCGCTGCCGCGTCCTTAGGTTCTTTTGCCACGATAATTTCCTCTCCTGTCTTTCCACCGGGGCGCGGCAAGCAGCGCCCCTACAAAATTTACTTGCGCGCCGCCACTTTCTTTTTCGCCGCGACCGCGCCCTTGCGCGGGCCCTTTCGCGTGCGGGCGTTCGTGTGCGTCCGCTGGCCGCGCACCGGAAGATTCCGGCGATGGCGCAGGCCGCGGTAGCATTGGATTTCGATCAGCCGCCGGATGTTCATCTGCATATCCTTGCGGAGATCGCCTTCCACGCCGCCTTCGGATTCGATCGCGGCGCGCAAGCGCGTCACTTCCTCCTCCGTGAGGTCCTTGATCTTTTTCGTCGAGTCCACGTTCGCCTTCTCGGACAGCGAACGCGCGCGCTGCTGCCCGATCCCGTAGATCGCCGTCAATCCGACCCACAGCCGTTTGTTCGGCGGAAGGTCCACACCTGCAATGCGTGCCATATATCTTTTCTCCCTAGCCCTGGCGCTGGCGGTGTTTCGGGTTCACGCAGATCACCCGCACCACGCCGCGCCGATGAACGATCTTACACTTCATGCAAATTTTCTTGACCGATGCCCGAACCTTCATCTCTTCAACTCCGTTTCCCTTGCCGCTACTTATACCGGTAGACGATTCGCCCGCGCGTCAGATCGTAGGGCGAAAGCTCCACCGCCACGCGGTCCCCGGCCAGAATGCGGATGAAATTCTTCCGCATCTTTCCCGAAATGTGCGCGAGCACCCGGTGCTTGTTTTCGAGCTCGACGCGGAACATCGCGTTCGGAAGCGGCTCGATCACCGTCGCCATCACTTCGATGGCGTCTTCCTTCCCGCTTCCGTCGGTCGGCTTCTTCTTTTCCTCGAACGGCCTTCTTGCCATGTGCTCCCTTATCGAACCCGGCCCCGGCCGCTCACCAGCACGGCCCGGTAGCTTCCTTTGGCCGCGTGAGAATCCAGGGTCCCTTGCTCGTCACTGCGACGGTGTGCTCGAAGTGCGCCGAATCGCTTCCGTCCGCGGTCACCGCGGTCCAATCGTCGTCGAGCACCCGGACGCCCGGACCACCCGTGTTCACCATCGGCTCGATGGCGATCACCATTCCTTCCTGCAAACGCGGTCCCTGCCCGGGCGAGCCGTAGTTCGGGACCTGCGGCTCCTCGTGCATCTTCGTTCCGATGCCGTGGCCCACGAACTCGCGGACCACCGAGTAGCCGTTCTCCTCGACCCATTCCTGCACCGCCGCCGAAACGTCTCCGAGACGGTTGCCCGGCCGGACTTTCTCGATCGCGTGCTCAAGCGATTCGCGAGTGACTCGCAGCAGCTTTTCACGCTCGGGCGCCACCTTGCCCACCGGCACCGTGAGCGCGGCATCCGCGTAATACCCGTCCAGCTCGACGCCGAAATCCAGCGACAGGATATCGCCCTCGCGCAGTTTCCGCGAAGACGACGGGATCCCGTGCACGACTTCCTTGTTGATCGACGTGCACACCGAGCCCGGATATCCCCGGTAGCCCTTGAACGCCGGCCGCGCGTGATGTTCCACCGCATACTTCTCGGCAAATTCGTCCAGCTCTTTCGTCGAAAGCCCCGGCCGGACCATCGCACGCATTTTTTCCAGCGCGCCCCAGACGATCAATCCGGCCCGGTGCATCTTTTCGAGTTCGGCCGGCGATTTACAGATGACCATCTCGTCTTTCCGCGCGCTCCACGATCTCGCTCAGCGCGCGGCTCACCTCGTCCACGTTCGCCGCGGCGTCCACCGTGTGAAGCACGCCCTGCCGCTGGTAATAATCCGTGAGCGGCTTCGTCGCGCGCTCGTATGCCGCCAGCCGCTCCTTCACCACCTCGGCCCGGTCGTCGGCGCGCTGCACCAGCTTGCCGCCGTCGTTATCGCAAATGCCCGGCGTTTTCGGCGGCGCGTCGTACACGTTGTAAATTTCGCCACCCACGCTGCAAGTCCACCGGCCCGTAAGGCGCCGCAGCAACTTGTCGTGGCTCACGCTCAAATCCACCACCACCGGTTTGCCGAACCCCGCGCTTTCGAGGATGCCGTCGAGCCGCTCGGCCTGCGGCAGCGTCCTCGGAAATCCGTCGAAGATGAATCCGGCGGCGCTATCGGGCCGCGCCAGCCGCTCCTCGATCATCTTCATCACCAGATCGTCCGGCACCAGCTCGCCGCGCTCCATGATCGGCTTTGCCAGCTTGCCGAGCTCCGTGCCGCGGCTGACCGCTTCCCGCAGCATGTCGCCGGTCGAAAGGTGCGCCATGCCGGAGCGCTGCGCGACTCTCTTCGCCTGCGTTCCCTTCCCCGCTCCCGGAGGGCCCAGAAAAATGAACGCCCGCTTGTGAGACATCGTCACCGCCGCGCGAATCCGATCAACCGCGACGACTCCGCACCCGGCCCCGCTTCACGAACCCTTCGTAGTTGCGCATCACGAGCTGCGCTTCCAGCTGCTGCACGGTATCCATCGCGACGCCGACCACGATCAGCAGCGAAGTGCCGCCGAAATAAAACTGCACGCCCAGCCCGTCGAGCACAAAGCGCCACATGTGGTTGTCGAACCAGACGCCGATCGGCCCCCACAGGTGCTGCAAATGAACTCCCGAGATCATCCATTCCGGCAGCAGGCAGACGATCGCCAGATACACGCCGCCCACCAGCGTCAGGCGCGACAGGATGCGGTTGATGTACTCCGACGTGTTCCGCCCGGGACGAATCCCCGGAACGAAGCCGCCGTACTTCCGCATGTTGTCCGCCAGCTCCGTGGGATTGAAAATGATCCCCACGTAAAAGAACGCGAAAAAGATGATCAGCGTCACGTAGATGAGCGTGTACAGCGGCTCGCCCCAGCTGATCATTCTCCCGAAAGCCTGTATGTGCGGCGAACGGCTCTGAAAAATCAGCGCAAACGTCTGCGGCGCCGTCAGCAGCGAACTCGCGAAGATCGGCGGAATCACGCCGCCGGAATTCACGCGCAGCGGGAGATACGTCATCTGCCCGCCCATCACTTTCCTGCCCATCACGCGCTTGGCGTACTGCACCGGGATGCGCCGCTGCCCGCCCTCCACAAAGACGATAAACGCCACCACCGCGATCATCAGCGCCAGCAAACCCAGGATGGCGATCGGCGTGAACGATCCCCACTGCTCGGTCTTGACCTTGCCCCACAGTTCGTTCACCGCGCGCGGCAGGCCGGCCACGATGCCTGTGAATATGATGAGCGACATGCCGTTGCCGATTCCGCGGTCGCTGATCTGCTCGCCGAGCCACATGATGAACGCCGAGCCGGTCGTCAGCGTCAGCATCGTCATCAAAATGAATCGCGGGCCCGGGTGATACACCAGCGATTGCCCGGAAAGGCCCTGCCCCTCGAGCGTCCTCGCGATCGCAAACGACTGAAACGCGCTCAGGACGATCGTGAGGTAGCGCGTGTACTGCGTGATCTTGCGCCGGCCCAGCTCGCCTTCCTTCTGCAAACGCTCCAGGTAAGGCCAGACCACCACGAGCAACTGCAAAATGATCGACGACGTGATGTACGGCATGATTCCCAGCGCGAAAATCGTCAGGCGCCGGAAATTGCCGCCGCTGAACAGATCGAAAATGCCGAGCAACGAACCCCGGCTCTGCTCGAAAAGCTGTTGCAGGAGGTCCGTGTTGATTCCCGGCGTGGGAATCACGGCGCCGAGGCGGTACACCGCCAGCAGGCCCAGCGCAAACAACACGCGTTTGCGCAAGTCGGGCGTGCTGAAGATGTTTCGAAACGCCTCGAACAGTTTCCTCATGACAGGACTTCGGTCTTCCCTCCGGCGCGCGCGATCTTTTCCTCCGCCGACTTGCTGAACGCGTGCGCGCGCACCGTCAACGCAACCTTCAATTCGCCGTCACCCAGCACCTTCACGCCATCGCGGGCCGCCCGCACGATTCCGCGTTCTGTGAGCGTTTCCGGAGTCACCGTGTCGCCCGCGGCGAAAACATTGAGGCTTTCAACGTTGACGACGGCAAACGTTTTCCCGAACGGGCTCGAAAAGCCGCGCTTCGGCAGGCGCCGGTGGAGCGGCATTTGCCCGCCCTCGAATCCCGGGCGGCGCGAATACCCGCGGCGTGACTGCTGCCCCTTATTGCCCGCGCCCGAGGTCTTGCCGAGCTTTGACCCCATCCCGCGCCCCACGCGCACCTTGCGGTGACGCGAGCCGCGCGGCGGCTTCAAATTCGAAAGTGTCGGTTGGTTGGCCATTGCTCGTTACCCCTCGATCTCAACCAGATGGTGGACTTTCGCGATCATGCCGCGCGTTTCGGGCGTGTCCTCGCGCTCCACCACCTGCTGCATTCGGCGGAAGCCCAGCCCGCGAATCGTCTGCCGCATGCCGCGCGGGCAGCCGATGAAGCTGCGCACCCATTTGATCTTCAAAGTTCCCGATTTCTTCTTCGTCGTCGCCATATTCTTCCGGATCCTTGATGGACGCCGCGGCTACGATGCAGCCGGCTCTCCCGTTCCCCTGCTGCGCGATTCCGCCACGCGCGCCGCGTCCTTCAGATGCAGCAGCGCATCGAACGTGGCCTTGATCACGTTGTGCGGATTCGACGTCCCAAGAGACTTCGTCAGCACGTTCTGAATTCCCGCGACCTCCATCACCGCTCGCACCGGGCCGCCGGCGATCACTCCGGTTCCTTCCGGCGCGGGCTTCAGCAGCACCTGACCCGAACCGTACGACCCGATCACCTGATGCGGGATCGTCGAACCCTTGAGGTTGAGCTTCACCATGTTCTTCTTCGCCTGCTCGATCGCCTTGCGGATCGCCATGGGAACCTCGCGGGCCTTGCCCATCCCGAAGCCGGCGTGGCCGCCCTGATCGCCCACCACCACGAGCGCCGAAAAGCTGAGGTTCTTGCCGCCCTTCACAACCTTCGTGACGCGATTGATCGAAACCACCTGATCCTTCAAATTGGCCTGGTTGGCTTCCACCGGCCGGCGAATCGACAGCGTATCTTTGAGCTCTTGTTTCGGCATAGTTGTCAGAATTTCAGGCCCGCCTCACGGGCCGCTTCGGCAAGCGCCTTCACGCGGCCGTGATACTGGTAGCCGCCGCGATCGAACACCACTTGCTCCACGCCCTTTGCTCGGGCGCGCTCCGCAATGATCTTGCCCACCACTTTCGAGGCAGCGATGTTGCCGCCGCCCTTGATCTTTTCCCGAACTTCCTTATCGAGCGAACTAGCGGAAGCGAGCGTGCGCCCCGTTGCGTCGTCCACAACCTGCACGCGGATATGCCGACTCGAACGATGGACGCAGAGCCGCGGACGCTCGGGCGTGCCTGCGAGCTTCTTGCGCATCCGCACGTGAATTCGGCGGCGATGCGCCTCGCGCGATAGTCTTCGGACCGGTGCTGCCACGCTCGTTCTCCTTTTCCTGCCGCTTTAGGCGGCCGTCGTCTTGGCGCCGGCCTTGCCGGCCTTCTTCTTCAGCCGCTCGCCGGTGATGCGAACGCCCTTCTGCTTGTACGGATCGGGCGGGCGCAGCCTGCGAAGATTGGCCGCCACCTGGCCCACCTGGTTCTTGTCCGCACCGGAAACGGTCATGTGCGTCTGCTTCTCGATCGCGATCTGAATTCCCTCGGGAATCGGAAATTCGATCGGGTGGGAGTAGCCCAGCGCCAGAACCACGTTCTTGCCCTTCACCTCGGCGCGGTAGCCGACGCCCACGATGTCCAGATCCTTCTTGAATCCGACCGTTACGCCCGTGACGGCATTGGCGACGAGCGCCCGCGCCAGCCCGTGCAGCGCGCGATGCTGTTCGGTCTCGCGCTTCGCTGTGAGCGTGCTGTCCTTGTGCTCGAACGAGATCCCGCGCGGCACCGGCACGGTCATCTTACCCTTCGGTCCCTGCACTTCCACCGAGCCGTCCTTGATCTGCACCTTCACGCCCGACGGCACTGGAATTATCTTGTTTCCAATTCGCGACATGGCTCTATGAAAACCTCTCTTACCAGACTTCGCAAAGCAGTTCGCCGCCCACGCCTTCTTTGCGCGCCGACTGCCCGGTCATCAATCCGCGCGGCGTGGAAAGGATCGAGATGCCCATGCCGCCCACCACGGGACGAATCCCCGTCTTTCCGATGTAGCGCCGCGAACCGGGCCGCGAGATGCGCTTCAGATCGGTGATCACGCTGTGGCGGTCCGGCGTGTACCGCAAGAAGACGCGCAGCGTCTTCTTGCCCTTTTCTTCCACCACCTTGAAATTCGTGACGTAGCCCTCGTCCTTCAGGATTCGCGCGATTTCCGTCTTCAGCTTCGAGGACGGCATGTCCACGCGCGAGTGCTTGGCTTTCGCGCCGTTTCGGATTCGCGTCAACAAATCGGCAATCGGATCGGTTGTCATTCTTCCTTCCCTACCAGCTCGCCTTCACGACTCCGGGAATTTCTCCCTTGAGCGCGAGGCCGCGGAAACAGATACGGCACATCTGGAATTTCCTGAGCGTGCCGCGCGCGCGCCCGCAGATCCGGCAGCGGTTACGCTCGCGAACCTTGAACTTCAGCTTGCGCTTGGTCTTCGCGATTTGACTGGTTCGAGCCATGCTCGTTGGTTCTCCTTATGCCGCGCCTTGCGCGCGGAAGGGCACGCCGAGCTGCTTCAGCAGCTCGCGCCCCTCTTCGTCGTTATGGGCCGTCGTCGTGATCGTGATGTTCATGCCCTTGATCTTGTCCACGCGCGTGTAATCGATTTCAGGAAACACGAGCTGGTCCTTCAAGCCCAGCGTGTAATTTCCCCGCCCGTCGAACGAATTCGGAGGCAGCCCCTTGAAGTCGCGCACGCGCGGAAAAACCACCGACGAAAGCCGGTCGAGGAATTCGTACATCCGCTCGCCGCGCAGGGTTACCATGCAGCCGATCGGCATTCCCTTGCGGATTTTGAAATTCGCGATCGATTTCTTCGCCCGCGTGATCACCGGCTTCTGTCCGGCGATCTGGCCCAGCTCGACGGCCGCGGTGTCCAGCAGCTTCGGGTTGGCGCTGGCTTCGCCGAGGCCGATGTTCAGCGTCACTTTCGAGACGCGCGGCACGGCCATCGTGTTCTTGTAGCCGAAGCGCTTCGTCAGCGCCGGCACGGCTTCCTTCCGGTATTTTTCGTGTAAACGGCTCGCCATCTTTCAATCGCCTCGCGTTCTAGTGCTCAAATGTCGTATTGCAGCGCCGGCAGACCCTGGCCTTCGTTCCGTCGGGCAGCGACGTGTGGCCCACGCGCGTGTGCTTACCGCATCCCGGGCAAACCAGCATCACGTTCGAAATGTGAATCGTGCCTTCCTTATCCACGATGCCTCCGCGGACGTTTTTCTGCGGGTTCGGCCGCGTGTGCTTCTTGATCATGTTGGCGTGCTCGACCGTCACGCGGCGCTTCTCGCGATTCACCGAAAGCACCTTGCCGGTCTTGCCCTTCGACCGGCCCGCCATCACTTTCACCATGTCGCCGTGGCGTATGCCGAGCAGCGGCGCCGTCTCGCTGGTTTTTCTCATCGCTACCACACTTCCGGGGCGAGCGACACGATCTTGGTGAACTTCTTGTCGCGCAGCTCGCGGGCCACCGGCCCGAAAACGCGCGTTCCGATCGGCTCGTTCGCGTCGTTGATCAGCACGGCGGCGTTGTCGTCGAACCGGATGTAGGTGCCATCCCTCCGCCGCTGCTCTTTCCTGGTGCGCACCACCACCGCGCGCACCACCTTGCCCTTCTTGACCTGGCCGTCCGGCGAGGCTTCCTTCACCGCCGCCGTGATGACGTCGCCGAGCCCGGCCGTCAGCCCCGCATCTCCTCCCAGCGGGAGGATGCAGGTAATCTGGCGGGCGCCGGAATTGTCGGCCACCGTCAGCCATGTCCGCATCTGGACCATTGTCGTGCTCCCTTATCCTTTTTCGTTTCGCGGGCTCAGGCCACGCGCGTCGAGCGCTGCACAACTTCCTTGAGCCGCCACCGCTTCAGTTTCGAAAGCGGGCGCGTGGAAACGATCCGCACGATGTCGCCGACCCGCGCTTCCCCGCCTTCGTCGTGCGCGTAGTATTTCTTTCCCGTCCGGATCACGCGGTGATAGAGCGGGTGCTGCGTGGCGCGCCGGACCTTGACCACGATCGTTTTCTGCATCTTCGCGCTGGTCACCACGCCGACCAGTTCCTGCCGCGCTCCACGCTCCGGGGCTGCTTCGTGAGCGATCTGTGTTTGGCTCGCCATTACGCCTTCCTCAATTCGTTCTCGCGCAGCAACGTCTTCACACGCGCGAGGTCTTTCCGCGCTTCCCTCATCTTTTTTAAACCCTCGGCCTGTCCCCCCGCGAGTTGAAAACGCAGGCGAAAAATCTGCTCCGCGAGCTCGCGCTGTTGAATTTCGAGCTCGTTCGGGTTCATCTCGCGGTATTTCTCCACGCGCCGCGCCATCAGAGTTCCTCCGCCCGGGTCACGAATTTCGTCGCGATCGGCAGCTTGTTGGCCGCAAGCTCCATCGCCTCTTTCGCCGCCGCCAAGTCGACGCCTGCCATCTCAAACATGACGCGCCCCGGCTTCACCACCGCCACCCAGTGCTCCGGTGGCCCTTTGCCCTTGCCCATGCGCGTTTCGGCCGGCTTCTTCGTGAACGGCTTGTCCGGAAAAATGCGAATCCAGAGTTTCCCGCCGCGCTTGATGAACCGCGTGATGGCCACGCGCGCCGCTTCGATTTGCCGGTCCGTGATCCACGCCGGCTCCATCGCCTTCAATCCGTAATCGCCAAACGCAAGCGACCCGCCGCGCCACGCTTTTCCGGTGCGCCGGCCGCGCTGCTGCTTGCGGTACTTCACTTTTTTCGGCATCAACATAATCGTTTGCCTGTTCTTTAAACTTCCGTGGCGGCAGCCGGCTTCGCACGCTGCGGCACTTTTTCGCCCTGATACACCCAGCACTTTACGCCGATCAAGCCATACGTCGTGTGCGCCTCGGCCGTGCCGAAATCGATGTCCGCCCGCAGCGTTTGCAGCGGAAGCCGCCCTTGCAGGTACCATTCCTTGCGCGCGATTTCCGCGCCGTTCAGCCGCCCTCCGACGTGCACCTTGATGCCCTTGCATCCGAAGCGCAGCGCCGAATCCACCGCTTTCCGCATCGCCCGCCGGAACGCCACGCGCTTTTCCAGTTGCAGCGCGATCGATTCCGCCACAAGCGTTGCGTCGAGTTCCGGGCGGTGTACTTCCTGAATGTCGATATGCACCTCGCGCTTCGTGCGCTTCTGCACCTCGGCTTTCAGCTTGTCGATTTCCGATCCCTTCCGGCCGATGATGATTCCGGGGCGGGCGGTGTAAATCCGGACGACGAGCTTGTTGGCGGCGCGCTCGATCTCGATGCTGCTGATGCCGGCGGAGCGCAGCCGCTCCTTCAACTGCTTGCGCAGAGCCACGTCTTCGTGCAGCAGGTCGGCGTAATCTTTCTTCGCGAACCATCGCGACTTCCAGCCCTTGTTGTAGCCCAGCCGAAAACCGTACGGATGTGTTTTCTGCCCCAAACTCGCCTCCTACTTCTTCTTCTGCGCTTGCTTCGCGCGCTTCTCGATCGCCTTGCGAGCCTTCCGCACGGCGCCCTTCACGCCCTTCGACGCTTCCGCTTCCGCCGCAGCCGCAGCCGCGCGGTCCGCTGCGGCGCGATGATGTTCGGCCACTTGCACGACGATATGGCTCGTGCGCTTTTGATACCGGAAGCCGCGTCCCATCGGCGCGGGACGCATCCGCTTCCAGCGCGGTCCCTCGTTAACGCAGCAGCTCGTCACGTACAGCGCGTCCACGTCGAGCGTCGCGCCGGCGTCGTCCGCTTTGCGCTCGGCGTTGGCGATGGCGCTCCGCAGCGTCTTCTCGATTTCCTTCGCCACGCGCTTCTTTGTGAAGCGCAGCGTCTGCAACGCCGCGTCCGCTTGCTGGCCTCGAATCAGATCGATCACCAGCCGCGCCTTTTGCGGCGATACGCGGACGAACCGCGTGTTTGCCCTGCCTTCGATTTGTCCCTGCGTTTCCGTCGCCATCGTCTCTGCCTTTACCTAGGACCTTCCACCCGGAGCCCCGCCGCCCGCCGGAGCTGCTCCTGCCGGAGCCGCCGCCGCAGCCGCCTTCTCGAGCGCCACCTTCACGCCGTGGCCCTTGAAACTCCGCGTCGGAGAAAACTCTCCCAGTTTATGTCCCACCATCTGTTCGGTGATGTACACGGGGATGAATTTCTTCCCGTTGTGGACCGCGATCGTGTGCCCCACCATTTCGGGCAGGATCGTCGACCGGCGCGACCACGTCTTCACCACCTTCTTCTCGTTCCGCGCGTTCATCGCCTCCACCTTCACTCGCAGGTGGCCGTCGATGAACGGACCCTTTTTCAGCGAACGCGGCATCGGTCTCCCTACTCTTCCACGCGGCGCAATTTCACCCACTGCGCGCGCCGCAGTTTTTTGAATCCGCGCACGGGGCCCGACACGCGGTGCGAAATCGGGCAGAAGGGACACACAAACCGCGTCCCCTGCGCGTTCGGTATCTTGTCAACGATCACGGCCCAGCCGGCCCGGCAAAGACGAAACAGTACTTGCGGCGCCGGCCCGAGCTTCGACACAGCTTTCGTTACGGGTTTTGCCGCCGGCTTCGCCGCGCGCCGCGAAACCGCTTTCCGCGCCCGCGCCGCCCGCCTGGGCGTACGTCGAGATGTTCTACTGGCTGTCATAAGCGTGCTCTCTGTTCCCCGCCGCGCCGGATTCATTCTTACCTCTGCTCCAAAATCATGGCTTCCGCCGCTCGACAATCATGCTGTTGCTCTTGCGCTTCTTGCGCGTCTTCGCCCCCAACGTCGGAAATCCCCAGGGCGTCTGCGGGTGGTTGCCCTTCACGCGGCCTTCACCGCCGCCGTGCGGATGGTCCACCGGGTTCATCGCCACGCCGCGCACCGTGGGACGCTTGCCGTGCCACCGCGTGCGCCCCGCTTTTCCGTACGTCACGTTCTCGTGGTCCAGATTCCCGAGCTGCCCCACCGTCGCCATGCAATCCACTCTGAATTTTCTCGTTTCTCCCGATGGCAGCTTTACCAGCGCAAAATCGCCTTCCTTGCTCAGCAGCTGCGCCGCTCCCCCCGCCGCGCGCACCACCTGCGCGCCCTTCCCCGGAAAGAGTTCCAGGTTGTGCACCATCGTGCCGGGCGGAATGTGGCGAATCATCAGCGCGTTTCCCGGAAGAATGTCCGCGCCCTCGCCGTTCTGCACCGTCATCCCAACTTCCAGCCCCACCGGATGAAGGATGTAGCGCTTCTCGCCGTCGGCGTAGTGCAGCAGCGCGATGCGCGCCGAGCGATTCGGATCGTATTCGATGGACGCCACCTTCGCCGGGACTCCGATCTTCTCGCGGCGAAAATCGATGGACCGCAATCTTCGCGCGTGCCCGCCGCCGCGATGCCAGGACGTGATTTCTCCGTGAGCGTTGCGGCCGCCGGTGCGCTTCTTCGGCTCGGTCAGAGACTTTTCCGGCGTTTCCTTGGTGATCTCGCTCTTGTCGAGCATCGTCAGGAATCGCCGCGACGGTGTGTATGGATTAAATGTTTTCAGTGCCATGGTCGTTGTTACCTCTTGCCTCGAACAAAATCCTGCCGCTTTGCGGCCGCGCCGGAACTACAGATTCTCGGCGTATTCGATCATCTTCTCGCCGGGCGCCAGCTTCACGTACGCTTTCTTCCAGTCGCTCCGGAAACCCTCGGCGCGTCCCCGCCGGCGGAACTTTCCGTGATAAATCGCGGTGCGCACGCGATCCACCTTCACTTTGAAAATGCGCTGCACCGCTTCCTTGATCTCCGTTTTCGTGGCGTCGAAAGCGACTTCGAATACCACCGTGTGCTGCGTCTCCTTCACACCGAGTCCCTTCTCGGTGATGATCGGACGCTTGATCACTGAATAGAGCCTCATCGCCATCGGCTAGTCCTTTTTCGCTTTGGGCTTTGCCTTCGGCTTTTCCTTCTTCTCGGCCGCAGGCTTTTTCGCCGCCTTGGGAGATGCTTCCTTCTTCGCGGCAGCCTTCACGGGCGCCGCCTTCTTTGCCGGAGCGGCCTCAGCCGCCTCTTCCGCCACAGGAGCTTCGCCGGACTTCTCCGCCGATAGCGCGCGGCTCAGTCTCACCGCCGCATCGCGCGAAAGCATCAGTCGGTCGTGCCGCAGCAGATCGTAGGGCCCCACCGCGGTCGCCGCCACCAGCGTCACGCCGTGCAAATTGCCGCTCGCGCGCTCGAGATTGACGTTCGCGCCGTTTTCCACCAGCAGGATCGTCTTCGCCTCGCCGTCGAGCTTGTCGAGCGCCTGCCGGAATGCCTTCGTCTTGTGCGATTCGAGCGCGAAGCCATCCACCACGGTCAGCTTCTCCTGCGCCAATTTCGAGGACAGCGCCGACCGCAGCGCGCCCACGATCATTTTCTTCGGCAGCGCGTAATCGTAGCTGCGCGGCACCGGGCCGTGCACCGTGCCGCCGTGACGCCAGAGCGGCGAGCGAATCGAACCGATGCGCGCGCGGCCGGTTCCCTTCTGCTTCCAGAGTTTCCTGCCCGCGCCGCTCACTTCGCTCTTGTCCTTCGTCTTGTGCGTTCCCGCGCGTTCTCCCGCCAGGTAGTGCCGCACGGTTTCGTGCAAGAGGTTCTGGTTCACCTTCGCCGAAAACACGTCGTCGGCCAGCTCGATCGTGCCGACCTTCTTGCCTTCCAGATTTTTCACGTCCACAACAGGCATCGTCGTCTCTCTTACTTGGATGGCTTCACTTTGCGAATCTCAATGTAGCTGCCGGCCGGTCCGGGCACCGCGCCGCGCACGAGCAGCAAATTCTCGTCCGAGTCGATCTTCACCACGCACAAGTTCTTCGTCGTCTTGCGCTCGTTCCCCATGTGCCCCGGAAAATGCTGGCCCTTCCACACGCGCGAAGGGAACGAACTCGCGCCGATTCCGCCCGGCGCGCGATGGAACATCGAGCCGTGCGACGCGTCGCCGCCGCGGAAGTGCCAGCGCTTCACGCCGCCCTGAAAACCCTTGCCCTTGCTCACGCCGCTTACGTCCACGAACTCGCCGACCTTGAATCCATCCACCAGTACGCGGTCGCCGGGCTTCGTCTCGTCCTTCGAATCCTCAATCTTAATTTCACCGACGTACCGCATCGGCGCCACGCCCGCCTTCTTGAAATGCCCGGTCATGGGCTTGGTGATCCGCTGCGGCTTGACGAATTCCACGAGGCCAAGTTGCACGGCGTCGTAGCCGTCCTTGTCCTTCGTCCGCCGCTGCACCACCACGCACGGGCCCGCTTGCAGCACCGTGCAGGGTACGGCCGCGCCGTCCTCGGCGAAGACTTGCGTCATCCCGAGCTTGATTCCGAGTATGCCGTTGACTCCCATTTCCCTCGCTCTTTCCTACTTCGTGCTATGTTCCCGCCCGAAGGCTTTGATCTCGACGTCCACGCCCGGCGGCAGATCGAGCTTCATCAGCGCATCGACCGTATCCGGCGTGGGTTCGAGGATGTCGATCAATCGCTTGTGCGTCCGCATCTCGAACTGCTCGCGCGATTTCTTGTCCACGTGCGGCGACCGCAGCACCGTCCAGCGGTTGATCACCGTCGGCAGCGGAATCGGCCCGGCCACCTCCGCTCCGGTGCGCTTTGCCGTATCCACGATTTCCTTCGTGGATTGATCGAGGATGCGGTGATCGTACGCTTTCAGGCGAATCCGAATTTTTTCTCCGTTGGCCATGGGTTACTCGATGATCTCCGCCACGGCTCCTGCTCCCACCGTGTGGCCGCCTTCGCGGATCGCGAACCGCAGCCCCTTCT
>Ga0209415_10008067_pt1 | contig 18286 bp, 15 predicted proteins | sample PeaSoiSIISIP2007_FD_187696 | JGI IMG/M metagenome (GOLD analysis project Ga0209415, IMG submission 187696) | Peat soil microbial communities from Weissenstadt, Germany - SII-SIP-2007 (SPAdes) (version 2) | ecosystem: Environmental > Terrestrial > Soil > Wetlands > Peat | place: Germany...
CTCAGCGAGAACGCCGAATACCACATGGCCAAGCAGCGCCAGGAATTCGTCAAGGCGCGCGTCCGTGAGCTCGGCAAGCGCCTCGCCGACCTCTCCATGGTCAACATGAACAACATCCCGAAGGACAAAGTTGGCCTGGGTTCCACCATCAAGGTCTACGACAGCACCAAGAATGAAGAGATCGAATACAAGCTGGTCACCAGCGAAGAATCCGACGTAGCCAACGGAAAAATTTCCACCACCTCGCCCATCGGCCGCTGCCTGCTCAACAAAAAAGTCGGCGACACCGTAATCGTGGTCAGCCCCAACGGCAAGCGCGAGCTGGAGATTCTCCATCTCTACACCATCCACGACCTCGAAGAAAACGGCGAGCCGAAAGAGGCGAAAGCCTAATGGCGACGTCTTCCACGTCGAACTCGCCGGCGTCGGCTGCGTCCGCGCCAGTGTCGACGTCATCTCCTGCCAAAGCCCCGGCAAGAACCTCCGGATGGAGATCATGGACCAGCGCCTTCGGCCGCGCCTGCGGAGTCCTGCTCAACGCCATCGTCCGCTGGCTCGCCCTGTCGCGCATCAATCCCAACGTGCTCACCTTCATGGGATTGGTGGTCAACACTTGGGCCGCGTACCTGTTCGGCTCCGCCACTGCCGACACCGAGAAGCGCCTGTTCATCTACGCCGGCCTGGTCATCATCTTCTCCGGCTTCTTCGATCTGGTGGACGGAGAAGTCGCCCGCGCCACCAACCGGGTCACCCGCTTCGGAGCCTTCTTCGATTCGGTGGTCGACCGCTACAGTGACGCTTCCCAATTCCTCGGCTTGCTCGTCTTCTACGCCCGCGGCGACCGCTTCTTCTACGTCGTCCTCACCGCCTTCGTCATGATCAGCGCCATCATGGTCAGCTACACCCGCGCCCGCGCCGAAAGCCTGATCGGCAGCTGCCGCGTAGGATTCATGGAACGCCCCGAACGCTTGGTCCTGGTAATCCTCGGAGCCCTCTTCAACCGCATGGCCCCCGTCCTCTGGATCATCGCCGTCCTCAGCACAATCACAGTAATCCACCGCATGCGCTACACCTGGACGAGAACCCAAGACCCGCCCGTAAGCGCCAAAACAGGCCAGGCCGCGTAAGAGCCATCCACCCCTAAAATTGTCATCCTGAGCGGAGTGGGTTGGTTCGCGAAGCGAAGCAGCCCACGGAGTCGGAGGACCAGCTGTTCGCCGATGCCAAGAGGTCCCCGATTCCCGTTTCAGAACTCACTCCCGATTTATTTCTCCGTTCCCACTCTTGACGGCGTACGCAACCCTTACAATTCCTTCTGCAGACAGCGTCTAGAGGGTGTTGCCAGTGGGTACTGGACGCGGCTTGCGAAACCGTCGAGTGGCCCTATCAGCCACTAGGGTTCGACTCCCTCACCCTCTGTTGGTCACTCGACATTTCAAAACTTTGCTTGACTTCGCAGGCTGCAGAGTTATCCTAGAAGTGTTTCGCAGGCCGCGTTCAGTATCGTCCAGGCCCCGGCTGATAACCGGGGCTTTCGTGTCTCCCACCAAATCCCGTGTAGGACGGACGCTCCCGTCCGCCAACCGCCGACCCCCGAAAACTCCGCCGCCTCTGAGATTGCTCTGTCCTCCCGATCGCAGTAATTGAACTCGCGAGCCGATTCTCTGTCTTGGAACCTGTGGATTGCCGCTCGCCGCTGCGGCCCGATACACCTGGGCCGCCGGACAGCCGAGAGCCTGCCCTGAGCGAAGTCGAAGGGGCGGCTGTCCCCACATGAGCCTGCTAGACTATCCAGTTCACTTCGCTCGCAGCTCAGGACTCACGACTCCGAACTAACACATGCCTACTGATCCCGTTCTCGTGGTGCACGGCGGCGCCTGGGCTATGCCGGACGACATGGTCGAGGCCCACATCCGCGGGGTGAACAACGCGCTGGCTGCGGGATGGCGCGTACTCGAGCGTGGCGGGCCGGCGCTCGACGCGGTGGAAGAAGCGGTCGTCATCATGGAAGACGACGAGACTTTCGACGCGGGACGCGGCAGCTTTCTCAACCGCGACGGCAGGGTGCAACTCGACGCCCTCATTATGGACGGCGCCACGCTGCGCGCCGGCGGCGTGGGCTGCGTGGAGCGGTTGCGCAATCCGGTGCGCGCGGCACGAAAAATTCTGAGCGAGAGTCCGCACGTTTATTTTGTCGGAGAAGGCGCGGAGAAGTTTGCCGCCGGGCACGGCATCCCGCTGTGCAGGAATGAAGAGCTGATCATTCCGCGCGAGGTCGAGCGACTTAGGAAATATCAGGCCAACAACCCCACTTCTGGCGCAAAAGGCGCGCCAGAAATGGGGCACCCGGCGCCTGGAATCGGGTGCGCGACTGGCAGTGAAATGTTTGCGCCGGATGATGATGACGACACGACCATTTCGCACGATACCGTGGGCGCCGTCGCGCTCGACCGCGACGGCAACATTGCCGCCGCCACTTCCACCGGCGGCACGTTGAATAAAGCTCCGGGACGCCTCGGCGATTCGTCATTGATTGGCTGCGGCTGCTACGCCGACAATCTGAGCGCGGCCGTTTCCACCACCGGATGGGGCGAGCCCATCATGAAGCTGGTGCTGGCCAAGTGGACTGCCGACCGCATCTCCGCCGGAAACCTGCCCGAGTGGTCGGCACAGGAAGCCATGAACTATCTGAAGCAGCGCGTCAACGGACACGGCGGCATCATCGTGCTCAATCCCGAAGGCCATATCGGCATCGCCCACAACACCCCCCGCATGGCCTGGGCTTACAGAACCGTTCAGAAGCAGGACGCCGGAGTCCTGCGCGAGACCTAACTAGCCCGTCAATGCACGCCTCAATGCACGTGGAACGTAACTCGTAGCTGGAATTCCGTCGCCTTGTGCCTCTGACCCATTTTGGGACTTTTCGTTACGAATTACGAACAAGCACAGGAAATCCACAGCCCGAATTTGTCTCTGCTGGGGGCTGTCCCAAATCGGGAATGGCCGTGACTAACCCTACCCGCACCGGGTTCGGGGCGTCCGTAATTCGTAACGGGGGCGACCTGCGAGGTCTTTTTCACAACTCACCCGTAATGCCGGGCTTGCTGGTATCATGTCCCCCAACTTAGGGGGGTGTGCCCATGCTGCGACCTGGAAAGAGCCTGCGAACTCTGCGAGAGAAGCTGGGACTGACCATGCGCGATGTGGAGACTTCCAGCGCGCGCATTGCCGACAAATATCGCAACGAAGAATACTCGGTCCCCCCGAGCCGCCTTTCCGACATCGAGACCAAGGGCCTGCTGCCGAGCATTCACCGGCTCTACACGCTCTCGGTGATCTACCGGCGCGATCTGCGCGAATTGCTTTCCTGGTATGGCATTGATGTTAGCAACGCGGCAGCCGATCTGGGGCTGGTGGCCCCGCCTAAGTCGCACCTGTCCGGGGCGCTGGATGGTTTGGCCACGGTGCAGGTACCGCTGCGGATGGATCCTGGATTCGATGAACGCCGCACCATGAACCTTGGGCGCATGGTGGAGCAGTGGGGAGCGGTTCCCCTGGCCTATCTGGCTCAATTTGCCAACGACGACTTTACGTATGGCTACATTGGCTATGAGGACTTGACGATGTATCCGATTCTGTCGCCGGGCAGCTTCATCCAGGTGGATGAATCGAGGAGCAAAGTGATGGAGGGGGCGTGGCGGTCGGAGTACGAGCGTCCCATCTACTTCGTCGAGACCCGGGACGGCCATACCTGCTGCTGGTGCAGCATGCGCAAGGACGAAATCATTCTTCAGCCCCATCCGTTGTCACCGGTCGCGATCCGCGTTCTGCGGCATCCTCAGGAAGCGGAAGTCATCGGGCAGGTCGTGGGAGTGGCTATGAAGCTGACGGAGTGGCGCGCCCTTGAGCCTTCTCCAGGTGGAAAAGGGCCGTCAGCACTGAATTGAGGTGTGCGGCCGCCGGCGAGTCCTGACTCTCTCCCGGCAGCAGGTTGTTGTACTGGCCGCGCATTTCCTCCACACAACTCTCCGGCGGAATTCCCTTGACCCGGCTGGTCTCTTCCAGATCCTCGGTCATAGAAGCCAAGGGCGACCGGAGTACTTCGGACAGGACCTCCCCGTGCGCCGTTTTCAGCGCCCGCTCCGCTGATTCCGTTCCATGGACCTGCATCATTCCCCAATGGTGATATCCGCCGTGCTCACGGCGTAAAGAGCCTAAATACAACAGTTTTCCCAGCCGGCCTGACACTGCGGCCAGCGTAGTTTCCCGCACGTCCTGCAAGGCAGATTTCAGGGTCATTTGTTACGGATTCCGAACATCTGCGAGCTCAAGACCCGCTGATTTCCTCCCGCGCGGCCATGCCAGTATCTCCCCGCTGTTTCCCACAAACAAGGAGAAAAAACATGAAACGCGCGCTGCTCACCATTGCCGCATTCTTGCTCTTGCTCAACACCTTCGCGCTTCCGACCATTGCCCACGCGGACGGGCCGCCGGACGGAAATGGCTGTACCCCAGGTGCGAACTGTAAGCCGTAGTTTGCTAAGTTTATTACGAAAAACGAACAAGGTTCCCCCGGTTTGGTTGGCTGCTGGCATTGGCAGTATAGTGCCAGCAGCCACGATGTTTCAGCCGCATTCACTCCTCTGGCATTATCTCTGGGTCGCGCCCAGCGCTCTCCTTCTCGTGGTCGGGGCCATCTTCTACCGCCGTTCGCTGCATCGCCAGTTTCCCGTTTTCCTCCTTTTTGCGGTTGTGCAAGGGATCACGGTGCTGGCGCTTTACGCCATGGATCTGATGCCGTCTGTTTCGGACACGTTCTGGTGGAAGGCAAACTCAATCCACCTGCTGATTGAAGTGATCCTGAAATTTGCTCTGATCGGTGAGATCTTCTCCAGTGTGTTCCGATCCTACCCGGCACTTTCCAAATTGGGAACGACCATGGTTCGCGGAGTTGGACTCGTGCTGGTGCTGACGGCAGTGGCGGTTGCCGTTCTGGCTCATCCTGGGAGTACTGCCGGAATGGCGTCGGCCTCGTGGGTTTTGAACTTATCCAACTTCATGATCGAATGCGGTCTTCTGATCTTTATTTTTCTGTTTGCCGCCTACTTTCGTCTGGCGTGGCAGCGCCTGGCGTTCGGGATTGCTCTGGGCCGAGGGTTCGCCGCCTCGGTGCAACTGGCCACTTGGTCTCTACTGGCAAACCTCGATCTATCCCATCCCACGCGGCAGTTGGTGGATTCTGTCAACATGGGCGCGTACCACGTTTGTATTCTGATCTGGCTTTACTACGTTTTGACCACCCCGAAGCCGCGTCCAGCTCCCCCCGGCGGCGATGACCGCCACTACGATCATGAGTGGGGAGAAGACCAGAGGCAGCACGATCTCGTGGTCTGGAACCGCGAACTGGAGCGGCTGCTGCAATGACAATGACCCTGGTTACCCTTATCGTCGTTGCAGCGGTGCTGACGCTGGCCTTGACTCTTGGGCTCGCGGTTTCACGGGCGCTGCGGCCTGCTGCGAGCACCAAGCTCGAGGGGCAGATACAACCGATCGACGTCGCCGGCTTCCGCAACCTGGTCGATCCCGCGGAAGACGAATATCTGCGCCGCCATCTTTCGCCGGCAGACTTCCGGGTCACGCAGCGTTCGCGGCTGCGAGCCCGGGCTGCCTACGTGCGCGTCGCGGGCAGCAACGCCGCCGTGCTGATTCGCATGGGGCAGGCCGCACTGGCCAGCAACAATGCGCAGGTCCGCGAAGCGGCGCTGCGGCTGGTGAATGACGCCCTGCTGCTCCGCCGCAACGCCGCGTTTGCTTTGCTGCGCATCTACGCGGCCATGGCCTGGCCCAATTACGCTTCGGCCAGCGCCGGGCTTATCGACCGCTACGAGCGCTTGAACAGTTCCGCGATGCTGCTGGGCAGGTTGTGCAATCCTGCCGTGCCCCTGCGGGTCGCAGCCGGGCCGGAGTGAGCGCCGCACGAAGCGTTGCCGATGTCTTTCGTTAAACGATTTTTCTTAAGCGATGTTTTCCCTCAGGAGCACCCAGGGGTAGCTTGGGCATCACCCCCTTTTCCCTTGTTTTCGAGAGGCTTTCTGTTATAAAACCAGCGGGAATAACACCGCCCTCAAATTGTCTTCCGCATCCACTTCGGGAAGCTGCCGCAGAGCTGGTTCCGCCGTTTGCTCGCGTTCGCGAGCGCAAGGGAGAACTCTATGATTCGCACCGTGCTGAGTCGCGCCCTGAGTTGCACTCCTCTGATCCGCACCGGGAAACCGATTTTCGTTGCGCTGATTGTTCTGCTGGCTTCCGCCTTTGCCCTGGGCCAGGGCGGTGTAGCCACTGGCGACCTGCACGTCACGGTGAAAGATCCCAAGGGAAGCCTGGTCACGAATGCAGTGGTCACGGCGCAGAACGTTGCCAAGGGCCTGGAGCGTTCGGGCAACGGAGACGGCCAGGGCGGCTACAGCGTCCGCCTGCTACCGCCGGGCAGCTACACCGTCGCGGTGACGGCGCCGGGCTTCGGCAAAGCGGAGGCCAGAGAGGTAAGCATCACAGTCGGCGGACTGGTCGAGCTTCCATTCTCTCTGGCTGTGGCCGGAAGCAAGGAAGTGGTGGAGGTGACTTCGCAGGCGGACCTGGTCGAGACTTCGCGCACTTCCACGACCGATACGATCGGGCAGCGCCGCATCGATAATCTTCCCATCAATGGGCGCAACTACATCAATTTCACGCTGACCGATTCACAGGTGGTGCGGGACAACGCGCCCAACACTGGGGCTGCGCCCACTTCCGGCCTCAATATGAGCGGGCAGCGGGCGCGTTCGAACCTGGTCAATGTGGATGGCGCCGACGCCACTGACAACTCGATCAACGGGGTGCGCTCAACGGTTTCGCAGGAAGCGGTGCAGGAATTTCAGATCATCAGTAACAGTTATGCGGCTGAGTATGGACGCGCCTCGGGCGGTGTGGTCAACATCATCACGCGCTCGGGGTCGAATGATTTTCACGGAGATATTTTTGGCTTCTTGCGCAACCGGAATTTTCAGGCGGTGAACCCGTTCAGCACGGTTTCGAATCCGGCGTATACGCGGGTGCAGGCAGGCGCGGCATTTGGCGGGCCGATCAAGAAGGATAAGACCTACTACTATTTTTCCTACGAGATCACGCGGCGGCATGAGACCGGATTCTCGTCCATCGGGCAAGGCAACTTCGGCCTGGCTGCCTTCGACACCACACAGGTAGGTCTGCCGTTTGGTACTCTCCAGCTGACACCGGGATCCTCGGGACAGATAGGCTTCCTGACCAGCCCAACCGTGCTGGCAGCCGAAGCCAATCCTGCCGTAGCTTTAGCCGTCGCCACGTATGCCGAAATCGCCGGGGCATCCTCCGGTATGGCAGTAAATGGTGCCTGGCCCACCAACCTCGGCAGCCAGCCCGGTTTCATCTCAACCTGTCAGAGCCCTGGGACGTGCTTCGTGCCTGCTTCCTTTCAGACCCTGGCATCGCAGGAAGGTAACTACCCGGTTTTTGAAGGGACCAGCGTCTACTCGCTGCGAATTGATCACAATGTGAACAACAACAACCGTCTGATGCTGCGGGCCAACGTAAGCCCTTCCACGATCACAGGCATCGAGGTGGGCGGCCAGGACCAGCCTTTCGGGCAGAACGCCTACTCCCGCACCTCGCAGCAGACTTTCCGCGACGTGGCCGGCACGGCGCAGGATACGTGGACGCTCGGGAACAACAGGGTCAACGAGTTCCGCTTCCAGTATGCGCGCCGCGGTCTGGCGTATTTCTACAACACGCACACTCCGCCAGGATCGGACCCGGCCGTCAATATTCCGGGCTTTGCCTACTTCGGCCGCGAGCCTTATTCCTACATTCAGCGCGCCGAACAGCGCTATCAGTTCACCAATAACTTTTCCTGGACCATCGGCCGTCACGAAACCAAGTTTGGCGTGGACTTCAACTACATTCCGATCACCGCCACTTTCACGGTGAACTATGGCGGCGTAATTGACATCGGGTCGCTGTCGGCTAGCAATGAATTGTCTGCCGCCACTTACGCCACCTTGGTGGGCGCCCTGCCGGCGAATTTCCCCATCCCTGGCCTCTCCCCGGTCCAGGCTTACGGTTTCGGCGTCCCCGCCGATGTAATTCAGGGCCTGGGCAGTCCTAACGACTCGTTCCACAACCTTGCTTTTGGAGCTTTTTGGCAGGATTCCTGGCGGGTGAACCGGAAACTTACCGTCAATTACGGGCTGCGCTACGACATCGAAAGACCGCCCACACTCAAACCCATCAGTTCACCGCTGGCGCAGGCGGCCTATAACCTGCTCAATTTGCAAAAAGGAATTCAGACGGCGAAGCATAACTTCCAGCCACGCCTCGGCGTGGCGTGGGATCCCTCTGGGGACGCCAAGACCGTCATCCGCGCTTCTTATGGCATCTTCTACGATCACCCGCTGCTCGGTCTTTATTTCCTCGGCGATGCCTCCGATGGCTCCAGCAGCGGACAGCTCGCCTTCGGGCCGGGCTCGCCCTGCGCAGGTCAGCCCGGCAACATGAACCCGCCTAGCAACTTGAACGCGGTCGAGATCTTTCAAGGTCTAGTTCCCGCGGCGGGATCGCCGAGTCCAGGCTCGAATCCCTGTTCTCCCACGGCCAATCCTGCCGTGCTCAACCTGATGAACTTTTCGCCCAACCAGCAGCTCTTCTCGTGTAACACGGCGGGGCCAAGCTGCGGCGTGGCTTCCGGCAGTCAGTCGATTTTCCTGAACCAGAACTATCTCAATCCCACCAGCTTCCTGCCGCTGGGTTTTCAGCCTTTCGGTTATCCGCAGGCCAAGAATTTCGTGTATGCCTACGCGCAACAGGCAAACGTTACGATTGAGCGCGACCTGGGCCGCGGCTTTGCGCTGAGCCTGGCCTACAACTTCAACGGCGGACGCCATCTCAACCGCCCCATCAACGCCAACACCATTCGCGGCGACTTGATGACGGCCAACTTCGAGGCGGCGCTAGCCGATGGCCAGACGTTCAAAAACCCCTTCACGGTGGTGGGTAAATGCAATCCCGCCGGTGGTCCCTTTGGCGCCCTGCCTTTTGCGGACGCCTCGCTGCTAAACTTTTACCGCCCAGGCGGTCTCAATGCCTCTATCGCGGGGGCGTATGCCTCGGTTGGCGATCCGCTGGGCTGTATTGCGCAGGCGATGAAGATCATTCAGAATACGCCGGGCTTCAACGCGACCTGCAACCCGACGCCGCCCACGTACACCGGCTGTATCCCCTTCGGCGATATGGACGCCAACTACTCCAACGGCAGCTCGGTCTACCACGGCTTCAGCGCCAACCTGCGTAAGCGGTTCAAAGATCACTACGAGTTCCTCGCTTCTTACACCTGGTCGCATGCTATTGACGACTCCACCGACCTGCAATCCACACTCACCCCGCAAGACAGTTACTTTCCCTTTAGGGATCGTGCCACTTCGCTTTTTGACCAGCGTCACCGCCTGGTCTTCAGCGGCGTTTATCAGAGCGGAAAGCTTAGCGGAAGCGGCCTCGGCAGCAAGGTCTTCAGCAATTGGACGGTCGCGCCCCTGCTCGATGTGGCTTCCGGCCGGCCCTTCAACATCATCACCGGCAACGACGACAACTTTCAGCTGTCGTCTCTCACTGGCCGGCCCAATACCGTCGTCAGCCCCATCTGCAAGGCGGCTGGCTACACGCCGGCGGCATCGAAGTTTTCGCCTACCGGAATGTTCCAGGAGCCCTGCGTGCAGCAGTTCATTCTCACCGGCACGCTGCCCACGCTGCAGCAACTCGACGGCAACCTGGGCCGCAACGCTGGCGTCAGCCCGTGGACGGTGTTTGACGACATGCGAATCGCCAAACGCATTTATTTCGGCGAACGCTACAATCTGGACCTGATCGCCGACATGTTCAACATCGCCAACAAGTACAACGTATCGGCAGTCAGCCCGCTGTTCAGCAATGCCGGACAAGCCACGGCGGCCTATGACCCGCGGCAATTCCAGTTCGCGGTAAAGATCAACTGGTAAGCGCGGACCTCGGACCTCAGACCTCGGACCTTAGGCCCGCCGCCAGCAGGAACCATGTAGCGACGGACGCCTCGTCCGTCCAAGCCAGGGCGAAGCCCGGCGCCAAGTCCCCGGCTCAAGTTCTAGTGTCTGAAGTCCGAGGTCGGTAGTGGCTCAATTTGAAACCCTGTTCGATGCGTCATCCCGAAGGCCCGCGCTTTTACGAGCGGGCCGAGGGATCTCGCGCGAGTTTGCAGCCGGCCCTCGCGAGTCCCTCGCTCCGCCTGAAGAACGGCTGCGCTCGGGATGACGCAGTCCTAACGAAACGGGCATTCGAAAATTCCCAAGGTCTAAAGTCCGAGGTCCGACGTCTGTTTTTCAGTAAACTAAAACCATGTCCGACCAACCCGTTGTCCTCCCACCAGCAATAAGCAGTCCTCCGCCGCCCGCTCCCAAGAATTTCTTCCGCGGCCCGAATGGCATCCGCGCCGGCTGGCGGGTGCTGATTTTCGTTCTTATCGTGGCCGCGCTGTTCGTCACACTTTCCGTCGTGGCGGGTTTGCTGTTCCGCGGGCGTGTGCAGCCGACCGTTTCGCTGCTCACGCCTCTAGGCCTGAGCCTGACCGAAGCCTCGCTCTTTGTCGTCTTTTCGATTGCGGCACTGATCATGGCGCGCATTGAAGGCCGCAAATACGGCCAATATGGACTGCCGGGAAAGTTCGCCTTCCGCAAAGACTTCTGGATCGGCATTTGCGTCGGCTTTCTTGCCATCAGCGGCGCCCTGCTGGGAATTTTCGCCCTGCACGGCTTTCACCTGACTGGAATCGCCACGCACGGCAACACGCTGGTGGCAGCCACCGCTGCCTGGTGCGCGACTTTCGTGATTGTCGGGCTCGCCGAAGAATTTTCTTTCCGCGGATATCTGCAGTTCACGCTTACCGAGGGAATCGGTTTCTGGCCTACCGCAATTTTGCTCTCGGCGCTTTTCGGGCTGGCGCACGCCAGCAATCCGGGCGAGACCAAGTTTGGCCTGCTCTCGGTCGTGCTTTTCGGATTGCTCTTCTGTCTTTTCCTGCGCCGCACCGGCAATCTCTGGTGGGCCGTGGGCTTCCACGCGGGATGGGACTGGGGCCAAACTTTTTTCTACGGCGTTTCCGATAGCGGCATTCCGCCCTACCACAACCTGTTCAACTCGGCCTTCCATGGACCCCAGTGGCTTACGGGAGGCAGCGTCGGGCCCGAGGCAAGTATTTTTACCCCGATCGCGCTGGGAGTAGTTGCGATGCTGTTCAGCCGCGTCTACCGGACGTCGGACCTCAGACCTTAGACCTTAGACCTCAGACTTCAGACGTCAGCTCTGGACCAGCCCCGAGCCAGATGTGCAATCATGTGGCGACAGCCGCCTCGGCTGTCCAAGCCTCGGCGAAGCCCGGCGACCCCAGTCCGAGCGCCTGAGGCCCAACGTCCGAAGTCTAAGGTCCGAAGTCCAACGTCCGAGGTCCGACGCCCGGCTCTTGCAGTGTTACACTTTTCTTTCATCCATCCTTGGCGCTTGCCGGAGTTCGTTCCCCAATGTCCCAACCCTATACCCCTACCCCGCGCACTCGTGTCGTCCGCGAGCCCGAGCGCGGCGTCTACGATCGCGAGGCCGCTTACCGCATTCTTGATGAAGGCTTTTTGTGCCACGTGGGCTTCGTGGTCGACGGCCAGCCTTTCGTGATTCCTACTTCGTACGGCCGAGTGGAGAACAATCTTTACATTCACGGCTCAGCGGCGAGCCGCATGCTTCGGCAGATGCGCGACGGCGTTGCGGTGTGCGTGACCGTGACCCTGCTCGATGGACTTGTGCTCGCGCGCTCGGTCTTCAATCACTCCATGAATTACCGTTCGGTCGTAATTCTGGGGAAGGCGATGCTGGTGGACGATCCCAAAGAAAAGATTGACGCTCTGCTCGCGCTCTCGGAACATATTCTTCCCGGCCGCTGGGCCGACTCGCGCCAGCCCAACGAACGCGAACTCAAGGCGACGTCAGTGCTCCGCTTGCCGATCGAAGAATTCTCCGCAAAAGTGCGTGTCGGCCCGCCGATAGACGACGAAGAAGACTACGCCTTCCCGACCTGGGCAGGCGTGGTGCCGCTGGAAATGGTTTCCGGCGCGCCGATCCCTGATGCGAAGCTGGATGCGGGGCGTGCTGTGCCAGCGTACATAAGCCCGTACAAACGCAAGCGCTGAGATGAATTGCCTGTGTGGAGCGGGCACTCTTGCCCGCTTGCTTTTGACTTTGATTGAAGCACAATGCACCCGCGACGCGGTACGCAGTCGCGGGCAAGAGTGCCCGCGCCACACAATCTTGAGCCGCAGACAAGCCTAGGGGATCAGCAGCAGCTTCCCCGTCGTCTTCCGGCCTTCCAGGTCCTGATGCGCCTGCCGCGCTTCCGCCAGCGGATAAGTATGCGCAATGCGGAGTTTGAGATTCCCCGACGAGATCATGTTGAACACTGCTCCCGACCGCGCCAGCAACTCCTCGCGCGTGGCGGTGAAGTGGGCCAGGTTGGTCCGGGCCATGTAGAGCGAGCCTTTTTGCGCAAGCGTGATGGGGTCAACCGGAGGAACCGGGCCGCTCGACGCGCCATACAGCACCAGCATGCCGCGCGGACGCAGCACGTTCATACTTTTTTCGAACGTCGCTTTGCCCACGCTGTCGTAAACCACATCCACGCCCTGTCCGCCCGTCAGGCGTTTGGTTTCCGCTTCGAAATCGGCTTGCGTGTAGAGGATCACTTCATCGGCTCCAGCCGCGCGTGTGAGCTTGGCCTTATCTTCTGTCGAAACCGTAGCGATTACCCGCGCGCCGAGATGATGCGCCATCTGCACCAGAAGCAGTCCCACGCCGCCGGCTCCGGCATGCACCAGCGCGGTTTTCCCCGGCTTCAGCGGGAAAGTGTCGTAGCACAGATAATGCGCGGTCATGCCCTGTAGCATGGCGGCGGCGGCATCGCGATCGCCCACGTCTTCCGGGACCGGCACCAGCGCGGTGGCGGGTGCGGCAACATATTCGGCGTAAGAACCGAGGACACCGCTCCAGGCCACGCGGTCGCCGACCTTCACCAACTTCACGTCCGCGCCCACCGCCGTGACCACGCCCGAGCCCTCCTGCCCCGCCACAAACGGCAGCGGCGCATGGTAGCGGCCCTCGCGGATATAGACATCGATAAAGTTCACGCCCACGGCGGCGATCTTCACCAGCGCCTCGTGGCTTTTCGGTTGAGGGACCGGCAGGTCCACCAGTTCCATGGCCTCCGGCCCGCCTACCTGCTTCACTTGAATGGCTTTCATAGTCTTCCCTGGCACAGCAGCTTGATTCCTTCGCGCGTTTATTCGCCGCCGGGAATTATACGGGACGCGGAATGGATTCACCGTGATCCCAGCGCATTCGGGATCAATTCAGTTCTGGTGAGTTTCTCCGTGTCCTCCGCGGCGGTTCTCCGCGCTCTCTGCGTTAAAAGCTTTGGATGAAACTGTCAAACCCCAGGATGTTAAATCGCGGAGGTCGCGGAGGAACGGCTCGCAGATCGCGCAGAGGACGGCAAACCTCCCTATCTTCTCGTTCATTAGTTCATTCCCATCTCTCCGTTTCGTTTGTTCATTCCCGAATCGCCAATCAGACTCCGCAATACCCTGCGACCTCTGCTACACTGGCACGTCTTCGCCAAGGAGCCTCCGATCATGGCCGAAACGCCTCAGTCTTATGCTCACCACACGCGCTGGGATCCGCCATTTCATTTTTTCGTCTTGCCCGTCCTCGCGCTGGCGCTGATTTTGTCGCTGGTCCATTTCTTCGCGCACATCACTGACACTGACGGGCGCGAGCACTTCCATGCGTTTCTGCTGATTTTGCTGGCGGCTGCGCTCCTGCTGGGGTTTGTGAAATCGCGTCTCGCTGCCCTGAAGGTGCAGGACCGGGTCATCCGCCTCGAAGAGCGTCTGCGGCTGGCGACGCTTCTTCCGGAAGGTTTGCGTTCGCGCATTCCTGAATTGACTGAGGGACAGCTGGTCGCGCTGCGCTTCGCCTCCGACGCCGAGATCCCCAAGCTGGTCGAACGCGCGTTGAACGAGAAACTGTCCCGCGACGACATCAAGAAGTCGATCCAAAACTGGCGGCCGGATTATTGGCGAGTATAAAAATCGGACCTCAGACCTCAGACCTCAGACCTTGGACCTCGGACTTGGATATGACTGGTCATGGAATGATTAAGCTGGGGTCTGAGGTCTGAAGTCCGACGCCTGGCTCTTCAGTAACCGCCGCGACCGGGTGCCTAAAGTAACCAGCCAGGTACCTTTTCGGCGTTGACCCGCGATGGGCTCGCGGGTACGATTTTGGATAGAGTAGTCCACGCCAACACCCCAGGAGAAGCACGCATCTTATAGAGAAATATGCGACTTGCAAAACCTTATGTTGGTAGTGCCGCGGTTGCCCTGGTCGTCCTGCTCTTGGCGTCAGGGTGCCAGACCGCGCAGAAACCCGTATCGCTGTTGCCTCCTGGCAATGCGCCTTCGCTGAGCGCCCTTACGGCTCCGGCTCCGGCGACCTCCGCAGGTTCGGCGGCCGCAGCTCCGCAACCGGCGAAGTCAGCACAATCCCAGAAGGCAGCGGAGCCTGCTCCTGCAGCTTCCGCCCACGCGTCCACTACCGCAGCCTCCGCTGCGCCATCTTCCCAGTCGTCTTCCTCTGACCCCGTGGGTGACTTGGTGGTGCGGGTCGAGAAGGAATACCAGGCAGGATTGGCCAACTACCAGGCGGGCAACACCGACGCCGCGAAAAAGAATTTCGACAATGCTTTCAATGCGCTGCTGGGCAGCAATCTCGATGTTCGCTCCGACGATCGCCTGCAGAAAGAATTCGACCGCGTCGTAGCCGGCGTTGACCAGTTGGGACTGGATGGCGTGGGCGGGAACTCCGGCGGCGAGGCTGGAAATAATTCGCCGGGCGATGCTGAAAGCCAACAGAAATCCGAACCGGCGCCCATCGACGAAACCAACGGCATCGTTCCCGCCGCCGACGCCAGCACCAAGGCCAAGGCGCAGGCGGAAATGAAGCTCACGCGTTCCGACCTGCCGCTCATGATGACCGACCAGGTTGCCGGCTACATCAGCTATTTCTCCAATCGCGGAAGCGGCAACTTCCAGCGCGCCTTCGCCCGCTCTGGCCGCTATCACGACATGATGGTCTCCATTCTCAAGGACGAGGGCGTGCCGCAGGATCTGATTTATCTGGCGCAGGCCGAGTCCGGGTTCCATCCGCTCGCGGTTTCGCGGGTGGGCGCGCGCGGCATCTGGCAGTTCATGGCCAGCCGCGCCCGCGGTTACGGCCTCCACCACAACATGTGGGTCGACGATCGTCAGGATCCCGAGAAGTCAACGCGTGCCGCCGCCCGCCACCTGAAAGATCTTTATAACCAGTTCGGCGACTGGTATCTGGCCATGGCCGCCTACAACTCCGGCCCGGGCACGGTACAGTCGGCAGTCAAGCGCACCGGCTATGCCGATTTCTGGGAGCTTTACCAGCGCAACGTTCTGCCCAAGGAAACGCGGAACTACGTTCCTATCATTCTGGCCGTAACCATCATGGCCAAGAATCCCTCGCAATATGGGCTCGACCAGGTTGCGATGGAGCATCCTGCTAACTACGACACGGTCACGCTCAATTATCCCGTGGACCTGCGCCTGGTGGCGGAATGCGTGGGTTCCACGTTCGAGGACTTACAGGATCTGAATCCCAGCCTGCTGCGCCGGACCACTCCACGCGAAGGAAAATTTGAGTTGCACCTGCCCGCCGGAACCAAAGATCAGTATGAAACGGCCATCGCCGGGATTCCGGCTGGCATGCGGTTGTGGTGGCGCTTTCACACGGTTCGCTCGGGCGAGACGTTGGCTTCTCTGTCGCGCACCTACCACATCCCGGCCAAGTCCATCGCCGAAGCCAACCACCTTGAGACTCCAACTGTCCTGGAAGCTGATGCCCGGCTGGTGATTCCCATTGTGCCGGGAAAAAATCCCGCTGCCGACACGGCCACCTACGCGCGCCGCATCACGCGCTACAAAGTTCACTCCGGCGATACAGTGCAGACCGTCGCCGACAATTTCGGCGTGTCACCTAAAATGATTCGCGTTTGGAACGGGCTGCATGGCAACAGCCTCAGCGGACGCCGCATTCTCGCGCTTCATCTGCCGGTCACACCCAGCGCGCATACGGAAGTAGCTTCGACGCGCACCACCAAGAAGCCGGCCGCGAAACCTGCGCAGACCGCCACTGCCAAACCTCCGGTCAGCAAGTCCGCCAAGATTGAACGCTTAGAAACCGCCGATGCAGCCGTGATTCGCCACAAAGTGAAGACCGGCGAAACCCTCTACTCGATCGCGACTTACTACAAGACCACCGTCGCCGCCCTCAAACGCGAAAACGGAGACATCGCCATCCTGCGCCCCGGCATGATTCTGATCGTGCAGCAGGCCCGCTAGTCGACCTTCCCAGTTCTTCACTCACCTTGTCATGCGAGTCGGCGGTTTTTGCCGCCGAAGCACCTATGCAATTTGCCGGCGTCTCCCGGTCGGCACTTCCTTCACACCATCGCGTGCGTGAAATCACATTTTCGCATTCCTGCCGGCGGTACAATTTGCGGTTGTTCTCGGGCCACAGCTCTAAATAGCTATCTCAATTCATCTCGAAGGAGAACCTCATGCGAGTCACCAAGTTGATTGTTCTATTGATCGTGATTGCCCTGTCAGTCTCGATCGCTCTGCCCGCGTTCGCCGCCGACGGAGCCGCCACCTACAAAGCCAAATGCGCCAGCTGCCACGGTCCCGAAGGCCAGGGCAAAGTCGGACCTGCCCTGAAAGGGACGCCCCTCACCGCCGATCAGATTACCGATCTGCTCACCAAGGGCAACGACGCCAAGAAAGTTCCTCACAAGAAAGGTCTGTCCGGCATGACCGCGGACGATGCCAAGGCCGTGGCCGACTTCGTGAAAACTTTGAAGTAATCCCCAGGCAAGACCACTGACCACCACCGCCCCAGGGAGATTCCTGTTCTCCCCGGGGCGTTTCTTGTCTTCCAACAGGTCCTGGTTTTGTTTCGTGTGCCCGCCACAGCCTGAAGAGCGGTCTTTTTTCACCTGCCCGTAACAGTTCTGTCATCTGCGGTTTACCTGCCTCTGCTAGCGTTTTCTTCCTCAAGGCTTTCTCAATCCTCAGGAGGAAATCCCCATGAATTTGACTCGCAGACTAGGTGTCGGCGTGCCCGTCCTCGCCCTTTTACTAGCGGCGTCGATGGCTGCCGCACAGAACACCGGCCCCATTCAACGCGTCCTATTGATTAGCATTGACGGCATGCACTCGCTGGACTTCGCCAATTGCAGCAAGGGCGTTGGCATTTACGGCAACCAGACCTACTGCCCGCATCTGGCCTCGCTATCTGCAACGGGAGTGCATTACCTGCAAGCTCTGACCTCGAAACCTTCCGATTCTTTCCCTGGGTTGACGGCTCAGATCACCGGCGGGACGCCGCGTTCCGCAGGCATGTACTACGATGTCAGCTATGACCGGGCGCTGTCGCCTCCGAAGAAGACCACGCCCTACGGCATTGTGGGCGGAGAAAAGCTGTGCCCGAGCGTGATTGGCACGCAGGTAGGTTTCGACGAAGAGATCGATTACAACTATCTCGACCTTCACTCCGGCAAACCGGATGGCAGCTCCGGGATCAACGGAATCAATCCCGACTACCTGCCGCGCGACCCCAAGAATGGCTGCGCGCCGGTGTATCCCCACAGCTTCATTCGCGACAACACCATCTTCAACGTAGCGAGAAATGCAGGCTTGTACACGGCGTGGTCCGACAAGCATCCGTCTTATGACTTCACTAACGGACCGAGCGGCGATGGCGTGATCGATCTGTGGTCGCCGGAAATCAATTCGATCCCGGTGGCGATTCCTTCCGTTCAGGGATGCAAGCCGCTGCCGGACCCCGGCGCTGCGCAATCGACCAACGCCTGGACCGACAGTTTCCAGAACATTCGCTGCTATGACCAGTACAAAGTGCAGGCCGTGCTGAACTGGATTGATGGCAAGTGGCACGATGGCAGCGCGTCCGCCCCGGTGCCGAATATCTTTGGTATGAACTTCCAGGCAGTGAGCGTGGGCCAGAAGCTGGTGGAAAAATCCCTCGGCCTGACCGGCGGTTACGTGGACGC
>Ga0209415_10008070_pt1 | contig 18283 bp, 18 predicted proteins | sample PeaSoiSIISIP2007_FD_187696 | JGI IMG/M metagenome (GOLD analysis project Ga0209415, IMG submission 187696) | Peat soil microbial communities from Weissenstadt, Germany - SII-SIP-2007 (SPAdes) (version 2) | ecosystem: Environmental > Terrestrial > Soil > Wetlands > Peat | place: Germany...
CCCGCCGCTGTTCCGGTTGCGGCGGCTGCTCCCGCTCCGGTTGCCGCGAGCACCTCAGAGGTGGTCGAGGAACACGTCCCGCCCGCCGGCCCGCCCAACGGTGCACGGCGAAGCGACGGCCATTCGACCAGGGCGCGTCCGGCTGCGACGGCCGTTGCCGCCGCCCCGGCCGACGGTGCGGCCAGTACGAGCAGCTAGGCGGTCGCTCGTTCTGCTACCTTGTCCCTCCGGGCCCATGTTGGCCGGTAGCCTATTGGGGCAGTGTTCACGCGCTGTTGAGCGGGACCGCCGTGTGGGACCAGAGAGGTAACGGATGCCGAAGCAAAAAACAGACAGGGGCGCGGCTAAGCGCTTCAAGGTGACCGGTACTGGCAAGTTGCGGCGTCGCCAGGCCAACCGTTCTCACCTGCTCGAAAAGAAGTCTTCGAGCCGTGTCCGCCGCCTCGGTCGCCCCGCTGATGTTGCCCCCGCCGACGTTCGGGCGGTAAAGCGCCTTCTGGGCATCTAGTCGCTCTGGCGGCTGAAAGGAGAAATCGATGGCCCGTGTAAAGCGCGCTGTACATGCCAAGAAGCACCACCGCGCGGTTTTGGAACTCGCGCAGGGCTATTACGGCAACAAGAGCCGTAGCTACCGCGCGGCCCACGAGCAGGTGATGCACTCCCTGCGGTACGCGTTCCGCGACCGGCGTGCCCGCAAGGGAGAGTTCCGGCGTCTCTGGGTGACGAGGATCAACGCCGGCTGCAGGGCCAACGGTTTCAGCTACAGCCGGTTCATCGCCGGGCTAAACGCGGCTGGTGTGGAAATGGACCGCAAAATGCTTGCTGACCTGGCGGTGCGAGACGAAGCGGCCTTCGCGGCGCTGGTTCAGGTCGCCCGCGACGCGCTCGGTCCGGCGGCGGCTGGCGCACCTTCGGGAGCGGCAGCGGAAAAGGTCGCCGCAGAGGCGTAGGTGGTCCGCCTGCGACCTCGCCTTCCCGGCGGGTACTGAGGCGCCGTGAGCGGTCTTTCGTACCGGCACCAGCGAGTTCAGCGGTTGCGGCGCCTCCTGGGGCGCCGCAGTGCGCGTAAGGACGAGGGTCGCTTTGTAATCGAGGGCGCAAACCTGCTGGAGGAAGCTCTCGTTGCCGGGGCCAGCATCGAGGCGGTCTACGTGGACGGCGGTTGGCCGGAAGGCCTTCCCCATGCCGATGGCCCGGAGCATCCTGGTAGCCGCAACCGGCTCAGTGGGCTCCTCGAGCGCTGCGTCGAGCTCGCGGTGCCGGTGTTCGAGCTCGAGCCCGGGGTGCTCGCCCGTGTGGCGGGCACCGTGACGCCCCAACCCGTCATTGCCGTCGTCGAGATGCCGCTGTTCGAACTTACCGAGCTCAATGCAAGGAGCCCGCAGCTGGTTGTCGTTTGCGTGGACGTGCGGGACCCCGGCAACGCCGGGACGGTGGCGCGGTCGGCGTGGGCGGCCGGGGCCGACGCCGTGGTGTGCTGCGAGGGCACCGTCGACCTCTGGAACCCCAAAGCCGTGCGCTCCTCGGCGGGCGCCGTGTTCCATGTGCCGATCGTTGCTGCAGGCGCTGCCACCGACGTCCTCGCCGAGATCGGCGAGTGGGGGCTCAAAAGGTTGGGGACCGTCTCCGAAGGGGGTGTCGATTATGCGGCCGAGGACCTCACGTCTAGGGTCGCTTTCGTTCTTGGCAACGAGGCGGCCGGCTTGCCCGTCGAAGAACTCCGAACGCAGTTGGACGGTCTCGTGAGCATCCCCATGGCCCGAGGTGCGGAGTCGCTCAACGTGGGAATGGCGGCCGCCGTCATTTGTTTCGAGGTCGCTCGCCAGCGCCGCCATGGCGCCCCGGCGAGCTCGGGCCATCTCGTGGCACTGCGGCTGGGCCAGGGCGCGGCAGAATGAACGGCATGTCATCGGATGGGAGCGCTTCGCTGGGTGAGCTGATCGCGACGGTAAGCCACGAGCTGCGCCAACCATTGGCTTCGATCAGAGGTCTTACCGAGATGATGCTCGGCCACTGGGCGGATTTCTCCGACGACGACAAGGTCCGGATGTTGCAAGGGATGCTTCACGACGCCGAGCGGGTGGGCCGGATGATAGACGAACTGCTCGACGTGAGCCGCCTGGAATCGGGCCAGCTCACATTGCACCCGAGAGAGACCGACATTGCTCCCCTGGCTGCGCGAGTGGTCAACAACCTCAAGCTCTCTTACCCCGAGCTCGAAGCCACTGTAGACATCGGCCCGCAGTTCCCGACGATAATCGCTGACCCGTTCAAGCTGGAACAGGTCTTCGCCAACATTGTGGAAAATGCTTGCAAGTATGGCTCGCCCGCAGGCATCCACATAGCTGCAACACATAATCCCGCGCCCGGCTCCGCCCAAGTCGAGATATCCGTGTCCGACAAAGGCGAGGGGATAGCGGCTGCAGACCTGCCTCACGTCACCGAAAAGTTTTATAGGGGAGCAGAGGGCAAATCCAGTGGGCTCGGCCTCGGGCTATGGATCAGCAAGGAGATCGTGGAAGCACATGGAGGGGAGCTGGTCGCCACCTCTGCGGTCGGCACCGGGACCACAGTGAGCTTCACAATTCCACTTCACCAAGACGCGAGAACTGGCAAGCTAGCGGGGACATGAACGACGTCCAGTCTGCTTTGGAAAAAGGTCGCGCCCTCATCATGGAAGCCCCCTCGCTGGAGGCCTTGCGCGCCGTCGAGGCAGAGGCTTTTGGGAAAAGGAGCGAGCTGGCGGCCATAACCGCGACGCTGCGAGGCCGCACGCCAGATGAGAGGCGGGAGTTGGGCAAGGCACTCCAGGATGCCCGGGAGGACCTGGACCGGATCTACTCGGAGCGCCTGGCCAGGCTCGAAGCCGGTCTCGCCCGGGAACGAGCCGCTTCGGAGAGGTTGGACCTGAGCGAGGCCGCCGGGCTCTTCTCCCCAGGCGGTGGCCCTCTGGCCGACCTGCTCGCCCAGCCCTTGCCGAGGGGGCATCTCCACCTGGTGACCCAGGTACGCGAAGAACTCGAGGACATATTCGTCTCGATGGGCTTCGAGGTCGCGGAAGGTCCCGAGGTCGAAGACGATTGGCACAATTTCGAAGCTCTCAACATGCCGCCGCACCACCCGGCGAGAGGCATGTTCGACACTTTTTACCTGAAGGCGGGACCGCCTCAAAGCGTGCTTTTGCGGACGCACACCTCTCCGGTGCAAGTGCGCCTCATGGAGTCTCGCCAGCCTCCTATTTACGCCGTTGCACCCGGGCGCTGTTTTCGCCGGGACACCCCTGATGCGACCCACCTGCCGGTTTTCCATCAGCTAGAGGCACTGGTCGTCGACGAGGGGATCTCGATGAGCCACCTGGCGGGCGCGCTCGACGCGTTTACGAACGCCTTTTTCGGCCCTGGCCGCCATGCGCGGCTCCGGCCCAGCTTCTTCCCCTTCACCGAACCGTCGGCCGAGTTCGACGTGACATGTTGGGTCTGCGACGGCCGCGACCCCAATTGCCGTACGTGCTCTGGTTCGGGCTGGGTGGAGCTCGGCGGTTGCGGCATGGTCGACCCCGCCGTTTTCCAAGCCGTCGGCGTAGACCCGGAGCGTTACACAGGTTTTGCCTGGGGTTTCGGGATCGACAGGCTTGCGATGGCTCGCACTGGCCTTGCAGATATGCGCGACCTGCTGGACAACGACCTTCGTTTCATTAGCCAATTCTGAGGTTTAAATGCGCGCTCCGCTTTCCTGGCTACGTGACTTCACGCCCGTCGAGGGCACTTCGGCGGATATCGCACGCACCCTCTCGTTCCTCGGCTTGGTGGTCGAGGGGACCGAAGTCGTAGGCGCGCCACTGCCGGGCATCGTTGTCGCCCGCGTGCTGGCAACGCGTCCCCATCCGGCTGCGGACCGGATCCAGCTGGTCGATGTCGACCTCGGTGACGGCGAGGCGCTGCAGATTTGCTGTGGGGCGTTCAATATGAAGCCGGGCGACCTCGTCCCTTTGGCAACGATCGGGACCGTCATGCCGAGCGGCCTCCCGATCGGCCGCCGCAAGCTGCGTGGGGAGTGGTCCAACGGGATGCTCTGCTCTGCTCCAGAGCTCTCCCTCGGCCCCGAAGGGCCGGAGCCCGCTATTTACATATTGCCTCCCGGGTTGAGCTCACCCGGCGAGCCGGTCGCAGAAGCCCTCGGGTTGAGCCCGGATGTCGTTTTTGACCTCGAGATAAGCCCCAACCGGTCCGACTGTTTCTCGATGGTAGGGGTGGCGCGCGACCTGGCCGCCGCGTTGGGCTTACCGTTTAGCATCCCCGGCCCGCCGTACGCGGTTGCCGAAGATGTCGCGCCCGCGAGTGTTGCGATATTGGAGGATGCAGGCGAACTTTGCTGGCGCTTCACAGGTACCGTCATAGAGGAAGTCGACAAGGCGGATGTGCCCGCTTTTGTTAGACGCCGGCTCACCTTGGCCGGTATGCGCTCGATAAACCCCGTTGTCGACGTCTCCAACTACGTGATGCTCGAGCTCGGCCAACCCAATCATCCCTACGACATCGACCGTCTTGGCGGCCGCGGCCTAGTTGTGCGCCGGGCCGGCGCTGGCGAGGCGATCGTCACCCTCGACGGAACCGCTCGGCGCCTCACACCCGAGGACTGCGTTATCGCCGACGGGGAGGGCGTTGGCGTCGGTATCGCCGGGATAATGGGCGGCGCCACGGCTGAGATCTCGTCCGGGACGACGGCGGTCCTGTTGGAGGTTGCGAACTTCAACCCGCAGGCTGTCGCAGCGACTGGCAAACGGCTCGGTCTGCTGTCCGAAGCCCGTACCCGTTTCGAGCGCGGGGTGGACCCTGAGGTGGCTGGCAGGGCGATCAGCCGTTTCGTCGAATTGTTAGGGCCGAGGGCCCGGCGCGGCGAGACGACCGACGTCCGAACAGTTGTGCAGGAGCGGGCCAAAATATTCCTCCGAACCGAGAGGGTCAACCTGGTGCTCGGGACTTCGCTCAGCCCAAATGAACCGGCCGAGCTGTTGAGCCGGCTCGGCTTCGAAGCAGTGCCAAACGGGCCGTCGACTTACGAGGTCACCGTGCCAACGTGGCGCCCTGACTGCGAGCGTGAAGTGGACTTGATCGAAGAGATCGCACGCATTTACGGCTACGAAAACATTGCTCGGTCGCTCCCACGCCGGTCCATTGCCCCCGCCGGCCTCACCGATTATCAAAAAGGGCGCCGGCGGGTACGCGAACTCCTGGCTGGTGCCGGCGCGAACGAGGCCTGGACAAGCAGTTTCCTCTCTGGAGCGGACCTCGCCCGCGCCGGCCTGAGCTCTTCGGAGGCCCTCGCCCTTGAGAACCCTCTCGACCAGGCCCAAGGTTTGCTGCGCACGTCGTTGCTCCCGGGCCTCCTGGACGCAGCCCGCTTCAACACCGAGCGCCAAGCCGGCGCTCTCAGCCTTTTCGAGATCGGGAGCGTTTTCCGCCATCCGAGCGAAGAAGGCCAACCGGCCCGCTCAGGGGGCCGCGTGGGGACCGGGCCGCAGACGGGGCTTGTCAATAGCATCTTGGAGTGGGAGCAGCTCGGCGTGCTGGCGGTCGGGCTTGACGTCGATGCCACCTATGCGGTCCGCGCCTGGAAGGTCCTCGCCGGTGGCCTCCGCCTGCAATCCAGCGCCGTCGAGCCGTTCGCGGCCGGCGGCTCAGGTAGCACGCTCGACGGTGCCATGGCTGCCGGCGGTTCGCTCCATCCCGGTCGCCGGGCGCTGGCTGTTGCCGGTGGGTACGAGGTCGGGGTGCTCGGGGAGCTGGCGCCCGCGGTCTCGGCCGCGTACGACCTCCCCGGCCGGGTCGCCTTCCTGCTGTTAGACCTCGCGCCGCTCCTCGGTGCCCCGAGGCAGAGCTGGGCCGCACAATCGGCTAGCCGCTACCCGGCGGCCGATATCGACTTGGCTTTTGTGGTGGGCGACGACGTCCCCGCCGCTCATCTGGAGGCCACCGTCAGGGAGGCAGCTGGCGACCTGGCTGAAGCGGTCGCACTTTTCAGCGTCTGGAGGGACGGTTCGCTCTGGGCGGGCCGGCGAAGCCTCGCGTTCCGTTTGCGGCTGCGGGCCCCCGACCGGACATTGACCGGCGCGGAAGTGGCCGAGGTCCGCGACAGGGTCGTTGCCGCCGCCTCGGTTGCCCATGGGGCCGAGTTGCGCGGCGCCTGAGCGTCAAGGGCGGACGAGCAAGGCGCCTACTTGGTGGGGACCACCTCGTTGCCCGATGCCAAGTTCGCGTTCCCGCTCAAGGTTGAGTCGTGGTGGAACATCGGCCAGGAGCCCGGCTCATTTGCGAGATAGCCCTTGGAGCCGACCAGCTCGTAGTGCTCCACCACCCCGTGGTTGTACCCGTTGTAACCGGCAAGGGTCACTCCGGTCCACCCATCGGGGTCGTCGGTGACCAGGGCGGAGTCTTGCAGGCCGACGCCGGTTTCCAGGGTGGCGAGCAATGCGCCGGTGCGGCCGTCCAACACGAACGCGCCCGCCGTAGTGGCAACGATCACGTCCTGGTAGCCGCCGCCGAGATTAGCCGTCACGCAACCCCCCATAACCTCGCCGCGCACTGGCGTGTGCCATAGGACATGGCCGTTTTGGGCGTTGAGAGCCCATACCGACCCTCCGCCGTGCTGGTTGTCGGTGCCCTCGATCACCGAGAGCGTGCCGTTGCCGAGGATGTCAGCCAGCGCCGGGCTGGACTGGGTGAGCCCGTCCAGTTTCCTAACCCAGACCAGGTCGCAATGCGGCCCAAGGACCAAGACGTCCCCGCTGTCCCGGGCGCCAGGAAAGTAATCGCCTGTCCCCACGGCGATACCCCACTCGCCGCCAGGCAGGAAAGTGCCGACAGCGGGCGACGATTCGACCGACTCATCGGGGTTGTACTGGCAGATCAAGCCGCCATGGCGGTTCGTCGTGCCCGCGTTCCCGGTGGGCCGCAGGACCCCGACGTGGCCGCCCTGAATGAAGTGGGTGCCGAACGCGGTACCGGCAACTTGCCCGCCCCCGTTTACGATGTCGACTGAGTTATTGGCAATGAGGCTGACGGCCCGTTTGCCGTTGGCTGTCGCGTTGAAGTTCGCTAGTGCCGGCGTGGCGAAATCCCCATCTCCCGTGAACCACGGAAAGCCTGGTAGTACGGCCCCGGTGGAGGCGTTGATGGCATCTTCCTGGTCGCCCATGGACGGTGCTACAACGGCGAGCTTGCCTTGCAGTTCTCCCACTGCCGTCGAAGCAACGATGCCCGAGACGTAGGGCTTGTTGGGGTTGTGGACGCCTACGGACCACCGTTTGGTGCCATCCGGGTTGAAGGCCTCATAGCCACCCTCGTGAGGGTCCGCAGGTGTCCCCGCGCCCACGAAGACGCTGTCGTTGGGGGAGCCGGGGCTGAGAGGTGCCACCGACGGGGTGGACTTGACCGGGACACCACCAGTGCTTGCCGGCCAGCCGGGCACCGTGGCGCCGTTAGAGAGGAAAAGGGCGTTGACGTCCCCGCCGTTGTCGCCGATCACCACGGCCGGAGCGCCGTGAAGTACCGCAAGGTTGGGCGAAGACAGGCTGATGGGGCTGCCATCGGGGACCGTTTTTGACCAGCTGCTGACAAATCGTAGGCTTTCCGCCGCTGCGGGAGCCGCCTGCGCCACCGAAGCCGTCAGTAGTGCAAACAACGGCAAAGTCGCCACACCGGCACGGGCAAGGCGTGACCTGTGGTTGGGCATGTAGAGACCTCCCGGCCCGGTTTCCCCTGAGCCTCAAGTCTACACCACGTTGGGTAGTGGAGACACCACGGATTGCGCGGACTGCGTTCCGGCACGGGACCAGTAGTATCCCGGACAACAACATAAAAGGAGGCCGACATGGGCCTGATGGACAAAGTGAAGCAGGGTGCGGGGACAGCCCTCAACAAGGCGCAGCAGGGCGTCAACCAGGGCAAGGCCAAGATCGACCAGGCGCAGTCGAAGCGGCAATGGGAGGGGTTGCTCCACAACCTTGGCGCAGCCGTGTGGGCAGAGAAGCGTGAAGGCGGCTCGAGCGATGCCGTGACCGCGGCATGGGCGGCCTTGGACGAGCACCTCGCTTCCAACGGCCCCATGGAGGCCGACGCGGGCGCTGAAGACGGTTCGTCGACAAGCGAGGTCCCGGGCTCCGACGGGGCCTAAGTGCCCCAACGATCCCCAACAGCCGCCGCTCGGTTGGCGATCGTGCTGGTGGCGGTCATGCTGTTGGCAACGGTCCTGCTGGTTGCGGGCTTGCTGGCGACACACCGCGGTGGCGCGGCAAAGGCCGCCGCGGTTGGCCTCAAACCGAGCCGCCTTGCGGGGACTTGGGCTGTTGGGCCGGTGTTGCCGGGGGAGGGCCCCGCCGAGCTGCCAGCTATTTTCTCATGTGGGAGCGTCGTTTTCTGCGTCGCCATGGACCAGCAGGGCGCGGGTGCCTGGCTTTATGAGGCAGGTAGATGGAACTTCGATGCCCACGCCGGTCCGGCCGGCGGGTTCGGCACGATCACGGGCTTGCAGTGTTTCGCGAACCAGACCTGTACCGCCACCGACGCCGAAGCCGACGTGATCACTTACAAAGACCACAAGTGGGCGGCAAAGCAAGGGCCGACGGCGAATGGGGGTGGCCCGATGGGGTGCGCGTCGCCGACGTTGTGCCTCTTCGTCGACGGGGTGGGCCAGTGGTATACCTGGGACGGCAAGGCTTTTTCGAAACCAAAGGTCGCCTATCCCTCTCTCGCCAACACGATGGGTAGCGGCACCGGGTACGTCGCCTGCGCTCGGGGCAGCACCTTTTGCGTTGTGGCGGACCAGCTGGGCTACCTGGGGAGCTACGGCGGGGGGCGCTGGAGCCCACTTGCGAGACCGTTCGGCCTTATTGCACCGCTGGGCGCGGCTTGCGTGAGCCCGACCGACTGCATCGCCCCGTTCCTCCGTCCGGGCATCAGCAACGCGGGAGGGGACTGGGCGGTTTGGGACGGGAGCCGCTGGAACGCCAACGCCGGAGGTACCCACGGGTTCCCGGATGCCGACGCCCAGATCGGCTCGACTATGAGCTGCGCTGCCGGCCTTTGCATGGGCCTGGACAACCAGCGCGCCTCGGGCCTGGTCGGCTACGCGTACCACGGGAGATCGTGGTCCGTGACCGGGCGCTTCGGCGACGGCACCAAGCCGCCGAGCCTGCTTGCCTGTGCCAACTCCGAGTGGTGCATGGCGCTTTCTGTCAGCCAGGGCACTTCACCAGGTACCAGTTGGGTCTTCCACTCTACGGCGGCGTAACCTACTGAATTATTATGCAGTCGCGTGTATGATGCTACCGATGGGAGAGAAAAAGGCTGTCGCGGTCCTGGGCGCCTCCGGCTACACGGGGGGAGAGCTGCTGCGCCTTCTCGCTTCCCACCCGCACTTCGAAGTGGTAGCAGCCACGGCAGGTTCCCACGAGGGCATGGCCGTGGCGGATATGCACCCGGCGCTTGCTGGCGCGTACCCTTCGCTGTCGTTCGTAGCGACCGAGGCGGCGGCTGCTGACGGAGCGGACGTTGTGTTCTGTGCCCTGCCGCACGGGGCTTCGCAGCGCCTCATGGCCGAGCTGTTGGCCAAGGTTGGCCACGTGGTCGACCTCGCCGCCGACTTCCGCCTGAAAGATGCCAGCGCCTACCCAACCTGGTACGGCGAGGAGCACAGCTGCCCTGAGCTCCTCCAAGAGGCGGTGTTCGGGTTGCCCGAGCTTGACCGCAGCCACCTGGCCGGTGCCCGGCTGGTGGCTGCCCCGGGCTGCTACGTCACGGCCGCGACACTGGCGCTCGCACCTCTTGTGAAGGCCGGCGCCGTCCTGCCCTCAGGCATCGTCGTCGACGCCGCCAGCGGGGTTTCCGGGGCGGGGCGCAAGCTGACCGAAGGTACGCAGTTCTGCACTGTCGACGAGGATTTCACCGCTTACGGGCTGCTGAAGCACCGCCACACCCCGGAGATGGAACAGGCGATCGGGGCGCAGCTCATCTTTACACCCCATTTGGCCCCGATGAACAGGGGGATCTTGGCGACCTGCTACGCGCGGCCGACATCGTCGACAGGCGTGGCCCCGCTAGAGGTCCTTGCGGATGCCTACGCCAGCGAACCGTTCGTGGTCGTTTCCAGCCGCAGCCCGTCGACCAAGGCGGCCCTAGGTAGCAACACCGCCCACCTGACTGCTCTCTACGACGAAAGAACAGGCTGGGTCGTCTCCATATGCGCCCTCGACAACCTCGTCAAAGGTGCGTCCGGCCAAGCGGTCCAGTGCGCCAACGCAGTCATGGCCTGGCCCGAGACCACGGGCCTCCCGCTGGCTGGCCTGGCGCCGTGAATTATTATGCACAGTGATGTATCATCACTCGTTATGGGCCCAGTCACTTTGAACAGTTGGCAGGACAATGCCGCCGACGATGCAACAACGTCCGACCAAAGGCTCAGCCCTGCTGCCAAGGCCGAGATCCTTGTCGAGGCGTTGCCGTATATCCGGCGGTTCTGGGACAAGGTCGTCGTGGTCAAGTACGGCGGGAACGCGCTGGGGGGCGGCTCGACGCTGGCCGGGTTCGCGACCGACATCGTCCTTATGCGCTCTGTCGGCATGCGTCCCGTGGTCGTCCACGGCGGCGGGCCGCAGATCGGCGAGCTCATGGAACGGCTCGGCAAGAAGCCCGAGTTCCGCGACGGCCTCCGGGTCACCGATGCCGAGACGCTCGACATCGCCCGGATGGTCCTCGTCGGCAAGGTGAACCGTGACATCGTGTCCGCCATCAACGTGCATGGCCCGCTCGCCGTCGGCGTATCCGGTGAGGACGCCGGGCTTATCCAGGCGGCACAACGGGACCCAGAGCTCGGGTTCGTGGGGGACATCTCCGAGGTAAAGCCCGAGCTGTTGGTCCGGCTGTTGGCTCAGGACCTGGTGCCGGTGGTCGCCACGATCGGGAGCGACGAAACGGGCCAGGCCTACAACATCAACGCGGATACTGCCGCGGCCGCTATCGCCATAGCCCTCGAGGCCCAAAAACTTGTGTTCCTGACCGACGTCGAGGGGATAAGGGCCGATTCTTCGGACCCGTCCAGCCTCCTAAGCCGTCTGAGTTCCCAAGAGTTGCGAGCGCTGATCGAAAAAGGGGCCGTCGGCGCCGGCATGATCCCCAAGGCTCAGGCCGCGTTGGACGCGGTCGGCGGGGGGGTCGCGCAAGCGCACATCCTCGACGGGCGAGCGCCCCACGCCGTCCTGCTCGAGATTTTCACCCGCAGCGGGATCGGCACAATGGTGACGGCATGACCCCGACCTCACAGGCCCAGACCTCCCCGGCCCAGCTGCAGGCGGCCGAGGTCCCGGCGACCCGCCTGATGTCCACTTACGCCGCACCGCGAGTGACCTTCGTGCGCGGCGAGGGGTCGTACCTGTGGGACGACCAGGGACGCCGTTACGTCGATTTTCTTTCTGGCCTTGCGGTGACGTCGCTCGGCCACGCCCATCCCGCCGTCGCCGACGCCGTGAGCGACGCGGCGCGGACATTGCTCCACACCTCCAACCTCTACGGGACCGTGCCCGGCCGGGAGGTCGCTGAGACCCTCGACAGGCTGATAGGCGGTGGCGGGAGGGTATTTTTCGCCAACAGCGGGGCTGAGGCCAACGAGTGCGCCATCAAGCTCGCGCGGAAGTGGGCTGGCCATGGCCGTTACGTGGTGCTGAGCGCCTACGGGTCGTTCCACGGCCGGACCCTGGCTACCCTTCATGCCACGGGCCAGCCGGCAAAGCACGAGGCCTTTCAGCCCCTCCCCGAAGGTTTCCGCCATGTCGCGTGGCAGGACCTTGCTGCGCTCGAAAATGCGCTCACGCCGGACGTGGCTGCGGTGCTGCTCGAGCCGGTCCAGGGTGAAGGCGGCGTCTGGCCCGCCGGCGAGGACTACTTCCGGGGCGTGCGCGAGCTGTGCGACGAGCGCGGAGCCCTGTTCATGGTCGACGAAATCCAGACCGGCCTTGGCCGGACCGGTCGCTGGTGGGGCTTCCAGCACTACGGTGTGCCGCCCGACGTGGTGACGGTCGCCAAGGCCCTCGGCAACGGCGTCCCCATTGGGGCGTGTTGGGCGCGCGACGATGTGGCAGCCGCCTTCGTCCCCGGGGACCATGCTTCGACGTTCGGCGGCCAGCCTCTGGCTGCCTCCGCCGCTCGGGCCACACTGGCGGTGATGGAGGAGCTCGACGTCCCCGCCTTAGCCGAGGCGCGGGGGCAGTACCTGCGGAAAAGGTTGACCCAGTTGGCTGGTATTAGTTCTGTCCGGGGCCTCGGCTTGCTGCTTGCGGCCGAGCTCGTCCAGGGCAGAGCTGGCGAAGTCGCCGCCGAGTGCCTCGACCGCGGCCTGGTACTCAATGCCGTAACTGCCACGGCGCTGCGCATGGAGCCGCCGCTGCTCGTGAGCGAGCCCGAAATAGACGACGGGGTTGGCATCCTCGCGAGCGCCCTGGAGGCGGTTGCCGGAGGGGAGAGCTTATGACACGGCATCTTCTCGACATCGACGACCTCGCCCCCGAGGAGCTCGAGGCCGTGCTCGACCTCGCAACGGACGAGTACCCGCCCCGGGTACTGGCAGGCCGCGGCGTCGCGCTCGTGTTCCAGAAGCCGTCTGCGCGGGCCCGAAATTCCTCGGAGCTTGCCGTGTTCCAGCTCGGAGGCCACCCGGTCACGATCAGGGGTGACGAAGTAGGCATAGACGCTCGGGAGAGCGCTGAGGATGTCGCCCGCACACTTGCGCAGTACCACTGCGCGATCGGTGCCCGGGTCCTCGACCACAGTGTCCTCGAGCGGATGGCAGCGGTCGCCGGTGTCCCCGTTGTCAACCTTTTGTCCGACCGTGCTCACCCGCTCCAGGCGATAGCCGACCTGCTGACTTTGCGTACCCACTGGGGCGGCAAGCTTGCAGGGCGCTGCGTGGCCTGGGTAGGCGACGGCAACAACGTGGCCCGCAGCCTTGTCCTGGCGTGCGCGATGGCTGGCACCGAAGTGAGGGTGGCATCGCCGGCCGGTCACGGCCTCAACGAAGTCACCGTCGACGCAGTCAGCGCGTTCGGGGGGACCATAATCCAGTCGCAGTCGCCCGCCGAGGCGGTTGACGGGGCGGATGCAGTCTGTACCGATGTTTGGATCTCGATGGGCCAAGAAGCAGAGTCAGTGGAACGGATGGACGCCTTCAGGCCCTACCAGGTGGGGCCCCAGTTGATGGCCCTTGCCGCGCCGGGTGCCGTTTTCCTCCATTGCCTGCCGGCTCACCGTGGGCAAGAGGTGACGGCCGACGTGATCGACGGTCCCGCCAGCCTGGTTTGGCCGCAGGCAGGGAACCGTTTGCGGGCGATGCGGGGCCTTCTGTTGTGGATGTTCGGGGCAGGAGCGGCAGCGTGAGGCTCAGCAAGACCCAGCGCCAGCACCGGGTAACCCAAATCATCGAAAAAGAGGCGGTCGGGAGCCAGGCCGAGCTGGTCCGCCTCCTCGGCGAGCGCGGGGTGGAGGCGACCCAGGTGACGGTGTCGAGGGATCTCGAAGAGCTGGGTGCGGTCAAGGTGCGTCGGGCCGGCGGGGTGCTCGTGTACGCCCTACCCGAAGGCTCGAACGAGCGGCCTTCTCCCGAGCTGCACCTCCGGCGGGTCCTCGGCGAGTGGGTCGCGGATCTCTCCAGCTCGGGCAACCTGGTCGTGGTGCGCACGCCGCCTGGCTGCGCCCACGTTGTCGCTTCGGCCCTCGACCGGGCCGGGATGCCCGAGGTAATTGGGACTGTGGCAGGTGACGATACCGTTCTCGTTGTGGCGGCCGAACGCACCAAGGGTTCGGTGCTGGCCCGCAAGCTGGCTCGTATGGCGGGCCAGGACACCTAAGGGAAGAAAGAGGGAAAACTTCAATGGCCAAGAGGGTTGTTCTCGCCTACAGCGGTGGGCTCGACACGTCTGTCGCGGTGCGTTGGATGACCGAGGAGATGGGCGTCGAGGTCATAGCGCTCGCCGCCGACCTCGGCCAGGGCGGCGACTGGGACGCAGTCACCGATCGTGCCCTGGCTGCGGGAGCAGTGGAGGTCCTCGTCGTAGACGTACGGGAAGAGTTCGGGGCCGATTTCGTGGCGCCGGCTATCCGGGCCAACGCATTTTACGAGGGCAAATACCCGCTTATCAGCTCGCTTTCTCGGCCCATCATCGTGAAACACCTCGTGGCGGCCGCTCGCCGCCACGGCGCCGACGCGATCGCCCACGGCTGCACGGGCAAGGGCAATGACCAGGTGCGTTTCGAAGTCTCGAGCCGCGCCCTGGCCCCGGACCTGGAAGTGATCGCGCCGGTGCGCACCTGGGGCTTCACGCGTGACGACTCGATCGACTACGCCAAGCGCTACGGGATCCCGATCTCGGCCACCAAGGCGAGCCCTTACTCTGTGGACCAAAACCTCTGGGGCCGCACCGTGGAGTGCGGCATCCTCGAAGATCCCTGGGTAATGCCGCCGGCCGACGTCTACGAACTGACGGTGCCGAAGGCTGCGGGCGGCGAGGCAATCGAGGTAGTGGTGGGCTTCGAAGCCGGGCTGCCGGTTTCGGTGGACGGCCGCCGGCTTGCCCTCCACGAGCTGGTGCCCGCCCTCGACGCCCTCGTCGGCCCGTACGGCTCCGGCCGGATCGACATGATCGAGAACCGCCGTGTCGGTATAAAGAGCCGGGAGATCTACGAATGCCCGGGCGCACTGGCGCTGCTGATGGCCCACCAGGACCTCGAAGGCATGACGCTCGAGCGCGACGTAGCCCACGAAAAGTCCCGGCTGGAACCGCGCTGGGCAGAACTCGTTTACGACGGCCTCTGGTATTCGCCGTTGAAGGCCTCGCTCGATGCGTTCTTCGCCGAGTCGCAGCGCCATGTGACCGGCGAGGTCCGCCTGCGCTGCGAGCCCGGGACCGCTCCTGGAGGCCTCGGGTGTTGCTTCGTCGCGGGTAGGAGGAGCCCGGTCGCCCTTTATGACCACGACCTGGCCACCTACTCGGCCGCCGACCGCTTCCGCCACGAGGACGCCGCAGGGTTCGTGCGCATCTTCGGGCTCGGCATCGAAACTTGGGCGAGCAAGCAGGGCGCGGCCGACTGACCTCTGCCCTCATCCGCGGGTGTTGTGCCGTTGCCTCCGCGCCGTGGGCGGCGCGGAGGCTCTGCCGGTCGAAAAAGGACTTTTGGCCCTGGGGGCGGTGACCTTCGGCTTCGGACGGTGGGCACGGCTCGGTGTTAATGGAGCTGTGAGTTGGAAGGAGGCCAGCCATGTTAATGCGATTTGACCCGTTCCGTGAGCTCGACCAACTTGCCGAGCACTTCCGAGATGGTGGGCGTATGCGCCCGATGCTGCTTGACGCCTATCAGACCGGGGACATCTTCCACGTCGACTTCGACCTTCCGGGGATCGAGCCCAAGTCGATCGATGTCACCGTAGATAAAAACATCCTCAGCGTGACGGCAGAACGTCACTGGGACACCGAAGGGGTAGACGTAGTGGTACGCGAGCGCGCCGTCGGCACTTTTACACGACAGCTGTTGCTGAGCGAAAGCCTCGACACGGACAACGCCTCGGCCTCGTACGAGAACGGGGTGCTCCGCCTGGCGATCCCGGTGACCGAAAAGGCCAAGGTGAGGCACGTCGAAATTAAGGCCTTCGGGAATGACGGAAAGACAGAGCCGGTCCTGATGGCTGCTGCGTTTTGAGCGCACTTCGTAGCGAGTTCGGGGGGCCTGGCCCGGCAAGCGCGCATGCGTACGCGGGCTGGGCCCCCGAGCTGCGGTGCTGCTCAGCGCGATGGCGGCCAGCGCGTTCAACGTAGCTGCCCGACGGGCGGGGGCCGGTCCACCCCACCAGGTCGAGCACCGCTAAGAGCAGGTCGGCCACAGGAATAGGCCTTTGGGCCTTATTCCCGTGCCGCTGGCTGGTTTTACGGTGAGTACCAGTGAACACATCTGCGGTCGTTGACCTCGAAGGTCTGGACGAGCTGGTGAAGGGGCTGGCTGCCCGCAACTACCGTACGGTCGGCCCGATTGTCCGCGACGGCGCCATCGCCATGGGCGACATCGAAAGCGCCAGGGATCTGCCACAGGGGTGGCAGGACAGCCAGGCCCCCGGTAGTTACCGGCTCACCCAGACAGGTTCGGCCCGACTTTTCGATTGGGCCGTGGGGCCCCAGTCGGTCAAGGCTGAAGTGTTCCCGCCCCGCTCCACTATTTGGCATGCCCGCCCCCCCGAGTACCAAGTCGAGGAGGTCGATGACATTGCCCCGCCCGTGGCCGTGATCGGGGCTCGGCCCTGCGACCTGGCCGCGCTCGAGGTATTGGACCGCGCCCTGGACAGCGCGCCCGTAGCTGACCCCATCTACCACAAGCGCCGCCACGAGGCTTTCCTGGTCGTGGTCGAGTGCACCCGGCCCTCCAGCACGTGCTTCTGCGTCGCCATGGGGACCGGCCCCGGCGCGACGCAGGGCTTTGACCTGGCCCTGACAGAGCTCGATGGTCGCTACCTGGCCCGTGCCGCGTCCCGTCGGGGCAGGGACATACTGGCTGACTTGCCCCATAGGCCCGCCAGCCGGGCCGACCACGCCGAGCGGGTCGCCCTGCTCGCAAGGGCCGCGTCGCACATGGGCCGCAGTGTCGACACCTCCGGCTTGCCTCAGTTGCTCGCCCGCAACCTCAGCAACCCGCGCTGGGACGAGGTAGCCGAACGCTGCCTCGCGTGCGGCAACTGCACAGCTGTTTGCCCCACGTGTTTTTGCAGCAATTTCGAGGACACGACCGACCTCTCCGGCACGGTGCAGCGCCAGCGCACATGGGCCTCGTGCTCCGATCTTGCTTATTCGTACGTCCACGGCGGCCCCGTCCGCCTCAGCATCAAATCACGTTACCGCCAGTGGGCCACCCACAAGTTCTCCTGGTGGTGGGAACAGTTCGGCACCTCTGGGTGCGTTGGGTGCGGCCGGTGCATCACCTGGTGCCCCGCAGGCATAGACGTAACGGAAGAAATAGCAGCCATTCGCGCCAGCGATGGCGCCGGCGAAGATTAGAGGCGATGAAATTGAGCCTTTCCACTTTGTCCCAGCTGTCGGACCACCCCTTGTTTACAGGCTTGCCGCGATCGGCCGTCGAGCGGTTCTGCCCTTTCGCGGAAGACGTGAATTTCGAGCCTGGGCAGCCCATTTTCACAGAGGGCGCGCCCGCACTCCGTTTTTACCTGGTGCGCGGCGGGAAGGTGGCGCTGTCGGCCCACGCGCCCGGCAAAGGCCACCTCCTCGTCCAGACGCTGGGGCGGGGCGAAACCCTAGGACTGTCTTGGCTTTTCCCTCCGTACCGGTGGCAGTTCGACGCCCGCCCGGTGGAGTGGGTCGAGACAATAACCTTGGACGGGCCGAGTATGCGAGCTGAACTGGAACGCGACCCCGTTTTGGGCTACGAGTTGCTCAAGCGTTTTACGCCAATAATCCTGCAGCGGCTGCAGCAGACCCGGCACCGCCTGCTCGACCTGTACAGCAGCGGGTGAGGAGCGCCATGGCGACTGGCACCGCGTCGACGTACCTGGAGGACGGTGGGACCACCCGGGCACCTGGCGAGCGCGGCCCGTTCACGCCGGCTCTCTTCCGTGTCTGCGGGCGGGCCCAAGAGGCGCTCGATGTAGTGACATTGGCGCTCGAACCCGCCAACGGCGATCGATTTTCCTTCATGCCGGGCCAGTTCAACATGCTCACGGCATTCGGGGTTGGCGAGGTCCCAATATCCATTAGCAGTTCGCCGGGCCATCAGCCCCTCCTGCACACCATTCGCGAGGTCGGCCCGGTAACGCGCGCCCTGTGTAGGGCGCCCCTCGGCTCGCCGGTGGGGGTACGTGGCCCTTTCGGAACGGACTGGGGCGTCGAGGACTTCGTCAAAGCCGACGCCGTAATCGTCGCCGGAGGCATCGGGCTGGCGCCGTTGCGCGGGGCGGTCGAGACATTGCTTGACAGGGTCGGCCTACCTATGGGGCCGCGAAGGGTCGTGGTGCTCGTCGGTGCGAGGACTCCGGACCAGCTCATCTTCCGGGCCGACCTCGAGTCGTGGGCGTCGTCGGGGGCCGAGGTTGCCATCACCGTTGACATGGCCGCAGAGGGCTGGGCGGGCAATGTTGGCCTAGTCACCCAACTGGTCCCCAACGCCGGATTCGACCCGAGCCGGGCCATGGCGCTCGTCTGCGGCCCCGAGGTCATGATGCGTTTCGCCGTCGAGGCGCTCATAGG
>Ga0209415_10008071_pt1 | contig 18283 bp, 19 predicted proteins | sample PeaSoiSIISIP2007_FD_187696 | JGI IMG/M metagenome (GOLD analysis project Ga0209415, IMG submission 187696) | Peat soil microbial communities from Weissenstadt, Germany - SII-SIP-2007 (SPAdes) (version 2) | ecosystem: Environmental > Terrestrial > Soil > Wetlands > Peat | place: Germany...
GCTTACTTCACGTGTGTAGATAAAGGAACTGATTTTGCTCGTGTCAGCGAGGTCTCCCAGCGTCCGTAGCAAATCTGTTAGTCGTGGAAGCCCTGAGTATTGTTCACCGACACGGATGGGACCTTCCGGAATCGGCAGCTTCTCTCCGCTTTCGTTTTGCGCAAGGTCTAAGTATTTATGGAGTGCCTGTAGGGTGCGCCGGTAAGCGAGGAATTGCGGCTCGACTGACTCCACGACAGCGGCTACATCGTTTGTATGGATGAGTTCGCGTCGAACGAACTCCGCGAGATCCAGGAATTTCCCCTCGTCGGCGAGCTCGAAATGCAATGCCTGTGGATTGACGCGCCCGACATGCAAGTCGGACAAGTACCGCAACACCGAAACGGAGACCTCGACGTCAAATTGGATTTCGGCTGCTTCAAGGCGTTGGTTCGCCAGCGCAAGCGCAGCAACGCGCGTCTCCCAGAGAGGGCCGCCATAGTCTTCTGTCAGCAGGCCTTTTTCGTCCGCATGCTCCAGTTCCTCGATGACCTTCCGCGCTTGCACAGTGGGCTGTCCGTTTGAGATCCAGGGCAGGGAATAATCCAAGCCTGCGTATAACTTACGCGCTTCTATCGCAATCGGATCGGCTGATTGCCCCTGCTCGCCTGCACTTTCCAGCTTGGCCAACAGAGCGCGTAGCTGGACCACGCCGTCAGGCGTGAGATTCTCTGTGATGTCGCACTGAGTCGGTGGCTGATTCGTGAAATTGTTCTGCAGAGCAGCAGCTAGAATCATCTCCGCAGCGATGGGGAGCCCGACGAATACCAGCGCCCCTCGAGCAGCGGCCATAAGGCATTTTGAGAGCATGAGGTTCGGTCGAACTCTCTCGTCAACTGGGGCATCCAAGTTGCTGTTCTTTTCGCCGGGAGAGTACGACCTTGCCTGGAATGCCCGCAGACCCGACCCACGATTTGAGCACGAAACAGATTAGCGGCGCTTCAAGCCGCGACTGACTTGGTTTGAACCGCTGGGAGATCTTGGCTGAACAGCTTCCTTAAGGTCTGAATAATCTCTTCGGAGCCGAGACCAGACGGCCCTTTCCCTATGATCGTGTCGGCATGAGCGATGATATCGTCCATCGAAAGGATCCCCTGCGGTATTCCATCATTGCTCACGACAGGCAATCGGCGCACATGCTTCTCCGCCATCGCCCGCAGAGCATCTGTGATCTCATCCCCCGGCTTGCATGTGAACACATTTCTCGTGGCGATTTGACCTAAGGTTAGGTCTCCCGCCAGCCGATTCCTTGTTCCCATGGCAATACAGATATCGCGGTCGGTCACGACGCCCAAGAGCTTCTTATCCGCTCCGACGATCGGTAGCATCCCACAGTTCCGCTGCCACATGAGTTCAACTGCCTGGCCTACGTTGGCATCATCAGATGAGCACACGGCCGAGTGCGTCATAACATCTTCTACCTTCATGGCATTTCTCCTTTCATCCGTTACTGAGAGCTAGTCGTTTTGTGGCGAACCGTGAGCACCGGGCAATGCGCGTGAGACACGATCTTGTGAACCGTACTGATTGCAAGATGTGTCGCGGCGCCAGGAACTCCCTCCTCGGGCCGCACGCCAAGAACGATCAGATCTGCATTTCTTAAATCAGCGAATTCGAGTATTTTCTCCGCCGGGTCGCCTTGTGCCACGGAGAACACGACATTGCACCAAGCTTCGACTTCCGGCGGGACGAGCTTGCGCAGCCGCTTCTCCCAAACAATCAGGGTATTCGTAGCCATGCGAATGTCACTGGAATCAAGTTTCGGGATCACGTGCAAGAGTGTCAGCAGCGACTGGAATTCCTGAGCCAGCGATAGGGCATGCGCAGCCGCGACGTTCGACTCGGGACTGAGATCCGTGGCGTAAAGAATTTCACGGAACAGGCCAGGGGTCCTATAAGACGGGTCGGAATGCGGGCAGACAGTGAGCACTGGACAAGAGACCGTCCGAAAAATCTCTTCCGCAACCGAGCCCATCAGAAGCTTTCCAATTCCAGTGCGTCCATGCGTGCCGATCACCACCAGGTCCGTGTGATTGTTCTCGATGGCCTGCTGCAAACAGGGCGCGATGCTGCCTTCCTCGATCAGAACCTGAGTGCGGATCCCCCTGAAGGTGTCCAGAACTTCCTGGCGATGTCGATCATCCTCGATTTGTGCTGCCTCAGTGAAGACCTCCGGAGACCAATTGGTTGGTTCGCTGATGGGGACCACAACAGGTGGACGAACATGAAACGTGCAGAGGTCCGCGCCATAGTGTTTGGCAATTTGTTTGACATAAGGGATGGCCTGGGCTGCCGCAGGAGAAAAATCTGTCGCAAACAATATGTTTTGGAACCGCATAGAGGTTCTGGCAGTGGCGGTTGTCATGGTTGTGCTCCTCCCACACTTGAATGCTCCACTGAGGTTAAGCTGCGGGCGGTGACGGACGTCACTGATCGCCGTGACGCTTCTCCCATTTGTAAACGGGAAAAGGAATATCGCCAAGAGGAGAATCCTGCACCCTCCGATTGCTTTTTTGTGCGGGACGGAATCACAGCCGAGGGGGAGGTCAACCAGGAGCAGATGGTGATCTCGGACGTGGACTTGGGACTGCTGGAAGAACAGCGGGTGAATGGGACAGTTCTGCCGCTCAATGACATGATCAGAGATGCGTACGACCGGGTGATTCATTACGCGGCGCCGCGCTCCAAAACGCTTCGGCCTGATGCTGTAGCGAAGTCTGCCGAGGCGAGCATAGTTATTCCTAAAGCCTAGCGTGATCCTTCCCCGAATCTTAGTATCTGTTTGCAATCGCCCGGATGAATTCAGGTCGATCCTCAGAAAAACTCCAGTTTTCTCTACGACCGAAACGTGACCAACAATACGATGAACAGTGACCCGAGTCACTGCAAGAGGTTCTTGCAACTGGTACAAGCCATGCATGGGGGGACGGAACCCTCGGAGGGAGAGATACTCCAGGACAGTGCGGGTTTCAAAAGCTCGCAACAGCCAACGAGATCCGCCCAGTTAGCTCCCGTAAGGGGAGCAACCAGGGCAATACCGCCGAACGCTGCCGGCCCTCCTACTGAAGCAGCGGCCGTGCAAGAATCACAAGACATAGCGCCCGGGATTTTCGACGCACCGGCCCGTCAGGGTCGGAAGGGATTCAATGCCAGCCGCTGCTCCGGCATTCATGAAGCTTATCCGTAAAGAATTGTGACCTCTCACCAAGAGAAGTAGCCGGAAGGGGGACCCAACATGGAGTCTGATCTTGAACTACAACGCAAAGTAATGGATGAATTGGCCTGGGATCCGAGTGTTGACGCCGCGAACATCGGCGTATCGGTGGATTCGGGCATCGTCTCACTGAATGGGCATGTAAAGAGTTTCGCCGAAAAGTGGGCTGCTGAACGAGTAGCCCAAAGAGTCTCAAATGTGAAAGCCGTGACGGATGAACTCGTCGTAAACCTTCCGGGCGAATATCAGCGAAGCGACACGGATATTGCGCGCGCGGCGGTCAACTCGCTGGATTGGAATTCACTTGTCCCCCGCGACAAGATCAAAGTGCTCGTGGACAACGCGTGGATCACGCTGGACGGTGAAGTTGAGTATTTCTACCAGAAGGAAGAAGCGGAGTGTGCAGTCCGCAATTTGCTGGGCGTCCGAGGCGTGACGAACGAGATTCAAATCAAGCCGCTCGTTCGTCCGAGCGACCTGCGGAACAAGATTGAACAGGCGCTCGAGCGAGCCGCTGAACTAGACGCGAAGAAGATTTCCGTCGAAGCGAACCAGGGAAAGGTAACCCTGCGCGGCAAGGTTCGGTCCTGGGCCGAACGCAGCGAGGCGGAGCATGCCGCATGGGCGGCGCCCGGAGTCACCAATGTGAAGAATGAAATACGCGTCACGGCGTGGTAAGGCCCCGACAACCATCGTGTTGCCAGTCGCCGAAGCATACCAAGTGAATTAATCGAAGTTCAGAGGGGCACCGGCTCGGCTGGTGTTCCCAAGAAAGCAAACGGAGGTAGGCCATGAAAGTTAAAGACGTTATGGTGGGGCCGCCAATTTGTTGCAGCGCCAATACGAATCTTGGCGTCGCCGCTGAAATTTTATGGCGCCAGAACTGTGGAATTTTGCCGATCACAAACTTTCAGGACCGCGTCATGGGAGTCGTGACCGACAGGGATATGTTTATTGCGTTGGCTACCCGGAATCGCCTGGCGGGGGAACTCACACTGGGTGAAATCACATCCGGGCGCGTCTATTCCTGCAAGCCGGACGACGAAATCCACACCGCAATGGCGACAATGTCCGAACACGGCGTGCGCCGCCTGCCCGTCATTGACAACGCGGGCAAGATCGTCGGGTTGCTCTCAATGGACGACATCATCCGAGAGGCGCAGATGGGCGACCGGCCGGAATTGTCTTGCCGGGAAGTCGTTAGCTCTCTCAGGGAGATTTACAAGCCGCACGATGGGGCGATGGTCCACAAGAAACTCGCCGCCTGAGCAGGTCTTGACGCAATTAGAGCGCCAAGCGCATCGAGGGACGAAGTGCTTGAACAAATGGCGGATCGGGCAGAGGCTGGTCGCCTGCTTGCCAAAAGACTGGCAGTCTATGGAGGGCGGTCTGATGTGGTCGTTCTCGCATTACCTCGAGGTGGTGTGCCGGTAGCGGTTGAGATTGCCACTGCCTTGCGGGCGCCCCTCGATTTTTTTCTGGTTCGAAAGCTCGGCGTGCCCGGATTCGAGGAACTCGCGTTCGGATCCATCGCCATGAATGGGTTTCAGTTGATTGATCCGGACGTGGTCGAGGAGTTCGGACTGTCTACTTTGCAGATCGCGGCAGTCGTGGATGGCGAAACGCAGGAACTGGAGCGACGCGAAAAACTCTATCGGAAATCCCATCGCCCACTCAACGTGAAGCGTCGCACTGTGATTTTGGTGGACGATGGTGTGGTGACCGGGGCCACAATGCGCGCGGCGATCAATGCCCTCAGAAAGATGGATTGCGTGCGCATCATTGTGGCTGTGGGGGTGGCGCCGTTCTCCACATATTTGTTCCTGGAATCTGAAGCCGACGAAGTCATCAGCCTAAAAACGCCAAGAGATTTTCATACTGTTGGTCAGTTCTATCAGAAGTTTCCTCAAGTCACGGACGAAGAGGCCCTTAGTTTGTTGAGTCTAACTACAGGTTCGGGTGCAAGAAACGCAGGGTGAACCTGTCTGTTTGAGACTCAACACTTCAATTGCCACAGGGAAATTCCAGAAAAAGGAACCAACCCTCGCTCGGGACCTTGCGTTGAGGTTTAAGCAAGGTGGACAGAAATTGAAGCGCTTTGTGAAAGCAAAATGACAAATAGAATGCCTGCGGTCGCCAAGACCAACCTCATTGAATCAATAAGCGAGTCACTGCCTTCTATGGCTTGATTGATTTCGAGTCAACTCCACACATCTTAAGCGTTACTCGTCACTTTCCTCTGCGTCCATTTCCCCAACTGCTATATTCCCTTCATCGTTCTATCATGGGCGCGGCGCCAGGAACAAAGAGATACTCACTGTGAGCCCTTCAGAAACAGAAACGGTCGCCAAGGACCATGGCCATCTTCACACCATCCGGCTGAAACTGCGCGAGATGAGCCAACTCTTCAATTCCATGGACCCTTCCCCCTTCATTGAAAAAGACCTCGATGATGACGCGGAAGAATTCATCCTCGGTTGGGCACAGGAGTTTCCTCCCGGTGCGCCTATCAAGTTGCGCATATATTTGGAGCAATGGCCGGCCGAAGACCCCAATGGATTGATAAAAACTGCCGTCCATAATCATTTTGCCCATCGCGCCGAAATTACGGATTTGGAATTCAAGCGGCTGCTGAAACAGGGCCGCACCAGTCTCCTCATCGGGTTGGTGTTCCTCGCCGTTTGTTTGCTGCTCAGCAGGGCGTTGCTCGGCCAGGACGGCGGCACTTGGGCTACGGTCTTGCGTGAAAGCCTGACCATTGCGGGTTGGGTCGCCATGTGGCGGCCGATGCAAATCTATCTTTACGATTGGTGGCCGCTGCGCCGCCGCAGCCGCACCTTCCTAAAACTGAGCCACATGCTCGTGGAAGTCCTCCCCAAGAAATAGCGCGTGCGCCTCCTTGGATCAGTTCACTCCTCTCACTTGTCAGAGCGCCGAAGGATATGTTTCAGGAACTTCTCCGGTCTCCCAGACTGCCTCTCGCTCGAGCGGTTCGACAGCTCGGGTCTCATCAAAATGGAGGATTGCGTCGAATTGCGCAGGCAGTTGAGCGTGGAAATAGTGGCTGACGCGCTCTGACCCCGGCAGATAGATGACACCGATGGCGCGTTCGAGTCGTGGTTCATTCAAGAAGGTCGTCGCCGCGTTGTATTTCCGCAATAACAGGAGGAAATTGGGCACGCCTGTTTGATGGAATATCCCCTCATAACTCCCTGGCATTGCCGCCCGAACGTGCTTGCGTTCCGCGGGACCATCCCATTCCGAGGCCGCGGTGACTGTTCCCGTGAATGTGCTAAAACCTATCGCCACGCTGTCCTTCGGGTGCCGCTCGCGCACCAGTTGTCCAATATTCAATTCTCCCTGCTGACCCATTTCTGTGGCGCGTGCATCACCAAGATGAGAGTTGTGCGCCCAGACGACAACTTTCGAGTCGTGCGGCCCAAGGTGCTGGACCAGGGCATCCAGCGTTTCTACCATGTGGGTGTCGCGCAGATTCCACGAGGAAACCCGTCCGTGAAACATCGATCGGTAGTATTCCTCCGCGTTTTTCACCAGCCGGGCATTCTGCTCCGCAAAGAAAAATTCATCGGGGAAGATTCTGCCATCGCGTCTGGCCAGATCGGCCGCGCGCTGGCGCATCTCCTTCCACTGGCTGAGTGCTTCCTCTTCGCAGCTCTTGCTTAATCCGAAGCCCGCGGCGTACCCGTACGCCTGTGTGTCCTCGCCGAAATGTTCAAAGCAGGCGTAACGATATCGCGCCCGGCGCGCGGCTTCCGGATCCACTTTATCCAGGAAGTCCAGCACCGCCCGCATCGAGGCGTGCAAGCTGTACAGATCCAACCCATAGAAACCGATTCGTTTGCGGTGATGCTCGTTGAAATTGCGCAGCCACCCAACGAAATCGAGGACATCGGCGTTGCGCCACATCCAGGTCGGAAACCTCTGAAAGCCGGCCAGCGCGTCCACGGCTTCCTGATCTTTGCTTTCCTTCCGCACGAATTGGTTGACGCGGTAAGCGTCAGGCCAGTCCGCCTCGACCGCCACCGCGCTGAACCCTTTTTCCGCAATCAGTCGCTTGGTGATTTGCGCGCGAATCCGGTAGAACTCGTGCGTTCCGTGCGATGCTTCCCCAATCAATACAAATCGCTTGTCGCCGATCATATGCAGCAACGGATCGAAGTCCGAGGATTCGCCGGTAACCTCGTGGAGAGATTGGCGGACAGCCTCCACAGTGTCGTGGTCATTTTTGCTGAGCATAATTGCCCCCCAGTCCTGCTAGCTCGCCATCGAAACCATTGGCTTTCTTTTTCCTATGGAAAGGTGGTGCGTGAACCATTTCGCGGCGGCGCGCGCCGCTTCTTCCAGCGCGCCCGGTTCCTCAAATAAATGAGACGCCCCAGGAACAATGACCAACTTCTTCATTGGACACCCAAGCTTCGCCAGCGCTTCGCGGTTCATTTCAAGAACCACCGTGTCTTCTCCCCCGACAATCAACAGCGTCGGCGCTTGCACATGTTGCAAGGCATCTCCGCCAAGATCGGGCCTTCCTCCGCGGGATACCACGGCCGATATCGCATAAGGATGTTCAGCCGCGGCAATCAGCGCGGCGGCCGCCCCCGTGCTGGCTCCAAAGTACCCGATCCTCAACTCCACCAATTCTGGTTGCAGCATCACCCATTGCGTTGCGCCAATCAGCCGGTCGGCCAGAAGACGGATGTCGAATCGATGCTCGGCTGTTACCTGGTCAACTCGCTCTTCCTTTAGCGTCAAAAGGTCAAACAGTAGCGTGGCCATTCCCTGTGCTTGCAAAGTTCGCGCAACAAAGCGGTTTCGCGGACTATGCCGGCTGCTGCCGCTGCCATGAACGAAGAGCACAATACCCTCTGCATTTTCGGGGACCGCGAGACTGCCTTGCAGCCACACCTCGCGACATTCCATCGAGATTTCATGCTCCTCGATATTAGCGTTCCAGCTGTGAGTCGGCTTCATCGGCGTTCTCCCCCCGCAGCAATTTCTGCGTGAGCTTTGCTGTGCTGCCCGTTCTCCCGCCAGGCACTCGTGAGGTATTCGACGACCTCTTCATCTGTTACTTGTGAGAAATCAAAATAGAACTGGCCGACTCCAAAGAACTGGTGGGGAGTTTCCAGGCACACCAGCTCGTCTGTCTCGTGTCTCAGGCGGGCGCACGTGGTAGGGGGCGCCACGGGGACGGCCACCACAATCCGCGCGGGATTTAACTGACGGAGAGCCTTGATGCCCGCGAGAATACTCGCTCCGGTTGCGATTCCGTCATCCACCAGAATGACGGTCTTGCCGTTCACGTCCAGTGGAGGCCGCCCGCCTCTGTAAGCATCCTCGCGGCGCTGCATCTCTTGTCGTTCCGATCGGACAATGCGCTCAATGTCTGAAGGCGCAATTCCGTACCCGACCACAATGTCCCGGTCCAACACGCGAACGCCTCCACTCGCAATCGCTCCAAAAGCCAGTTCCTCGTGACCGGGCACTCCAAGCTTGCGCAACACGAATATATCGAGAGGTAATTTCAGCTCTAAGGCCACCTCGTAGGCCACGGGCACTCCGCCGCGAGGGGTTCCTAGGACAATCACGTCCTTGTGGCTCGCATATTTCTTCAGCCGCAGCGCGAGTTTTTGGCCCGCTTCAGTTCGATCGGCGAATATCATGTCGCTCTCTCCACTCAAGCCATTCTTACTCCCTCGTGACGCATTCTGCTGTGAGCCCAATCACGATTGGGTGTGATGTGGCTCCGGCCGCGACTACGCGCCCTCAACATTTGGAGCTCATTCACTATGACGTGGCATGTTTCGGACTAAATGCATGACGGATGGTTCTTATCCCTCTGAACTGTGACACGAGTCACATACTAAAGGCCTATTTCAGGGGATAAGTGGGATTCTCGCAGGTCTTCACGGAATCCAAGACCAGGGCGGCTGGCCAACATGAAACCCAAATCTTCTTTTCTCGTTTCAACGGCCATTCCAATTCAATCCGGAATCACTGCACGAAGAGAAGGATTGCATTGGCTAGGTGAACGATTGGCTGACTTAGTGGCCTTCACCCTCATGGTTGTGGCACTAGGAGCCGCATTTTTAGTTGCCCTCTTGCACCAGCATTCTCGACCGAACGCGATGGCCCAGTTCGAAATGAGGATTGCTCGCATCCGCACGCGGGCTGCGTTCGTCCCAGGACATCCACGCGGCAATCCCGTTTAGAGGAGTTTGCAATGGAATTCTCGGAGATTATCAAGTCCAGACGCGCTGTGCGCGAGTACACGGACGCGCCCATTAATCGTTTCACTATCGAACGCCTTATTGAGGCTGCCATCCAGGCGCCGAGTGCGATGAATCTTCAGCCGTGGGCATTCGCGGCTGATCTTGATCGTGCCCGTATCGATGAGTTCGGCAAACAAGCCAAGACTTGGACGCTCGTGAATTTCCCGCAAACCTCGTTCACACCCGAATTTCGGAAAATGCTGGAAGATCAAAAATTCACCATGTTCTATCACGCCCCGGCGCTGGTAATCGTGCTGGCCAAATCCTCCGATGCTTGGGCCGCCGAGGACTGCTGCCTCGCTGCGGAAAACATGATGCTGGCCGCCCGGAATGAGGGGTTGGGCACGTGTTGGATAGGTTTAGCGCGTCCTTGGCTCAACCTCTCCTCAACAAAATCCAAACTGAATATCCCGGGCCATTTTCATGTGATCGCGCCCATCGTGGTTGGCTATCCGAAAGCATGGCCCGAATCCCATGGGCGTAGCCCTGCCGAAATCCACTGGCTCGATTGAAAAAGAGAGGAATCGTCTCATTTGCCCTTTAATATAAGGCCCGTGCCTCGGCGGAGGAATTAGCCCAGGCTCTTGCATCTAAGTCTGGAACTGCCCAAGAGGAGCCACCGAGGCCTTCTCGATTAAACAGCACGACGAATCAGTATCGGGCCAGAGTCCCATAAGAATGCACGTGCGACGGAGAGGATGAGCCCCTCTGACTCGCATGGAGAAAATCGCCAGGATAATGAGCAGCGATCCCCACGCTTGCCACATACTTCCGTTTCTGAGTGTACGTTCATTGCAACGATTGACAACTCACAGCGAATTGCAGCCAAGCTCACGCATTTGTGTCCGGAGATTGGGGCCCAGGTCACGTTCCCACGTGACGGGCGACACTGACGAAATGGTTCGAGCGGTCTATTTTCGGCTCGACTTGAACATTTGGCAGCGGGCTGGGTTTTTACATTCCAAAGAGCATGTAGGCCCGAGGAGATGTGCCGCCATGAAAGCAAAAATTGTGATCTCGGCTTTGATGTCGCTTGGGCTGGCTTTGCCGATGTTCGGTGAGACCTACAAGACTCTCTATCCTATTCCTTGCGGCGAATTGTGGCCAGCGGTCAAAGATACCCTCAGCGTCCCGGATAACTACACCGTGGTGAAAGATGACGAGGGCAAAATGACCAGCACCTACAAAGTGAAACATACCGCGCATGTCACCGTTACTGGAGCTCTCCTCCAGCGGAACAACAAGGTCACCTTGGTTCCGAAGGGTGCAGGCTGCGAGATGCAAGTCGTTTCGAATTACAGCGGATTTGAGCACGACGACCGCGGTGACTTCAAGAAGCGCGTGGATGAATCGCTGGATAAAATGAGAGCTGCAAAACCTTCCGAGCGCACGAAACCAGGCGGACCAGTCCAATAGATCCGGCAGCAACCCAAGAGTGGAGCTGTAGCCCGAAAGTCTGCAATGGGAAGGGGGGCATGACTAGTAAGCGCAAGGTCGAATCGCATGTGACAGGACCAGTGCCGCCTGCGCTGTGGCTGAACAACCCTTCAAGACAACGGTATCGGCTCGCGACTAGGCTGTTCGCACACAGGGCGGTGGGTGAAGTAGTCGCGACTCGAGTTCACTTCAACGCTAGTCGGGAGGCAATCTGGAATCACATCATGTTCTATGAGGAAGTTCCTGGACGCCCGCCATTCCTACTTCGCACTCTGTTGCCACATGCAGTCCGAACTGAAGGCGACAAAACCCGGGTCGGAGCAACTGTCCTCTGCACATACCATAGTGGGAGTTTGCGAAAGCGGATTACCTCTATTGAACCACCTTGCTTCCTGGAGTTCGAAGTGATTGAGCAGATCTTAGGGATTGAACATAGCATCTTGACGCGTGGCGGTTCGTATCAACTCTATCCTTCTGGCGGTGGGACCGACGTGATTCTGATCACGAATTACTTGGCGTATTTGCATCCTCGGTTCCTGTGGCGTCCCCTGGAAACGCTTCTGGTAAACCAGCTACACCGCCATATACTCAGAGGCGTCGGTGCCGCTGTGCTTCCAAATAATACAAGCGTACGCACGCCTATTCCGGAATCACTCACACGGTAGTTCGACACTTGAGGAGGCCATGTGTGCACGATATCGTAATCATGTTCCCTCCATTAGTCATCCTACGCGCGGGTGTCGCAGCCGTGTGGCTGTACGAGGGAGTATGGTGCAAGATTCTCGGGCGTGTGCAATCGCAGGTTGAAGTCGTCACGGCTGTCCCGAGATTGGGGCCCCGGTTCGGATCGCTTTTTCTCAAAGTGCTCGGTGTCGTAGAGGCCGCCCTCGCAGCGTGGGTGATCGCCGGAATTTCTCCGGGGGTGTGCGCGATCGTCGAGACATCCTTGCTCGTTCTGCTAAATACGAATGGACTTCTGTGGGCTCGTCACATCATCCATGAGCCCTTCGGCATGGTTGTTAAGAACTTCTCCTTCCTCCTGCTAGTGTGGGTTTGCGGCGCTCTCCCTAGAGGTCCGCATTGATTTCGGAAACCATGTGGCAGAGCGGGCGACTCGATTCATCGAGCGGCCCACACCGGCTGCTTTTTGGCCACATGTATGAGGACTCCGAGATTGAGCGCGCGGCGTTTCAAGGCAAGGCTCGATTATTCTGCATCGCGTCCGCTGGCGCCACGGCGGTCGAACTTGCCCGTGAGCATGAAGTGGTTGCTTGTGACATCAATCCATCGCAGCTTGCCTATGCCGAGCGACGGGCCGGTGGCGGGCCACTGGAGACGGGTGACGTGGAGCGAGCGATGAGTTTTGCGAGCTTTTTTATGCCACTTGTGGGTTGGCGTGCAGAAGTTGTGCGCGACTTCATCGCTCTGTCTGATGTTGCCGAGCAAATGGTCTTCTGGAGGAGGAATCTCGACACACGCCGCTTTCGGGTGGGATTCGACATATTAATGTCGCGGGCCTTCCTTCGCACTGTGTATGCGCCGCAGTTTCTTTCCTTCTTGCCGTCACATTTCGGCGCAGTGCTCCGAAGACGGCTGGGAAGAGGATTCGCCCGACACCTGAATGCCTCGAATCCCTACGCACAGGCACTTCTCCTTGGTGAAGCCAGCATAGAATCCCTGGCGAGGACGCAAAGCATCCGGTTCATTTTGGCGGATGCGGCATCCTGGTTGGAATCGTGCCCAGCTCGTGCCTTCGACGGCTTCGCTCTATCGAACATTCTGGATGGTGCAGAGCCAGCTTACCGTTCACGGCTCTCGCGAGCTATCCGTCGCGCGGCAACTAATGAAGCTGTCGTCGTCTCGCGGAGCTTTGCTGAACCGCCACCGGGGATTGAGAACAACCGCGCCGAGTCGGATCGTTCGATGCTATGGGGGGTTGTGGACATCCGCAGCGCGCGGATATTTTGAGTGCGCCACTAGGCCAGGGTCACGCAGATGTACCTATGCCCATGATCAGTTGTTTCTAAGGCGAGCCGAAACCAATGCTGGGCAAGCGCATTTCTCAACGATTTCAGGGATCCAGGAAATGGGGGCAGTTCGGTCCTGTGCCCGCTGAATAAAGAATCCGCCTGAGATCATCGATCACGCGGAATGATTCCTGCTCCGCCTTCCCACGAATCCCATAACCCATCGTTAACTCACGAGTAGAAGTCGTGATCCATAGAGAGGGGATAGTTCCTCACTTCGTTCAGAATCACAACCAAAGTTCAATTCAGTCACCAGTCGCTTTTGAGTTGGTCACCCGGAACGAAAATAACTTCATAAAATGTGTCCGCGGTCACATCGCGGATCTCCGCGAAAGAGTAGGCTAAGCACTCAAATCAAATGAAAACTCACCCAAAAGGTAGCCACGCTCGAATACTGCTCACATCAGTTTTTGGACCTTACGCGCAAGACGACGAATTTGGCAGCCGCGCCATTAATCCAATGGAGCTGTATCACAACCAGGTCACGCGAGCACAGGGCAGCTTTTCGCTGCGGATGTTTCACCGCTCGTGGGGCATCATGATGATTCAAGCCAATATTACCGCGCCCTGCACGGTGCTGGATTTTCCCACGCGGGAGCGCTTCGCCCGCGAACTGACTGCGAACCACTACGATGTTGTCGGCATTTCTTCCATCATCGTAAATATCGGGAAGGTCCGGGAGATGTGCCGGATGGTGCGAAAGATCTCGCCGGACTCGGTGATTGTTGTTGGCGGACACGTGGCCGCGATTCCCGGCCTGGATCTGATGATTGACGCCGACCACATTGTGCGGGGCGAGGGAATTTCCTGGATGCGGCAGTACCTGGGAGAAGACGAACATGCGCCGATCCTGCACCCCGCGATTGTTTCAGGACTGGGGACGCGAGCCTTGGGGATGCGTCTGCCTCAACGCAGAGGAGGCACGGCGGCTACGGTGATTCCCTCGGTCGGATGTCCCATGGGTTGCAACTTCTGCACCACGTCCGCATTTTTCGGGGGCAAGGGAAAGTTTGTGAACTTTTATCAGGGTGGTGACGAGCTATTTGACGTCATGTGCGAGATTGAATCGAAGCTCAAGGTACATTCCTTCTTTGTAATGGATGAGAACTTCTTGCTCTATCGGCAACGTGCCATGCGCTTGCTGGAGCGCATGAAGAAAGCCGGGAAGAGCTGGGAGCTTTCCGTGTTCGCCTCGGCAAATGCGATTCGGAAATACACGATGCAGGAACTGGTGGAGCTTGGCGTCTCCTGGTTGTGGATGGGGATGGAATCGCCGGCGAGCAGTTACGGCAAACTGAAGGGTACTGATACGCTGCAACTTACGCGGGAGCTGCGGGAAAATGGCATACGTGTGCAGGGGTCAACCATCATTGGATTGGAACACCACACTCCGGCAAATATTTCGGGTGAGATCCAGTTCGCCGTGGATTGCCAGACCGATTTTCACCAATTCATGCTGTACACACCGGCGCCGGGGACTGAGCTTTATAAGACGATGGACGAGCAGGGCCGGATGCTGAAGGATGTGGACCCCGCCGACATCCACGGACAGTTCAAATTCAATTTTCGACACGCCGCAATTTCGCGAGACGATTCAAAGAAATTTCTGGATTGGGCCTTCCTGCGCGATTTTGAGCTGAACGGTCCCAGTCTGTATCGCATGTGCCAGACGATTTTTCAGGGATGGCAGCGCTACAAGGATTACCCGGATCCACGAGTTCGCGAGCGGTTTGCGCGCGAAGCGAAAAAACTGAGCAGCGCGTATGGCGCGGCTCTGTGGGTGATGGAGCGCGAGTTCCGAAAAATCAACCAAGGCGTCAGCGAGCGAATTCGCTGCTTGCGGAGCGAGATCAAGAGGGAATTCCCCTTGGCGACCCGGTTCACAACGGCACTCCTGGGCCCGATATTACTTTGGTCCTCGCGCAGGGAAGAGAAGCGCCTGGCGGCGGGGCGCACGTATGAGCCACCCACGATTGTCGAGCGGACGAATTGGGGATCAGCCTTGTAGGTCGTGAGTCATTTACGACTGAAAGAAAATTGTTCTGGGCAGAAAGCGAGGTAGGCCTATCCCCCAATCAGCAATCAGAGAGCTAGTGACTCTGCTCTTTGCAACCCAACGCGACACCGTGATTCCCACCCGTCGGATCTGTTCAACCAGCGGAACTCCCGCTTCCGCCTGCTTCAAAACCGCATTGATTTGTCCGACGTTGAATCGTTTCTGCTTCACGGCAAATCCCCCCCTACCCGAGGTACTAGAATTTGCCGGAAACTAACCCTTGAAGTGGATCAAAAATACCAGGGCCGCTCACCGTCAATTTGGTGCGGGGGTAGGTGGAGACACCCCAATGTTGGTACACCCACCCGTCCGCGTGACACCGGCCACAAACACTGGTGATGGTCCTCACATCGGAACCCATTCAACAATGACACAGTCCTGTTGGGGCGCCGGACAGGATGATCCTTCTTAGCTGATGTAGAGCAAGACGAGCCTTTGGGGGCCCGAAATATCCTGCCTAGTGCCTTCTCTCCTGCGATACGCAGAAGAGACAAGCGACAGTCTCAAGAAAGAAGAAAACCATGAAAAACAAACACGCGGGAATAAAGGCCAAGTCTGGAAATCCAGCAGACCTTAGGCAAAAGTCGCACCACCGTCCAAGGCGCAAGACGCGAATGAATCCGAAGGCGATGATTCATCAAGGTCTCCCAGCCGCATAAAGCAGAGATTTATGCTCAGGCGGTATAAGTCCTCAATCAAGTAACGGAATGAGTCGCTTTTTGTTTGAGGTGCAGCTTCCCGGGAGTGCTGCAAGTGTCTGGCGGGCGGAAGTGGTGATGGATTTCTGCCGGTCGGCCGATAAAACCAATCATAAAAGTGATCCTGTGACTAGGGTCATTGCGGCACTTCCGGGTTTTGTTCGTCGACTCAATGCCACAAACCAAATCGGGGCCGGCGGTTCAAAGAGGAGCAATTCAATGGCAACTGTCGCCAAGACCCAAAGTATTGGAAGTGATCATTCCTCGCTGCGCGAAGGGATACATGATTTATTCGCCCCGCATGAGCCGCCCTGCGTTTCAATTTTCATGAACACGGAGACAGGCTTTGGAGCCGCGCGCCGCAATTCCATGAGACTCAAAGAGTTGCTGGAAGTTGCAGAGGGACAGCTTTCAAGAGCTCCGATAGGTTTGGTGGAGACTTCCGATTTCTTCAATGCAGCCTGGCGATGCATGGATCAGTTGAACTTGAATCCAAGAGAAATAGGCGCAATTGGATTGTTTATTGCGAACAATTTCTTTCGGCATCATATTTTGCCGGGAAACGTTCATGAGCACATTTCCATCGGCAGGCAGCTTTTCGTGCGCCCGATCTTGCCATTTTTGGCCAACGATCACTTTTTCCTGATTGCGCTTAGCCAGGACCACGTGAAATTGTTTCAAGGAACAGCCGCAGCCCTGCACGAAGTTTATGTGAAGGATGTGCCTGAAAGTCTCCGCCAGGATTTCAAGTCGAAATCGTTTGAAAGGGAATCCCAGTTTCACACCGCTTCTCCCGCCATCGTCGGAAAGCAGGCCGCGATCCACCACGGCCCTCACATTCAACAAAAGGACAGGATTCTCCATTTTTTCAGGGATGTGAATGAGGGGATGGCGTCCCGGTTGAAAGGGCAGTCAGCCCCACTCGTGCTCGCGGCAGTCCATTATCTGATACCGATCTACCATCAGGTGAATTCCTATCCCCCTCTCTTGGACGAAGGCATTTTCGGCAATCCCGATTCCGAAAAGGGAGATTCGCTCCATGCAGCCGCGCGAGTCATTCTTGAAAAGCACGCCAGCGTTGAAAGGGATTCTGTATTCAAAATGTTCATGGAAAACATTAATTCGGCCCTCACAAGTAGCAATCTGCGTGAGGTCGCGGCCGCCGCGAACAAGGGCCGTGTCCGATTCCTACTCGTCCAAGAGGATGTTGAACAGTGGGGCCTTTTTGATCCTCCTGATACAGTTCACCTGCATGCTACGCGGGAGGCAGGCGACGATGAGTTGCTGAATCTTGCCGTGGTTTCCACGCTCCGAAATGGTGGAAGGGTCTTCGTTGCCCCCAAACATTCCTTGCCTGAAGGAGCGTCCCTCGCAGCCATTTACCGATTCTGATTCCACTGCCCAGATTGAAAAGTGGATGTCCGAGATTCTCCATTGCACAAAAACCAGCTTACCGGCTGGTTAAACACGAATATTGGTCACGCATTCGCATCACCTCAGTCTGTGACTTCCGTCACTGCTATGTCCCGGAATCGAGTCCATTTTGGGGATGTAGTTCGGGGGGTGCATGATGGCGCAGAATCAAAAACAAATTCTCCTGAATGCTCTCAAGTTTGAGCTGAATTTTTGGGAAATGGGTGGATACAAGCCGCCTGCTCCAGTTAGGCTCCCGGCGCGCGCGGGCGTTTTTGATCCGGTTTCTAAGTGGCCCCTGGAAGTTGGCGCGACGGAGTCGCACAGAGACCATTCCGCCTTCCGGGGGTCACCTTCGTGCTTGAACTATGGCCTACCAGTTAGAAAGCATGCTTGTTCCGAGTGCTGGCTCATGGCTTTCGTTCCACCTGGGAAGCGAGGCGCAGAAGTTCCTTGCCACCATATTCCGTTGAACGAACGTGGAGATACTGTGGCGAGCCTCGCAGGGCCGGGCAACGCACCGCAAATAGAGGAAGCCGTGGTTGGTTGGCTTCGCAAGACGATTCAGCAACTCGAAACAGTGCCTGGGAAATCGCAAGCGCGAGGGGCGTGAAGACTCATTTCGTCGCCGGCGGTTAACTCTGTCGATGTAGAGCTTATTGACCTAATCGGAATCGGCGTGCACCCACCTTAAAGATCGGTCAATGCTCTGTACAGTAGTCGTCTTGCTTCCAGCCAGACGCCATGCTCGCGGCGACGAAGGCGCGTGTCTGTCTATTTGTGAATACTTTGTGAATTCGTCGCTCCGGCGATTGCCTGTAAGGATTCACAAAAGCGTAGCCTTCAGGTCTGGTCATTCCGTACGATACTTCAATACCGCATCAGATACTGGTCAAGACGGCGCTCCATTTCCCACCTGCGATGGGTCCCTAAGCCTCGTGGAAGTTCATAGCGCGATTTGCCGCCTCTTTCGCGATAAGGAGATAACCGATCTTGAAAAACAAGGGGCGGTGGCACGCCTACGTCTGCTAACAGGCTGCTGAAAAATTGTTTGGAGGAGCAATTTCTGTTCTCATTTGCGGCATTTTCGAGTGCTATGGGATTTTTCT